>Ga0214917_10003911_pt1 | contig 16918 bp, 14 predicted proteins | sample LL_1208_BB_MetaG_FD_177983 | JGI IMG/M metagenome (GOLD analysis project Ga0214917, IMG submission 177983) | Freshwater microbial communities from Lake Lanier, Atlanta, Georgia, United States - LL_1208_BB | ecosystem: Environmental > Aquatic > Freshwater > Lake | place: USA: Georgia | collected... | reverse complement strand
AAAATGAAATGATTCCAAGTAGCAAACATACTTGCGAGTTATTTAACCCTAAATCAAAAAAAATATAAATTATGAAGTATCTATTAATTTTATTCCTATCAGTTTTATTGTTTTCTTGTAAAAAAACAGAGCTACCAAAAATAACGGAAAGAAATAGTTATTACTTCAAAATTGTTGAGTATAACATAAATGGTAAAACAAGTGAAAGCCCAATCATACATATTGGAGTTAATCAATCATTCACCGATGACGATATTGATGATGACGATGATGATGACGACGATGATGACGATGATAATCATCATACATTACCAATTAAATTGGAAACATTATCAATTACCCAATCGGGGGATAATGTGATAATTTATTGGGAGGCAGAAAATGAAGATAATGTAAATTATTATGAAGTGCAAAATTCAACGGACGCAATTAACTATAATTTGATTAGCACTAAAGAGGTTTCACCTAGTGGTAAGTATAAAGTTGTTGTTAAAATAAAATGAAAAAATTAATAAATAATGAAAAAAATTATAATTACCGAAAATCAATTAAAAAAAGTTGTCGATAAACTAATAACGGAGGCAAATCCGGGAGTTGAGGAAAAAGAAATTAATATATCAAATTCATTTACAAGTGGTGAATATAATTTGACATCAACTCAAGCAATTGATGATGCAATCACAGAAATAACCAAGATGTTCCCACAAGGTTCAAAAATTGATGTAACAATTGAATCTTCAGAATCAAGAGTACCCAATAAGATAAACGGAGAATATGTTCCTGTTGGTACATTATCAAAAATGAGGGGAGATATTATTGAAAAGTATTTAAATGGAAAAAAATTACCAAATTTTACTTTTAAAAAAAAGGATATGGGCGTTCAAGGTCCTAAATTTATAAAAAATGTGGATAACCCCAAAGATGAAAAATACATACCATATCAATATGTTAAATTGAAAATTTACGCCGCTAAACAAACAATAAACGATGAAAGTTGTTTAGTGGATTTAGAAATATATGTTGATTACGATAAGGCAAAATATTTAAAACAATTTCCCGGAGAAAATCCCCATCAATGTGATGAAGCACGATTTACTCTATATGCAAATGGAATTCCAATAAAAAATCAAACAAATAATACTTATTTTATTGATTTAAATAATAATAATGATGGTGGTAATAGAACAAATAAATTAGTTATTACAAATGAGGATGCCAAAAAAATATTAGCAAATAAAAAAGAAATATTAATTAGTGTATACTGTGCCGTTGATGACGTTAGGGGATGTCATTCAGACCCTTTATTAATTACCATTAAAAATAATCAAAATCAAATTTTGTTACAACCCACATTTATAACGTTGGGAAAAAGGCTTTACCATAGACAAGGTAGAAATATTATGACATTGGATAATTGTGGTAAAGTAATTAACGCAAGTGTTGCAAATGCATCCGATTTAGATGATTCAGATTCTGTTTTACCAAAACGAGATACGGTGGATTATTCATCACCGGAATTTGATTTAGAATTCAAAAAACAAAGCAGAAAAAATGAAAAAGAAAATGGGAGTCAGTACACAGAACAAAGCTTATCACAAGTTTATAGATACGTTGATAATAATGGAAAAGGTAATGTTAATATCCCCAAAAAACTTTTGTTGACTACAATGAGAGGTTTTAGAAATTATAATGGAAAATCTTGGAATCACTTTAAACAATGGAAAAATGTTTCAGACGAACAACAAGTGGAATTAGATAACTATATGATTAAGAATAACATTAAATTCGTAAATAATCCTGATTTCTACGCTCAATCAAATGTTAAGTTTTGATTATTACCAAAATTACCCTTATCTTTGTAATCATTAATTTATGGAAGAACAAAGTTTAATATGCGAATATAGTGGATTACCTTCGTTATCAAGTTATAATCTAAATGAAAAAAATATGGAAAATTTACAGATTAAAATTATAATCACCAATGGTGAAAAAGAAGTTAAAACTACAATCAATGTGGACGACTATAAAACTATTAAAAAACTACACGGAGTTAGTATGTTAGATGATTTAGTTGATGTGTTATTACAAGACATAAGAAAAAAATAAAATAATATATGGAAAATGTTAACAGTTGCGCTTACGTCGCAAAAATAGATGAAATAAAAGAAATCGTTGGTGCAGATAAAATAGAACAAGCCCGCATCGGTGGATGGAATTGCATCATCCAAAAGGGAGAATATAATGTTGGTGATTTGGTTGTTGTCGCAACCACCGATGCGGTTATACCCGAGAGGTTATCTAATGCGATGAACGTAACTAACTATCTCCGTAAAGGACAGAGGGTTAGGACTGTAAAGTTAAGAGGTGTGTATAGTGAGTGTTTGATAATACCTTTAAAGTTTATTCCTAATAGAGAAAAACTAAATTATGTGGGTAGAGATATGATGAAGGAATTAAACATCTTCAAATACGAACCACCGGTTAAACAAGTAACTCTTGGTTCAGGTAGAAAAGTAAGATATCAAGATAATAAAAATTTCCTTGTATATTATAAGTTTCCAAATCAAAAGAACGTTCCTGATATGTTTAATGAGGAAGATGACGTTCAAATAACGAGGAAGATACACGGCACAAATGCGAGATTTGCGGTGGTTAAAAAAGTTAAATTATCATTTTGGGATAAAGTTAAAAAGTTTTTTAGAGTTGCTGATAAGTGGATAGATTATGATTTTTGCTATGGTTCTCATAATGTTGAGAAAGGCTCTGATTCGCAAGGGTATTACTCAAGTGATGTATGGAGGGAAATTGCGGACAAGTATAAGATAAAAGACAAGTTATGGAATTTTGTTAAACTTAATTCATTGGAAGATACTGGTTCAGGTATAACATTATATGGTGAAATCTATGGTGCGGGAATACAGAAAGGGTATGATTATGGTTTGGAAGAGATAAAGTTTGTGGGGTTTGATATAATGATAGATGGTAAATACTTGGATACGCTTAATACTAAATTGATATTAAATGACTTATTAAGATTACCACACGTAGAAGAATTATATGTTGGTAAATGGAGTAAAGAAGTTCAGGATATGTTTGTGGTTAATAATTTCATACCGGGAACCAAAATACCACACGAAGGTATTGTGGTTAAAAGTGTAAGTGGTGAACGTAGTAAGGTGAGTAAAGTTATAAACAACGATTATCTTATGTTTGGAGAAAAGTACGAAATAGGCGATTCTCATTAAAATAAAAGTTGTATATTTGTAAAAATTAAAAAAAAATATAAAATTATGAAAAAAGTATTATTGGTTGGAACAATGTTATTGTTAAGTATTATTGGGTTTGGGCAGGAAAAACTTACGGTTATGGACGATGCTATTGGTGTTGGGGTTAATTGTTATTCGTTAAATAAAAAATTTTCACCGAGCCTTTCGTTTTTTATTGAAAATGTTTATTTTGGTGTCTCATATTCAGGGTTATTTGGTGGCCCTTATGGAACCGAAACAGAATTAAATACTATCATTTCAAAACCGTATGATAATCTTAATACGTCTATTGATATAAATATTGGATATTCAATTCCCATAAATGATAAATTATCTGTTACACCAATATCAGGTATTTCAATTAAAAATTCTTATTACCAAAATTATTTAGGATATGCGGCAAATACCCCAACAAAAGTATCATTAAATTTAGGTTCAATTTTTAGGGTACATATCACTAAAACTGTTGGGTGTTATTTTGGATTCAGTAATAATTCCTCATTTATGGGTGGAGTATGTTTTAATTAAATTAATATATTATTATGAAAGGAATATTATATAAAGAACAAGGATGGGTGGTAAAGTATTTTGATGTAGAAAAGGCACACGATATAATGTATTGTGGTGATTCACTACCATTATATTCTAAAGACGCAACTTATTGTCTTGATAGTGATAACGGAAAATGTGTGGACTTTGAGATATTACTTGATACAAATTCACCAACTTTTGAGGCGTGTGCCAAACTGACACTAACCAACGAAAATAAACCTAATTTAGATGGTTGGGATGAAATATTTAATGAAATTTACACATCATTACACGCCGAATTACCATTAAGAGTAAAATATTGGTTAACAAACAAATATCACGAACCTAAATTAAAATATGAAAATAAACCCAAGTAAAGTTACGTTCTCATCTATTGTGGGAATAGGACAAAAAGTTACAAAAGCTGAAAAAGAAACCGGAGAAGAATATCTCCATCTCAACAGAGGAGTTAATGCGGTTACCAATATTGATTTAAGTGAGGTAATCAAGAACATTGACCCCAATACAAAAGAGTATCAGGTATATGCACCCAATCTCGGGATGGAGAAGTTAAGACGTAGTATTGTTAAAGAGTATTTCCCAAGTGAAAGCACAGATGAGTTTACAAATGTAACCATTATGCCGGGAGGAATGCCCGGACTTGATTTAATTATCCAAACACTGAATGTGGATAATATAATCTTTCCAAAGTTTTATTGGGGTTCATATTCAAAGATGGCGACGATAAGGGGTAAGTCATTCTCATTCTATGATGAATTATCCAACTTGGATGAATCTCTATTAAACCATAATACTTGTGTTTTTATATGTGACCCCAATAATCCAACAGGTGTTAAGTTGGATGATGAGGTATTATACAGACAAATACAGAGATTAAATAGTACTGGTGTTACCATTATATTTGATAGTCCATATAGGAAATTGTTTAAGTATGATATTGACTTATTTGATGGGATTGGAAATATGAGTAATGTTATTGTATGTGAGTCATTCTCAAAGTCATTAGGTATATCAGGTGCAAGATTAGGGTTTGTGTGGTGTAATAACAAGGAGTTTAACGCCGAACTTAACATAAGAATCTTATATGAATTTAATGGTGTTTGTTCCATCTCTCAACTATTGGTTAATGAGTTGTTAACAACAAATGTTGGTAAAACTGCGGTTAATAATTTTAGAGGAAAAACCACGTTGGATATATTCAAGAATATCGATTATCTTTATGATAATGGATTATTGGTGAAGGAAATCTATGGTGATAGTAAACCAAGAGGAATGTTCGCCATTATCAATATGGGTGAAGATTTCTTGTTTAAAAATAAGATTGGAGCCGTTGGGTTAGACAAGTTCGTTCATCACGATAAAGATATGTATTCGTCTTATAGTAGAATATGTTTAAGCGTTCCTCACGATAAATTTGTGAAATTTTTTGATAATATCTTAAAAAGTGTAAAATAAAACATTAAAAATATGCAAACAAAATTTATAGAATTAAATTCGGTCACGGGTGATTTGAAACATCACATTAACCCTATTATGATATGTAATATCACAGAACATAGTGATTTTTCAGTTGTCTATACAATCGGAGGACAAGTTATTTATGTAAAAGAAAGTCATCAAGAAATTAAGGATTTAATTAAAATGTCTGAAAGTTTTACTTTAACTACAAAATAATATATTGACACAATAAATTATTTTGATTAATATTAAACTATGATGAAATATTTAACACAAAAAAACTTAGGTTGGTTACTTACAGCAATTGTAATTTTAATGTTGGGTACCAGTGGAATTTCAAAGTTGATTGCAACTGATGAGATGATTAAAAATTTCACATATACAAATATGACGCATTATTTGAGTCTCGTAGGAGTTCTTGAAATCGCTGCCGTTGTAATGTTATGTGTGAATAGAACTTCTCTTTGGGGTGCAATCCTTATCACCTCTGTTATGAGTGGTGCGGTCGTAATTCACCTATCTTATATGGGTGGTTCAGGAGTTATTGTTCCCATGTTGATTGGGGCTTTATCTTGGGGAGCGTATTACCTCAGAACTTATAAGTTGAACCTTCCAATTCCAAAGTTTTAAAAGACAAACCCCACCAAAGAGTGGGGTTTTTAATTACTTTTAATTACAAACAACATTACTTGATTTTATCGTAACACTTAGTGTACTTACAACACCTTTAGAATCTTTCACATAAACTGTATATGTATTTGGCGATAAACCTGTAAAACTACCTGAAATTTGATATGCCAAATTATTTATCTTATAAAGATAGGAGGGTGTTCCACCACTCGCACTAGCGGTTATCGTTCCATTATTCCCTGTTCTACACGTAACGTTTGTTGAAGAAACAGTTAGTGTTGGTGTTTTAGAATATTGGTATATTCCAATTGTTGGAGTTCCTGATACAGGATTTCCTGCAAAATCTTTTGTGAGACCAACATTTGTTCCTCCTAATACAGCATATGATGTATCACTAAAAATATGAAAATCCCAATTTTGTGGAAAAGAATTTAATGTATCCATAAATAATTTTCCATTCATTATTCTTTCACCCATTGATAATACCGCATAAGGTGTATCCATACTTTCAAGACTTGAACCTAAAATTGTTGGTTCTTGATACGCACCTACTAAATGGTAAATATTATTATTGTAAAAATTTTTAGGTCTATCAGCGGTGTTATTTTTTGCTTGTAAACCTGACGTTAACCAAATTATATTATTTCTAATATCATATAAGGTATCACCAACATTTCCGTCTGTTTGGACTCCGGAATCAAATACTCTCCAAGAATTATAGTAATTTTTCGGTGTTAGCTCTGATTTACTTTGGGGTACTGGCGGCCAATATAAAAATCCGGTAGATGCATACGTTTGTCCGTTACCCATCGCATCACCCCCATTTTTTCCACTGAATCTTGATTTTTGATTCTCAATAATAACATTATTCCAATAATGCATTTTAGATGTCGTACAGTAAAAAAAATTTGTTGTATTGATATAAACAACATTAGAGTTATTAATAAATAAGTTATATGCGAATGTATCATCATTTGGACCATATTCAGGTCCCGCATTTTGTCCTCCTTCCATTGCTCCTGAATTATCAATGAATATGTTATATCCAATGAAACTACTATCAAAATCATTAATTGTTTCAAGCGCACCCCCAAGTAATCCATTTGAAGAGGAATTTGTTCCACTTGAATACGCCCAACTACCACTAATGTAGTTATTAGTTATTCTATATTTTTTTCCTGAAATTTGAAGTGCGTCAGCACCAATATCAAATATACCAAACGTATCTCCAACAGATTTAAAGTTTGTGAAAGTATTATTAGTAATAGTACAATTATCACAATTACCTAAAACACCGTACCCAATATTACTGAAATAACAATTTTTAACCGTACAAAAAAAAGATTTTGAATCCATATCTTCACCAAACATTAGTCCTGTTGCGGTAAATGCTGACGATACCTTATCATTAACCGGAAATCTAAAATCATTAAATTGCAATCCATCAAAAATCAAATAAGATGCATTTTTAAAACACATATTATATTTGTCGGTAGCAGGAACACTTGATGGGTATTGAAATAAAAAATTAGGGTTTCCAAGTTTTAAATCACCATAGTATGTAAACACAATTGGATTGCTTGCCGTTCCGGAACTATTATTCCACTCCATCGCAATTCTTCGGTTATTTCCGTTTGCAAATACATCCCCACATTTAAAGGCGAATGTATCTCCAGGTAATACAAATCCACTATCACTAAATTTTTGTAGTCGTTTAAGTGTTTGCCAAGGAGTTACGGGATTCTGTGCTTGGGCAGTTGTCCGAGAATCACTACCTGAAGTACTAAAGTAAAATTTTCTTGCGTTCGCAAAAGTTGTTAAAAATATTAACAACCATAATAAAGCCGTTTTTTTCATTTTTTTTTTGTTTTTTTTATTTATTAACACATATCAACATCAATCGTCCATCCTGTACTTATAAGTCTTTGGTATGCGGTATATCCAATACTAGAATTAACTAAACATCCACCACCATTTTGATTAAATAATGTTAAATTTTTGGTAGGTGATATCCATGTAGTAACTCCCGACAAATAAACTAATGTATTATTAATTCCCGATGATGATAAACTATTATTGTTTAAATACAATTCACTCATCGATATCGCGAAAGGCGTTGCCGGTGAGAAATTTGTTATTAAATTGTTTGATAAGTTTAATACCTCTAACGAAATTGGTAATGGTTGTGTTGGTGTAAATCCTGTAATTGAATTATTATTTAGTATTAAATTTACAACATTAATCATTGGATATGATGTATTGAAATTTGTTAGTAGATTATTATTTAAAAATATATTTTGTAACGTAAGAGGTAATGGTTCTACCGGTGTAAAGGTTGTAATTGAATTATCATTTAAATACAAATTAACTAACCCATAAGGTAATGGTAAACCAGGCGCAAAAGTTGTTAGGTCATTATAAGACAAATCTAATGTTTGTATACTATCAGCCAAAGAACTTGATGGGTTGAATGATGTTAATAGATTCCCACCCAAAATTAAAGTATTAAGCGATGTTAAGTTCTCTAATCCAACAATGCTCTTTAACCTATTATCACCATAAGATGTTGATATATCCAAATAAGTAATTAAAGAAGTATTAGAGAATGCAATTCTCGCCGTATAATCCCCTTGTGTTGAATAAGTGTGAGTTGGTTGGTAGTTGTTTGCTCCTGTGTAATTGTTAGTGTTACCGTCACCCCAATTAACCGTCATTGTAAAATTACTTGAACCTTGCACAAACCAAGATTGAGTATTACCTGTTGAATTGAATACCGCAGTTAATTGTTGATAATACATTGTTAATGTTGGTGTTTGAGTTATTGTTGGAGTTGGTGTTTGGGATGGTGGGTTAACATATTGTAATATACCTATATTTGGAGGGGGTATTATTGTATTACCTGAAAAATCAAAAGACAATCCTACATTAATACCTATATACGATTGTAATGTATGATAATCCCATGTTTCGGGGTCTTGATTAATTGTATTTACAAAAATTGATGATGGGTTGGTTGTTATAGTTTCTCCATTTCCTATGGTATAACCAAGGGTTGTTCCTCCAGTAAGAACAAATTTATTAAAACTATGATTAACTTTACTTTGTTCGGAGGTCTCTCTAAAGAATGCCATACTATAAATTTGCGAACCAGTGAAAGGTGGAATTTCTGTATTTACTTGGAACGAAATTGGTTGATTTAATAAACAAATAATATTATTAGTTATATTCCAAACTGTAGATGCAGTTAATCCACTTTTCCAACTGAAAACCGATGTTGAAGGTTTAATACAAGGAGCAGTTGCCTGAGAGTATGGTGCACCTGACGTACAAGCCGTAAATGATGGGAATTGTGTAAATCCGCTACCAAAATTTGGACCTGAGAATCTTGAATTCGCATTTTCAACAAATACGTTATTATAAAAACTATTATTATACGCATCTATGGCAAAACCGCCTGACCCAGAAATATATGAAAATGAACCACAATTTATAATTTTGTTATATGCAAATACATTACCTCTACTAACTTGTTTAGATGCTTGAATATTCGCACCTATTTCCCCAACACCCTGCGAATCAACAAATGTGTTATACATAATTCTACTATTAATATTTGTGTTAATAAGTTCACAAGCACCTCCATCACTTCCAAATGCGTCTGACCAACACCAAGCACCTTTAATATAATTGTTATGTATGTAATTGTTTTCACCTGTCGCTGTTATACCATTCGCAGCATATGCTCCATCGGTGTATGCATAAACATTACCAAAATTCTCCATTCTGTTATTATAAATTTCATTATTATTTCCATTTATACTAATACCCAGACCGACATTATTGAAATAACAATTTCTTACAATCATATTATCACAACCGTAATCAGATTGACCCATTAAAATTGCTTGGATTGTTATTGCCTCTCCGATTTTTTTTATTGTATATGGGTTTCCCGGATATGGATTGTCTGGGGGTTCTGGGTTGTATGGAGTTGCCACAGGGTCTCTTGGGTCATCAAATCGTAACCCATCTATAACAATATAACTAACTTGGTCAAACAGAAAAATCATTCTTGCTCCGTAACCATATACAAGGCCATCAGTTCCACTAGGCCAAAGGAAGTTAGGTAAAGCTCCCGTTCCATAATTACTGAATGTTATAGGTAAATTTGCAGTACCTGACGGTGCATTAGGATTATTTACACCCCACTGTAATCCACCAAATCCATAATTTACAGGTGGATAGAACGTATCGCCTCTTCTAAATAAGAATGTATCACCCGCAACAAAGTCTTGTGATGGAGTATCACCAATTCTACTCTTAATAGCATCCAATGTTTTCCAAGGTGTTGCAGGATTTTGTGCCTGTGTTAATGAATAACCATCGTTACCCGCGTTACTAATGTAGAATACTCTACCAGGATAACTGAATTTAGTTGGAGTTATTGACGGAGTATTGGTTTTAGTTGGCGTTTGAGTTTTAGTAGCAGTATTTGTAGGTGTTTGTGTTTTTGTCGGTGTATTAGACATTGTGGGTGTAGATGTTTTAGTTGGTGTTTGAGTATTTGTAGGTGTTTGTGTCATTGTATTTGTGGGTGTAGATGTTTTAGTTGGTGTCATTGTATTTGTCGATGTAGTTGTTTGTGTCGGTGTCATTGTATTTGTCGATGTAGTTGTTTGTGTCGGTGTTTGTGTTGGTAATGGAGTTTCTCTAGCGGTTCTTGATGGTGTTTGTGTCGGTGTTTGTGTTGTTGTTGAAGTGTTTGTTGGTGTTCTAGTTGCAGTATTTGTTGCAGTACTTGTAGGTGTCATTGTATTACTTGGTGTATTTGTATTTGTAGGTGTTGGTGTGGGTGTTATAAATACAGGACAACTTCCCGCAGAAAAATTAAAATCAACTAATGAAGTTGTATTATATATTTGCCACCCATTCACCGGTAATGTTGGAGGTGGGTTATAGTTTCTTGGTTCCCCATCATAAGGCCACCCAATCCATTCCCAATAATCCACTCCATTCCATCTAATAATGTATTGATACACACCATCATAGGTCGTCCAACTAGGATAACCATTATAAAAACCATTCGGTGTAAAGGTATAATTAAACATATTTTATAAATACTTTTTGTTTTTTAACAAGCCCCTAATGTAACATTGAATGTCATAGGGTTTGTTGTATTATATATTTGCCAACCGGTGGTTGGAAAAACTATTGGTGATGTATAACTTCTTGGTTCTCCAGCATAAGGCCAGTTCACAAATACCCAATATCCACCTGTATTCCACCTTATATAATATGTTGTCGCACCTTCTACGTGTTTCCAACTTGCAAACCCACCATAAATCCCATTAGATGTAAATGTTAATTGTGTCATATTTTTTTATTTTAAACGATACCTCCATCACTAATACTCCAAAAATAAGTATCCGTAAGAATATTCCTACCACGTTCACCTGTAGAAGTATAGTTTATACTTCCAAAGTCCGCTATAACGCTATTTTGCAATAATAATGACGACCAACCATTTAATAATGCATCATAATTATCCGTACTATAATTAGTCGCATCTTTATTTGCCATGAAATTAGTTAAGTTTGTAACGGATGTAATATCCCAATTACTTATATCTTGATTAAAGTCAAATGCCCCATAAAACATTCCACTCATATTTGTAACTTGAGCCAATGTTGATACTTCAAGACCAACAATTCTTTCCCAGTTAGATAAAGGTTGATTAAATCTTATCGCCCCACTAAACATATTACTCATATTTGTAACATTAGATACATTCCAATCACTTAACGGTTGATTGAATAATGTAGCATTTTCAAATATTGAAGTCATATTAGTTATTCCTGACACATTCCAAGAATTAATATTTTGATTAAATGATGATGCGTTTTGGAATATATTATTTATATTAGTAACATTCGATACATTCCATCCACTTAATGGTTGGTCGAAATATGTTGCACCTTGAAACATACTTTGCATATTAGTAACATTAGATACGTCCCAAGAATTAATATTTTGGTTAAATGATGTTGCCTGATAAAACATATTACCCATATCAGTAACACCCGAAACTTTCCAATTACTAATATCTTGGTCGAATGGTGTACCTTGGAACATACCTTGCATATTAGTAACATTAGATACATTCCAACTACTTAATGGCCGGTCAAACTGCCCCGCACTAACAAACATATATTGCATATTAGTAACCCCAGATACTTTCCAATTATTTAATGGTTGGTTGAATGATATTGCATTTTGAAACGTATAACTCATATTAGTTACGCTTGATACATCCCAATTACTAATATCTTGGTCGAATAAAGCCGCTGAGTAAAACATTTGAAACATACTAGTAACTTTAGATACATCCCAAGAGTTCATGTTATTAACCGTTGTTATTGACGAACAACCAAAAAACATTAAATCCAAACTAGTAACTCCCGATAAATTTAAAGTATCTGTTACATTGGTTAATACTAAATTACTTGCGTATTTAAAATAGCCTCCATTATTACCTAATTTTAATTGTCCCCATTTCAATATTTCTATTATCTTATATGAAGAAATCCCTTCAGTTTGAAAATTCCACCCTTCAATTGTTCCTTTTATTGTTACAGTATAATCACCTGCAACAGCATATTGATGTGAATTAGTAAGATATGACGTTATTGTCTCTATATTACCATCACCCCAATTTACGGTAAAACTATACGTGCCGCCAGATTCTAATGGTAATACTATCGTTTCATTTGATGAAGTTGTCCTCCATACACTAATAAACGACGGAGGTACCGGGCTTGAAGTTGGAGTTATTGTTTGTGTTGGTGTATTAGACATTGTTGGTGTATTAGACATTGTTGGTGTTTGTGTTGCAGTATTTGTTTGTGTATTTGTAGGAGTTTGTGTTGTAGTATTAGTCGGTGTTACAGTATTTGTTGGCGTGTTAGACATTGTTGGTGTTTGAGTTTTAGTTTGAGTTGGTGTTTGTGTTGTAGTATTGGTAGGTGTTTGTGTTGTCGTTTTAGTTGGCGTTTGTGTTGCAGTATTTGTAGGTGTATTAGACATCGTTGGTGTTTGTGTTGCAGTATTGGTAGGGGTTGGAGTATTTGTTTGTATAATATATGTTTCAAAAATTATTTTAATAGGGTCAGTAGTATTAAAATTAGTGTTTGAATATTGTAATTGAGTAGTAAAATTTTGAGTAAATAAACCTATTAAGTTATTTTGAGTGAAGATATCCGCCCCAATTATAGTGTATGAAGATATTCTTCCTCTTTGGCAAAATGACATAACCGCAGTACTTCCTGTAGAATTTTGAATATACGGTAATATATTCAAAAGATTTTTATCGTTATCATTGAAATAAATAACGGAGTCAGTATTGTTTAAATTATCAAAATTTTGAAGTACCAAATCATTAGTTATATCATAACAAAGGATTTCTCCGGTTGAAGGAAAGAATGGTGAAAGTATTAAATTATATTCATACGTTCCATAACATATTTCATTAGTCGGTGTTATGGTTGGTGTCGATGTTTTAGTTGGTGTTGGAGATATAAATTCAAATTCACCACATAAATTATCCACAGGAGTTAATGTTGGCGTTTGTGTTGGTGTCTTAGTTGGTGTTGGTGAAGGACATGGGTAATTTGATTGGCAAGTAGGACAATCATCAAAATAGTCTATTGTGTTAAACATAACTCTAGACATTGTTTGAGGTTCATTAACAACACAAGTTACACAACCTGTAAAATTACTTGTTATAACATAAAACACACTATCAGTGTTTGGTGTAAACGGTAGTCCTTCAATTAAGAATACGCTCGCATCAGAACAACAAGATTTAAATAATGCCACAATTGGTTCCGGTAATGTAGTTGTTGGAGTTTGTGTTGTAGTATTAGTAGGCGTTTGTGTTGCGGTATTTGTTTGTGTTTGAGTATTAGTCGGTGTTTGAGTTGATGTCTTAGTATTAGTAGGTGTTTGAGTATTTGTTGGAGTTTGTGTTTGTGTGGATGTTTTAGTTTGTGTTGGTGTTTTAGTTGGAGTTTTAGTTTGCGTTGGAGTTGGGGTTGGTGTTTGAGGTATAATTATAACTCCGGGATTGTTCGGCAACTGAGCCATACCAAATACAGATGAAGTTAAACCGGTTATTTGTTTAACAAATGTAAGTGTCATGTAATATGGACTCGCAGAATATACCGTACCACCGGCAGTTGCAACATATAGTACTCCTTGTTCCGTAAATATCGCATTACCATTTGTAAATGGAATTATTCCATAATTTCTTCTACTACCATCAAAATTAAATTCGGCTAAATATGGTGTGGTATTAACGTTATATGTTATTATTAATGTATTGTCCGCACCATTATAGAATATATCACCACCAATACTACCACCATTTGGAATATTAAATAATTTTGTTATTACTGGAACATTTGTATCATAATCCGATATGTCAAATTGATAAACCGAAGTATTACCCAAAAATAACGTTGTGTTATTATATGAAGTCATACCCGCGGAATTAGATAATCCACTCAAACCACCAGAAATACTATAATTAATATATCTATTAAACGAATATGTGAATGGTGTAAGTGTTGTATCATATTCAACAATTCTATTGTTTGACGAATCTAATACCCACGTTTTGGTACTTGTCATCGCAATATCTTTTGGTTGGAACGTTGGTGGTGTAGTCCCAAAAAGATATGTTGTTGTATTCGAAGAGAATTCGTACTCCTGAACGTTTCCGTCTCTTTGAACGAATAACGGATTGAAATTTTCAATGTAAATTGGTCTTGTTATTGTTGGTGTAGGTGTTTGTGTTGGAGTTTGTGTTGGTGTTTTGGTCGGAGTCGGTGTAGGACAAATATGTGACGATATACAATCATCACATGTAGTATATCGTGTTAAATCAATATAATCATAATTACCATCAATTACACCAGGATTTGCAATTGAAACCGCACATCCGTTAAATACCGAAGATTCAATATAATATGTTAAACCTAAGAATGGTACATCTATTATGGGAATGCTGTTAACCGCAAATAAAGTATTATAACAACAAGCACTGAAATATCCAATTACCGGTGGATAATAAGTTGATGATGGAGTATTTGTAGGTGTTTGTGTCGGAGTCTCAGTATTTGTAGGTGTTTGTGTTGGAGTCGATGTTGGTGTTTTGGTTTGCGTCTTTGTTGCAGTATTTGTGGGAGTATTTGTTGGTGTCTCAGTATTTGTTGAGGTAACTGTAGGGGTAACCGTAGGTGTTTGAGTATTTGTAGGTGTTTGAGTTGGAGTCTCAGTATTTGTTGGTGTTTGTGTAGTTGTTGGTGTTTGTGTCGGTGTATCAGTAATTGTTGGAGTAATAGATGGTGTAGGTGTTTGAGTAGGACTATTTGTAGGTGTTGGAGTAACATCAAAAATACTAATTAATCTACTTTCATACGTCCATCTTGTTAATGTTTGAGATGAAAAAATAACGTCATTAAATCTACTAATCTTATCTAAAGAATTATAATCATCATCTATGAAACACTGAGTAAACCCTAAATTAGTTCCCTGATTTATTGTTATACCAGTTGTAATTGTAATATTTGTACCATCAAATTTATTTATTACATTTGTAAATTCAATTAATAAATCACTATCAACATTATATGTTGCAACCGCAGAGAAACCAACACCTATTGAACCACTAAAATAGTTGGCGGTTATGGTTATTTTATTAAAAATTGGTATTGGGGTTGGCGTAGGAACAAATAAAGGGATTTCATCGTCTATAACACTCTCTAGAATATTAATAAATAACTCCTCCCTTATAGGTAATATTAAGTTGTCAGTATCATTTTTGATTAAGAATTCACCCTTATATCTACCTTTTTTATTTATATCTTTAGCCTTAAATTCGTAGTAAATATAGTATTCCGGTTCAGCACCCGCAGTTAATTCAATAGGTACAAGATAAGCAGGTTGAGATATTACTTTTGGAATCCCATTATTTATATTAACCATCGTAAAATAAATGGAAGAAACCTCTAATAATTCCGTAAAATCTTTGTAAGTACCCTTACCAGTATTCACCGCCCTCATTTTCAAAATCGGGAGGACAGAGTTTTTCCTAATATAAAATTCCATTTACTTAATTTAGTTTTAATTAATTACAAAAATGCATATACCTACATAAGTAAATACCTTTAACCCCCAAAAAGAAATGATTAATTAACACTTATTTTAAATAATTTATTTGTTAGTAGAAAATATAAAACCCATCATCATCTATCGTGTAGTTGGGAACTACATGGTTTTTTTGGAAAAAATTAAACCCATTTTGGATATTTTTTTCAAAATAAATAACACTATCATTTGTTTTTATTTTTTCATATAAAAACTCATAATTACATTTATTATCAAAGTTAACCGGGAATATATGTACCTGTACCTCACCCCAATTCTTTAGTAATTTAACTAACGTAAAAATCTCTTCAATATCATTATTGCTAACCGAAACACATCCAATCGAAACACACTCACCGTGTATATAAATTTCACCACCGGGCATATATTTATTTCCCAATATTATATCGGATTCATTTGGATAATTTATCTTTAATGCCAAATGATAATTTGTGGTTGTTTTTAATCGTGTTATATGATAAAATCCTTCAGGTATTTGCAAATCACCCTCCTTTCTTTTAGGGCCTAACACACCACTATTCATACAAACTCTATATGTTTTAAATAGTTTATATTGATTACACACAGAATCCGCAACCCATAACTCCAACACTCTTTCGTGTTTAAAAACTCTAATAAAAACATTTTTAGGTGGGAATGTTAAGTTTTTATTAAAAAACTGAATTTTTAATTTTTGATAGTTCTTATCAAAAAAATTACCATCAATTTTTTGAGAATATAAATTCATACATAAAAAAAATGGGATGATATATAATAGATTTTTCATCTTAAATTATTTTATTATA
>Ga0214917_10003909_pt1 | contig 16923 bp, 23 predicted proteins | sample LL_1208_BB_MetaG_FD_177983 | JGI IMG/M metagenome (GOLD analysis project Ga0214917, IMG submission 177983) | Freshwater microbial communities from Lake Lanier, Atlanta, Georgia, United States - LL_1208_BB | ecosystem: Environmental > Aquatic > Freshwater > Lake | place: USA: Georgia | collected... | reverse complement strand
CCTGACCAAGCTCGGAAAGCCGTCGGCTGGTCCGATGGGTTCGTGGTCCGAGGCGTTTGACGCTCTCGGCGGTACCGATGCCGATCTGGAGCGCATGGCGGCAGGAGTTACCCTTTCTGCTCCCGTAGCTACCCCCCATGTAGCTACCACGACGGCCCCTGCCGAAGCCGAAGCCGAGGAGGAGGTGGAGGAGGAAGATTTCCCCCTCGTGACTACTCCTTGTTCGTCTGGTCCCGTTATCATCCCTGCTTCTGGGGATGTTGCCGGGGCGTTTATCCCGGCCCCGGACCCTACCTTCTACTGCTCGCCGTCCATGAAGCAGTTGTTTGAGTACCTTTCGGAGACTTCGGCAGTTGACCCTCAGAATGTCATGCTTGTCGGTCCGCATGGTTGCGGCAAGACTGAGACTGCCATTCAGTATGCTGCCCGTACTGGTAAGCCGATGCTTATCATGGACTGTGCCCATACTCGGGAGGGTTATCTCTGGTGGGGACGCATGCACGTTAACAGCGGCACGACGTTCTTTAAGGCAAGCGATTTCTTCAAGGCTGTCGAGGCTGGCGGGCATGTCATCCTTCTGGACGAACTTAACCGTGTCGATAGCTCGGTCCTGTCGCCCCTTATGCCCCTTCTTGATGCTCGCCGCATGACTCACGTTCCCGATACGGATCGTATCCTGCGTGTGGGTCCGGGTACCGTGTTCTTTGCCTCTATGAACGAGGGGGCACAATACACGGGGACTGCCGCTCTGGACGCTGCCATTCAGGATCGATTCTCTTATCGTATCGAGGTTGATTACCTTGATAAGACTCAGGAGGTCAAGGTTCTCGTGGCCCGAACTGGACTGTCCAAGACCGAGGCTACCAAGCTGGTAGAACTGGCAGGGGCGGTTCGCAAGAAGGCTGTCGGGTTCGGGGCTACCCTTACTCAGACGATCTCGACTCGGCAGTTGATCGCTACTGCCAAGCTGTATCAGAAGATGGGCGTGACGGCTCTCGACTACTCCATCGCAAGCCACTTCCCGGCTGACGGTGGATCGGACTCGGAGCGTTCTCAGGTTCTTCAGATGATTCAGGGTAAATTCGGCACCTAACCGAATAAACCGGGAGGGGGGCAGATAAATTCTTGCCCCCTCCTAGTTGACAACGGTTGTGAATGTGCTACTATCTAGTTGTAGCTGACGGGCCTTAAAGGAGGACCACCATGGATAAGCGAGACAAGTATACCGAGGATGATGACTTCGGCTTTGCCTACCCTACTGACAAGGGTGTATCGGGTACCCGGTACACGGGACATGCCGATGATACCAAGCGTACTTGGTACGTCCCTTCCTACTCTCCTTCAGGCGAGATTACTTTCGTCGAAGGGAGCAAGGACAAGGGGTCTACCCCGTACTACGGTGGATCGACTCGTTACTCGTCTTATCGTTCTGGCGGTTCGTACCTGTCGCCGTCGTCTTATTGGCGGGATCGTGTCTCGTCCTATGACTATGGGATGGGGAAAACGGAAAGTGAGGATGCTCGACTGCGGAAGGCTCTCCATAGTCTTGCCCGTACTGTCAACATCGTAGAAAACGACCACAAGAAGGATGGGGAATCCCCGCTTTCTCTTAGCTGGAGTAAGGGCGATAACGTGAACGACCCTCGTTCCCGTACCGTCTATCTTGCCCCTACCCTTATCACTGACGGCAAGGCAGCAGACGACTCCAAGCATATTGACATTCTCACGGGCAAGGCTCTTATCTTGTCTGCGATGAAGAGGACGATGCATCCTGCGTCGTTTGACGCTCACAAGGGGCGCACCGCCAAGGCTTTCAAGCGGGAATCCAAGGACGAGCATACCCTCGCCCTGCTTGCCACTCCTATCTGGCAGGCTCGGGAGGTTATCAAGGCCCGCCTCGCCGTTATCTCGGAATGGGTTGGGTTTGCCCCTTACTTCGAGGTCTACGAGCATGAGATTACTTCGGGCCATAAGGATGCTGTCATTCAAGCTGTGACTTCGGCACCTACCCATCCCGCGACCTTTGCAAACATGGTCGCTTGGAATCTCATGAATCATCATGACCCGATCACTCCTCCCATTCTCGATCTGCTTCCGGCTGAGATGCAGGACGCTATCAAGGAACAATGCGGCGGCAAGCTGCCCAATCTCGACGCTCTCATGGAACGGGTAGCTTCCCTTCTCATGACCCCCGTAAAGGCAAGCGGTGAGTTTGCTTTGGCCGAACAAGCGGCAGCTATCATCCTCAAGGCTTTGCCTTTCCCCCCCGAGGAGGAGGATAGCGAAGATAGCGAAGATAGCGAAGATGAGGGTGATGAGGGTGACGGTGAGGGCGGCGGCGGTTCCGATGGTACGCCGGACTTCATGGACGCCGATCTGTTTGGCCGTAGGGTAGATGGGGGCGAGACTCCCATGGAGCGGGCTGCTATCAAGCTCGACGATGATAGCCTGAAAGCCGATAACCCTGCCAATCCGTATGACTACGAAGAGGGGGACCAGAGTTATACTCTCAGGGAAGTTGGAATGTATCGGCTTTCTGTCGATGACCCAAGTTTCGCTTCCGGGTATAAGGAACTTGTATCTCAGAATCGTGCTTTGATCAACGGTATTCGTCGTGTCCTGTCTTTCCGCAATACCAAGATCACTCGGTACGTTCATGGTCGTAGTGAAGGTGAACTGGATGACGGCTCGCTTCACAAGCTCGGCATGGATAATCCTACGATCTGGTCGTCCAAGGAACAGATTGCCAAACCAAGTGTTGCAATTACCCTGCTGATTGATGAATCGGGGTCTATGCAACGGAATGGTCGTTGCTATGATGCCAAGACTATTGCGGTTGTCCTTACCGAGGTTCTTCGGGGCATGCCCGGCGTCAATCTGACTGTCACGGGCCATACCGGGCACCTTGAAACAGTCAGTAGATATTCTTGGTATAAGCACGCCAAGACTCTTAGGCCCGGTAAGCAATTGGTTCTTCGGGAATTATATAACACGAAGTATCATAAGAACCCCCATGCGCTTATGTTTATTGATGCGATCCGTGAAAACCTTGACGGTTTCGCTATCGAAGCAGCGGCAAAGCGCATGAAAGAGGACTTCCCCCGTGCCCAGCAGCATATCGTGATCCATATCTCGGATGGTATGCCCTGCCCTTCTTCTGCGGCTCAATGCCGGGCAGCAGTAGACAAGTGCATAAGCAAGCTCGGCGTCGAAGTGTTCGCTATTGGCGTTGACCGGGCTTATGATGATCGGACTGGGGAACGTCTGTATGGCAAGGGGCGTAGTGTCGTAATCAGGGACGTACTTGGAGCCTTGCCGATTCTGACGCCCTTCCTCAAGAAGCGGCTCTCTAAGGTCTAGGGTTGTAGACGGGAGGGTCGGGTATATACTGCTCGACCCTCCACGAAGCCCTACAAGGCATCTTCTGGAAGCGGGGGGTATGCCTGTACCCCCAAGTCACCTACTCGCCTTCTGGCGAACAGTCTATACAAGAAAAAAGGAGTACCACGACCATGGCTGTCCCTGTATCCAAGCTGGCGTACAACATCACTGTCTCCATCCCCCTCGATGACCTCAAGCATGCTTTCGCCAAGCACGGGGCCGCTCTCACTTCGGAGGGCATGTTTCGGGCCAGGCACGAACTCAAGTACGAGATTGACCGCCACCTGAACCAGCGGATCGCTGACGTTGCCGCCAAGATGATCGAGGAAGGCACCAATGCCTAAGTATCGAACTCGACGGGTCACTGACAATGGCGATAGTTTGCTTGAAGTAGTTAATCAGGCAGATCAAATTGTCTTTCGCATGCCCTTGAACTACCAACTTGTCTTTGCTACAATCTCAAAGTCAAAGCTGTGGGTTCTGGAGCAGACTCCCTACCCTTACTCAGTCTCAAACGAGATTGACTTGGAAACCGGACAAGCTCAAAGCTACCGCTCTCAGGACGGTAGCCTGACACTCACCGCCAACTGGAGTTACGATAAAGAAACGGATAGCTGGAACCTAGCCACATGAACATCTTCGTCCTCGACCCCGACCCCGAGGTAGCCGCTAGGCAACAATGCGACAAGCATGTTGTCAAGATGATCCTTGAGTCTGCCCAACTCATGGCAGCAGCCTGTATTCTGCACGGTGGCGATAGTCCATACAAACTAACCCACAAGAATCACCCTTGCTCCATCTGGGCGAGGGAGACACGGGCCAACTATGAATGGCTTCTGACTCACCACATCGCTATGCTGGACGAGTATACGCTGCGGTATGGCAAGGTCCACAAGACTCAGGAACATCTCGATTATTGGCTTCGTGGTGTAATGTTGATACCAGAGGGCGAACTGACTCCCTTTGCTCAAGCTATGCCCGAGGACATTCGTATTCCCGGCGACCCCGTTCAGGCTTATCGCAATTACTACACCCAAGAAAAAGCGCACTTCGCTACTTGGAAACATGGTATCATTCCCCAGTGGTGGGGTGTCGTAGTCTAAGGAGTATCTTTGACATGAAAGCACTTATGACGGTGGGCTTGCCGGGATGCGGTAAGTCTTACTTTGCTCAGAATAGCCTCCAAGGGCAGGGCTTTACTGAGGTCAATCTGGATCAGATTCGGGAAGAACTGTATGGCGATGCTTCTGAACAGGGCGACCCGTTGGAAGTCGTAGGCGTCAGGAACTCCATCGTCGAGAGCCTGGCTATCGACGGTGCCGATATCATCCTGTCTGATACCAACATCAATCCAGAGTTTCGCCGTCAACTTCTGGATCGCCTGAAAGAACTCGGGTACGAGACGCATATTATCTACTTCCCACCGGACTATGAACTCTGTCAGCAGCGCAATCAGGCTCGGGAGCGGGTAGTGCCCGACTATGCGATGGAAGCCATGCTTAAGACTTTGACTGAGCAACCACCTGAAGCCGACGAGGCAGATGCGTTCTATGTCGCAGTACCCAAGACTGGCCCGACTGAATGTCTAAAGCTGTGACCAGAAGGTTTGTGCCAAGTAAACCTGAGCCGTCAATTTGATTCAATCTAATCAAATTGACGGCTCTAATCGAATCCTCTCAGTCCAAAATTCACATCCGAAAATTCTGACAATTTATTGCAAATTCTTCGGATGTGCGAATTGCGTTGCGAGGAGCCAATTCGCGGGTTCGGGGCTGGGGGCGATAGCTGGTACCCGATAAGACGGATTGATGGGAATCCAAGGAAGTTGTAAGAAAAGATCGATACCCTGTTGACACCCATACCGGGGGGTGGTATTGTGAACAGTAGGAGGTCTGAATCATGGAACATTGGTTAGATGAGGTGTCTGCGAAGATGGCGCAGCATTATGCGCTGGTCGCTCAGTTTCAGCAGTTGAGCAATCGCCGTCAAGCCCTAGCAAGGGAGCTTGCCGGAGTCGAGATGAGGATGGAGGAACTCGCAAAGTCCCTTCCCTTTCCCTTCTCCATCGAAGCACCCAAGTCGGTAGATACTGTACCCGAAGAAAAGGAGGAGGTCGCTCCCCCTGAAGGACTGCCTGCGGCAGAAACGGCTACAGTGACGTACCGCCCCAAGGGCGGCAAGATTGAGCCGAAGCTGGAGGACTACGCTAAGTTGGAGGGCGTGTTCAAGCAGAACCCGACCAAAAACTTTCGTAATCAGGAGTTGGCTGAAAAGACGGGTCTGACGCAGAGCCGCCTTACAAAGCTGCTGGCGAGGCTGGTCAAGCAGCACAAGATCGTCAAGGTGTCTACTGGCGTCTATCGTCGGGCCTATGGCACCGTGGCTAACGATTGTGCGGAAGCAATCATTCAGGCTCTCAAGTCTAGTGGGGGCAGTCTTAAGGCAAGCGAGTTGCAGCGGCACGCCCTTCTCGCTCCCTTCTCGCACTACTCCCTGTTCAGCAGCCTTCATAAGCTGATGCACGAGAGTCATGTGTTCAAGACGGGGTCTACTCGGGACGCCGCCTACCACTTGGCCTGAATATAGGATTGGGTGGGGTTCTTTCAGACGAAGGAATCCCACCCCCAGCAAAACAGGAGCAGATTCGTGGAAGAAATGATTCTCAAGTCTCTCGTTGAGTTGAGACAGTTGGTACAGACTAGAGAGGACTCGACGAAGCAGATCGAAGAAGCCTGTGCTTCTTTGGGTCTTAAGTTTGACCCAAGAAAGAACGAAGTCAAGGGTAGCATTTCGGTTACTGAAATCTTGGTTCAATCAGTTAATGATGACCCCCTTTCAGACCTGAAGCGGTTCATACAGACTAGAGAGGACTCGACGAAGCGGATCGAAGAGGCTTGTGCTTCTTTGGGTCTTAAGTTTGACCCAAGAAAGAACGAAGTCAGGGGTAGCGTTTCGGTTACTGCAATCATGACGCAGCCCTGCCCCCTTGGCCTACTAGAGCGGAGAATCCTGACCAAAGGCAACCATACCAGTAATAGCCATACAGATTCATCTGGTGACGTAGATTTGTCCATCTTTGACAAAGAGGCATCTGAGGCGTGGTTGCTAGAAAACTTTGATACAAATATAAACTTGGTAAATAGTCATAAGATTACTAAGATTAAGGCACGTTGGGTTGAGGAGCTTCTTAGGAGAGCATATCCCGCTAGTCTCAAAGTTAAGTCTATTGCAGCCCACATGCAGCTAGTGGGGCTAATTATACCGGGTCAGGGTACATCAGCAAATGTCGTCGCATTATTCTATGGCCGTCACGTTTGCAAAGTCTCCGCAGGGCATTATAGGTACTCTGAGCGTGAGATCTACATGCCGAACTTTGCAGGTACGGTTGATCCTGTCGAGGAGCCGTGCTAAGATAGGAGCAAGCCACGGGCTGGTAACTCAGTTAGTCTAGCAGGCCCCGTTGTCATATTGGTTGTGAAGCGGACTTTTAATCCGTCGAAGCAGGTTCGATTCCTGCACGGGGCACTATTAATATAGCTATAGTACTTTAGCTATGGAAGAAAAACCTCCACTCGAAAAAGAATCCCGGAACTCGTACATGAACGCCTACATGAAAAAGCGATACGCTCAACGTAGGCAAATGTTTATAGAGCGTCTGGGCGGAGTTTGTGTAAAATGCCAAAGTACAGATGAGCTAGAGTTAGATCACATTGATGCATCTCAGAAAAAGTTCAATATAGCAAAGTTCTTCAACTACCGTCTGGAAGTCGTATTACCCGAGGTAGACAAATGTCAACTACTTTGTAGCAAGTGCCATATAGAAAAAACGATTATTGATAAAGGACATAAGCCTGCCAAGGGTACTCATGGGACTTTATCTAGTTACAAATATTGTAAATGTTCTATATGTAAATCCGCCAAAAGCTCTCACCATGCTGCTTACATGAGAAAAAGAAGAGCGGCTGAGCGTAACCCCTCTTAAGGTCGAATCCCACCCGGCCTACCTTCAACCCCTCGTCGAAAGGCGGGGGGTTCTTTCTTTGGCTGAAACAACTCGGTTGACGTATAGCCAATGGTTTGCTAGTATCGAGTGAAGGAGGGTCTGTCATGTTCCATCGCCCCACGCCAGAGGAGTTTCAAGCCCTCTACCACCAGCACCAGCTATGGCTACACGATGTTCCCGGTGGGGTGTGCCTGCGTATTATGGGCAGCAACATGAAGGGCTACGACTTGTCTGGGCTGAACCTTTCCGGTGCCCATCTGAGCGGGACAGACTTTACTTGGGCCAACCTAGCGGGCACCAAGCTGGACAACGCCTGGCTTACCGCAGCCAAGTTCAACCACGCCGACCTGACGGGAGCCAGCTTCAGGAACGCCCATTGTGCCTTTATCTCGTATGAGTCTGCCAAGCTGGGGAACGCAGATTTCACGGGAGCATTTCTACGAAGTGCTTGACAGCCTGTAGGCATCTGTGGTATGCTGAGAGCATCATCAAAGGAGGATGATTCGGTGTTTGAGAAAGTCATTGAGGCGAAGGTGTTCATTGGTTCCGATGTTCGCATCTACCGATGCTGGAACAAGGACCAGTGGGCTGACCAGTTGGACCACGACTGCGAATTCACTACCGATATGGTCAAGGACCATATCATGTGGTATGTGGAGCAGGAAGCCCTTGATACCCATAAGAAGGGGTGCCGGGTGGTGGTGGTCGAGGCAGAGCGCAACATGAACACGGGCACCGTGTCATATCCCGTCGGGGTGTAAGGTATGCGATTCTTCAGCACCGTCTGGATGATGCTGCGGTCCAGCCCTCGGGCATTGGGCCGCTGCCCGTCCTGCTTCAGTTCGATTAAGGGAAAGGCGTACCCTTCCCACAAGCCTCACTTTACCGAGGTCTGTGAGTCTTGCAATCAAGACGAAGAAAGGGACATGTTCATGCTGGCAGCACTTGCAGAAGCCCGTCGAGTCAACGGGAATCCGTTTGGGGAAGAATCATGAGTTCCATCGTTGTTGTCAAGAAGCCGGGCCTTGAGCCGGAGGTCCATGAAGTCGAGCAGAAGGAGATTGGTAGCCTTATCAAGACCTCCTTGAATGGAGGCTGGTTTCAGCACGTCACCCTCAAGGTCAACGGGCAGGTGTTCGACGGCTGGATGGACGAGGAAGGCAAACTCAAGCGGCTTGCCGTCAACCTTGAGGTGCCCGGTGACGTTTTCGTAGGCAATCTGATCTTCACGTCGTCGAATCGTGAAGGCCAGACGACGGGGCTTAACCCCGAACAACTTGACGCCGCTCTGAGCTTTGCTCGGGGGACGGCGACAAGCGTGGACTGGAGAGGCTAAATAGCTAATAGCTGACTCCATGTGACCACGCTGGGGCGCCCCTTCAAGAAGTGTCGTGAGTTTCCTCCTTTATCTCACGCCAACTGGAAGGGGCGTCTTGGTTCGTCTGAAACAAAGGCGTTTCACCCGCCCTCGCAAGGCAAATTGCACATCCGAAATTTCAGGAATTTATGGCAAATTCTTCGATAGTGGAAATTGCGCTGCGAGGGGCAGATCGGGCCGGGCACCCCGTGGGGCGGCGGCGGGTACCTTTTCGGGTAAAGTCCCCGCAGAAGTCCCGATCTACCCCTTGACAGGTTCTAAGTGACCCGATACAGTAGAGGGTATAAGGGAGGTACGGTATATGCGATGGATGAGTGAGGTGGTAGTGCCCACAGTTCAGGTCGGGGCTTGTATGGCCTTGCTGACCTTCGTGCCTGCCCTGTGGTCCTTCAAGGTGATTATTTCGTGTACGATAATTGCCGCTCTGCTTATCGGCTTGGTGCCGACGCTTGACCGAAAGCTGGGTTTCCGTCACCCATTTACTTGGGGCTGCAATATGCTGGGCATGATGTTCGGCACCGTTGCCGCCATTATCGGCACCGTATTCTTGTATAATCTGTGATAAGAAGGAAGTCGAGATGAGAAGGAAGTATACCAAGCGGGCCTTTGCCCCTGCGGTTATTGAGCCTCCGGTAGCCCTGCCTCCTCCGTCTACGGAGCAGAAGAATATCTTGGGTTGGGTAAAGAATCGTAGGTCTGGGGCATTGGTTGTCCGAGCAGTTGCAGGAAGTGGCAAGACCACTCTCTTGCGAATGATTACCGAAGCCTTGAATGAGCTTGGATATAACGAATCTCAGATTCTTTATATGGCTTTCAGTAAGAGTCTTTGTGATGAGATGACTCCCAAGCTGGCTGGAAAGGCTACAGTCCGATCTATTCATAGCACGGGTTTCCATTCTCTTACAGCCAAGATTCGGGGAGTAAAGCTTAAAACCGACAAAAAGAATGTCGTCAATAGCGAAGTCCTCGACACTGATGAAACCATGAAGTCCATGCCTGACGGTAAGCGTTGGTGGGTGGGGGAGATGCTTCATGATATTCAGTCTAAGCTAATCTTGGGCCTCGGCGGTACTTCACTTCAGAAAGTCCATGAGTTGATCGGCCATAACCCCTCTTGGCTTAAAGTCTGGGCCTACGACACTGGCATCGAAGAACTGGGCATTCCTGAAGATACGGTAGAAACTTTATATGAACTGAGAGAAGAGTGGGCGGCTGAAGTCGAAGAGCTTGTTGACCACTACGGGATTAAAGTCGATTCCGAGTTCGCAACACCTCTAGTAGCCCTTCTTGTCTGGGCTTCAGATGATAAGATCGTATCCGATGGTTCCATCTCGTATGATGAAATGATCTCATACCCTTGCAGGATGGGATTCCCTTTCAAGCAGTATCCCATAGTCCTCGTCGATGAGGCTCAGGATCTTTCTCCTGCCCAAAGAGGAGTAGCCTTGGCTTCCCTGGCGCCAGGGGGTCGGATTATCTTTGTAGGCGATCCCAAGCAGGCGATCATGGGATTTGCTGGGGCAAGCTGTGAGAGTATTCAGGAAATCATCGACGAGACTGGGGCTGAGACGCTGCCGTTGTCGGTTTCGTACCGCTGCCCTACCAGCCATATTGACTTGGCTCAGCAGATTGTCCCTGAGATTGAACCTACCGAATGGGCTAAGGAAGGGATCATTCGTCATCTCGATAGTTCAGATGAAGTGATTCCTATTGCTCAAAGCGGCGACTTGATGATCGCAAGAAGGACCGCTCCTGTCATGCAGATGGCCCTTAGACTGCTGTCCCGAGGTATCCAAGCCAAAGTCAAGGGTGAAAAGGTTGACAAGAGGCTGGTATGGCGGGCAGCGGATATCCTTGGGGTGGACAAGTCGTTAATCTATCGCCTTACAAAGGCCAATATCGAAGTTCTCAACAGGGTACCAATGGCTCGTTTCTTGGCGCAATCTGAAAGCTACGCCCACGACAAGATGACTGCGCTTTCTTCTAAGTGGCCCCAGAAGTTGCAGGGAATAATGGATGAGGTTGAAGCGTTGGAAGAAATATTCACCCTGACTAAACCCGCTACATTCAACGATTTGATTTCGATTATCAAGTCGGCCATAGATGACGGTTCGACAGAGGGAGGGGTCGTCCTGAGTACGATTCACAGGGCCAAAGGACTTGAGGCTGATCGTGTCTTTATCCTTGACGCCAACAGAATCTCGGTAGCCACTCATGCCGAATGGCAGGCTGAACAGGAGTCCAACCTCCACTACGTTGCCCTGACGCGAAGCAAACATGAATTGTTCATTGTCGCTTGACGGCATGCCCGGCATTGTGGTATAGTGGTAACACAAGGAGGACGAACATGGGACTGCGAGAGATTATCGAGGAGATCACCTCGATGCTGGAACCTGCCGAGGTGATGCTTCTGTTCAAGCTGACAGAAATGTCCCAAAAGGATCGTAGTGAGTTTCTGGAGCGTCGGGCTGCCCCAGAAGTCGGCTTGGCCTTGGCGGCTTTCTCCAAGGGTGAATTGGACCTTGAGGGGACTGTGGCACTTAACCGTATCATGCTTGAGTGCCACTTGGGGCTTATTGCAGACCGGATTAACGGCAAGGAAGATTCTCAGGCTTTCTTCGCTGACAGCGATCTGGTCTTTGTGACTCGCCAGATCGTCAAAACGATGCGGAGGCTTTCCTAGTCATGGAAATTACACGGACCAGCAGCATCACGGGCAGGACAACCACCATGGACCTGCCCGTGACCACCGAGCAGATTCAGCGGTGGCAGGATGGGGAGCTTATCCAGAACGCCATGCCTCATCTTGACTCTGCTCAAAGAGAATTCCTCAAGTCTGGAATCACGGCAGGGGAATGGGACGTTTTCTTCGCGCCTGAAGAAGAAGAGGATTATTGACCCATGGAACTTGCTGAACGAGATACCGCCTCCACTGTGCTTAACTTCCACGACTTCTGTTCACCTGAAGAGTTGTTCGACAAACTCAGCGATCTTAACGTCTTGAAGTTCCCCGGAGTGGAGTTTGATGACATCAAGCCCTTGTATGATTGGTGCCGAGAACATAGAAGCTTCTTTAACGAAAGAGAAGCCGTGGCATTTCTTATCAAGCCAAAGTTTGGACCACCGCTCTGGGCTGTGGTCTGCTCTGGGACCACCGCTCTTAGTTGCAAAGGAGACTGACCAATGGCAGAAGTTGAACAGGAGACGTTCACCTGTGTCATCTGCAAAGATGATTTCAGGGGGTTCGGCAACAACCCGGCACCCCTCCACATGGAGGGAAGATGCTGCGACGAGTGCGATAATCTCGTCATCCAGCACCGCTTTGAACTTATCATGAAGCGTAGGGCCGAGGGAAAGCCGTCCAGACTGCTGACGGACTGGACGGACCCGAGCCAATACTAGTCTGGATAAACTGGGGGTGGGTATAACAAGCCTGCCCCCTTTATTCCAGAAAAAACCTTGACAAGTGTCTTTGGTTGTTGTAGTATCTGGGTATACCAAAGGAGGATGTGATGGAAGATGTATATAACGCATTGAAGATGTACGAAGCTGGCTCCGTTAGCCGAGACGAAGCTAGAGATTACATCTTCACCGAACTTGAAAAGATGCTTGCGATTGTCGGCATGGGCGATGAAGCTCGCGACCACGATCCAGATAACCTTCTAGTTGACGCTGGCAATTTGGTTGAGCATAATGATTTTAATCGATTTATCGACGCTGGCCTTCTGACCCCTGAAGACTGCAAGCCCGTTTATCTGAAGTACCTTGATATGTTGGCTGCTGATCGATTTCGAGAGTTTGAAAGAATTCTCTATATGATCGAAACAGGTATGGTCTTGAACCCGGCAGAGTTCAAGCCGTTTGTCATGAAAGTTTTTAGGACAAACGTGGACCACCTCTTCAAACTTCATCAACTGGGGGTCTGCGACGATGAAGATCTCAACAGCGGTAGTCTCGCTTATCTTAAGGAACATCCGGGGGAATTGGCGGATTTCGTTGATGCAGAACTTATCTCGCTTCAACAGGCTAAGCGGCTCGCCAAGGACGTAGATTTTACAGACTACGGCCAAGATTTAGTTATCCTTTACTTCCAGCAGGGCATTATTAGCAGGCAGCAGGCTAGAAAATGCCTTCTTACTGGCGGAGCTGGATTAGTTGACGACATCGAAGATTGGTACGACTGGGGTCTTATCAGCATAAATGACGCAAAGAAACTGTTGTTGCCTATAGCAGCACAAGAGTTGCTTTCGAAGGATTTTGCTGAAGCACTCATTGGGTAGGATAATCAGGGGCCAAGCGTAAGAAACTTGGCCCCAACCTCTTGACAGCCAAACCCCTTATATGTCATGATGTAGATGGGGAACATATACTTCGGGGGTGCCGCGAATCGAGTCGCGTTGAGGCTAGCTGCCCAGAGCTTTGTTGTTGGATCTCTGGAACAGGATTCGTGTTTGACTGAAGTAGTGGCTCTCCATGTCGAAGGTGGATCAAGGGAAACCTCGCTCTTGAAGGTTGCCGATGGGCGCCAACCCGTGGCCGGAAAAAATCTTTACAAGCTTGATGGTTTCCCTTGATCTGCCTGACTCCCTTCTGTGGGATCGGCCTCTACCTCCATGAACACGCGGGGGTGTAAGGTCCGTCATATAGACTGAAATAAGGCTAAAATTCGGGAGCCACAAGGCACTTGTCGAGTGAGCCATAATCGACTACCTTGACCCGTAACCATTCAGCCTATTAGGGGCAAGTTCACTGCCTTTGTCAATCAAAGTCCCTCTGGATTTAACTGGCCCGTAGGTACTCAGTTTAACTTAAATAAGGCAATGTGTCAGAGAGATAGGCTGTCTCTAGCCTCCTGCCCCAAGTATCGACGGTAGACAAGGGACGATTGTCTCTGTTGACTCGCTTAAACTGATACTGCCCATAGAGAACATAGATACCACAAAGAACTTCATCCCTGCCAAGAATCAGAATCAAGTTTACCAGACAAACTTGCAGATTGACAAAGAATTCTCTGTTGAGCCTATTGTCTTTATTGCCAAGGTATGTTAGACTAGAACATACAAGGAGGGCGAGGTTATGAACAAGGAAGAAATGGCCAAGTGGCTGTCGCAGCAGATCACCAAGGATCTGCGCCGGGACAAGACCCACAAGCGCAAGATGCCCCCAGAAGAACTGCGGGTGTTCTTGCGGGAGCGTTCCCGTGGGAACGGTGTCCACGGTGGACAGACCAAACCACGAAGCAAGAACGTAAGGGACTGGGGGGACTGACACCCCTCGGTCCCTTTAGTTTGCCCACAATAAAGATATTGAGTTTGTCCTATCTAAAGGGCATAAGGGTATAACCTCTCAGTCCAATATGCACATCCGAAAATTTCAGGAATTTTGACAGAATTTTCGATTGTGCGAATTGCATTGAGAGGGGCAGATCCCCCCTCGCCCCGTGCCCGGTACGAGGGGAATATCATGCCTATGGCCCCCCTCGCAATCCAGTATCCACATCCGAAGAAATCCCGGAAATTCCCCAGATTAAACTTCGATTAAGCTGATTTAACAGACATTTAATCCGGCAAACTCGTTTACTTGGCCCGAACCGTGGTATGGTGTCAGTGGTGGATGCAACGGGCACCACCAACGACGCCCCACCGGGGCAAGGGAGGCTACCATCATGGCTCACGGCCTGATGAACTCGCGAGACATGCTGTGGTACGGGGACACCCCGTGGCACGCGATGGGAGAGCGCATCCTGAAGCCGCTGACGCTTCAGGAGACCAAGGACCACCGGCTGACCCGCTGGCAGGTGGAGAAGCAGCCTGTGTACCTGTCCAACGGGGACAAGGTGCCGGATTGCTTCGCCATTGTGCGGGGCGATACCAACGACGTGTTGGGTACCGTTGGTGCCCGGTACCAGATCGTCCAGAATGCCGAACTGATCGACATTCTGTCCCCCGTTGTGGACGCTGACACGGGCCTCCTGCACACCATGGGCAACCTGTGGAACGGCAAGGTTGTTTGGTTCCTCGTCCAACTTGGCGAGGAAACCGACGTGACCGGGCATGGCGACGTTGCCGGGCACTATCTCCTCTTCTCGACGACCCATGACGGGTCCGGCAAGATTCGGGTCAAGTTCACGTCAACTCGGGTGGTCTGCCAGAATACCCTGTCCATCGCCCTTGCGGGCACGGGCAACGAGGTAGCCCTTCGGCATACCACCAACGTGCATGATCGTCTGTCTCAAGCGACGACCATGATCGGGCTGGCCCATCGGTACCAGCGGCAGCTTGACGCCGCCATGAAGAGCCTCGTCGCCAAGCCCATGACGGCTTCGGAGACTTATGGCTTCATAAACGAGGTGCTGGATGATGTATTCCAGTCCTCTCAAGAGGGCAAGACCCGTACTCGGGCCAGGAACATCCTCGACAAGGTGTATAGCCTCGTCGAGGAGGGGATGGGGGCTGACCTCCCCGGTGTCCGGGGTACCGCATGGGGTGCTGTGAACGCTATCAGTGAATATGTGGACCACCACAAGGGGTACCACAACCACGACACGGCCCTGTGGAACATCGCCTTTAACGGCGAGGGTACCAAGATCAAGCAGCGAGCCATGGACCTTGCCCTAGCCCGGTAACAGGCCCGAGGGAGGCAACCCTCCCCCCCGGTATCGGGGGGGAGGGTATTCCCGCATGGGTAGGCTGAATCGCCCTAGGTAGCCTGATCTCCTTAATCAAAGTTTAACCTACAAATTTTATCGAATTCTTCGTATGTGGTACTTGAACTGCGAGGTATGAATTCGGGAGTCTATAAGGCCCCGTGCCTGCTATTACCTTCCCGTCCCCAACCCCTCTTATCGACCCGCTGAGAGGCCTTAAAAGTAAAGCTGACGGGCCTAGGTTCCTGTTATCGGGGTACCCGACAAGCAATAAATATTTAACGATAAATATTTGCCGGTTTCTTCGGATGTGCTTATTGCGTTGCGAGGATCGATAAGGCGTTAGGGTTTAGGGCGGTGGGCATGTTAAAGGCCCCTCGACTCGATTGCCGAGGGGCCTTTATTTAAGCCAGCTTATCGTGGGTACTCGACCTTCCAGTTATCTCGGGCTATCTTTCCGTCGTTAACCTGAAACGTGGCAGTCACCGTGGCGGTTGTGTCGATACGGGCAGTCACCGTAACGGAGTACGACCCCGGCTTCGTGGGCTTCCAAGTCACCGTGTTACCAGCGTCCAGTCCAGTGAAGCGGCCCACTGGAGGCAGTTGTTGAGTCCACAGTATCTCGGTCCTGGGTTTGCTTGGAATAACAATCATCACCATCGTCACTGACTTGCCATCGCCAGCTACTTCCTTATCGAACTTGTATGGCCCAACCAAAGTCGGGGAGCTTGCACAGCCCGCCACCAGTATCGCCAGTATCGCTTTACGCATACACACCTCCCTGTATGTATATGACCCCACCCGCATGTAATTCAAGTACGAACTCAGAAGAATAATTATTCTCGGTTTCTTCGAATGTGCTTATTGCGTTGCGAGGGCCGATAAGGCGATAACTCACCCCCAAGAAGGTGGTAGTACCCTGAGAAGCCTACTTTAAGTCAAATAAAGATTCCCAAAGAAAATTTCACTTGGTCCCAGTTAGCCCCACAAACCAGAAGCAGTTTGCTAGAGTGATTGCATAAAGGAGGCGAGCCACGATGACTACCTACAAGATGAACGCCACAGAACGTCAGACTTATTGTATGCGAAAGCTATTCCAGCTTAACGAATACAAGGTTGTCTTGGACGAAAACAATGTATTCTTCGAAGTTCTCGATACCAATAACACGCTTGTTGGCTACGGCGCCAAGTATTCAGGACTCCGCTGGCACGTATCAGGTCCAGCAGCCTTGAAAGAACAGATGCTCGGGGTGTAAGGTATAGCGCAAGTACGATTCCCACGCAGGGTGAGCTGAGCAGCTCAGGTACTTATCTAGGCTGGAGGACTTGATGATAAGCCTACCCCGTTTAACGGCTTATCATCTGTCATCCAGGTTCAGGCTAGATAAATAACCCCAATACCCTGCTTCCCCAGAAGCCCCCTCAAGTCGCCTACCCCGTTTAACGGCGAGCTTGAGGGGGCAGGGCCAGAACCGGTCAAGTTTTACTTAAATAAGCTAAACCGACTCAAGCCGA
>Ga0214917_10003908_pt1 | contig 16924 bp, 16 predicted proteins | sample LL_1208_BB_MetaG_FD_177983 | JGI IMG/M metagenome (GOLD analysis project Ga0214917, IMG submission 177983) | Freshwater microbial communities from Lake Lanier, Atlanta, Georgia, United States - LL_1208_BB | ecosystem: Environmental > Aquatic > Freshwater > Lake | place: USA: Georgia | collected... | reverse complement strand
AATAAAGAACTTTGCCTTTATCACTTGCGTTCGTGAATCCGTGAGCCGACGGTGTGGTAACCTGAGTTACAGTACCGCCTGCTCCCCCACCTGTGCCACCTACCACTGTCCACTTGTTGACGGTGCCGGTACGGTAAACAAGGAAGAGGGCCGCCTTATCTGCCAGACTGACTGGACCACCTGTGCCTGTAATAATTTGACGACTTGCAGTAGAGCCTGACTCATTGTCGATGAGGACAGAGCCGCCAGAACGGTTCAGAATTACCAGATGCTGACCGTCGCTATTTTGCACATTTATTTGGTTTACAATGTACGAACCAGCCACACTTGCAATCAAGGTGATGAGACCTGTGCGATTCGTAGCAAAGACTTCGTTTGTTCCGGGAGACAAGTTAGTCAGAGCAGAATCTGCAACCTGTGTCACGAGACCGTCGAAGGTTTTCAATTTGACGTTACTGTTAGCTCCATCCTGAGTCAGGATTGCGGTACTATCAGGAAGACTATTGCCGCTGACGATTACACCAGAGGCATCTCTGCGAATAACTTTGTTGGCATCTGCAAGAACGGTGGAAAGTTTTCCGATAGCAACCGATGTGTCGGCCAGCTTGCTGCCTGCAATGTTTGCCGTAGCAGAAACATCTGCGTCAACAATGAGAGAAGTAGAAAGTGCACCTGCAATGCTGTTGTGGACAACGCCTGCAGTATTGAGGCCAGTCACTGTGGCACTGGATGCACTGATGCTGCCAGTTGTACTTACATTCTGTGCACCAAAGTTGGGGCTAACCTTTGTACCTGCGATAGCTGCCGTCGCACTGACATCGCCATCCACGATAGTTCCATCAGCAATCATTACCGAAGTAATTGTGCCACTGTCGCTGCGCGTGACCAGGATACCGCTTGTATCTGGCAGTGTAAATGTTTTTGCGCCAGTCAAAGCGGCTGTATCAATAGAAGCAGTTCTTCCGCCTTCGTTTGTGATTTGCAGATTATTTGCAGTTGTTGCCAGATTCATTTTGCCAGCGGCAGGAGTTGCAGCCGTGCCATCAACAACAGGCGAAGTGAGTGTTTTCTTTTCGAGTGTCTGTGCCTGCTTGTCGAGGACAAGCGCCTGGGCAGCATCAGCTCCCATGTCGGGAATGTTAATAGTTTTATCTGAAGCGCCAGTCTGAGTTAACGGCTCTACTGTAACTTCTTTGCCGTCAAAGAATTTGATTCTAGTCAGGCGTTCCCAAAGACCGAAGACTTTCATTATTAGATTCTCCTTATTAGAACTTTCCAGCCAGAACCAGTGGGTACCTCGGAAGCAGTCAGTGTAACTGTATTTGCATCAGTACGCACGACGGAGTCTACCAAAATATCCTCAAAGGTGTCCAGTGAATAGAGTTGAATGAGTACATCACGGCTTGCCAGATTATGTGTGATAACCTTGCTTGTGCCATCTGCTGTCGCCCAGGTCGCAGTGAAGTTGGCACCGGATAGATTGGCAATGGCCTGCAAGCTAACCTTCTTGAGGTTGTCCGAATCGGAAGCATCTGAAATAAGAAGATAATCTCCTGATGCTGGAGTTACTTCAGTCTTACTTGTGATGGCTTCTTTTTTGAGCGTAAGAGTCAGGGCACCCGAGCCGTCATCGTAGGTGGCCTGCAGGTCGTTCGACGAGCCTACCAGATTGGAGCCTACGACATCCTGCACGGCCTCGGTAAAGTCGGTAATCTGGGCAGCTGGGATAGCAATGCTCTGTTCTGCTGCAGAGGTCAGGCGACCCTTATTGTCTACAGCGACTGTAACAGTTTTGGAAGCACTACCGTAGCTGCCGTTAGTAACGCCGGTAACTTTAAGAGCAAAGCTAAGCTGGTTACCAGTATCGTCATAAGTTTTAGCAATCTCAGTAGAGTCGATAAGTAGTGCATTGATGGCATCCTGAGCCAGCTCGTCGCTAAAGAATTTGTTGGTTGAGCCTTCTGTAACATTGTCTGTGTTAATGGTTGCTTGACGCAGGCTGAATGTAATCGAATCAGGACCTGAGCCATGGGCAATGGTGACACCAGAGGTGACGCCATCATTAACAGCAATCATTCCCTTGACTTTGGTATTGACACGTGCATCCGTATAGTACAGACGTGCGCCTTCCGGCAAGTCTGTGGTACTGAACGCGCCGATATTCAAGGTCGGAGTCAGTGTACGTGCGCCTGAATTGTAAGACCAGGTCAATCCTGTAGCTGCCTGAATAGTCGCATTAACTTGGTTAGAAATCATCTGGTTACGGTTAGCTGAACTATTGAGGGGAGCAGGCAAGTCTGTTTCTTGCAAAAGGCGAAAGGAGGGAGTTCCAGCTGAACCGATGGGAGAAGCAAAAACTCTATCAGCAGATTGGTTAGCCAGAACTATATCAAATTGTCCTGTGGCTGTAATGAATGGAATAGAGTCGCCAGGCTCTGTGGGAATTACTGCACCGGAGCCGTCGCGGGTTGTCACACTAAAGATGTTCGGTGCGGTCAAGCCTACCTTGGATACAGAACCACCTGCCTGTGAAGCAGACCAGCTTGTATTACCCAGACCGTCCGTGACAAGCACGTAGTTTTGACCACCAGCGTTGGATGGAAACTTGAAGTTGAGGTCCTGTGTCTGGCTTTGTATTCCGAGTGTAGTCTTGAAGGTTTGGCCAATCTTGAAGCCTGATTCAGATTCGGCAAATTGCGTACCAAACTTGGCATCTACTTTTTGCCCAGAAAGCCTGTCACCGAATAAAGAAGACCAGTCAGCATTCTTGAGACTATTTACTAGATTGAGTTTAGTGTAGTTAATGTCAGCATTGGCTGCAATGTCTGCATTGACAATGCTATTGCTCATGCTGAGTGCAGAGTAGGGAATGGCGGAGAAGGTGTTCTCCTGACCGCTCATGCTCTTGTTCTGCAGTGTTTGAGAGAGAGTACGCCGCTCCTCGTCCGAGCGGTTGTCTACATTGCCCAGGCCCACATCTGCCTTAGTCATTCCTGTAGGTGTAGTGATGTGTGGCGATTGCAAAGTTTTGTTGGTCAATACCTGTGCATCTGAGACGCCTACGATTGCACTGGCTGTACCATGTGCTGCCGTGGCTCCGGTGTGCGCATCGAAGTCTGTAGTCTTTGCTCGTGTATCAATGTCCTGCTGAAGTTCAGAAAGGGCTGACTGCAGGTCTGTGGCAGAGATGTTTGCGATGGCAGCTACGGCAATCTTTGTTGCTGCAATCGCTGCACTACTTGAGACGTCTGCGTTATTTACTTGCCCTGCAAGATTAAGTTTAGAGTAGGCAATGGCTGCTGTAGAAGCAATGGATGCGTTGACAATGCCGGTAATCTCGTTGACTCCCGGGGTAGCATCTATTGTCTTGTTGGTCAGTGTTTCTTCGCCAGCAAGCGTGGCTACTGTACCGGATTCTGGCAACGTGATGTCTGTGGCTGCAGTTGTATTAAGTTTTGTGCTGAATCCACCTGCAAGTTCCAGGTCTTGTGCAAGAACAAGTGCGCGGTTACCGTTCTGAATATCTAGGATAAGTTCACGGTTAGCTGCAGTATCTGCTGCACCTTGTTTGGTTGAGTCATAACGAATAGTAAGATATTTGCGGGTAGCAAGTGGTACTAGGTAGTCAGGCAGACGGAGTGAACCATTCAGTTCGAAGACACTTGCGTAGACTTTGAATTCCGCTACAGGTGTAGCTTCCGAACCGACGTAAAGGCTACTGGTTCCATTGCCTCCTGCCGAGGGGTCTCCTGGCAAAAGACGGATGTCTGTTTTACTACGGATATTAACTGCTTCTGAATTGTCAACTTGGTATACGCCGCCGAGACGGTCCAAAATTTCCAAGTTGGCTTTGGCCTCTGTACTCAGGCCCGAGGACAGGAAGAGGCGTAGATTTCGGGTACGACTGGTGGCCACTTGTGAGTCCTCCACTTCAGGGCGACAGCCCTGCGGTCTGTCAGGTCTTGGGAAGTGTAGCAAAAGAAAAGGCCCTACGCAAGTGCCAGGCACGGACGTAGGACCTTAATCTAGGACTTCAATCCATTAGATGGTGAAGTTTTCCAGGACCACGCCTGCTGCAGGGTGAGTGCAGAGGAGGGCAATCTGGCCTTCCATGTAGGAAGCGATACGACGCTCATGGCCTCCGCCAGAAGCTGGCTTGAGGTGGAGTTTGCCGGAACCGACGTCCACAGGAGTCATTTCGGTGAAGTACAGCTGCATCATTGCAGACTGACCAGCCGATTGCTTAGGCAGAGCGTATGCACGTTTCTGCTTAATGTACTCGGAGCTGATAACTTCGAGCGTGTCGTTCTCGTGCTGGAACACGAATGCTTTCGCACCCTGAACGCGCTGGCTGTCAGTTACAGTCAAGCGGCGCTTATCTTCGTCAGCTTCCACGAGCGAGTCGCGTGCTTCAGGAGACATAGCGAGCATATCCCATTTGTACAAGCCTTGGCCGACTGCGACCTTAGCTCCGCTCAGTGCTTCCTGCACATACTTGAGGGCAATCAATTGAGCCGAGCAGTCGATACGAGTACCGGCTGTGATTCCGCTCATCTGGATTCCGTGAACGATACGTCCATCGTTAGCCAAGAGGGACTCGAAACCAGCGAACACGTTCGAGACAGTTCCGTAGTCAGCGACTGCGCCGGAAAGGTCAGGAACATCCGATTGGCCTGCGCGGTAAACCAAGTCACCTGCAGAAACATCACCGACAGTTGCAACGGTCAAAACCGACTCATCAGAGTTAACAGCTTCGAGAGTTACAGTGTTGGTCTTACGGCTGCGGCTCACAACGCGGAGAGCTGCAATCGAACCAGCAGAAACAGTAGGCTGCTGAGCTGCACCGGCAGAGGTGCGGCAGATTACGAGGTCACCATACTCAAAGAGACCGACGTGGCCGCGAGCTGCGTTTGCTGTGTCGAGGACAACAACAAGTCTTCCGCCCGAGACAGAAGCCGAAGCAACGGTACCGATAACGCCTGTTCCGTCGCCGTAGAGGTCTGCAGCGATACGACGCTTGGTAGCGATAGCTTTAGATTGCATTTCGAGAGCGAGAGGCTCTGCATACTTGAGGGGGCTGTTCAGTGCTTTCTTGTACAGGTTGTACTCGATTTCCACAGTAGCGTCGAGTTCCTTGGAGACAGCAATCTTCTCGCTGATACCAATGCGCTGAGCCTTTGGAAAGTTTGCGCTGAAGTTTGGGTTGGCATACTGAACTGCCGATGGCCCGAGGGAGGTTTGGAGAAGGAAGCGTTGCTCACGCCAGTTGGGGTCGCCAACGCGGAACTTCTTAACCATCTCAAAGTCTGGGAAGGTGCGGTTCAACTGATTGAACACACCGGATGTGAAGGCAATCTGGAGGAACTTACCGAGGGGAAGTCCACCGACGCCGTTTACGCCTGCAATTGGGTCGAATGCCATGAGAATTTACTCCTTATTTTACGCGGCCAGTTAACATACTGGAAAGGGCAGCTGCCCAGTTATTATCCGCAATATGTTTATTAAAAGATTCCTTGTCTGTCTGTCTACTCCCTTGTACTGTCTGGGCTTTTGCTGCAACCTTGGTTGCGACATTAGCTTTGCGGGCCTCAGCTGCAACTGCTGCCTCTTCTTTCGCTTTGATATTCATACCTTGTCTAAGACTATTGGCCACTTCTTCAAACACGCGGCGAGTCATGGCGGGAGTAATTGCCTGCTTACCTTGTTGTTCTTCGATGTTGGAAAGAATGTCGATAGCTTCGGACCAGACCGTGCGGTCAAGCCTATCTTCGAGCTGTTCATTACCCAACGTGCCAGCGAATCGGACACGGTCAAACGAAGGGTTGACAACGGATTGGAGAGCCGCTTCTTCAGCCGCCGCACGTTCCTTGGCGATAGCTTCCTCTCGTTCCTTGAGACGCTTCGACTCAATGTTGCGTTCTCTCTCAATCCGGTCAAGCCGTTCGCGGAGTTGAATTTTTTCAAGTTCGTCAGGAGTTGCATCGCGCTTTGCAAGTTCCTTATCAACTTGTTTTTGTAGCCATTCAGTGTAGGCACCCTGCTTGTTGGCCAGCAAATCTACCAGACCTTCGAGACCTTGAGAAGTATAGGCTTGCTCTACAGCATCCCATGCTGTTTGCACATCCTTGTATTGAGATTCCTTTTCTTCCAGGTTCTTACGGAGTTGGTCTCGCTCGTTCTGCCACTTGCGGGCACCAGCTGCCATTGAAATGGCTTTCTTGATTGCATCTTTGTTTGCCCAATCAATCTTGATGCGTTTACGTCCAGTCTCGTCTGTCAAATCAAGGTATTCTACCTCGCCCTGCACTTCTGGCTGTCCTGCGGAGCCAGCCACTTGGCCTGACTGCGTCTCGGAGTCAATATCAACTACTGGCTGGGCACCGCCCTCAGAGTCAATATCGACAGGTGGTACATACGAGTCAGCACTGACTGACCCACCATCTGCAGCAGGTTCCGCACCTACGGTGGCTATATCTTCTCCGCCTCCGCCCCACAAGTTTGGAAAAAGATTCTCACTATTACCGGACATCACTTTGCTCCTTCTACGTCCTATTGGGAGGATAGTAGACTTTGTCCCTTTCGGGTTTAGCGCACGTCCCAGACCACCTGGGATAGTACGAATGTGGAAATATTAGATTATTTTTTGGGGGATGTCAACTGATTCTGTTGTTTCTTTTTGAGTTCTTCGCTTACCTTCTCACCAAAGGAAGGTGCGGTGAACTGTCCTTCAATCCAGCGTTTTACCTTTGTCCAAAGTCCTTCTTCATCTTCTGGCTCCGGTTCTTTGGCTGGTCCACCAAAGGCAGAAGATATTGATTTAGCGGCTTTCTGTTGTTCTTCTGTATTCCACTCTTTTGGCATTAGGCTGGTCCTCCGGCTCCGGGTGGTGGTGGCATGCCCGGCATACCTGGTGGAGGTGCTGCCGCTGCTGTTTTAGTAGCTTGCATTTCTTCGCGGGCTTTAATGTGTTTCTTAATCATCTCTTTGTGAACGGGATTCAGGTACTTGAACTCTGCGGTCATAATATAGATATAAGAGAAGGCCAGCATATTGATGTGGTCATCCAATTCATCAGGCTCAATGTAAATACCTTTGATGCGCATTTCTTCAAAGATTTCACGTTGACGAGTTTCTGCCAGTTCAATATGGTCGTAGGCGTTTTCCAATTCATTCAGTTTTAGTAATTGTAGCATCTTGCGTGGCTGAACACCTGCCTGCTGAAAGAGGGGCATCATCTGCAGAATTTCTTCACGGCGAGTCATTGGGTCAAGCGAGAGGGATGCACCATACTCGACAACCAGGTCAAAGCCGGATGCAATGTCAGCACCTGAAATGTTCATTGATTCAAAGGCTTTCTCTTTACCAAGCACTTTGATAGTGCGTGTCTCTTTCCAGTTCTCTGCGACAATCTGTAGATAAGTCTTATAGACCCATTCAACGACAGCAATATCCTTGTTAAAGAGACGCTTACGAATCATGTTTGATTGCTGTGTTGCATACTGTAGAGAGAAACCAGAAGTTTCACGCTGCATGTTGCCCATCACTGCGTCATTGATACCGAATACATCATCAATACCGCGCTCCATACGGTCGCCAATGTTAGGCAAAGCCGATGGCATAGGCACTGGTTCCATGAAGCTAGGAGGAATGGAGCCTGTATATTTGATAACATCCCAGGTCGAGTTTGTGATGGATTCATCCGCAATTTCTGCCGACTCTGGCATAATAATACGTGCAACACCGTGAGCTTGCAAGATGTCGAGCATCACTGTGTCCACACGATTCTTTGCATCCTGCATTGCAGAGGCATAGGCGACAACACTCATGCCCCAGTAGGTGCCAGGAACGTCAATATCTGTAAGAATCTTGTAGGGAAGATAGGCACGTGTAGGTCCTGGCTTACCGCCCTTCAGCTTCTGTGTAAAGCGGTGTGGACTAACTGTCAATGCTGTGAGCTGTGTTCCGTCCTCGAGGCACCAGCAGTAACGTCCCTGCATACCATTCATTGGTGTGCCTGTTTCCCAGTACTGGTAGCATTTGACTGAATCGTAGCGATATTTGTTGGCTACAGCCGAGGAGGTACTCTGGTATTCTTCGATGTCTGTCTCGTATCCCTTTTGTCTTACGCGCTCAAGTACTTCCAGTTTGTCCGGGAACAGGTAGACTGCCTCCTCGTAACGCAGGTCGATTTCTTCAAAGACATAGGAGACTTCTTCCCAGGTCGTAGCGTCTGCATCAGGATAGATTTTCCAGACAGAAGGTACGGTAAACTCAAAGTCACCGCTCATGACGACTTCTTCTGTTTCCGGGTCGTAGTCTGAGATTTCTCCCTTCATTGTATTGAAAAAGCATTTGGCAAATCCTGAGCCATAGATAAGTGTCTCAAGGTTGAGTTGGTCTTTACGTTCAGACATTTGATAATGACGAATGCCATAACGAACAAGACGGTCTGCTGCATCTGCGGCGTAGCGGTCTTGAGGGTCTGCGCTTGTCGGTTTAGGAATAACTGTAGGTGGATTGGCTGACATCTGGCTATGGATGAAGCGCAGATTCTTCATCGTGCGGTTGATGGAAATGTCTGCCTGCGTCATATCTTGCTGATAAGCTGCAGCTTCTCCATCGGTGCTAAAGGAAAGTGATACGTCTGAATTCTGGATGCCAGAGGAACGAGTAGCGTAGACTGTACGCTCATTCTCTTCCCACTGTTTCTCGTAACGAGCACGTGCTTGCCTAGAGAACTGCAATCTCTTGGCTAGTTCTTTCTTTATCTGGTCCTCGTTGGTCCACCATTGCAAGCGAACTTTACTCATTTACGGCCTCCGTTATAGGCTCTTAGTAAGGCTTCTCTTCTTTTCCTGTAGGCTTGCTGGATTTCTTCGATGCGCCCTTTTTGATTGGCATTGGGAGGCGACGGACGGAAGCGATTGTCAACATCACGCCCTTGCCACCCTTTTCTGACTTTTTGCCGCATTTCTCGCAGCCACATCCGTTTTCGTGCATTCTGTGACCCCTTGCTGATATTGAGACTGTGACGCATGCGCTCTACCATTGATTTTGCAGAGCGTTCAATACGTAGTGCTCTCAACCAAAAAGCACCCGCAAGGCACAGTATCATAAGAGAAAAGATGTAGCAAGCTACCAACGTCCCCATGGTTTACCCCATGCTCCTTTGCGAGTTTTAACTCCGCGAAATCCTCGTACTTTGTTCGGACTAGATTGTTTCGCTTCGTATGCCTGCTCTTTGCGGGCATGGTGAGCTTGACGCATATCGGTCCAATAGTCAACAGGACTTGTATATCCCTCGTACTTTGGTTTCATTTCGTTGAAGTAAACTGCAGAGTCGTGCAAGTGGTACTTGGAACTCTTGGCAATTTTCTGGTCTTCTGAGTTTGACCATTGCATAGTGGTAAGTTCGGCTATCAGCTCGTGGCACCAAGGTGCGATGAATAGTGTTTGCCCTAGACAAAGCTGAAGATTCTTCATCATCTCAAGTTTGCGATTCGATTTATGAACAATGGGCATGTAGCGCATACCCAGTTTTGCAGCTGCACCCTCGTACCACGGAGCCGCTGAGTCATAGATTCTTCGTACTATGTTGTAACCCATAGTCTTTTGTTTTACGACGGCTGCGTAGTCTGCTGTGTCTCGTAGGCCGGACAAGTATTCTGCCTTGACGCAATACCAATGTCCTGTATTCGGGTCTTCGGCCCAGACAGTCATGCCGTGGGCAGTAGTAATGGCAGGGTCAGAGGACTCCACGTGACGCCAGCCTGGGCTGTAGTTCTCGGGAGCTGCGACCATGACCTGCGGGTCGAAGAAGTAGACAGCACTCTCGGCGCTCATCCACTCACCCTCGAGACGACAACGTCGAATATGCTCAGGGTAAAGATTCATTTCCTGGAGAATCAATGCCTGCTTGTCTGGTGTATAGACCGGATTATCAAACATGTGAATCTTGAACATCTGTCCCTGTGCTTCCGGTAAGTTGTCGCAGAAGGAACGTATTTCATTATTGACAATGAGGGGAGTAAAGGTAGCCCAGAAGTAACCCTGGTTTTTCTGAATACGACGTAAGGATTCGTTGAAAAGGTCAATAGAGTTAGGCATTTCGTCAATCCATACAGCATGTGCTGTATAGGACTGGATGCGTTCACGGGCCTGGTTGACGTTCTCGTAGGATTGAAACAGAAGTGTATTGCCTGTAGGCTTGTGTATGACTTTCTGGAGAATATTACCTGCACGAAACTCGTGTAGCTCAGAAGGGTCCATATAGCTCTTTATACGATAGTATAGCGACTCTTCGATAATCTTACCTGTCTTGCCGAGGATTAGAATTTGTAAACGCTCTGTGCCCCACTCTGCAGGACGTGTCCAGGTTGGGTGTGTCTCGCTAAGCATCCAGCTGAAAGTACGAGCACCGAGGGTAGTCTTCGAGGACTGGTTACCTCCGCGTACCACAGTAATCTTATTATGACCAAAAGAGTCGAGAATGGCTTGTTGTTTTGTCGAAGGTTTGGCAGTAAGATTATTTGGGTCAATGGCAGCTGCCTGCTCCAGCTTATTCAGCCGGCGCAAGGCAAGCGCCATCTTCTTCAAATGCAAATCATTGCTCATCTTTGTCTAACTCACTAGAGTTAACTACTCGTACTATCGGTGGTAAAACCAACAAGCATAGAACTACGAGAGCCAAAATAACAAGAGGAGAAAAAGACACAACGGAATGAATATATCCCAGGGTAACACCTGCACCAATCCAATGAATGATGGAGGTAAGATAGATAAGCACATGTTTCTGTTCAGGTTCTTTGCTCATCTATCTGTCCTCGTAGTTAAAGAATCGAACACTTATCTCCTTCGCAACCAGAAGTTTGTGCGCGAAGGTCGTGTTTCTGCTCATACTGTACTTCACTTAGGTCCAGTTCGCAACTCAATACTTTGTCAAGCAATTCCTCATAACGCTCCTGCGTGATGGCCTCGTAGGGTGCCTGAATGTAGGTATTCTCATCAAGTGGAAGCAAAGAGATTCCTGCATACGAATCCCGGTTATTCCACATCCACACGTCCAAATCTTTCTGGTCTTGCTCGCCACGATAGTAACAGGTTAAGGACACATTGTGCATATTTGGACCTCGGTCATGCCCTGGCTTAATCCAGTTTTCCTGAATAAACTTAGCACGTTCAAGTTGCTCAATACATGATTCTTTACTGGCGACAATGCCTGGCATTTGAATGGGCAAGGCAATGCAGTTAAGACTTGGCTGAAATTCGTCCGTTTCGACTAATTCGCTGGGCAGTGAATTTGCAAGGTAAACCGCGAGTGGGTCATCCTTGGCAATACGCACGCGACGTAGGTAATAAGGCGCGTAGGCACCGTGAATGCCTGCGGTGGTACCCAACACTGTCGAGGTAGTTCCGGAGGGCTTGGTGGTCGTAATTCGGGCCGCATGGTTGATTCCCAATTCGTGAGCTAATTCCTTGTTCCACAGACGTGTCATGTCGGCAATTTCTACAAGGTCCCAGCTCTTGAGGTTTTCCCAATTCTGTGCCTGTCCTGTGATGGATACGCCAAGCAAAGCCTCTTGTTCTGCTACCTGTTTCCATCGTGGTTTGACGTAATTGAAGTTGGTCAGAGCTGCCTGAAAGGTACCAAGCACAGTCGCGTAGTAAGCAGCTGTAGCAAAGTCGAATTCGTTCTCGCAAACGGCTGCATTGATTTCTGTTAGGTTGCAAAGTCCTTGAGATTGCAGACTAATCTCGGCACAGGGATTGGTTCCGTAGTCCGGGTCATTGGTCCAGAAGACTCCCGGCTCTCCTGCCTTGGATTCGAGGCATGCACGCAGTGTATCTCTGAAGTGTATGTAGTTTGATTTGCCGCGAATAAGAACTGCTGAGTTATTTGCGCGAGCACGTTGTGGAGCGCGTTGCCACCATGCTCCGCTTTTGGAAAGAAGCATTTCCTCCTCGTCTTGGTCAAAGAGCGAGATAAGAGCTGCGCGACGAACACCGCCTACAACGACTACATCGGCAATGTAGCAGACCACATCATGGACTTCGATGGGGCGGAGTTTACGTCCTTCTGCGCCGCGAAGGATGCGGCGAATATTCTCGTGCGCAGTACGCAGTGACTCAGGACCGCTGGCTGTACCTCCGGTAGAGAGGCGAGTACCGGCTGCACGAATCTGCGAGTAGTTAAATTCAATATTTGGATTTTCCAGCAGAACTTTTACTGACTCAGCCCAAGCCTCACGAGAGTCACCGACTATAGCAACGGCAAATTCCTCGGACTCCTGTTTTGCGATTACAGGAAGTTGACTAATATGAGAGCGTTGCACAGAGAAGCCAACACCCGTACCATTCATAAGAATGTAAAAAATATCAGAAATGTCTTTAAAGTCTTTTATAGCGACGAAAGAACAGTTGTAAGCACGCATATTTTCACGGGAAAGTCCCTCACCTGCAAATTGCAGCATACGCATACTAGGTACAATCATTCGATTTTTTACGTAGGAACAAGCACGTCCGATAAGGTCGTGATGTTGCGAAGAAAACTGGTCAATCATGAACTGCTCGTAGCGTTCAACAACTTGATTCCAGCTTTCTTTTTTTCCTGAAGGGAGAACTTGGCTGTAAGTACGGTAGAAGGCCAGGTCGGAAAGAATCTGTGCGGTCCTTTGCATGGGTATCCTCCATCCAACTCTGCGGAATCAGAGTGGTTTTAGGAGTATATCACCAGCTGACTAGGTGGTCAAGTCCGCTTTCTGAAAAAAGAAAAAGCCCTGCATTTCTGCAGGGCCACGCTTCCGGAAGTAACGAATTACTTCACAAGGTACTGAACTCTCAACACATCATTAGCTTCAAGTGCCAATGTGCCGCCAGGCAAGATGTCTCCTGCAAAGGTCAACACAGGATAACCAGAACCGTTTGTGCTAATTGTAAAGTCTTCGCCTGCGAACAGACCAAGGCGTCCAATGTGTGCAACAACCGAACCAGGCATAAGTGTTTTGTGAGCAAGAGTCACAGAACCAGCCGAGATGATTCCGGAAGTAATCGTGAACTTCTCTTGCTTAGAAGCCAATGCTTCGAAAGAAGCCTGAGAAAGTTTGCGAATCTTCAACGAAATTTTGCGTTTAATGCTTGGGCTGTAAACTCCGATAGCTTCAGCAACAAACTGGCAGTTATTGGCGCTTGTTCCAGAATCAGAACCGAGCACAGCAGTCAATACACGTTCATCATTTGCTTGCGGTCCAGCCGAGTTAAACTGCTTTTCCATTTGCAAACGAGGAAGTTCAGGATGAACTTTAGGGTCTTGACCAACATACATCAGGTACTTTTTGCCAGCTACAGGTGTACCTGCTGGTGTATAGACAAGACGCGAACGATACCAGCTTGCTGCGTTTCCAGAAGCACCAGGAACTGTATAGAAAGCCAAGTGAGGTTTACTTACCAAACTATCGAAAGTGACGATAGCATAACAAGAAAAGTTACCAAGACTGATATTCTCTGTTTGTCCATCAAAGAAATACCAGTTAACTTTTTGACCCTGAGCAGCGTTCTTGAAATACCAACCTTCGCGGTGGCTAGGGTCTTGGCTTCCTGCAAAACCGTCAGCATAGGTAGCTGCACTATTTTCAAATACAGTAAGCTGTTCAGTATTGTCAATGATGTCCATGACATCCAGACGAGATTCATGCGAAGCAACATCCGTCTCAACTGCATCGACTTCAGTTTGAACTGCGGCAATCTGTCCTGCGACAGTTGTGGCAAAGTTTGGGTCAGAGCCGAGAGCGTCAGAGAGTTCCTTGAGCGTATCAAGAACAGCCGGAGCAGAGTTGACAAGAGCAGCAACTTTGGCGTCGGCATAAGCCTGAGCTGAAGTAAGAGTTGCAGCATCACCAGCTACACGAGCAGTAGCTTCTGCATCAATATTTCCTTGCAAAACTGCGTCAGCAGATTGACGGGCCGACTGTTCTGCCGATACTGCTGCAGCACGGGCGGATTCTTCTGCGTCAATTTCAGCTTGCAGGGCCGATTCAGCAGCCTGTGCTCTGGTTTGTTCTGCTGTAACATCGGACTTAAAGGCAGCCTCGGAGCCTTTGAGAAGGACTTTGTCTTCACCGTTAAGTTTAACAAGTTCTACTTCGGTACCATCTTGTTTGGTACCACGCAGGGCTTCGTCTTTCTTTAATTTAATCTTGGAACCATCTACTGCATCTGGTGCAATAAATTTACTCTTAATTTGCATACAGGGTATCTCCTATTGCCGGTGAATTCCGGCAGAGGAAATTTACTACGGAAGGATTATACTGTCCAGTACAGTACGTGAATGTTGTCGCCACTAGATGGCGCTTCTGGCTGGTTTGTCGCAAAGTTGCCAGCAAATGTAATGCGTACTTTTCCAGCTACAGTGCTGATTGTGTAGTCCAGGTCAGGGAATAATGCAAGTCTATCAACGAAAACACTAGTAGCATTCGGTACAACCTCAGAAACAGGCAAATCTAAATAGCCGTTACTAACATCTTGTGTAGTTAGCGTAAAGTTAGCGCGGTTTGCCTGAAGACTAAGACCTGCCTGAAGGATGGCATCACGTACATTTTTAGCGGTAAAACGTGTGCCGGTTGAGTCGAAAGGAATACTACGGGCTGTAGGAGAGATTCTAAGCATTAGCCTAACTCCTGTACTACCACGGTATTGTTTGCCTGCTCAGCAACAATGTAGACACCCAGATTACCAAGTGGGATGTCGATGCTCTGGTCTACAAAGAGCGGTCTGCCATTAGCTGTAGTGACGCCATCTGGACCTACATAGACTGTATTTGGTCCGTAGTTGTGAATGCTCACGTACTGTCTATTAGCAAGACGTTCTACACCTACCTTGGCTTCGATAAGAGAGGTTCCGACAGTCACAGTACCTGTAACATAAACGGATTCGTTTACGTCAATACGGTCAGCTGATTCAATAATGCCACTCATTTAGCCACCTTCTTCTGTTGTTGTGGCAACTCTTCGGCGTTCTTAATGCGTTCTGCTAATCGTGAAAGACCTGTCAAAATCTGTGCTGCACCGACAACCTCTTGGCCGTCTAATTGAAAAGTTGCTTTATTGATAAGGGTAGCAACGGAGGAAAGCAGCTTTTGGTCTTGTTCATCGACAACAATGTAACGCATTTGTTAGCCTCCTATATGGTTACGGAGCCTAGCTTAGCTAGACTCCGCGCCATAGTCAAGGACTTTTGGGTAGGAAATTACGCCATCTCAAGGATACGTACATCAGCCGAGCCATTTGCACAGAGAGCATGCAAGTTTACACCAGCACCGATTTCCAGCTCGACGTTAGCTCCGGCAGGAATACGGATTCCTGTAGAAGTCGAGACAGAAGCTCCGCCCAAGAAGATGGCATTAGCGCCAAGATTCTGGATGAGCAAACGACGACGATTAGAGAGAGCTGAAGCAACAAGCGCGGCTGCCGTGGTTCCGACTGAAGCTGCAGAGGTAGCAATCGACGAAGCATCCATACGTGCATCGACTTTGTCCTGAGCCGCAGTGAGGTTGCGAATGTCGAAGTCAGTAGCTTCAACTACGATGTTGACAGTCTGGCTATCGAGACGAACGTGCAAAGCACCTGCAGTAGAGCTGAGCGAGTTTCCTGAGCCGTCTTTCAACCAAGCTGCAATAGAATCGTCGCCTGCATCAAGGCTTACGTCAATCTCGAGAGGGTTTGTAATGAACACGTCAAGGGCTTGTTTTCCGCCATTGAGTGTTGAGGTCAGTTTGGTACCTTCACCGTCGCGGAGGAAGGATGCTACAGAGTCGCCCTCAATGGGGGTATCCACTTCCGCAATAAGTTTTTCTTTACTAATAGCCATGATAATATCTCCTTAAACCCAGGCAACTAGCTCCACCACGGCACCAGGCTGGGGCGACTGTACGTATAGCACATAATTAAGGTCTGCCGCTAGTGACTCCTCGGTCAAAGAACAGCCGGGAAATACGGATAAGTAATTACTTCCCGAAGTCCCTGTAGCATAAGAAATCTTCAAAACACCATTACTTCTTAATTTTATAGTAAATCGTCTAGAACCTGTAGGCAAAGCTATTGTGTATTCCTGATTAGCGTTGGTCAAAGTCATGTTTACAATATTTGCCTGGCTCACTGTGTCGGTGGCAAAATTTAGAGAGTTAGCATTTAGGGCTAGATTAAATTTGGATGCTGCCCCGCCTGTACTAATTGTCATGAATTTATAGCCTCCACGTAGCGAATGTCCATAGGTGACACAGTACCGACCCCATAGAGGGCCTGCCCACCAGCAATGTTAAGCATAAAGTTCTCTCCTGGCAATACAGGGAATCCATTTGCAAAGGATGCCTGTGCTTCAGTGAATCCGATGTAGAGAGTACCATTCTCATCTGTATTACGCAAGAGAATTGCTGAACGATTAGAGGTGGAAGCAGGAAGAATAAGAGTAGGTACTGTACTAACCAGTACTCGGCCTGTTTTAGCCGATGCCGGACTAACTACCTTGGCTGCAACTTCACCAGAAGCAACGCCTCTAGCATGTACCTCGTAAGTTACGTCTCCATTGTAGGTAGCTTCAATCTTAATATTGCTCATCGTAGGAGCTGCGGTTTTCAAGGTCAGAAAATTAGTTGGAGCAGTGACTGTAGGAAAGGTAAATAGCTCGTAACTTTTGCCGTCACTTGTCTCTGTCAAAACACGGATAGTCAAATTACCCGTAATAGAACTTACGTAGAGAGAAAGTAAAGCACCATCAGAAATGGATGAAATGGTCTTAGTTGTTACTCCGGAACCGTAGACAGTCTCCGAAATGACAGTGAGTGTCCTGCCTTGCTCAAGAACATTTATCGCGCCATCATAACCGCGTGTTCTAGTCATGTTTCTCTCCGAGGACGTTTCTTTTTAGCTGGTTG
>Ga0214917_10003907_pt1 | contig 16925 bp, 11 predicted proteins | sample LL_1208_BB_MetaG_FD_177983 | JGI IMG/M metagenome (GOLD analysis project Ga0214917, IMG submission 177983) | Freshwater microbial communities from Lake Lanier, Atlanta, Georgia, United States - LL_1208_BB | ecosystem: Environmental > Aquatic > Freshwater > Lake | place: USA: Georgia | collected... | reverse complement strand
ATCCCCATCGTGCCCCTCTACTTCGCCGCCAGGCGGCCTGTGGTGAAACGCGGCGGCATGCTCATCATGGTGGATGACGACCGCATGCCCCTCGAGAAGGGCGAAACCCCCGAGATGCGCATGGTGCGCTTCCGCACCCTCGGCTGCTACCCCCTCACCGCCGCCATCGACAGCGACGCCACCACCATGGAGGAGATCATCGCCGAGACCTTCAACACCGTCAGTTCCGAGCGCCAGGGGCGGCTCATCGACAGCGACCAGCCCGGCTCGATGGAAAAGAAAAAGCAGGAAGGATATTTCTGATGGCGGAATTGCACGCGCGCAACATCGTCGAGTACCTCGAGGAGCAGCGCAACAAGCAGACCCTGCGGTTCATCACCTGCGGCAGCGTCGACGACGGCAAGAGCACCCTCATTGGCCGGCTTCTTTATGAGTCGAAGTGCATCTTCGACGACCAGCTCAAGGCGCTCGAGACCGACTCGAAACGCTACGGCACCCAGGGTGAGAAGATCGACTTCGCCCTTCTGGTCGACGGCCTCGAGGCCGAGCGCGAGCAGGGCATCACCATCGATGTCGCCTACCGCTTCTTCGCCACCGACCGCCGCCGCTACATTGTCGCCGACACCCCCGGCCACGAGCAGTACACCCGCAACATGGCCACCGGCGCCTCGACCGCCCAGATGGCCATCCTGCTGATCGACGCCCGCAAGGGCATTTTGCCGCAGACGCGCCGGCACCACCGCATCGTCACCATGATGGGCATCCGTCACATCGTGCTCGCCGTCAACAAGATGGACCTGGTCGGGCACGACGAGGCCGTGTTCCGGAAGATCGAGGCCGATTACCGCGAGTTCGCCAAGGATGCCAACCTCGCCACGCTCACGGCCATCCCGCTGGCCGCGGTGTTCGGCGACAATGTCATGAAGCCCAGCGCCAACATGCCGTGGTACACCGGTCCCACGCTGTTCGAGCACCTCGACACCGTCGATGTCAGCCACGCCGCCACGCGCCAGGCGTTCCGCCTGCCCGTGCAGTATGTGAACCGGCCCAACCTGGATTACCGCGGTTTCTGCGGGCGCATCGCCGAGGGCCGGGTCAGGCCGGGCGACGCCGTGCGCGTGCTTCCCTCGGGAAAAACCACCACGGTGAAGTCGATCGACTTCTTCGAGGACAACCTGCCGGAGGCGAGGGAAGGCGCGTCGATCACGCTCACCCTGGCCGACGAGGTCGATGTCAGCCGCGGCGACCTGATCGTGGCCTCGGACAACCCGCCCGAGGTTGCCGACCAGTTCCAGGTCCGCCTCCTGTGGTTGTCGGAAGAGGCCCTGGTTCCCGGCCGGCCGTACCTGATGAAGATCCACGCCAAGGAGGTCTCCGCCACGGTGATGGAGATCAAGCACCGCGAGGATGTGAACACCGGCGCGCATCTGGCGGCGAAGGTGCTCAACCTCAACGAGATCGCCGTGGCCACCCTCTCCACCAGCCATCCGGTGCCGTTCGAGCCTTACGCCACCAACCGGTCGCTGGGCGGCTTCATCCTCATCGACAGGCTCACCTTCGCCACCGTGGGCGCCGGGCTTGTCGACTTCGCGCTGAGGCGGTCGAGCAACATCCACTGGCAGGCGCTCGAGGTGGGCAAGGAGCAGCGCGCGGCGATCAAGCACCAGGTTCCCCGCTGCGTGTGGTTCACAGGCCTTTCCGGATCGGGCAAGTCCACCGTGGCCAACCTGCTGGAGAAGCGCCTGCACGCCGCGGGCCGGCACACCATCCTGCTCGACGGCGACAACATCCGCCACGGGCTCAACCGCGACCTCGGCTTCAGCGAGGCCGACCGCGTCGAGAACCTCCGCCGAGTCTCGGAGGTGGCCAAGCTGATGGTCGACGCCGGGCTCATCGTGCTGGTGAGCTTCATCTCGCCGTACCGTTCCGAGCGCCGCGCCGCGCGCGAGTTGTTCGCCCCCGGTGAATTTGTCGAGGTGCATGTCAGCACGCCCATGGAGGAGTGCGAGCGCCGCGATGTGAAGGGCCTGTACGCCAAGGCGCGCCGCGGCGAACTGAAAAATTTCACCGGCATCGACAGCCCCTACGAGGCGCCCGAAAACGCCGAGATTGTCATCGACACCAGCAAGGAGGCTCCCGAGGAGTGCGCCCTGCAGGTGATGCGCCACATCGGCGGCTGATTTGCGATTAAGAAATACCCAAAGAGCCCCGAACGGAGGCGCGAAGCGCCGGAGTGAGTGGGTGGGCTGGGAAGAAATCCGCTCAGGGTTGGAGCAAGAAGGGTGAAATTCTCCGCGGAGTTTCACCCGGCGATCAAGCGAGAACTGGATTCCGCCTACCGTTGGTACGAGGCCCAAGGCGTAGGTTTGGAAAAACGATTTCTCAGCGATCTCGAACGACTGATCCAAACCATTGTCAACCAACCGGAATTATTTGGCGTTTTGGATGGAATGATCCGCGCGGATTCACGGATGAAGTGAGCACCGGGTGTTAGCCCGGTGCTGCAGAACAAAACGCCAAGCCGCACCGGGCTGACGCCCGGCGCTCACCAACTCGTTCAAATCACTAGAATCTTCTCCATGCATTCCTGATTCTTGCCGAGGTTCCTCCATGAAGATCGTCTCCATCCGTGCTCACAGGGTCGACCTCCCCTTGGTTGAGGGCGACTACAAGTGGTCGGGCGGCAAGTCCGTCTCGGTGTTCGACAGCACCATCGTCCGTGTCGACACCGACGCCGGCATCACCGGCTGGGGCGAGGTGTGTCCGCTGGGGCCCTTCTATCTGCCCGCCTACGCCGCGGGCGCGCGCGCCGGCATCGCCGAAATGGGCCCGCACCTTCTGGGCGAGGACCCCACCCAACTTACCAGGCTCAACCGGCGGATGGACGCTGCCCTGCAGGGCCACGCCTATGTGAAGTCCGCGATCGACATGGCCTGCTGGGATATCCTTGGCAAGGCCTCGGGCTTGCCCGTTTCGGTGCTGCTGGGCGGCCGCTACGGCGACGACTACGCCCTGTACCGCGCCATCTCGCAGGAGTCGCCCGAGCGCATGGCGGCCAAGGTGGCCGGGTACCGCGCCGAGGGGTACCGCAAGTTTCAGCTCAAGGTGGGAGGCGAGGCGAACACCGACATCGAGCGCATCCGCGCCGTGCGCGCCTGCCTGCAGCCCGGCGACACCCTCGTGGCCGACGCCAACACCGGCTGGCTGATGCACGACGCCATCCGCGTGGCGCGCGCGGTGCGCGACCTCGATGTCTACATCGAGCAGCCATGCCGAACCTACGAGGAATGCCTCACGGTGAGGCGGCAGGGCGACCACCCGTTCGTGCTCGACGAGAACATCGACTCGGTCGATGTTCTGCTCCGCGGCCACGCCGACCGCGCGATGGACATCGTGAACATCAAGATCAGCAAATTCGGCGGCCTCACCAAGGCCCGACAGGCGCGCGACCTGTGCGCCAGCCTGGGCGTGGCGATGACCATCGAGGATTCCTGGGGAGGCGACATCGTCACCGCCGCCATCAGCCACCTGGCGCACAGCACTCCCACCGAGCTGCTGTTCAGCTCCACCGACTTCAACAGCTATGTCACGGTCTCCACCGCCACGGGCGCCCCGCGCCGCGAGAACGGCCGCATGCGCTCGAGCCTGGCGCCCGGCCTGGGCATCGAGCCGATCGCCTCGGTGCTGGGCGCGCCGCTCGTCACCGTGGAATAAAAAGGTCCATTGGGGAGAATATGCCCGTGAACCGCCGCGCCTTCCACGCCTTGCTCGCATCCATGGCCGCCGGTTCGCTCCGCGCCGGCGACCTTCCGCCGGTCCGCGCCATCACCCGCGGGCCGAAGTTCCATTGGCGAGGCTACTACGACAAGCTGCTGTTCGATCCGGGCAACCGCCTGGTGCTGGCCAACGAGGTCGCCTTCGAGGGGCGGTCGCCCACGGCGGAAGACGGTATCCGCGTGGGCATGGTCGACACCGCCGACAACGACAAGTGGACCGAACTGGGAACCTCCTCCGCGTGGAACTGGCAGCAGGGGTGCATGCTCCAGTGGGTGCCCGGCACCGCTTCTGAGGTGGCGTGGAACGACAGGGTTGATGGCCGTTTTGTCTGCCATGTCCTCGATGTGAAATCAGGCCGCAGGCGCACCCTGCCCAACCCGTTCTACTGCCTGGCGCCCGACGGCAAGACCGCCTTCGCTCCCGACTTCCGCCGCCTCAACGACACCCGCCCCGGCTATGGCTATGCCGGCGTGCCCGACCCCAACAAGGAAGTCTTGGCGCCCGACAACGCCGGCATCTGGCGGCTTGACATGGCCACCGGAAAGAACCAACTCATCTTCTCCCTGGCCGATGCCGCGCGCGTTGAATTCACCGGCAGGCCCGATTCCGCCTTCCGGCCCAACTCCAAGCACTGGTTCAACCACCTCCTCTGCAACCCCTCAGGCAACCGCCTCTTTTTCCTCCACCGCTGGCGCACCCCCGGCGACAAGGCCTCATTCCACACCCGCGCCCTCACCATCAACAACGACGGCACCGGCCTGCATGTCATGGACCCGCACGGCGGCACCTCGCACTTCGTCTGGCGCGACGACAACCATGTCTTCGCCTGGGCCTGGCACCCCTCCCATGGCGAGCGCTTTTATCTTTACAAGGATCGCTCCGGCCAGGTGGAGGTCATCGGCAAGGATGTCATGACGCAGAACGGCCACAACACCTATGTGCCCGCCACCGGCGACAACTGGGTGCTCAACGACACCTATCCGGACAAGGATGCCCTGCAGCACCCCTACCTGTTCCACATTCCCACTGGCCGGAAGGTGCCCATCGGCCACTTCCGCTCCCCGCCCGCCTACCGCGGCGAGTGGCGCTGCGACAACCACCCCTGCGCCAGCCGAGACGGCACCAAGGTGGTGTTCGACTCCCCCCACGATGGCGGCAGGCAGGTCTACCTTGCCGACATCTCGGCGATTGTCCGCTGAAACCTTCCGGCGCCCGCGAGGGTAAAAACTCGCAAGCCTAGTCCCGGAGCGCCCCATGGAACCAACGGTCGAACTTCCCCGATTGAAGGCCGACCGCCGCCACGACATCGACGCCCTGCGCGCCTTCGCCATGCTCCTGGGCATCGGCCTGCACGCCGCTCTGGCCTATTCCGGCAAGCCTTGGCTGGTTGTCGATGCCCGGCACGCCGACTTCTTTTACTGGTTCTTTTCCGCCGTGCATGGCTTCCGCATGCAGTTGTTTTTCCTTGTCAGCGGGTACTTCACGGCGCTCATGGTGTCGAGGCGCGGCCTGTGGGCCATGCTCAACAACCGCGCCGCGCGAATTTTGGTTCCCGCCCTGTTGGGCCTTGCCACCATTGTGCAGCTCAACTCCAAGGTGGGCGACTGGGCCATGGGGTGGAACATGCGCCACCCCGGCACGGCGCTCACCGGCGCGGTGGTCCGTGGCGAGAACGACCGTGTCGGCCCGCTGCTCGACGCCGGTGCCGACATCGACGAACCAGAACCCCGACTCAAGATGCGCCCGTTGGCGTGGGCCGTGATGACGGGCAACGACGAGGCGGTTCGCCTTCTGCTCAACCGGGGCGCCGACCCCAACGCCGCCATGCCCGACGGCAACACGCCGCTGCACACCGCCGCCTTCACCGGCCGCGCCGACCTGGTGAAGTTGCTGGTCGCCAAGGGGGCCGACTCCGCCCGGACCAACTCGATGGGTATCAACGCCCTGGCCGCGACCTTCGCCGACGAGAACATCACCCGGCTTGTCTACCGGTTTTCCATGGGCAAGACCGAGATCGACTGGGCCCGCATCCAGAAGGGCAGGGAGGATGCCCGGGCCTTCCTCGGCGCCCGGCTGGTGGGCGACGGCTTCCGCTCGCTTTTCGCCAAAAAAGAACCGCCAAAGGAGGAGAAAACGCCGGCACCCCGGGCTGAACCGGTCCCTGAATGGCTGTCGTCGTACTACCGCTGGATGTCGGCCGACCGGTTCCAGGTGGAAACGCTTTACGGCAAGGTGAAGCTGTTCGATGACGCCACCTTCGGCCACCTCTGGTTCCTGTGGTTTCTGGCTTGGATGGTGGCCGGCTACGCGCTGGTGCATCCGCTGGCGGCGCGGACGGGCCTGTGGAGGTTGCCGTTCGTTGTTTCGCTGGTGGTGGCGGTGGGTGCCTCGGCGGCGGCGCAATGGTGCATGGGCTATCAGGTGCTGGCTGGCCGGCGCGAGGTCATCATGGGGCCGGACACTTCCATGGGTTGGCTGCCCCGTCCGCACATGGTTGTTTACTATGGCGCGTTTTTCTGGCTGGGCACCCGGTATTTCCATCGGGCCAACCATGGCCTCAGGCTGGAGCGCCTTTGGTGGCTGATGCTGCCGGTGGCGTTGTTCGGTCTGTTTCCCGCGGCGTTGGCCACCCTAACCAACCATGCCGTCAACCTGCCGCTTCAGGTGGGGTTCACCTGGTTGATGGTTTTCGGGCTGTTGGGGTTGTTTCATGCCCGGCTGAATGTCGAAAGCCCGTCGATCCGGTTCTTTTCCGACGCGTCTTACTGGCTGTACCTGGCGCACCTGCCGCTGGTTCTGGCCCTGCAGGCGCTTTTCTGCGACTGGCCAATGCCCGCCTCGGCCAAGTTCCTTGCCGTCTGCCTGCTGGCCACCCTGCCGCTTCTCATCACCTACCGCCTATTCGTCCGCGACACCTGGCTTGGCTTGCTGTTGAATGGGCGGTTGGGGAGGTGAGGGTTATTTATTCTGAAATGGACTGTCGCAAACCGTAATGGCTCGCTTGATTCTGTGCCTAGCACCTTCGAAAGATTCCCTTTCCAATGCGATTCCCAATTCGAATCGGGCACCATCCCGATTTCCTTGAACTCCCCTGAGCAAACCATAAACATGGTGGGCAAACGCCTTGGAGTCATCATTGTTTTTGGCCATATTGATTTTTCTTTCGGCGTCAGTTAGTTCGTTCCAATAAATGTGTAGAATTGCGCTTCTGCAAAGTGCGTCATAATTGGAACCCATGACCATTGAAAGAACCTCGGCCACATCACGGGTGAGTTTCTTGGGTCGCGGAATGATCACATCGCTAACCTTGGTATTTGTCATGCGCAGTACGGAAACAGGAAGTCCAGTGCATTGCTTTTCAAGCGTTTGAACAGCTTGGTCAAGCCCCATTCCAAATAGCTTGATCGCGACACCTTGCATTTCGTTTTGGGCAAACTCGCTACGGAGATTTGGCTGGCTGTTGATTTCATCCAAAACAAGCAATAGGAAAGCTTCTGATAATCCTGCACATTTCATCATTTACTACTCCATTATAAATTCTAAGCTTTCTTGATTGGTTGCAGCGCCTTGATTGCCGAATAACCTAGCCTCCGGAAAAAGGTGTAGGCAACTGCACCCTCCGCCGCCTTTCCTGCAAATTTGGTCAATAGATTGCTTGCTCCACCTGCAATGGAGCCGACTGCATCTACCATCGTTGAGGATTCTGAAAACTGGGCAGCGAATATTTTGCCATATTCGGCGGCATCATCTTGAATACTATTTCCAAGATTCTCCGTAAACCCTTCAATCACATCATCAATTTTGGCAACTATGAAGGTTGTGAACACAAGCTTTGCACACAAGATCACCACTTCCAGTCGGTTGGGCTTAAGATTGTAGACCTTGCAAAGTTTTTCAAGCATTAGAATGGCGTTTATCCAGATAATTAAAGTATCGAGAATACCGTTGGGTGCTGCGGCAGTTTTGATCGCAACGGACATAGAATAAGAATGCACAACATTTTGCGCGCATTTCTCAAGGGGTGCGCAATACCATGCCCTAAAATCTGAAATCCAATGGGAATCATATTGATAATTACGTTCTTTAAGAATTTCTAAATCTTTGTAAAATGTTTTCCAGTCGATTCCTGAATGCGATAGCAAGGCTTTTTGTTGGGAATCTTTGCAAGGATAATTCAATATCAGTGCGTGAAGTTGAGCCTTGGCCTCCATTGAAAGATTTATGTTTGTGAAAGCTGGATTGGTTTTAAAATAAATAAAACCTTTTATCAATCTGTATGCAGCCCAAATAAAAATTAATAAAAGAATTGTGGCCGCAGTATATCCAGCGTAGCGGATGGGTTCCCAGCTGCTTTGAATAGCTGATAAAAACTGAACGACTTGGTTAATGACATGAAATGCAGCAAAAACCACTGCCAATATGCCAATGCTGATAACGATTGGGCTTTTAAACCATAGTAAAGTCGTATTAGCAGTAGTCGCTAAGTCTTCTTCGGGTCGTTGTGGTGGTCTGATTTTAATAGGAACATTTGTTCTTGGCTCGATAACTATTTGAATTGGTTCTTGGTGATCGATACCTTCTTCTCGATTACCAGTTTGGGTAGCTAATGATTCACCAGTATAATTTGCATTAATAATCGTATTTTTTTGTGGAATAGTTTCAGGGCTTTCAATGATTTCTGTTTCTAACTCTTCTTCCCGAAAGTAAGGAAGTGTCATATATGTAATTCCTATTATAAGGAAACAAAAAAATGTGGGCTAATGCTTGATTAGGCTGGCATTAATATGATGGCTTCAATAAAAAGGCTATTAGTTTGTTTAAATTGTAGCTTTTAGGCGGGGAATCAATAAGTTTAGGAATAATTGGTGCAATTACGGTAGGAAATTTATACTTTTCTTTCGGCCAATCATCTTCCCATTCCTCAGGAAGTTTCGGAAGTGTAATTTCAACTTCCTTCGTTGAATCTTTTCCGTACTTTGCTCTTATTTTATCATTTCCTACTTGTTCAACTGAATATGCTGCTGAAATTACATCGTGATGGAATTTAATGCAAATCCTGTTTCTTTCAATTAATGGGGTGAGTGTTTTGGTGAAATTGATCAATAAATTTATAGCCAATTCGTGGTCTTCCATTCGAATGACATCTGCTTTTGGGACAATAAAAGCGACTTTTTTGATTCCTGTGCTGCCAAATCCTAGCATATTTATGATATTGCTGCCCAATGATCCAAAGATATATTCAGGAATTGAATAGCCAGGTTTTAGAATTTCTAATGTGTCTTTCACCATTTCCTTGGAAAGGTTATACCAACCTGGCCCTTGGCTTAATATCGTAACGATATCTACAAGAAAAACAATGCTGTTGCAATTTAATAATGATATTAAGATCGGTTTCACAATTTCTGACCGATAAAGATTGTAGTTTTTTTCATATTCCTTCGTTAATGCTTTGTTTGATTCCCTAAAACTTTTTGGAAGAGGTGCAAATTCCTTTTCGGTTTTTATGCCTGTAAGGCATTTTGTTAGGTCATTGGTTTTTATGTTTTCAAACAGTATTTCACCATCACTATTTATTAAAAATGTTGAAGGTGTAACAAGAGGTCTTTTATTAGTGAATAAATTTTTTAGTAGGTTTTTATATGATTCAACGATTTTCTTTGCATTGTTTAATTCTGAAAGTGATTGTTTCAAATCATCAAGGTATCGATGCCAGTCACCACATGCCTTGGGATCCGCTTCTTCAGCGAACCTGTCATTGATCCAATCAGACCATTCGGCAAATGTTTTATTAGCCATGGGAAGGTCGGACATTCTGTGCCCAGGAATATCCACAAGTGACAAATAACCTTTTGTCATAGGCCAATCTGATCTAAAAAAACTGCACTTATATTGCCTAATTTTTTCGGTCAAATCGGGCCATTGAGTATGTATTTTTTTTCTTATGTCGGCATAAGGAAATCGTTCGAATCCTGCATCAGGAGGTAATTCGTTGGTAAAATATATTTCAATATCATTAGTAGAATTACCTCCTGCTTCATTGCTTTTTATCGGCATATATTTCTTTGAATGGTTCTTGATGTTGTTGATAATTGAAGTTGTAAGTACTGTTTTTCCAAAATAAAAATGACCAATAATTCCGATTCTGTGATGACTTGAGAATAATTCCATCATTTCAGTTGCTCCCCTTTTTAATCGCAAAATCAAAAACTAATTAATTAGTCTCCAATAAGCCTAATTAATCCAGTCACCCAATTGTGTTCCCACGAAAGTCCGCACATGTTCGACGAATGACGGACCATTGGATGTTCCATGCCCCATTCCGGGCACGGCGTAGCAGGCCCCGTTCTTGAATCTTGCGCAGACCGATTCGACATCTACTACCTTCACTAGATGGTCTTCCTTGCCGATCAGATACCTCACTCGGCGCTGGTCATCCACTCGATGCGCATAGGTCATGGGATTGGATTTAATCACAAAATCATCTTTACCGCGCATTTCAGCAAGAAGGTTCAGGAACATCATTCCTGCCTTCGGGAATGGACCCACAAACCATCCCAAAGCCTCGGCCAAGGCGGTTCCGGGATACTTTAAAACAGCCGTTGGTATGGGTGGCGCGAAACTTTTCGCAAAAAGTTGTGAATCTGAATGGCCTATCACTCCGAGTAGCCTTTGGCCAAAACCATCGCATGTGAATGCGAATGAACCAAACAGGCAACCCATGCTGACGCCAAACACCGCTTTCCTGGTATTCAACAATCCGTGCCGCTCGACAATTAGGTGATTTACAGTTTGAAGGTCGCGCGCCATGGCGCTCATCATTTGAAAAATTGATTTGGAGGTCAGTTGAATATTTTTTTCGACAAGCGGAACCACCTGCATGACCGCGTCACCGGGATGCGTCCTGATCAAGCTTCTTTCACCCGCGAAGGGGGCATCAAACAGAACGCAGGCTATTCCCATCCCCAGCAAGGTGGGGATAATAAACCCGTTCCATTGGTATGGCGCCGCCATTCCTTGTAGAGCGAAGACTACCGGTGTTTCGTAAGATTTTCTGCCCGCAGGCTGAAAAACGGCCACCGGGTAGCTTGAAAGAGCCTTGTCAGTTTCGGGATCGCCAGTGAATTCAAACGGATGGTTGATCCAATACCTGCTTCCCTGGCATCCCTCCAAGTTGATTGCTTCTGGGCCGTAGATTTTTGCGGAATCCATTTTGGAAGAAAGCTTTGGCCTTTAAAAAATATATCTAATTAATCGCACCCCCGTAACACCTTCCTCCCCCAATTCCTTCACTCATCCACCCGCACCACACGGAAACCTTGGTTGTTGAATGTATCATCAGAATGGCAATAGCTGAGGAAGGAATAAATGAGCATATTAACATCAATAAATTGGCATCTATATTTGGTTTAATTTATAAAAATTTAAAATATTGTCTATATGTTAATTTAAAAGCCTTGTTTGCTTAATGTATTCGTCATTTATATATTGTAGGCCATATTCTTTTTCTAATTTTTTGAGGCCAAAATGGTATTTTGCAACTTTGTTAAAGTGATCGGTGAATGCTGCGTTTATCGCTGCACCAGTAGTTATGCTTATTATCGGAATTGATTGTGCCAAAAATTTTTGCGAAACAGAGGCGCCAAATTGTTGGGCAATCATATTCAAGTAATTTACTAAAAATGGGGCTGTTCCCTTAGCTAATGCCTCACTAAATGATTTTGTACTTTGTTCAGCAACAAATTTTGAGGTTTCTTGAATTATCGATTTAATTGCCAATCGGGAAGACAAAAAAGCAGATTCCATGGAATCATCTTTTGATGATTTCCCCCCATGCATAAATATTGAAAGACATTCCATCTGATTTGCCGGATTGCTAATGTCGTTGCCAAATTCTTGTGAAATTGCTGTAATTGAACGAAAAATGATAGTTGTTGTTATTGGTAATTCGACTGCAATGCTGGAAAAACCAAAAATTCCGCTTACACCACCGGACACAGAAGTAGCAAGAGAATGCCAAAATCCTGTCCAATTCGAAGATGAAATAGTTTGTTCAATATTTGCTAGGTTTGTTGGCGATTGCCAAATAGTATTTGATGCAAAATTCATTCCAGTGAGCAATGCAGATTTAGCTAAGTCATGAATTCCATTTTTAATGTTATCAGGAATTGGCGGAAGGTTGATTAAATATTCGATGGGTTGGCCTAATTTATTTGCAAATTGCATAAATAAACTTGGCGATTCCATATAAGAAACCGCTTCTTTTAAGAATGTTAACGATTCCTTAGAAAGAGTTACATTTGCCATTATTATTTTCCCATTTAGTGACATTTTTTAAGACAAAATTTTAGATCGCACCCCCGTAACACCTTCCCCCCCAACCCCGTCACTCATCCACCTGCACCACACGGAAACCTTGGTTGTTGAACGCCTCGTCCGGTTCCCGGTAACCTCGGGTGGCGGAGCGCATTAGCCGTGCCTTGTCCATGAAGCAGGCGCCGCGGATTGTCCGCAATTGGCCCGACTGGGGGCCTGAAGGAGCTTGCAAGTAGGGCGTGTCATAGGCGCGGGCGTCGTACCAGTCGAGGCACCATTCCCGCACATTCCCCATCATGTCGTGAAGGCCCCAGGCGTTTGCCCGGCGGGTGCCCACCGGCCTGGGGGTCAGCCATGCACCACAGTTGTAAGAAGACCAACAATGCTCATCCCGCTCGTCTTCCTGGTAAGGGAAGATTGCGGTGCCTCCCGCCCGGCAGGCGTATTCCCATTCCGCCTCGGTCGGTAGCCTGTACCTTTTCCCGTCCCGCTTGCTGAGCCAGAGGCAATATTCCGTCGCGTCGCGGTAGGTCACCAAGGTCACCGGCAGGTCTTCCGCCAGGGGATACCCGGGAAAATGCCAAGTGGCCTCCGATGAGTATTCGCCCTTGCTGGTCGCCAATCCGGCCCGCCAGCCTCCCTTGCCCGCGTCCTCGGCGTCGGTCGTGTACCCGGTCGCTCTCATGAACTCGCGGAACTGCGCCACCGTCACCTCGGTCGCTCCCATGGCGAACGGCTTGGGAAAAATCACCCGTCTTATCGGCCATTCGTCCGCCGCGGCGTCCGGATCGTTTTCCACGCCCCCCATGGAAAATTCCCCCGCGGGAATCGTCACCATACGCATGGGCAGCGAAGAACCGGTCACCCTGGACGCGGTGGCCATGCCAACCCCGGCCGGTGTCGCCAAGGGGCGCTTTACCGGTGGCACCAGCATCCAGACCGCGGCGACGGCCAACGCCACGGCGCCCAGAGCCAACAACGCGCGCCCGGTCCTTCCCGGCTTTCCCGAACAGGCGGCATTGAGTTCCGCGAGAACTTCGCCGATGTTCCGTGGCCGGGCGCTCGGAGCATGGGCCGACATGCGCGATGCCATTTCCCTCAGGCGGGCGCGCAGGTTCCGCTGCCTGTGGTCGGCGTCGGTAGGGGAAACGCGGTCGAGCATGTGGCCCAGCAGTCGGCCGAGCGACCAGATGTCGGCCCTGTGGTCGATGGCGCAGGCGCGCGCTTCCTGCTCGGGCGACATCCATCCCCTGGTGCCAAAACCACCCGCCGGGCCGGTTTGATCGTGGGAAATAGGCCTGGCCAGCCCGATGTCGATCAGCTTGACCGCGCCGTCGGATTGAATCATCACATTGGAAGGTTTCAGGTCGCCATGCAAAATGCCGCGGGCATGGAGGTGCTCCAACCCCAGGCAGGCGCCTCGGAGAATCGTGGCGACATCGGCCACCGTGAGCGCGTTGCCGGGCGCCAACACCGCGTTGAGCGGTTTTCCCTGGATCAATTCCATCACCAGGTAGAGGCATCCCTCGGCTTCCCAGGCGTCGTGGGCGCGGATGAGGTTGGGGTGATCAAGCCGGCCGGTATTGGCCATTTCGCGCAGGAAGCGGTCGTGCGAGGCGGGGTCGGCCTGCCTGCGGTGGCGGATCACCTTCAGGGCCACGGGCCTGTCCAGCCTGATGTGCCGGGCCCGGTAGACCTCTCCCATGCCGCCCCGGCCGATCACCGCCTCCACCTCATACGGTCCAAGGGTGCAGGGTGGCTGAAGCACATGCCGGGAATCACTCCCGGCGGCCGATTCCTTCGGGCATGGCGGAGGGGGAGGCTGGGAATCGATCTCCCGGCTTGCGGTGTCGAGGTCGGTATCCCTAATGCCGGCCCACGACTTCTCGAATGGATTGTCGGTGGGGACCTGTGAATCGATCAATTCGAGGCAGGCGGGGCAGGTTTCCACATGGGAGCAGACGGCCTCAAACTCCGCCGGAGGCAGATCGCCGGCCGACATCAGGGCCAGCTTGTCGGCGGGCGGGCAGTCGGCTAAGGCACCCATCTGGCGGTCCGCGGCGGTTGTCGAAAGGAGACCAACGCACATGACTATCGGCCGGGGATAACAACCCCGTGGCGGATCAATCCGATCCGGGCATCAGGGCGCGTAGTTTGTTCAGCACTCGGGCCTTGGCCACCCTGACCGCAGCGGAGGTCACCCCGAACCTCGCCGCCACTTCCGACGCCGCGAGGCCGTCAACCGTGGTCATCCAGAACATCTGCCAGGCCTTTTCCGAGCAGTCGCGACGGACCAGTTCCATCACCCGGGCCCTCAGGCCCTGCACGGCGGATTCCTCGGCCTCGATTTCCGCCGGATCCTTCTGGGGCGGGACTGGGATGTTCTCAAGGTGGTCGCGTTGGCCTGAATGGATGGGGTTTTGGCGGCGGAAGTGGTCGGCCGCGCGGCGCCTGACAATGGTGCGCAGCCAGCCTCGGAACGACCCCTTTTCCTCGTTTCGCCGGAAATGGGCGATGGCCCGGAATGCCGACTTCAGGGTTTCCTGCAAGATATCATCGATGCTGTCGGAGGGCACCCGTTCACGGGCGATCCAGAATCTGAGCAGGGGGGAATAGGCGAGAACGAAGGAATTCCAGCGTTCGGGCGATTCAGCCCGCAACTCATCCACCAGGCTCGAGGGGGTGGAAAAGTCGTCTTCGGCGACCGCGTCGTGGGAAGATGCCGGGCACATCATCCGCCACCCTTGGACCAGGGGTCTTTCACCGAGATTGAATTATGCCATGCCGGGGCGACCCGAGGTAGCCCGCAGGCGGGAGAACTCGAACCAATTTCGGCCTCGCGCGGAATTTTTTCCATTTCATTTGACAGATCCCGTGGTTGACCTAGGTTTCGCACGGGACGGGATTTCCGTTCCGCCACATCAACTCCGGGGGTTCCCCCATGTTCCGCCTCCCCGCGCTTCCACTCTCGTTCCTGTTTCCGGTTCGTTCCCATGCGCGCGCCCAAACCAAGCCCGAACTTCTGGCCCTCGAGGAACGCGCCGTGCCCGCCGTGGTGGGGCCACAGTGGCGATCCATCGACGGCAGCGGCAACAACCTCGCCAACCCCGACTGGGGCAAGTCCGGCACCGATTACATCCGCGTCGCCCCGGCAGCCTACGGCGACGGCATCTCCACCCCCGCCGGCGCCGACAGGCCCGGCGCGCGCGACATCAGCAACGCCGTGGCTGACCAGCAGGGGCAGTCCACCGTCAGCGACCGCCTCATGAGCGCCATGGTCTACGCCTGGGGCCAGTTCATCGACCACGACCTCGACCTCACCCAGACGGGCACCACCGAGTCCCTGCCCATTCAGGTTCCCACCGGCGACCCGTCGTTCGACCCCGCCTCCACCGGCGCGCAGGTCATTCCCATGAAGAGATCCACCTTCGACCCGGCCACCGGCGCCACCTCCGCCCGCCAGCAGGTCAACTCCATCACCGCCTGGCTCGACGGGTCGATGGTGTACGGGTCCGACGCCGCCACGGCGGCATCGCTGCGCACCCTTCAGGGCGGCAGTCTCAAGACCAGCGATGGCAACCTGCTGCCCACCGACTCCAAGGGCAACTTTTTGGCGGGCGACATCCGCGTGGGTGAAAACCCGGAACTCACCAGCCTGCAGACCTTGTTCGTGCGGGAACATAACCGCCTGGCCGCCCGCCTCGCCGGCGCCAACCCCGGCTGGACCGACGAGCAGGTTTACCAGGCCGCGCGCGCCAGGGTGATCGGGGAGATCCAGGCCGTCACCTACAAGGAGTGGCTGCCGGCCCTCTTGGGGCAGAACCCGATCAAGCCCTATGCCGGATACAAGCCGGGGGTGAATCCGGCGGTGAGCAACGAGTTCGCCACGGCCGGCTTCCGGTTCGGCCACAGCATTGTCGGCGCGGACATCGAGTTCCTCGACAACAACGGCAACGAGGTGGCCGATCCGGTCTCGCTGGCGCAGGCGTTCTTCAACCCCTCGATCGTGAAGAATGTGGGCATCGACCCGGTGCTGAAATACCTCGTTTCCGACCCGTCGCAGGAGGTTGACCTGAAGGTGGTGGATGAACTGCGCAACTTCCTGTTCGGCGCGCCGGGGCAGGGGGGCCTCGACCTCGCCAGCCTGAACATCCAGCGAGGCCGCGACCACGGCCTGGCCGACTACAACACCACCCGCGCCGCCTATGGCCTGCCCCGGGTGACCGAATTCGCGCAGATCACCCCCGACACGGTTTTGCAGGGCAAGCTTCGCGACCTGTACGGCTCGGTGGACAAGATCGACCTGTGGGTGGGAGTGCTGGCCGAGAAGCACCTCCCGGGGGCCAGCGTGGGCGCGACGGCCCGGGCGATCATCGCCGACCAGTTCACCCGCCTGCGCGATGGCGACAGGTTCTGGTACCAAAACACCTTCAAGGGCAAGGATCTCCAAGACCTCGAGAAGACCTCGCTGGCCGACATCATCGCGGCCAACACCACCACGACCAACCTGCAGCGCCAGGTGTTTTTCTTCCGCCCCGAGGTCAGCGGGGTCGCCTTCGGCGACCGCAACGGAGACGGCAAGCTTGGCAAGGGTGAATCGGGCCTTGCCGCCCTGACGGTGCAACTGGTGGATTCCGCCACGGGCGCCGTTGTCGCCACCACCACCAGCAACGGCCGGGGTGATTACCGGTTCGGAGTGCTTGAGGGTTTGAGGTTGGGAACCTACCAGGTGAGGGCCATTTTGGGTTCGGGCGCTGTGGTGAACGGGGCCACGGTGATGGTCACAAGCGGTGATCCGCTGCCCCCGTCGCAGATCGCGTTGCCGGCCCAAGCCG
>Ga0214917_10003906_pt1 | contig 16926 bp, 12 predicted proteins | sample LL_1208_BB_MetaG_FD_177983 | JGI IMG/M metagenome (GOLD analysis project Ga0214917, IMG submission 177983) | Freshwater microbial communities from Lake Lanier, Atlanta, Georgia, United States - LL_1208_BB | ecosystem: Environmental > Aquatic > Freshwater > Lake | place: USA: Georgia | collected... | reverse complement strand
GCCACCACGAAGGGGCCGGAGATGGTCTGCGCGGCACCGATCGGCAGCGCCATGTCGAAGTAGGCGTAGGGACGCTTGTCCGCCGCGACGAACTCGTGCCGGGGCACGAGCCGCATGCTCTCGAGAACCCGCGGGTCGGTGACGCCGCCGCCGGCGATGTCGTCGCGGACCATCCGCTCGCGGGCCTCGGCGAACCGGTCCGCCGGCGGCGCCGCCGCGGCGGGCCACGGCCCCGGGGGCACGGCCGCCACCAGGGCGACGACGACGCGACAGACCTGCCGACGCGTGTTCAGCGGTGCCGTGTGGGTCACTGGCAGCGGCTCACTTTCCGGGCACGATGCCCAACAGTTCGATCTCGAAGATCAGCAGTTCGTTCGGCCCGATGACCGGCGGCGAGCCCTCCTCCCCGTAGGCGAGGTGGGGCGGCAGGTAGACCCGCCATTTCGCGCCGGTCTTCATCAGGGGCAACGCCTCCTGCCATCCCGGCACGACGCCGCGCAGCGGGAACGTGGCGGGGGCGCCGCCCGGGTCGGTGGCGTCGAACTCGGCGCCGTCGAGGTGCGTGCCGCGGTAGTGCGCGGAGACGGTGTCGTCGAGCGTGGGGCTCGGGCCGTTCCCGGCCCGCAGCACCTCGTACTGCAGTCCGCTCGGCAGGGTCTTCACCCCGGGCTTCCGGCCGTTGGCCTTGGTGAACTCCGCCGCCTTGGCGAGGTTCGTGCCGCCGGCCTCTTGCATCCGCTGGGCGAACTCCAGCTCCCGCTGCCGCATGCGCGCGTCGAAGGCCTCGAGCACCTGGCGGATCTGCGGCTCGGGCAGCCGCGGACGGGCCTCCAGCAGCGCGTCCGACAGGCCGCGGGCCAGCGCCGCCGGATCGACGGGCGGTTCCTGACCCTTGAAGTCGGCGAGGATGCGGCTGCCGATCCGCAGCCCGAGCGCGTAGCCGAGCGTCGCGGCCGGCGTGTCGAGGCCCGCTCCACCCCCGGGGCCGGCCGCCGGGAGGTCGGCCGGCGGCGCCGCCTCGGCCACCGCCGGCGGCAGGAGCCCCGCCCCGCCGAGGCCGCACACCAGCGCCATCATCCACGTCTCGACCATCCGGTCCCGTCGCCGATGCATGCCGCCTTCTCCTCGTGTCGGTGTCGCTGTCACGTGTCGTGGGGAATGCCCGCCGCCCGCTGCGTCAGGCACCCGCCGATCCCGTCCTGCCGGGCCGCCCCAGGGCCCCCTTCGTGAGCTCCAGGAAGGCGGTCTCCAGGTTGACCTCCTGCTCCCGCATCGAGACCAGACGGTGCCCGTCGGCCACGAGCTTCGCCGCCAGCGGCGACGGATCCTCGACGCCGTCGGCGAGCGTCACGAGGATCTCGCCCTCGCGAACCGCCACCTGCGCCGCTTCTGGAGCGGTCTCCAGCAGCCGCGCCGCCCGTTCCGGCGGTCCCGCGAGACGGAAGCGAATCACCGGGCGGCCGCGGACCTGCGCGAGCAGGTCCTGCACGTCGCCGCAGGCCAGCAGGCGGCCGTACTCGATGATGCCCACGCGATTGCAGATGTCGGCCAGCTCGGGGAGGATGTGGCTGGAGACGAGGATCGTCTTGCCGAGCCCCTGGAGCCGCTTGAGCAGTCCGCGCATCTCGATCCGCGCCCGGGGATCGAGACCGCTGGCCGGCTCGTCGAGCAGGAGCACCTGCGGGTCGTGCAGGAGCACCCGGGCCAGCCCCAGACGCTGCGTCATGCCCCGGGAGAGGCTGGTGACGAGTTCGTCCCGCTTGAAGGCGAGATCGACGAGTTCGAGGGAGTGTTCCGCCACCCTGCGCCGTTCGGGGCCGTCGATGCGGTACGCGGCGGCGAAGAACTCCAGGTACTCGATCACCCGCATGTCGTCGTACACGCCGAAGATGTCGGGCATGTAGCCGATGGCCCGGCGGATCTCGCGGGGATGGGTGTAGATCGAGTAGCCGCAGACGTAGGCCTCGCCCCAGGTCGGGGCCAGCAGCGTGGAGAGGATGCGGATGGTCGTCGTCTTGCCGGCACCGTTGGGGCCGATGAAGCCGAACAGGTCGCCTTTCTCGAGCTTCAGGTCGAGCGACTCGAGCGCGTAGAAGTCGCCGTATTTCTTCGTCAGGTCGATCGTCTCGATCATGGCGTCAGTCGGTGCGAGGGGGTGGGGAGGGGGCGGTCTCGGCCGCCTGGCGGACGAGCGGGATCACGATGCGCCACAGCGTCTGTTCGCCCGGCATCGGGGGCACGTCACCCCCGGCGCCGGCCGCGTCGCCGGGAGCCTGTGTCCGGCACCGCCAGTCGAACGGCGACGGCCCCCGGCCGACGAGTACGGCCCGGTCGAGCGGCAGCAGCGGCGACAGGTCGTACCTGGCCAGCCGGCCCGACTCGAGCGACGTGTAGCCGCTGCCGCCGGCGGCGGCGTGGAAGCCGGCCAGTTCGAGGATCCGCAGCGGATCCCGCTCCGCGAGGTCCCAACGCACCGCCACCTCGCGGTCCTTGTTCTGCGTGCGGTGCGTCACCGCGCCGGCGAGCGACCGGGGGCCCCTGCCCTGCCCCGGCTGGAACGTCTGGCCCGGCGCCAGCGTGCCGACGTCGTACAGCCACCCGGCATGGACGAGCACGCAGCGGTCGAGCGGGAACGGCAGCCGGTTCACAACCGCCCCGTCGAGCGTGCCCTGCCCCTCTTTTTTCAGGGTCGATGTGACCGGCGCCGCCGCCAGGGAGCAGGTCCACTCCGCCTCGAACAGCCGGCTCGACGAGGCGGCGATCGGCACGCCCGCCAGCCTGTCGGACGTGCCTGCGTAGCGGTAGTCGGCGGCGGCCAGCGACGGATGGGCGGCCGGGGCGTCGGTGCCGCCGATGCCCCGGCCGCAGGCGGCGAACCAGGTCACGTCCATGCGGGCCGGCTCGTTCGGCGCTCCGTCCTTCCGTCCCTCCATGGCGGGCAGACCGGCCCCGGGGAGCCGCCGCTCGTCGGCCCGCGCCGTCAGGTCGAGCCGGGCATTCTGCGGCGACCAGATGCCGGCGAACGAGGCCGCCCGCACCGTGCCGCCACCGACATCGACATCCACGAGCGTTGCGGCGGAGGTTCGCCACTGCCGGCCCTTGAACCGCTGCCCGGCCTCCCATGCCAGCCCGCTGGCGGCGGCCACCAGCAGCGGCAGCGACAGCCATCCGAGCCACGACGCCCGCGGCCCGAAACGACGGCCCGACACCAGCCACCAGTCGAGCGGATAGAGGCAGGCGACGTAGAGCAGGCCGAGCCCGGCGATCACCTCGAAGGGGATCGGCGCCACGCCCGGGAACTGGTCGATGGCCTGCCGTAGCTGGCCGGCCAGATCGAGCGTGCCCCGGGCGGTCTCTCCCGTCCGGCCCGCCTCCCGCGCGGCGCGGCGGCCGCGGAGCATCTCGACGAGCAGCGAGTCGCTGCCCGTCCAGTCCCGGAACGGAGGCTGGTCGATGTCGATGCCGGCCCACACGACCGTGCCCAGGCCGTGCGCCCGCCGCACCACCAGCGGCAGGTCGCTGGGCACGCGGCCCTCGAAGGCCTCGATCGAGCCCTCGATCGCCTGCGGGGCGGCGAACAGCGGCAGCTGCAGGCCGGCCAGCGCATTCTTGTCGAGCGGCCGGCTCGCGCGGGCGAAGGTTTCGATGGCGTTGCCGCGTCGCAGGGGCACGAGTTTCGCGACCGCGCCCGGCAGCCATGCCTCCGCGTCGCCACGGGCCACGTCGGCGGCGCTCGCGCCCGCGATGAAGGCCAGTTGCCCGCCCTGCCGCACCCAGGCGTCGATGCCGCGGAGGACCGCCGGCTCGACCGCGGCCGTCGCCCGGCCGCAGACGATGATCGCGTCCGCGCCGTCGAAGTCGCGGGCGGAGCGGCCGAGCCGCCGGGCCTGGTCGGCACCGCCCGGGGCGGCCGGGTCGATGGCCACGATCCGCGGCCGGGACCCATCCTCGCGGGCCATGAGCCGCGAGGCCCGCTCCGCGGCAGGAAGGTCGCCCAGCACCAGCAGCACGGTCTCGGCGGCCGGAATCGGCGCCGGCAGCGACCGAAGGAGCGGTGCCATCCGGACGGCGGCGGCGGGGCCCGGGCCAGCGACGGCCTCCGCCTGGCCGGCCGGGTCGATCCGCTCCACGAGCACGCGGGCCGTGGGCCGTCCGAACCGCACCGTCAGCCGCGCCTCCGTTCCCCCTTCGCCGTCGGGCACGAGGGCCGCCTCCGGCGACCGGACGTACTGGCCGTCGGGATCCTCCACCCACACGGCCACCGAGCCGTCCGTGGTGGCAGCCGACGACGCTGGAAACCGCACCGAGAGCGGCGTCCACGAGCCGGTGCGGTAGACGCCGCCGAAGCCCGCGGCGACCTCCACCGCGGCTGCCGGGGCGATACCCTGAGCAGCGGCGTCCGCGACGCACCACAGGCAGACGAAGGCCGCGACCGCCGCGATCATGGCTTCTCCGCGTCGGGGCAGATGCAGGCCCGTTGGCCGCACCCCGGGCAGCCGGCGCCGTACTTGCGGGCCACCGCCGCCTCCAGGTCCACGTCGACGACGTTGGCGATGGTCGCCAGCCATGCGAGCACGTCGGCGAACTCGAGCGATCGCTCCTCGTGCGTGCCGCTGCGCAGTGCCGTGGCGAGTTCGCCGATCTCCTCGGTGAGCCACATGAACGTCCCCTCGACGCCACGCGAGGCGTCCTTGTCATGGTACATCGTGCGGATCAGTTGCTGGAACTCGCGGAGCGTCATGGGAGTGGGAGTCCTGAATCTCGAAGCCTCCCCCGGGGCACAAACCAGGGGTAGATCGCCGGCACCACCACGGCCGTCAGCAGCGTCGACGTGACGATGCCGCCGATCACCACCGTCGCCAGGGGCCGCTGGATTTCCGCGCCCGAGGACGTGGCCAGTGCCATGGGCAGGAAGCCGAGGCTCGCCACCAGGGCGGTCATCAGCACCGGGCGGATGCGGACCTCGGCGGTGGCGATCGCGGCCTCGCGGGGGGCAAGCCCGCCCTGCCGCGCGTGCTCGGCACCGGCCACCCAGACCAGCCCGTTGAGCACCGCCACGCCGAACAGGGCCACGAAGCCCACACCGGCCGCGATCGAGAAGGGCATGCCGCGGAGCGCGAGCGCGAGGATGCCACCGGACGCCGCCACCGGCACGGCGCAGAAGATCAGCGACGCCAGCCGGAACGACTTGAAACTGGCGTAGAGCAGCATGGCGATCAGCCCCAGCACCACCGGCGTGATGAGCACGAGGCGGCGGCTGGCGGAGAGGAGGTTCTCGAAGTCTCCCCCCCAGCGGATCGCGTAGCCCGTGGGCAGGCGGACCTGTGCGGCGATCGCCCGTCGGGCCTCCTGGACGAAGCTCGCCACGTCGCGGCCTCGGACGTTCGCCGACACGAACGTCCGGCGCCGGGAGTTCTCGTGCTCGACCGACGGCGGACTCTCGGCCGAGCGGACGTCGGCCAGTTCCCCCAGGGGCACCGGCCTGCCCCCCGCCGCCCCCACCGGAATCTGCGGCAGCCGGTCGGCGTTCTCCCGCCACTCCGGCGGAAACTTCACCACCAGCGGAAACCTCGGCCGTCCCTCGTAGATCACGCCCGTCTGGATGCCCCCCATCGCCGACACCGTCCGCATCACCTCGACGCCGTCGATGCCGTGCCGCGCCAGCTGGTCGGGGCGGGCGTCGATCTGCACGGTCGGCACGTTCGCCTGCCAGTCGGCCCGCACGTCGGCGGATCCGCGGATGCCGCGGAGCACCCCCTCGATCTGCTTCCCGAGGCTGCCGAGCGTGTCGAGGTCGTCCCCGTAGATGAGCACCGCCACGTCCGCCTTCACGCCCGCCACCAGCTCGTCGACCCGCATCTCGATCGGCTGGCTGAAGCCGAAGTTGGCACCCGGCACCGCCGCGGAGAGCGCCGCCGCCATCCGTTCCACGAGTTCGTCGCGGCTGACGCCCGCGGGCCACTCGGCACGGGGCTCGAGCATCACCCAGACGTCGGTCTGCTGCACCCCCATGATGTCGTTGGCGATCTCGGGCCGCCCGGTCTTGCAGAACACCGTGCGCACCTCCGGGAAATCGCCCAGGGTGTTCTCGATCCGCGTCGTGATCGGCACCGAATCCTCGAGCGTGGCGCTGGGGAGGCGGTTGACCTCGACGAGGAGGTCGCCCTCGTCGAGTCGTGGCATGAACTCCGCGCCGAGGCGGAGGGCCACCGGGATGCTGGCGGCCACGAGGCCGGCCGCCAGCAGCGAGACCACGACGGGATGGCCGACGGCGAGCTTCGCCACCGGGTGGTAGGCGCGGTGGAACAGCCGCATGAGCAGCGGCTCGTGCTCCTCCTCCCGCGACAGCACGGTCGCCGCGAGCACGGGCATGAGGGTGAGCGAGATGATGAGCGAGCCGGCCAACGCGAACAGGACCGTCAACGCCATGGGGCGGAACAGTTTCCCTTCGGTCCCCTCCAGGAACAGGATCGGCAGGTAGACGATGGTGATGATCAGCTCGCCGAACATCGTCGGTCCCCGCACCTCGATCGCCGCATCCCGCACGATCGCCAGCTTCGAGTCGGTCGGGCTCGCCATGCCGAGGCGGCGGACGCAGTTCTCCACCATGATCACCGAGCTGTCGACCACGAGCCCGAAGTCGATCGCCCCGAGGCTCATCAGGCTCGCCGCGATGCCCGTGGCCCACATGAGGTTGGCCGCGAACAGCATCGACAGCGGGATCGCCAGCGACACGATGAGGCCGGCCCGGACGTTCCCCAGCAGCACCAGGAGCACGCCGATCACCAGCAGTCCGCCCTCGGCGAGATTGTGGAGCACCGTGTCGAGCGTCCGCGCGATCAGGTCGGAGCGGTCGTAGAGGATGTCGAGTTCGACGCCCGGCGGGAGCGTCGGCCGCAGTGCGACGAGCCGCTCCTTGGCCGCGGCCACCACCCGCCGGCTGTTCTCCCCGCGGACCATCATCACCATGCCGGTCACCACCTCGCCGCGGCCGTCGCGGGTGGCGGCGCCCTGCCGCACCAGCGGGGCGATCGCGACGTCGCCGATGTTGCCCACGAGCACCGGCACGCCCCCGGGCGGGCTGCGGACCACCACCTGCTCGATGGCGGTGGCGTCGGGCAGCAGCGCCTGGCCCCGGATGAACCGCTGCTCGCCGTTCTTGACGATGTAGCCGCCGCCGGTGCTGACGTTGTTGCGCTCCAGCGCCGAGAGCACCTCGCCCAGCGTGATCCCCTGCGCGGCCATGCGATCGGGATCGACCCGGACCTCGTAGCTCTTGGCGTAGCCGCCGTGGCTGTTGATGTCGGTGACGCCCGCCACCTCCCGCATCGCCGGGGCGATCTCCCACTCCAGGAGGCTGCGGAGGTCCATCAGGCTCCAGCCCGCGCCACGCACCTCGAACTGCAGGATCTCGCCGAGTGCCGTGCTCAGCGTGCCGAGGGCCGGTTCGGCGCCGGAAAGCGTGATGCGGCTCTTGGCCTCCGGCAGCCGCTCCGCCACCAGCTGCCGCGCCCGGAAGATGTCGGTGCCCTCGCGGAACACGATCGTCACCAGCGAGATGCCGAGGCGGGAGATGCTGCGGACCTCCTCCACGCCGGGCAGGCCGCTCATCGCCAGCTCGACCGGGTAGGTGAGCGCCCGCTCCACCTCCAGCGGCGGGAGCGTGCCGGCCTCGGTGACGACCTGCACCTGGATGTTGACGAGGTCGGGCACCGCGTCCACCGGCACGTGCGTGGCGGCGTACAGGCCGCCGAGCGACATGAGGACGAACAGGGCGATCACCAACGCCCGGTTGGCGAGCGACCACTCGATGAGACCCGACAGCATCAGACCACTCCCCGGCCTCGCGGCCCCGGGCGCCCCGTCACTCCGCTTCCTTCTCCAGGAGCAGCTCGCTCTTGAGGACGAAGGCCCCCCGCGACACGACCTGCTGGCCTGCCGCGAGGCCGCTGGTCACCTCCACCAGGTCGCCGCTGTCGATCCCGGTCGTGACGTCCACGCGACGGTAGCGGCCCTCGCCGTCGGGGATGAAGACGAAGAACTTCCCCTCGTGCCGCATCACCGCCGTCATCGGCACCGCCAGGGCGTTCCGCAGCGCCCCCTGCGGGAGATCGACCCAGACGAACATCCCCGGCTTGTAGTGGGCGTCGTCGTTGGCCAGTTCCGCCACGAGCGGCACGCTGCGCGAGTCGGTTTCGACGGTCGCGCCCACGTGGTTGACGGTGGCGGTGGTCTCGTGCTCGTCGGCCCCGGGCACCACCACCCGCACCGACTGCCCCTCGGCCACGTCGACCGCCGTCCACTGGCGTTCGTGGATCTGCGCACGCACCCAGAGCACGCTCGTGTCGGCCACCACGAACAGCCGGTCGCCGATCCGCGCCCGCTCTCCCCGGGCGATGAACACGTCCTCCACCACGCCGTCGAACGGCGTCCGCAGCACCAGGGCGCTGAGCGACGCCGTCTCGCCCGGGCTCTCGCCGGGGTCCTCGCCGGCGGGGTCGGTGTCCAGTCGGCTGCCCACCAGCGTCCGCAGGTTCTCCCGCGAGATCCGCACGAGCCGGTCGGCCTGCTCGAGTGCCGCCCGGGCCCGATCGCGGTCCTGCCGCGTGAGGAACCGCGCCTCCTCGCAGGCGGCGGCGAAGTTGGCCTTGGCCACTTCGAGATTGCTCGCGCGCTCTTCGACGATCCGCCCCGACAGGACGCCCCCCTCCCCCAGCGTCTTCGTGCCGGCGCTCACCTTCTCCACGTAGATCAGCCGCGAGTAGCTGCCGAGAATCTTCTCGCGGTAGGTGCCCAGGATGCGGTCCTGGAACTGTTTCTCGATCTCCGCCAGGGGCGGACGGCTGGCGAGCGCGTCGAGCAGGGCCTCGACGTTGTCGCCGATCGCGGTCGCCCAGTCCGCCGCCTTCTTCTCGATCATGCGGTCGTCCTCGCGCCGCCGGACCTCGTCGCGGGCCATGCCGACGTCGGGGCTGGAGAGCTGGGCCAGGGCGTCGCCCTTGGCGACCTTCTGCCGCACCTTCACCAGCACCTGCGACACGATCCCGTCCACCGGCGAGGCGTAGTCGAGGCGGTGCCGGGCGTCGTAGTCGAGGCGGCCGGGCACGGTGACGTGGTCCCGCAGCGGACGAATCTCCACGGTGGCCAGGCCGATCCCGGCGGCCGCCTGCTTGGCGGCCGACAGGGTGACGAGCGCCGGCATGGCGAGCCCCGACGCCTTGCGGCCCCCGGCCGTCGCCGCCTCCGGGCCGGCGGAGCGGCCGCCGGCGTGGTCATCGACGGTGGCGAAGTGGTGCGTCGAGAGCCACCACCAGGCCGCCACTCCCACGGCCAGAAACCCGAGGCCCGACAGCCGGCGCACGAGCGACCGCTGCCCGGCGGCCTGCGGCCGTGGCGCCGCCGGGAGCGTCGGGGGGTGGTCGGGTTCGGGCGGGGCGATCGACGACATGGTGCACACCGCTGCGGCCGACGGGACGACGGGAACGATCATGATCCTAGCCGCCGACGGCCGGTGCTGGCCAACGCATCCCCGGAAAGCGGGTAGGATACGGGGGCTCGTCCCGTCTCCGTGCGGGACGGGCGGGGCCCGCCGACGCGTCCGATTCCCCCCACCGACCGTTCCCATGACCGCAGCACGCCCGATCCGGATTTTCGACACCACGCTCCGCGACGGCGAGCAGTCGCCCGGCGCGAGCATGAACCTCACGGAGAAACTGGAGATCGCCCACGCGCTGGTCCAGTTGGGCGTGGACATCATCGAGGCCGGGTTCCCCATCGCTTCCCCGGGCGATTTCGCCAGCGTGAGCGATATCGCCAGGAGCGTGTCGTCCGCCACGGTCTGCGGACTGGCGCGGTGCAACGATGCCGACATCGACCGGGCCTGGGAGGCGCTGCGGCACGCGGCGCGGCCCCGGATCCACGTGTTCCTCGCGACCAGCTCGATCCACCGGGAATTCAAGCTGCGGATGACCGAAGACGAGGTGGTCGCCCGGGCGGTGGCCGGCGTGCGGCGGGCCCGGGCCTGCTGCGACGACGTCGAGTTTTCCCCGGAGGACGCGGCCCGCACGGAGATCGACTTCCTCTGCCGCGTCGTGGAGGCGGTCATCGCTGCCGGTGCGACCACCGTCAACATTCCCGACACCGTTGGCTACGCCACGCCCTCGCAGATGCACCAGGTGATCGCCAGCCTGCGGAACCGGGTGCCCAACATCGAGCGGGCCGTGATCAGCGTGCACTGCCACGACGATCTGGGGCTCGCCGTGGCCAACAGCCTCGCGGCGGTCGAGGCGGGCGCCGGCCAGGTGGAGTGCACCATCAACGGCATCGGCGAGCGGGCCGGAAACTGCTCGTTGGAGGAGGTCGTGATGGCGCTCAAGACGCGGCGCGACACGTTCCAGGTCGACACCGGCGTCGTCACCCAGCGGCTCGTGCCGACCAGCCGGCTGGTGGCCAACATCACCGGGATCCAGGTGCCGCGGAACAAGGCGATCGTGGGCCGCAACGCCTTCGCCCACGAGGCCGGCATCCACCAGGACGGCATGCTCAAGGAGCGGCGGACCTACGAGATCATGCGGCCCGAGGACGTGGGGCTGGAGCGGACCGACCTCGTCCTGGGGAAGCACAGCGGCCGGGCGGCGCTCGCCGACCGCGCGGCGGCGCTGGGCTACCAGCTCACCCCGGAGCAGCTGCAGACGGTCTTCGAGCGGTTCAAGGTGCTCGCGGACCGCAAGAAGGAGATCTACGACGGCGACGTGGCGGCATTGTGCGAGCAGCAGTTCTCCGCGCTGCCGGAGCAGTTCAGCTTCGAGGGCTACACGCTCACCTCCGCCAGCGGATCGAGCCCCACGGTGGAGCTGCGGGTGCTGCAGAACGGGGAGCCCCGCACGGTGACCGTGACCGCCGGCGACGGCCCGATCGACGGGATCTTCCTGGCGATCGAGAGGCTCACCGGCATCCAGACGGCCTGCCGCGACTTCCGCGTGCAGGCCGTGACCGTCGGCAAGGACGCCCAGGCGGAGGTGACGGTGGAACTGGTCGAGACGGGCGGGCCGGACGGGGGCGGTCAGGTGCACCGGGGCCGTGGCGTGTCGACCGACTCGCTGGAGGCCTCGGCCAAGGCGTTCCTGGCGGCGATCAACCGGGTGGCGCTCGGCTCCCAGCCGCGGATTCATCCCCAGCGAACGTGACCGCCCGGGCGCCGCCGCGGCGGGTGCCGCGGCCGGCCGCTAGGGCTCAGATCGCCTCGCCGCCCCGTTCGCCGGTGCGGATCCGCACGCAGTCGTCCATCGGCAGCACGAAGATCTTGCCGTCGCCGATCTCCCCCCGATCGCCCGAGCGGCCGCCCTTCACGATCGCCGCGATCGTGGGCTCGACGAACGCGTCGTTGACGGCGATCTGGAGCTGCACCTTGCGCAGCAGGTTCACCGCGATCTCGTGGCCACGGTACGTCTCGGCGTGCCCGCGCTGGCGGCCGAAGCCCTGCACGTCCAGCACCGTCAGCCGGAACACCTCCACGTCCGAGAGGGCCTGCTTCACGCTCTCGAGCTTGTTGGGCTGGATGATGGCGATGATGAGTTTCATGCACGGGCTCCGCCAGGAGCCACCATGGTAGCCGGGCTGCGGCCGCCGCACAGCCGCGGGCCGACGGGCCCGCGACGTGCGGCGGAACGGCAGCGTTGCACGGGAGGATGCCCCGGCCTGGGCGAGCGAGGCGGAGTGCCCACCCAAGCCGTTGGGGCATCCTTCCGGACGTTACTCGGTGCGGGCCAAGACGAAGCCGTGGTAGGCCTCGTTGCCATGCTCACCGATGTCGAGACCCTCGATCTCCTCCTGCGGCGAGACCCGCAGGCCGACGGTGGCCTTGAGCAGGAGCCACACGACCGAGGACACGACCGATACGTAGGCGCCGACCAGCGCCACGCCGACGATCTGGGCGACGAGTTGCTTCGTGCCGCCGCCGAAGAACAGTCCCGCCGAGGGGCCGCCGCAGGCCGCCGTGCCGAAGGGCCCGGTGAGGACGCTCGTCGACAGGTCGGTGGTGGTGAACAGCCCCACGCACAGGGTGCCGAACACGCCGCAGACGAGGTGCACGCTCGTCGCGCCCACCGGGTCGTCCACCTTGATGCGGTCGAAGAACAGCACGGAGAACACGACGAGCACGCCGGCGATCGCCCCGATGAGCGCCGAGCACGGGACGTTCGTGTAAGCCGCCGATGCCGTGATGCCGACCAGCCCGGCGAGGCAGCCGTTGAGCGTCATGCCGATGTCGGGCTTGCCGAGCAGCAGCCAGGCGGTGACCGTGGCGGTGAGCGTGGCCGCCGCGGCCGCCGTGTTCGTGTTCACCGCGACCTGCGCGGCGAGCGCCCCGCCGTCGCCGGCCACGCCCATGGTGCTGCCTGGATTGAAGCCGAACCAGCCGAACCAGAGCACGAGGCAGCCGATGAAGGCGGCGGTCATGTTGTGCCCCGGGATGGCCTGGACCTTGCCGTCCGCCCGGTACTTCCCGATCCGTGGCCCGAGAATGATCGCGCCGGTGAGGGCGGCCCAGCCGCCCACCGAGTGCACCGCCGAGCATCCGGCGAAGTCCCAGAAGTTCCATTCCTTGGCGAGGTAGCCGAAGCCCCAGATCCAGTGCCCGGTGACGGGATAGATCACGATCGCCATCAGGAAGCTGAAGAGGATGAAGGTGTGGTACTTGATCCGCTCCGCGACGGCCCCGGAGACGATCGTCGCCGCGGTGCCGGCGAACACCAGTTGAAAGAAGAACTTGGCCCACAGCGGGACGTTGGTCCAGTTGATCGCACCATAGACGCCCTCGTACTTGTCGCCCATCGCCGGGCTGTTGTCGAGGCCGCCGACCATCCAGGCGCCGGAGTTGCCGATCCAGCCGCCGTCGCCCGAGCCGAACATGAGGTCCCAGCCGACCAGCCAGTAGGCGATGGCCGTGGCGGCGAAGACGACGAAGTTCTTGGAGAGGATGTTGACGCAGTTCTTCGCGCGGGCGAATCCCGATTCGACGCAGCCGAAGCCGAGATTCATGAAGAACACGAGCATGCCGCACACGAGCACCCAGACGGTGTCGGCGGCCTCCCAGAGCTTCGCCACCATCTCCTCGACCGAGGGCGGAACCGGAGCGGCCGCGGCCGGAGCCGCCGCGGTCTCCTCGGCACCAGGCAGCGTCTGAGCCATCACGGCCACGAGGCACGCCGCCATCGCCACCGTCCTCACGGCCGAAAGCCGCCAGTCGACGCTCCGACCCGGCTCGCGGCACACTCCATCATCGACGTCCCCATCGATGTCCCGGGAGACTCCCCGTCGGCATTCCACTCGCTTCCGCATCGTGCGACTCCAGCACCCCCTGGGAACGGACCATGGCCGGCGGCACCTCCGCAGTGCCGTACGGCGGGGCGACCGGGGATCACGCCATGCGCGCAGTCGCCATCCGCCACGGGGAGTAGCAAGCTGCGTGCCAATGGCTCGAACACCGTTCGACCTCTGCGGAGTGAATCGCGCCGCCCCGGGCCGAACGAGCCCCGAGAACCCCGCGAGTCGGCGGGGTTTCCGCTCCTGCATGAGCGGCCGCTCTGGTGCCTGATGGGCCTGGATCCTTGCCCCGGATACGGTGTCCCCGCGTAGCGCACGGCCTGTGGAAAGCGCCCTCGTTGGGCAGTCGCATGCCCAGGAACTGCGCACACAAGCGACGCGGGGGCCGTGTGCGGCAGACCCGGCGGATCAGCGGTGGGCGGCACGCCCCAGGCGATCGGCGACGGCCCGCCAGGCGTCGCCGTCGGGAGTGGCGTCCATGACGATGACGTCCAGGTGACGGCGGTCGACGGCGTGCAGCGTGGCGTAGAGACTCGCCGCGAATGCCGCCGGCTCGGCCGGCATCGGCACGACGAGCACGCCATGCTCCGACGCCAGCGAACGCGCCCGGGGATCGTCGCCGCGCATGGTGAGCCAGGCGACCCGCCTCCCCCGACCCGCGAGTTCGAGGACCCGGTCGGCGGCCGCCGGCACGACCTCCAGTGGCGTCTGCGGGCAGTAGTGCCGGACGTGCCGACCCGGTGAGCGGACGGCGGCGGCCGCGTCGTCCCCTGCCGTCGGCGGCTCCGCCACGGCCTCGCCGAGCACCGCCTGGAGCGTCTCCCGGCCCACCGGACCGGGCCTGAGGATCCGTGGCGGCTCCGTGGTGCAGTCCACGACCGTCGATTCGATGCCCCGTCCGCAGGGCCCGCCGTCGAGGATCAGGTCGACGCGGTTGCCGAGCCCCTCGAGCACGTGCCCGGCCGTGGTGGGCGAGAGCTGCAGCGAGCGGTTCGCGCTCGGGGCCGCGAGCGGCCGACCGACGGCGGCGATGAGATGCCGCGTGAGCCGTTGGTCGGGGCAACGGATCGCGACCGTCGGCCCGCCCGCCGTCACGGCGGACGGAATCCGCGGGCTCCGTGGCACGATGACCGTGACGGGCCCGGGCCAGAGCCGGGACGTGATCCGTTCCGCCGCCGCCGGCCACGACGCGGCCAGCGAGCGGGCCATCGCGACGTCGGCGACATGCACGATGAGAGGATTGGTCGCCGGCCGTCCCTTCGCGGCGAAGATGCGATCGACGGCATCGGCATCGAGGGCGTCCGCGGCGAGACCGTACACGGTTTCGGTGGGGATGGCGACGAGCCCCCCCTCCGCGAGCAGTCGCGCCGCACGGGTCACGGCCGCCGCGGTCTGGGCTGGCGGCGAGGCCAGTCCGGCGGGCCACGGCACGGGGAGAACGTCGGGGAGCGGGCGGGGCATGCGGTCATGGTTGCAAGGACGAGGCGTGGGGAGCAAGATGCAGGGTCTCGACGGCGGCCCGCCAGACCGGCGGAGCCGACGCGGCGGGGCTTTTTCCCATGACCACACCTTCACCACGTCCGGCAGCCGAGGGCGGCGACACGGTCGCCGGGAGCCGCGGTCCGGCCTTCCCGGAGCCGGGGACCGCACCGCCCGGCCCCGGCCCGCGGGTCGGCGTCGTGATGGGCAGCCGATCCGACTGGGCGACCATGCACCGCGCGGCGGAACTGCTCGGGCAGTTCGGCGTGCCGCACGAGTGCGAGATCGTCTCGGCCCACCGCACGCCGGGCAAACTGGCCGCCTATGCGGCCGCGGCGGCCGACCGGGGCATCCGCGTGCTCGTCGCGGGCGCCGGGGGCGCCGCCCACCTGCCCGGCATGCTTGCGGCCCAGACGCACCTGCCGGTGCTGGGGGTTCCGGTGGAATCGTCGCTGCTCCGCGGGGTCGATTCGCTCCTCTCGATCGTGCAGATGCCGGCGGGCGTTCCGGTCGGCACGCTGGCCATCGGCCCGGCCGGGGCGGCCAACGCGGCCCTGCTCGCGGTGTCGATCCTGGCGCTCGAGGATGCCGCGTTGCGGTCGCAGCTCGTCGCCTTCCGTGCCGCGCAGACCGAGCGCATCCTCGCGGAGCGTCTGGAAACGGAAGGCACGGGATGGTCGGATCGGCCGAGCGAGAAGTGACATCGCGGCGGGACGGTGCCGTGCTGGCGCCCGGAGCGACGCTGGGCGTCGTCGGTGGCGGGCAGCTGGGGGCGATGTTCGCGATGGCCGCCAAGCGGATGGGCTATCGCGTCGAGGCCTACTCCGACGTCGCCGACTGCCCGGCGGCGCACCATTGCGACCGGGTGCACGTCGGCGCTTTCACCGACACGGCGGCCCTGGAGGCGATGGCCCGCGGGCTCGACGCGGTGACCTTCGAGTTCGAGAACGTGTCGGCGGAGTCGCTGCGGGCGTTGGCCCGGGCGGTGCCGGTGCGGCCCGCGCCCGAGGTGCTCCACACCACGCAGGACCGCGGCCGAGAGAAGCGGTTCCTCGTCCGCGAGGGGTTCGCCTGCGTGCCGCACCGGGTGGTGCATTCGCGCGAGGAGCTCCATGCGGCCGTGGCCGCGATCGGCCTGCCGGCCGTGGTCAAGACCGCGGCGTTCGGCTACGACGGCAAGGGCCAACGGGCGTTGGCCGCCGACGCCGGCCGCGACGCGATCGACGCCGCCTGGCAGGCCCTCGCCGGCGGTGCTGCCGGGGCCGGCCCGACGGCGGAGGACGCCGGCCGCGAGCTGATCCTCGAGGCCTGGATCGACTTCACGTGCGAGATCTCGGTCGTGGCGGCACGGGGGCTCGACGGTGCCACCGCCGTGTTCGCCCCGACGCGGAATCTCCACCGCCATCACATCCTGGACGTGGCGTCCGCGCCGGCCGAGTTGCCCGCGGAGGTGCTCGACACGGCCCGCCGACTGGCCGCCTCGATCCTCGACACGCTCGGCGTCGTGGGGGTGGCCTGCGTGGAGTTCTTCGTCGCCCGGGACGGCCGCGTGCTCGTCAACGAGATCGCCCCGCGGCCGCACAACTCCGGGCACCTCACGATCGCTGCCTGCGCGACGTCGCAGTTCGAGCAGCAGGTGCGGGCCGTCTGCGGCCTGCCACTGGGATCGCCCCGGCAGCTCGCGCCGGCCGCCATGGCGAACCTGCTCGGCGACTGCTGGGTCCGCGGAGAGCCCGATTGGGCGTCCGCCCTGGCGGTGCCGGGTGTGAGCCTCATGCTCTACGGCAAGCGTGACCCGCGGCCGGGCCGGAAGATGGGGCACCTCACCGCCGTGGCCGACACGGTCGCGGAGGCGATCGCCCGCGTGCAGCGTGCCAGGGCGCTGGCCTGCCGCGACGCCTCCGCCAACGAGGAGTAGGAGGCGAGGGGGCGGCGAACGCTCGAGGAGCTTTGGGCCGCGCTGGATACATGTGGCCCACGCGACGAGACGTTTGCCGCCCCGGCGGGTCTCCACCGCCGACCTCGAACCATCCCGTCGCTGACGCTCCGGGCTTCTATGCCTGAGACGGTGAGCCGGGATCGGCGGAAGCTCGAGGAGCGTTGGGCGTATCCTCGCCCATGCGA
>Ga0214917_10003905_pt1 | contig 16926 bp, 9 predicted proteins | sample LL_1208_BB_MetaG_FD_177983 | JGI IMG/M metagenome (GOLD analysis project Ga0214917, IMG submission 177983) | Freshwater microbial communities from Lake Lanier, Atlanta, Georgia, United States - LL_1208_BB | ecosystem: Environmental > Aquatic > Freshwater > Lake | place: USA: Georgia | collected... | reverse complement strand
ATCGCGCGCATCCTTCGGGAACAACACCTGTTGCAGGGTGTGGCGTGGACTGAGATGGCCGTTGTTGTTCGCAATAGTGCCCTCGTGGCGACCTATGCCCGGGCGCTCGCCCATGTCGATGTTCCAAGCCGAACCCTGCTCAGCGAGACATCGTTGCAAGCTCATGCGGTCACCCGCGACATGATGACCGTCCTCAAAATGGCTTTAGGGCGTGTCGTCATCGACCGCGAGAGTGCGGCCGACATTCTCGTGAGTCCGTTTGGGGGATTGTCGGCGCTCGAACTGCGACGACTGCGACTCGCTTTTCGACACGACCGGTTGGCGGAGGGAGAACACGTCACCGGTGGTGAGGTCATACCCGAAGCGTTGCGCAATCCTGCACTATTTGATCAATTTGATTTCGCACCTGCTCGCCGTGCTGCGCGATTCGCGCACACGCTCGCACTCGTGAAGTCGCAGGCCGACCAAGGGTCCACCATTGAAGAGCTGTTGTGGACGGTCTGGAGTAGAAGCGGGTTGGCTACGCAATGGCGAGAAGACGCGTTGAGCTCCGGGTTCGCCTCTGATGAGGCGAACCGTAACCTAGACGCCGTCATCGCCCTTTTCACCTCGGCTCGTCGATTTGTGGAGCGCACTCCCGACGCTCCAGCGGATCAATTCATCACGGAATTTGACCGCTCCGATGTTCCCGAAGACACGCTTGCCCGTCAGGCGGACGTGAACTCCGTGTTGGTGACCACCCCGAGTGGAGTCATCGGTTCGCAGTTTGACGTCGTCGTGGTCGCCGGCGTACAAGAAAACGTCTGGCCCAACCTTCGTCCGCGCGGGACGTTGCTTTTTCCGCAACAACTTGTTCGCGACATTCGCGGTCAACAGACCGACACCGTGGATGCACGACGCGAGGTCAGCGACGACGAACTTCGCATGTTTGCGATGGCTACCTCACGTGCTCGCCACGTTCTTGTCATCAGTGCCCACGAAAATGACGAGGATTTGCCATCAAACTACTTTGCTCGGGCTGCGACGCGAGCGACGAACGTGCCCGCGAATGACGACGGTCTCGATCATCGACTTTCACTTCGGGGTCTCGTCGGGCGGTTGCGCGCAGAACTCTCGTTGGCACCGACGCAGTCCCACGATGCCGCCAGCGCACTAGCGAGACTTGCCGGTGAGGGCGTTCCGGGCGCCGACCCGAATTCGTGGCTCGGAATGCGCGCATGGTCGACAACCTTGCCCTTGGTCGATTTTGACAGCAACGACGTTCACGAACGCGTCCGACTCTCACCGTCCAAGCTCGAGTCGTGGGAGAAAGACCAGCTCGTGTGGTTTATTGATTCGGTTGTCACGGGTGACAAGACAACGGCGAGCGGTCTGGGAACACTTTTGCACAGCGCAATGGAAGAAGTTGCTCCCAGCGGTGCGGTCACCGGTCCGGTTTCGAGTCAGGACGTCATGAACGTCGTGACGCGACGATGGTCTGAACTGGCCACCTCGTTCGAGGCACCCTGGCAATCCGACGTGGAACTCGGTCGTGCGCGGGTATTGGCCGACGCAATCGCACAATACCTGACGGATTTCGATGCATCAGGAGCACGGTTGTTGCGTAGCGAGGGCGGATTCACGATCGAGCTCGATGAGGATGGCGAGAATCCGGTTCGCGTCACGGTGAGCGGAAAGATTGACCGAATCGAAGAGAATCCCGACGGCTCAATTCTTATTGCCGACCTCAAGACGGGCAAAAGCAATGTTGCCGTAAAAGACATTCCGGACCATGGACAACTCACGTGCTACCAGCTGGCAATTCACGTTGGACCCGTCGATGGCGTTGCTGCGGGGTCGGTTGCCGGCGGTGCAAAGCTGATTTTTGTCGCTGATCCGACGGCAAAACGTTTGTATACCGAGCGGGTGCAGGCAGCCGGAACCGCAGAATTTTTTGACGCGGCACGTGAGCGCATTCGCACGGCCGCGCGAGGCATGGCGGGATACACGTTCCTCGGTCGCCTTTTTGAATCGGAGGAGCGTGGCGAGTTCGCCAGTCGCTACGAGTACCGCATCCATCTTGCAAAGGCGGTCACCGCATGACTTGGCAACGTCGCGACATGGATGAACCCATGGTGCTTAGCGCACTCGAGGTCGCCAAGATTCTCGGCCTCGAGCACCCGCCGACACCGGAGCAGATTGCAATCGTCGAGTCACCGCGGAGTCCGGCACTGGTGGTCGCGGGTGCGGGGAGCGGTAAAACCGAAACCATGGCTGCTCGCGTGGTATGGCTCGTGGCTAACGGTTACGTCGCTCCGCATGAAGTTCTCGGACTCACCTTCACGCGCAAGGCCGCCGGGCAACTGGCCGCTCGAATCCGCGACCGTATCACGATGTTGGCCTCCCGTGGCTATGCCCCGGGAGGCGTCGATGACGATCTCAACATCGCGACCGTGAGCACCTACAACGCGTTTGCCAATCGTATTTATGGCCACTATGCGATCCATATCGGGCTCGATCCGGATGCCACGATTATCGGAGATGCCGCGGCCTGGCAATTGGCGAGGGATGTTGCGCGCACGACCCTCGATGGCGACGTTGGTGCGCTCGATAAAAAGCTCAACGACATCACGGCAGGGTTGCTCGACATGAGCCGCGCTCTCAACGACAACGTTGCCGATCCGAGTCTGGTGGGAGCTTGGGGCGAGTTGATGCACGAGAAACTTCGTGACCTGTCCGACACCTACGCGGTGGCACGCGCGGAGCCGAAGAAAACCTTTGACGCCAGCCTGGCTTATGCGCAGTCCCTTCCCGTGCTCGTTCGGCTGGCCACAGAGTATGACCGAGCAAAACGCGCCCGCGGGCTCATCGAGTTCAGCGACCAGGTTCGCTACGCACTCGAAATCTGTGAGACAACCCCCTCGGTTGTTGGCGACCTCCGCGAACAATTCAAGGTCGTCCTGCTCGACGAATATCAGGACACGTCGGTAGTTCAAACCCGCCTACTCACGACCATATTTCGGGGAAGCCCGGTCATGGCGGTGGGCGATCCGCATCAGTCCATCTACGGATGGCGCGGCGCGAGCGCCACGAACATGGCGGCTTTCGATGCCGACTTTGGCGTCCCAGCAAGCACGGTGCCCTTCTCGTTGAGCATCAGTTGGCGCAATCCGCGCAACGTGCTCGATGCCGCTAATCGTTTCGTCGCTCCATTGAGTGAAGCCAGTCCGGTACCGGTGGCAACGCTGCGCGCGAGAGAAGGGGCGCCGACCGGACCGATAGAGCTCTCGTACAGCGAAACGATCGCGGATGAAACCGTTGCCGTTGCGCAGTGGTTCGCGCAGCGACTTGGGTCGGGTGGGAGTGAGCGCACGGCCGCGCTTCTGTTCCGGGCTTCGCGAAACATGTCGGCCTTTCGAGACGCGCTCGAGAACCTCGGAGTGCCGTGCCACGTCGTCGGACTCGGCGGGCTGCTCGACGAACCGGTCATCGTCGATCTCATTTGCACCTTGCGTGTTCTGCACGATGCCACGGCCGATTCCGAACTCGTTCGTCTGCTTTCCGGGCCACGGTGGATGATCGCCCCTCGCGATGTGGTCGGACTGCATCGAGTGTCCCGTTGGCTTGGTCAACACAACCACAAGCGACAACTACTTGATGAAAATGTTCGCGATGCGTTGCGTTCATCGGTGACCTCGGAAGACTCCGAGTCGCTCATCGACGCCCTGGATTTCATTGCGACGGCATCCGCCGACTATGAGGTGTTTGCACACATCAGCGACGACGGACTCCAACGACTCCGGGAGGCTGGCTCGTTCATCAGCCGACTGCGTCGTCACGCGACCTTTGACTTGCGTGACCTCGTGACCTACGTGTACGAGGAGATGCTGCTCGATATCGAAACCGCCGCTAACCCACACTCGAGTGGCGCACGTGGTGCATTCGACGCGTTTCTTGAACCCCTCACGACATTTGTGTCGTCGACGGACCGACCGACGCTCGGCTCATTTTTGGGGTGGCTTCGGGAAGCCGAACGGCGGGAGAAACTCTCGCCTATCCCACCACGCATCGAAAAGGGTGTTGTGCAGCTCATGACGATTCACGCAGCCAAAGGTCTGGAGTGGGATTACGTCGCCGTACCGCGTCTGGTCACCAACGAGTTGCCCGGGGACCGCTCACGAGCGGACACCTGGCGCAAATTCGGATCATTGCCGTACCCGTTCCGCGGCGACGTGTCCGATTTGCCCGAATGGACCTGGAAATCTGCCACGACCGTCGAAGAGTTGCACTCCACGTGGGAGTCTTTTCGCGAGGAAGTTCGCCGTCGATTTGACGCCGAAGAACGCCGACTCGTCTACGTTGCGGTGACGCGAACGCAGTGCGACCTGCTCCTGACGGGCTCGTATTGGAATACCCAAAAATCGCCTCGTCAACCGAGCGTCTTCGTGCAGGAGCTCATCGACGCCCATATTGTCGAGGACACTATTCCCGCGGTCGAGAACGAGGACACCAATCCGCTGGGTGACACCGTCTTGCGCGTCCCCTGGCCCCGCGACCCGTTCGGCGAACGTCGCGCGCGTGTGACCGCCGCTGCCGATGCCGTCTCATCGGTGGGAACCAATCACGGGAGTAGCTGGGATCGCGACATCGACCTTCTCCTGCGCGAACGCGCGGAGCGCCTCGGTGACATTCGAATTCCCGCGCCGCATCGAATAGCCGCCTCAAAGTTCAAGGATTTCATTTCCACTCCGGCAGAGATTGCCGCCGGGATGGTTCGTCCAATGCCCGAGCAACCGTATCGGGCAACGCTGCTCGGAACGGTCTTTCACGAATGGGTAGAGCGACGTGCCGGACTTGCGCATCTGACTCCCGGCGACCTGCTGGAGGCGCTCGACAATGATGACGACAGCGAGTTAGGTCGTGAAGGACCGGTCGATGCACTCCAGCTTCGCGCCCTGCAGGACACGTTCGTCGCTTCCGAATGGGGTCTGCGCAAACCCATCGACGTGGAACGTGAAATTCACATCGTGCTGGCGGGCGTCACGGTGGTGTGCAAAATCGACGCCGTTTTTCAACATGTCGACGACCAGGGAGAGGTCCGTTTTGACATCGTTGACTGGAAGACCGGTCGCCCACCTCAAGACGATGACGACTATCAGCTCAAGCAAACGCAACTCGCGTTGTACCGCATCGCGTATGCGCGTTGGGCGGGAGTCGACCCGGACTGCGTGGACGCGGCCTTTTATTTCGTGGCCGACGACATGGTGCTTCGACCGGACCAGCTGATGACGGAAGCTGAGTTGATTTCCCGTTGGAAATCAGCGATGGCGTAGCCGAGCTAACTACTCCGAGGATGTCCCGGTCGGTCGGTAACCCGGGATTTCCTCGAGTAGCTCCCGAACTTGCGACACGTTGAGTACCGGGGTAGCCGTATCGGTGAGGGCATCCCCGGCGTCGTTGGCAACTAATCCCACGAGATGGTCGAGCATGTCGACGGCGTCGTCAACAATGGCCCGATTCTTGCGCTCAATGCCGTGGAGGAGCCACCGTGCCACGTCGATTTCGTTGTAGAGGTTGGCCCGCTGCATCAGGCTGGGATCGAGTCGTGACCGCCTCGCCGTCGAATAGTGACGCAGCACCTCGTCACGCTCTGGGGCGCCGGCATTCACCAACCAGTTGAGGTCTCGTGCCGGGTCGTCGATCCGAAGCGCGTGCCAACCAATGATGCCCGCAACGTCGTCGCCACGCACGAGGAGGGCATCGAGGGTGAGCGAACCATGCACAACGGTCGGCTCAAACTCCCACAGCGCATCGTTGTCGATTGCCTTCTCCCAACGGAGGGCGAGCGGCGCAGGGAGCATATTTGTCGCGCGCGCTCGAGCGACGACATCACGAACATGAAACCGAGCGTCGAGTGCGGAACGCGTCGGGCGCGACGCGTCCGCAATCACCGACGCGGGGATGTCGTGAATGGCTCCCATTGCCGCCCCAATGTGCGCGGCGAGGGCGAACTGACCGCGAAGCATCGCCGTTGTGAGCGGGATACCCGGAACATAGGACGTGATGAGCGCAAGGACCTCGCCCAACTGGGCCTGTTGAATTTTTTCCGGAACGCTAAACGGAAGAAAAGCGCGAACACCGGCCGTCAGCGCCTCGAGCGAGCGTGCCTCGGCCCGCAGTTCCTCATTGGCCGCTACCGTTCGCGGCACCTCCACAACGACGACGTTGTTGTTCTCATCCACAATGACGGCAGCGTCCACATCGTCATGGATTTCGCAGAGGTAATTGCGGGAAGACGTCGGGTTGAATCCGGCCATGGCAGATGAAACGAGCGCCGCTAGAGTGAGATGTGTCCTGGCCATGATTCAAGGCTAGGTCGCGCTCGTTCGATTCGAGCTCAACGCCACGCGTAAGGCGTGACGAGCACACGGAGCAAGGTGATCATGTCCACAGACTTCGGGTCGTCGTTGAGTCTCTCCCGACACGACCACGATCGTGATTCGGCGAGTCGCGCTCAAGTGGGACACCTCGACGACGTATGGAACCTCGACTCCACGCGCGTGTTTCTTATCCGCGGGAGCAAGACCCTCGGTCGAGTGGTTGTGGGGGAGAGCGGTGATGACCAGCTCCGGGTCGCGTTTTTTTCCCCGAACGACGTTCGTCAGCTCAACATCGACGTTGTTGAACGTGTCTACCTGGGCAAAGCCAACGAGGAGCCGACGAGCGAGCCGACACATTTCGTGGCACTGATTGTCGACGCCGAACAGCACGTCGAGACCGAAAACCTCACTGCTTTCCAACTCTTGACTCAGGGTGAGCAGATCCCCGTCACGCGTTCTCGCACGTCGGTCGGTGCGGAGAACACGGTGCCCGATTCGCACGATGTCCAGCTCGAGTGGGCTGACTTGCGCGTGTGGGGTCATGCGATGACCGACCGAGAGACAGGTCTGTTCACGCAAGCCCTGGCCTTGGCCAATTGGCACGTCAGTCACCGCTTTTCTCCGACAACGGGCGAGCCCACGGAATCAACAAGTTCCGGTTGGGTGCGAACGACACCGTCGAATCGCCAATTGTTTCCTCGCACCGACGTCGCGATCATCGTTCTCGTCACAGATGATCAGGATCGAATTCTGTTGGGCAACAACGCGATGTGGGAGCCGAATCGATACTCGCTGCTCGCCGGGTTTGTCGACCCGGGGGAGTCCCTCGAGGCAGCAGTTCAACGCGAGGTTCGTGAAGAAGCGGGACTGGACGTCGACCGCATCGAATACATGGGTTCGCAGCCGTGGCCGTTTCCCGCGTCACTGATGGTGGGGTTTGTCGCGCGTCTGGGTGCAGACGTCGATGCGGCCATTCTCCATCCGGATGGCGAAGAAATTCTTTCGCTCCGGTGGTTCACTCGTGACCAATTGAGTGCGGCATTGGATGACGTCGTCCTTCCCGGCCGAACCTCGATTGCACGAGCGCTCATCGAGCACTGGTTTGGCGCGTCCCTCGACCAAAATGCAGTGTGGTTGGGAAATCGCTGATCGAGATGAGCGTTCACTCCGAAGGTGAGGGCGCGTTCGCGGGATCACGCGAACGCGCGTCACACGAACTTTTGCAGGACCTCGATGAGGGCCAGCGTGAGGCCGCGACCACACTTCGCGGACCGGTGTGCATACTTGCCGGTGCAGGAACGGGAAAGACCCGCACGATCACGCGACGCATTGCCCACGGGATCAACACGGGAGCATATTCGCCCGAACGCGTGTTGGCCCTCACGTTCACCGCGCGAGCGGCGGGGGAAATGAAGACGCGTCTGCGACACCTCAACGCAGGAACGGTCGAAGCGGCCACGTTCCACGCCGCTGCGCTTCGCCAACTCAACCATTTCTGGCCCACGGTTGTGGGCGGAGATGCACCTCGCGTGCTCGGCGGTAAAGCTCAGTTACTCACGGAAGCAGCGCGCAACGTCAACGTTCGAGTTGATTCAGCTCTCCTTCGCGACATTGCGGGTGACATTGAATGGCGAAAGGTTTCGAACCTTCCCGTTGATGCGTATGCGGAGCTCACCACTCGACCCGCAATCGGCAAGTTGACCAGATCTCAGATTCTCGCGATTCATGCGGAATATGAGCGAATCAAGGATGACCGTCGAACTATCGACTTCGAAGACGTGCTGCTCCTCACGACCGGGTTGCTCGCGAATGAAGAAGCCGCGCTCATGCAAGTGCGGGAACGCTATCGCTTCTTCGTTGTGGATGAGTATCAGGACGTTTCGCCACTGCAACATGACTTGCTGCGCTTGTGGCTGGGTGATCGTCGCGACCTGTGTGTCGTAGGTGATGCGAGCCAGACTATTTACTCGTTCACGGGTGCGACAAACCGGTATCTTCTCGAATTTAGCGAGGAGTTCCCCGAGGCGACGGTCATTCGACTGGACACAAACTATCGTTCGAGCGCTCCCATTGTTCAGCTTGCAAATGACGTGATGCGAGAGAACGCGGGGGCGGTGACACTTCGTGCCGCCGAGCAAACGGGAGCAAAACCCGAGTGCAGTGAGTATCCCGACGACGGTGCAGAAGCTCGGGGTGTGGCCGCAAGGGTTGCTCGAGAAATCGCGACCGGCACGCCGGCACGGGACATTGCCGTGCTCTACCGAGTTAACTCGCAAAGCGCCGCGCTCGAGCAAGCGTTGAGTGACGCGGGAGTCAGTTACCAGGTTGCCGGTGGGGTTCGATTTTTTGATATGCCGGAAGTCAAGCAGGCCATCATGGCGTTGCGTGGCGCTGCCGTTTCCGTCACGAACGAGCCCCTGTTCAAATCTGTGAGCGACGTGATGCGTTCTCTGGGCTGGACTCAAAGTCCGCCCTCGGCCACTGGTGCGGTGCGAGCACGGTGGGAAGCATTCAATGCGCTCGTGGTGCTCGCCGACACCGCTGGGCCGGGCACCACGTTGCGCGAGTTCGCGAGCGAGTTGCAGCAGCGTCAGGAAACCCGACACGAGCCCACCATGGACGCCGTCACGCTTTCGTCAATCCATGCGGCCAAAGGGCTCGAGTGGCCCAGTGTCTATCTTGTGGGGCTCGCCGAGGGACTTCTCCCGGTGTCGTTCGCCACGAGTGCCGAACAGGTGAGCGAGGAGCGCCGTGTCTTTTATGTTGCAGTAACGCGCGCGGGTACTCGACTCACCATGTCGTGGGCGTCATCTTTTGGCTCCCACGGCGCGGCCCGAGCCCGATCTCGTTTCCTGTCAGAGATTGACACTGGCATGCGACGCTAAATCCCGCAGATTTTGTGCGCTCGGTCGATGCGCGCGGGTGACGTGCGACGTGGATCTGCTCCTGGAGGATATTTCCGTCTCGATGCCACCGGTGAATCACGGCCAACGTTTCGCAGGCAACGCGATAGTGCAGGGATGCGGCATGCCGCGGCGGAGTGGCATACATGAGTTGGGTGGCGAGGGCGCTCCAGCAGGTGTCAGATTGTCGATGGTGATCTTCGACACAAAAGGCACAGGGGCTGATTCCCGGCACGACAAGGGGGCCGATTCTTACCCCGTCTTCGTAATTGACGATGAGAAGATGTGGGACGTCGCGACGAAGCCAATGACCAGCCGTTTCGACGGGTGTCACAAAATTCGCGACCACGATGACGAGCTCGGGATCGTCGGTGAGTTCGTCCAACTCGGGTGGCGGCACGAATGACGAAGACATTCCGGAGAGGCGGCAGTCATCTCGAAGGACTTCGACGAGTTCGCGAAGCCCGTCTCCGTTGCCCTCAACGCGCACATGGAGAGGCGCGGCCTCGTGCGCAGTCTGTTCGAGTGCGGGAGTCATCAGAGTGAGAAAATCATCCAACTCCGCTTCGGGCATGTGCCATTGTCGCGCGAGGGCGCGCAGCGTTGAGAGAGAGGTGCCTTCGGCGAGCACGGCCACGGCACGCTCGATATTCGTGGTTGTCTCGTCGAGCACGGCCACGGGTGCAACACTGCCAAATTGGCACGACGTGGGGGTGCGCCACACGAGTGGAAGACGAGGGTCGAGTCGAAGCATGCGCAGAGTGTGCCCGCATTTTCGATGGCTCGGTGCGACGCATCCACAGTCTCACGCCGATGTCACGCTCGACGACCCTCGCCGCGACCGCCGCTAGTTCTCGGGTGGCGCGTCGCCTCGGAGTAGGTCATCGAGAGCTCGATCCATGTCGTCTTGCATCGGTGCGTCGCCGCGCGCAGTGGCAACGACACGGTCGATGAGGGCCGCGGGGTCATCGATGTCATCTCCGGTCGGCATCAGGTCGGGATGCGCCCACAGTGCATCGCGGGCATTCACTCCCACCGCATCCGTGATACGTCGCCACATCATTGACGCTTCGCGAAGTCGGCGTGGCCGTAACTCGAGCCCGACGAGAGCGGCGAACGCAGACTCGGCCGGTCCGCCACCGGCGCGACGGCGACGCATCGTTTCACTGAGAGCGTCGGCCTTCGGCAGTCGTCGCGTTGCCTCGTGCGTCACCACATCAACCCACCCTTCGATGTGGGCCAGTTGTGTTTCGATTCGGGAAAGGGCACGTTCTTGGTCTTCGGTTTTGGGTGGAATGAGTCGACCGTCGGTGAGGGCGGCACGCAGTTCCTCGGGATTGCTGGGGTCGAAATCGTCCATCAGGTGCTCGAGGGGTGAAGCGTCGATGCGAATCCCCTGGGCATAGGCGGTCAATGCGGATTGCAGGTCGAGTGGCAACCACCTCGCATGATGAAACAGTCGCGCGTGGGCAAGCTCGCGCACCGCGAGGTAGAGACGAACTTCTTGTTCGTCGATGTCGAGACCGGTGGCCAGCGCCGAGACGTTGTGCGGCAAGAGTGCGGCTTTGCCGTCGGGCAGCAACGCCACACCGATGTCGCCTCCCGACACGACTTCACTCGCCAATTGACCGACAACGTGCCCGAGTTGCATCGCAAAGAGTGTTCCACCGAGAGATCGCAGAACTCCGGATGCGCCACCGAGCTCGCCGACGAGATCCTCCGGTGTTTGCGACTCGAGAAGCGAGGTCATGGCGTCGCTAATCCTCGACGAGACGGGTGTACTGAGGGCGTTCCAGACGGGCATGGTGAGGCGCACCCATTCGCGGCGCGTGAGCAGTACCGGGCGAGCCTGGAGTGCGCCGAACTCGGTTGCGTCGGTCAACCAAATGTCGGCGACATCAAATGCGTGACCAAACGCGGTGCTCGACTCGGCGTCGATGGAGCGATCGTTCTGTCCGGCCGCGCTAATCGCCTGGTCGAGAGCCAGCTGCGCCGTTGCCTCGGGTGAGGTGGGTTGGGAGAGGGCATTACGCAATTGTGCAAAGAGTGCCTGGAGTGCGGCTGGATCTCTCGGCAGTCCGGCGGCGCCGGCGAGCGCGGCCGGATCAATATCGCCGTTCCCGGAGAGAAACTTTTCAAAAAGTTCGCGAAACTCGTCATCGGGGCGGGCAGCGGAGTCGTCGTTCATGCATTCACCGGGCTCTCAGGTCGTGCTTCTACGCTAACCCGAGACTGACTGACAATCCCCCGTGGAGCGGCGAAACCGGCTTGCGCTGGGCGCGAACAACGTTCGTGTTCCGTCGCGATGGTCGGTGCAGGGTTCCCTTATCTGACAGGCTGAGAACGTGACGTTGTACTCCTCTGACGCTTCGGGTGCGCCACGTGAACCTTCACGGCCTCCTACCACCCCTGCGCAGCGCCGGTGGCGGTGGGGTTCGGCTCTCGTGGCGGGTGCCATCATTCTCACCGTTGCGCTGACCGCGACGCCGGCTCCCTACGTCATTGAGCAACCGGGCCCGACCTTCAACACCCTCGGCACGGTGAGTGTCGCCGTGGACGGCAGTGACCAAAAGGACAAGGTGCCGCTCATCTCGATTGACGGCGCGACGACGTTCCCCACGGACGGCAATCTCAATTTGTTGACGGTCAATGTTTTGGGTGTTCCCGATTCGTTGCCGAGTTGGGGTGACGTCATTGTTGCGTGGTTCGATCGGTCGCGTGCGGTAATTCCGGTTGATGCGGTATTTCCGCCGGATGTGACGAATGCCGATCGCGAAAAAGAGAACACCGCTCTCATGGTGAATTCTCAACATGACGCTGTGGCGGCCGCCATGACCTACGAGGGGTACCACGTCGTGTCTGGCATCGAGGTGCTTGGTTTTGCTCAGGGAAGTGCCTCGGATGGGCCGCTCAAAAAGGGTGACGTCATTGCCTCCATCAACGGTTTCGCTCCGCAATCGGTTGCGCAACTGCGTGAAAAATTGGTGGATGCCGGCGCGGGGACAACCGTGACGTTGGGTGTTTTGCGCGACGGACAAATGCGCGACATTGATGTGGCGCCCTATAAAAATGACGCGGGCGATACGGTTCTCGGCATCGGAGCCTCGGTTGCGTATGACTTTCCCTTTGATGTCACAATTCGACTCGACGACGTGGGTGGCCCGAGTGCGGGGATGATGTTTGCGTTGGGCATCATTGACAAATTGACACCAGGAAACCTCAACAGTGGTCTCAACATTTCCGGTACCGGGACGATCGACAATTTGGGCAACGTGGGTCCGATCGGTGGCATCAGGCAAAAACTTTTCGGCGCCAAAAACACGGGGTCCTCACTGTTTCTTGCTCCCGCAGAGAATTGCGATGCGGTCGTCGGTAACGTCCCCGAAGGAATCGCCGTCTTCGCGGTCAGCACATTGTCGGAGGCCATCACGGTGCTGAAGTATCTGGGCAATCATTCGACCCCGGACGTGGCCCTCGCCGATGCAGCAGCGAACGGTATTCGCACCTGCGACTCCGTCGTGGCGAGTGCGCAAAAGTAAAGTGTTAATCCATCGCATGATTCGTAACGTGAGGCAATCGTGACCACAACAACTCCTCGAAATCGCAACTCGCGCCGAGCACCCGTCTTTGTGGCGATTGCCGTGCTTGCGGTTCTCGTGATTGCGTTTTTCTCCTTTGCAACGTTTTACGCTGAGGTGCTCTGGTTCACGCAAGTCGGTTTCATGGGTGTCCTCGCCACGCAGTGGATTGCCGGACTCGCGTTTTTTCTCGGCGGGTTCATTGCGATGGCCGTCCCCGTATGGGTGAGCATCGCCGCTGCCTATCGACTGCGACCCGTCTATGTGCGCCTTAACGCGCAACTCGACCGGTATCAGCAAATCATTGAACCGTTGCGTCGACTACTCACGTGGGGCGTGCCCGTTGTCCTGGGCGTTTTCGCCGGACTCGCGATATCCCCGCAGTGGAAGACCGCACTGTTGTGGTGGAACAGCACCCCCGGTGGAACCACGGACCCGCAGTTCGGCTTCAACGTGTCGTTCTACATGTTCGATCTCCCGTTCTATCGGGCCGTCCTCGCATTCTTCTCTGCGATTGTGTTGCTCTGTCTGCTCGTTTCACTCATCACGAACTACGTGTACGGGTCGATTTCTATTTCTCGACGAGAGCTTCGGGTTGCCAAACCCGCGCGCGTGCAACTCGCCGTGACCGCGTTTGTTTATCTTGCTCTGCAGGCCGTGAGTATTTGGCTCGATCAATACGCCACGGTGTTTAACTCCACGGGTCTCATGACCGGAGCCTCGTACACCGACGTGAACGCCACGATTCCGGCTTTCCAAATCATCTCGGCGATTGCGGCTCTGGTCGCGTTGCTCTTTCTCGTGACCGCGGTCACCGGTCGATGGCGTCTGCCCCTGGTGGGCACGGCTCTGCTCGTGGTGTCCAGCCTGATTCTCGGCAGCGCGTATCCGTGGATCATGCAGCGTTTCATTGTCGACCCGAGTGAACGAAGCCTCGAAGCGCCCTACATCGAACGCAACATCAACATGACGCGGCAAGCGTATGGCGTCGACAATCTCGAAGAGATTCCCTACAACGCGAAGACGGATGTTCAACCCGGCGCGCTCCGCGCCGATGCCGAGACCACGGCGAGCATCCGCATTATTGATCCCGATCTTGTCAGCGCGTCGTACGCTCAGCTCGAGCAGTTCAAGCAGTACTACGCCTTCACGCCCAGTCTTGATGTTGATCGATACTCGATCGACGGCAAGACTCAGGACTCCGTCGTTGCCGTTCGTGAGCTCAACCAGGCCGGCATTGGTGACTCACAGTCGTGGTACAACAACACGGTTGTGTACACGCATGGCTACGGACTCGTGGCCGCGTATGGCACCGAACGAACGGTTGAGGGGCAACCGGTTTTCTTGGAGGCGGGCATCCCGTCGACGGGTTCGCTCGGCGCATTTGAGCCGCGCATCTACTTCGGTGAGAATTCTCCGCTCTACTCGATCGTGGGCGGACCCGAGGGATCGAGTCCGGTCGAGCTCGACTATCCGTCATCGACGACCGAGGGCGGGCAGGCGTACACGACGTTCACCGGCAATGGCGGACCGATTCTCGACAACATCTTCACGCGTCTCATTTACGCCCTGAAATTCCAGAGCGAACAAATCATCTTGTCAGACGCAGTGAATGACAAATCCCAGATTCTGTATGACCGCAACCCGCTGACGCGCGTGTCGAAGGTGGCCCCTTATCTGACGCTTGACCGCGACCCGTACCCGAGTATCGTCGATGGTCGCATCGTATGGATCGTGGACGGCTATACGACGAGCACAAATTACCCGTACTCGCGGGTGGAAAGTCTCTCGGCCGTCACGGCCGATCAGCAGTCGACGCTCGACGCCTTTGCTCTCGACAACATTAACTACATTCGCAATTCGGTCAAGGCGACCGTTGACGCCTATGACGGTACGGTGACGCTCTTCGCGTGGGATCCCACCGACCCGGTTCTTCAAACGTGGCAGAAAATCTATCCCGCGCATGTGCGACCTGTTTCCGATATGAGTGCGGAATTGATGAGCCATGTGCGCTATCCCACCGACCTGTTCAAGGCGCAGCGCGCCATTCTCGGTCAGTACCACGTCACGGACTCTGGTTCGTTTTACTCGCGTGATGACGCGTGGATCACACCGACGGATCCCACAGCCGGTGCCGACACGACGCGATTCCAATCTCCGTACTACCTGACCATGAAGGTTCCCGGTGCGACCGATCCGGCCTTCTCGATCTATTCGACATTCATCCCCGATGCCACCGGAACCTCGAGCCGTAACGTTTTGACGGGTTATCTCGTCGCGGATTCGGATGCGGGCTCCACAGCGGGTAAGCCCGATGCAGATTTCGGGAAACTGCGCTTGTTGACGCTACCGAAGGATGTTACTGTACCCGGTCCGGGTCAGGTGCAAAACAATTTCAACGCCGACCCTGCGGTCTCGAAAGAACTCAATCTGTTGAGTCAGGGTTCGACGGATGTCTTGAAGGGTAATTTGCTCACGCTCCCGGTGGGAGGTGGTTTGCTCTATGTGCAGCCCGTGTACGTTCAATCGACCGGGAACACGAGCTATCCACTATTGAAAAAAATCCTCGTGGCATTTGGCGACAAGATTGCGTTTGAGAACACGCTAAATGGTGCACTCGACGTGCTCTTTGGGGGTAACGCGACGGGTGGAGCCAATGTGAACGACCCGGCGAACGACACTCCGACGAATCCCGATACCCCGTCGGGTGCGGGAACCGCGTCGAGCCCCGCGCTCACCGCGGCGTTGTCCAACGCCAAGAAGGCGCTGCTCGATCGTGAAGCCGCACGCGTGGCTGGCGACTGGGCGGCGTTTGGTGAAGCGGATGCCCGACTCCAGGCCGCCCTGGAAGCGGCGATTGCCGCATCCGGTCAGTAAACCGATTTCGCAGGGTGCGCGTCTCGCCGCTCATCATGCGAACAATGTAGGGCCCTGTCGCTAGGATTTGCTTCATGGTGTCCTCCGCTCGGCAAGAGCTCATCGCGATGTTGGTGGTGCTTTTTGGTGAGGCCATCGCGCGCGACCCCGAACTGACGGCCTTGACCGATCGCGCGATTGCCGAAGAAGCTGCCGTGTTGGCGGAGGGATATCGGGTCGAAGCCGCCAAACGTATCGAAGCCCTCAATGCCCAACTGGCGTCGCAAGCGACCTCGTTCGATCAGTCGCTCGAGCAGGTTCGTGAGCATGCGGCGGCGGATTCCATCGAGGATTTGAGATCTGCTCGTGCCAACGTGGAGACGTTGACGGCACAGCTGGCTGAGATGACGCGCGAGCGCGACGAGTTGCAATCCAAAATTGAGGGAATTGCCGATCGGATTCGCGAGGCGCAGAGCCTCGCGCGCACGCAACTTGAGGAAGCGCAACAACGAGCAACGGAACTCGAGGAAGCGCTCGCGACGAGTTCTGCGTCGCTGCGCGAGACCGAGTTCAGCTTGACCGAGACGAAGGCAGCGCTGGTCGAGGCGACCGCGTTAGCCGAGGAGGCGCAAACCTCCTTGAACAAATATCAAGTGGAGACACTCACCGAGGCAATCACGGAGGCCATGTCCGCCTATCGCGCTCGAACAGATGCGATTGCGGCAGAGAATGAGAAAACGTCGCGGACCGAAGACGCGCGCCTCACGGCGGCGGTTCGCAAAGCATTCCACGCGCTCTCGCACAAGAAGTAGCCACTGCCCGGTTCGACCGCCCGGTTCGACCGTGATACTCTGGTCTCACCGACGCGGGGTGGAGCAGCTCGGTAGCTCGCTGGGCTCATAACCCAGAGGTCGTAGGTTCAAATCCTGCCCCCGCAACCACACGATGGCCCTCTTACGAGAGGGCCATCTTCCGTGGGGTCCGTGGCGGCAAGCCCCCGGTCTGATGTCGTGAATGAGTCTTAGGCTGAAGTCATGAGCAGCACACCTGGATCACGCCTGCATTTTCTCGGAGCCACCGGAACAGTCACCGGGTCCCGGTACCTACTCGAATCGGGTGAAACGCGCGTTCTTGTCGACTGCGGGTTGTTTCAGGGGTACAAGGAATTACGCGAACGCAATCGCGAGGAGTTTCCCGTGGATCCGCGCACGATTGACGCGGTCGTGCTCT
>Ga0214917_10003904_pt1 | contig 16929 bp, 12 predicted proteins | sample LL_1208_BB_MetaG_FD_177983 | JGI IMG/M metagenome (GOLD analysis project Ga0214917, IMG submission 177983) | Freshwater microbial communities from Lake Lanier, Atlanta, Georgia, United States - LL_1208_BB | ecosystem: Environmental > Aquatic > Freshwater > Lake | place: USA: Georgia | collected... | reverse complement strand
GCACGTCCGAACCCGCTGCTCCGGCACCATCCGGCACACCTGGTAGGTGCGGACCCGCTGCTCCGGCACCATGCGGCACACCTGGTAGCTGCACGTCCGAACCCGCTGCTCGGGCACCATCTTGCACACCTTGTAGCACCGCACCCGCTCTTCCGGCACCATCCGGCAGACCGTGTAGGTGCAGGTCTTCACCCGCTGCTCGCGGACCATCGTACAGACCTTGTAGCACCGCTTCTCGACGACGGTCTCACGCTCGTAGCGGACGCAGTTCACCTGCTTCTCGCAGACCGTCGGCACCCACACCTTCTTGCAGATCTTCCGCGGCGGGCACTGCTCCTGCACCTTGCAGACCTTGCCCGGCACGTAGCACCGCTTGCCGGTGCACGGATCGCAGGTCCAGCAGCCGGGCTCGCGGATGCACCGCGTGATCACCGGACCGGGAACCTCGCACTCCTCCGTCTCCCAGTTGCCGCCGCACACCTTCACGGTCTTCGTGTAGTGCACCGGCTTGCAGACCGTCTTGCAGACGTCCCGCTCGCGGGTCTCCCACACCGGCTTGCACACGGTGTAGGGGATTTCCTTCGTGCAGACCTCCTTCACGGGCTTGCAGACCGTGTAGGTTTCCTGCCGCTCCTCGTACACGGGCTTGCAGACCGTGTAGGGGATCTCCTTCGTGCAGGTCTCGTAGACGGGCTTGCAGACGGTGTAGGTCTGCTCACGGGTCTCGTAGACGGGCTTGCATACGGTGTAGGGGATCTCCTTGGTGCGGGTCTCGTAGACGGGCTTGCAGACGGTGTAGGTCTGCTCGCGGGTCTCGTAGACGGGCTTGCACACCGTGTAGGGGATCTCCTTCGTCATCGTCTCGTAGACCGGCTTGCAGACCGTATAGGTCCGCTGCCGCGTCTCGTAGACGGGCTTGCACACCGTGTAGGGAATCTCACGGCTCATCGTCTCGTAGACCGGCTTGCAGACCGTGTAGGTCTGCTGACGGGTCTCGTAGACCGGCTTGCACACCGTGTAGGGAATCTCCTTCGTGCAGGTCTCGTAGACCGGCTTGCAGACCGTGTAGGTCTGTTGGCGGGTCTCGTAGACGGGCTTGCACACCGTGTAGGGGATCTCCTTCGTGACGGTCTCGTACACGGGCTTGCAGACCGTGTGACGGATCTCCTTGGTGCGGGTCTCGTAGACGGGCTTGCAGACCGTGTAGGCCTGTTCGCGGGTCTCGTAGACGGGCTTGCAGACCGTGTAGGGGATCTCCTTCGTGCAGGTCTCCCACACCGGCTTGCACACGGTGTAGTTCACCGTGCGACTACGGGTCTCCCACACCGGCTTACAGACGGTGTATTCGACCTCCTTGAACGACTTCTCCGTCTCGTAGCGGACGCAGTCGATCTCCTTCTGCTCGACGACCTTCTCGCAGACCGTCTTGTAGCAGGTGACCTCCTGCTTCTCGTACACGACGTCCTTGACCATCCGCGTCCGCGGGGCGGCGCAGCTTGGTTCGACCGACGCCTCACAACTCGGTTCACGCGCACAGCCGTGCGTGAAGCTGACCGGAGTCACCTTCACCACGCCGTGCTTGTGGCCGGCGAGGGCGCAGAACGAGGCGTCGGCCCGAGGGCCCGGCGCCACGAAACTGGCCACTGCCAGCAGGCAACACAACCACGTACTCTTCATGACTGCCGCCCCGAGCGGGGCGGGCTCCTGGAATTGGAAACGACTTCTGGGAACGAACACGCAGCGCGCAGGGATGGCGGACCATCCCCGCACTCTGAAAACATCGACCACAAATCCCCCGCAGGTTGACCACTCCACGCGACCTGCGGGGTTTTTCCAGAGCCCCAGGCGCGTTACAAACCGCACAGGCGGAACGGCGCGACCGGTTTTCTTGGTGATCGCCTCCACTGTCGGTAGAGTCGGGCGGCCCTCCCCCCGGTGCGATCCACAGGCTTTGCCATGGCGGAACTTCAGCCCCACTCGACTTCACCCGGAGAGCTGCCGTCGGACTCGACGGTGCCGAAGGTGGTCGTCAGCCGCCTCAGCCTCTATCTCCGCGAACTGCAGCGGCTCGAGACCGCCGGCCAGCACACGATCTCGTCGGGCCAGCTCGGGCACCTGCTCGGGTTCAGTGACGCCCAGGTGCGAAAGGATCTCGGCTTCTTCGGCCAGTTCGGCTATCCCGGCGTCGGCTACCGCTGCGACGAACTCATTCGGGCCATGCGCGACATCCTCGGCACCAACCATGCCTGGAGCGTGGCGATGGTGGGCGTGGGCAACCTCGGCCAGGCCCTGCTCGGCTACCGCGGCTTCGGCCGCCAGAACTTCGCGATCGCCGCCGCCTTCGACGCCGACCCCGCGAAGGTGGGCCAGATGGTGCAGGGCCTTCGCGTCCAGCACATCGACGAGTTGGCGGAAACGGTGAAGGCCAAGGGCATCCGTCTCGGCATGCTCGTCGTGCCCGCCGACCGGGCCCAGGAAGCGGCCGACCGGCTCGTGGCGGCGGGCGTGGAGGGGATCGTGAACTTCGCCCCGGTCACGCTCACGCTGCCGGCGCACGTGCAGAACGTGGGCGTGGACCTCGCGATCGAGCTCGAGCAGCTGTCGTTCGCCGTCACCAACAAGCTGGCCAAGCCGGCCGAGCCGCCGCCGTAGGGCTGGCGACCCGCTGCGGCGGGGTCACGGCCGTTTTCCGGCAGGGCGTCCCGGGCATTGCATCGCCAAAAACGCTATCTTCATGGGCGTCCTGCCCGATGGTGTAACGGTAGCACAAGGGATTTTGGTTCCCTTTGTCTAGGTTCGAATCCTAGTCGGGCAATCGCCGGTTTTCCCCGGATTGCGGTTGGTTTTTCCGACCCGTATACTCCCGGTCCGATTGAACGAGGATTCTCCAGGAACCGCTCGTGAACTGCTGACCGTCGCCGTGACCATCACCGACGGTTTTTCGATGCCGACGCCGTGAGCCGCCCGAGCGGCACATGCGTCTTTTCCCGCATCCGCGTTCACCCTTCCCCGGCCTGTCGTCATCGCACCAGACGACGGCCGTTGTCCCTGGAGTATCTCATGCACCGCGCTGTTACCAGCCTCATCACCGCCGCCGCCATCGCCTGTGCCGCTCTCGTCACCACCGCGCGAGGCGAAACCGTCTATGCCAGCAGTCGCTATTCCGGAACCGTTCTTGCATTCGAGATCGGCGCGACTGCGCCGACCTCTCCCGTCGTATCGTCCACGATTTCCAGCGGACTGGCCTTGCCGACGGGGCTGGCCTTTGGCGGAGATGGCCGCCTGTATATCGTGGAAGCGGGGGTTTTCGATCCTGACACGGGAGAGCAGTTGGTCGCTCCCGGCGTATCGCGACACGTGTCGGGGACGGCAGCGGCAACGCAGCGAATTCTCGACCTGCCCGACACCCAGCCCGCTTCCCTGACGGTCGCGGCCGACGGCGATCTGATCGTGGGCAGTTTGTCGCAGGGCGGCACGGCCTCGGGTGCCCTTGCCGGGTCGGCGGTCTATCGGGTTTCCAGCCTTCAAGCGACTCCCGCAGCGAGCCCGTACTCGAGCGTTTCCGTGCCGGGATTGGTGGGCGCGGCGGGGCTTGCCATCGATGGCCTCGGTCGCCTGTACATTTCGAATGGCAACGGATACTCCGGTTCGGTCGTCCGGCTCGACTCCGGCACCTCGTCGGCTCTGAGCACCGTCATCGCTGCGGGCACAGCGGACAATCAGGTCGACGGCCCGACGTCGGTCATCCTGAGCGGAAACACGCTCTACGCCTCCAGCGTGGGAGCGACGGGAGGGCAGGCGGCGACCGTTCCCAGCCGACTCCTCGGCGTCGATGTCTTGGCGGAAACGTTCGCGCCGACGACGTTGCAGTCTTTTTCGTTCAGCGGTTTCAATCCCTATCTCGGTCCGCTGGTGGAATTGTCTGACGGCCGACTGCTTGCGGGCTCGCTCGACGCGAGCGGCAGGATTTTTCTCCTCGATCCGGCGTCCCCGACACCACTCATCGGAACCTTCACGGTCGTGGGGCTCGATCAGGTCGGCGGGCTTGCCATCGCCCCCGTGCCGGAGCCGACCGGACTGGGACTTCTCGTTTCGGCGTGCGTTGCCGGGGCAGCGGTGGCCCGCAGGCGCCGGCGATGAGCGTCCGCCGGTCGGTGCAGGCCGGGCTGACGCTTGTCGAACTGCTGGTCGTCGTCGCCGTCGTGGCCTCGCTCATCGGCATGCTTCTGCCGGCGCTCCAGGCGGCTCGCGAGTCGGCCCGAGTGGCCTGGTGCGGCAACAACCTCCGGCAGGTCGCCCTGGCCGCCGTGGCATACGAGACGGTCCGGGGATCGTTTCCCCTCGGAGCGGAATCTCGGGAATGGGCCGAGCAGACCAGGCACCCTCACCCCTTCTTTCGCTGGTCGGCGCTCGCTCACCTCGCGCCCTACCTGGAGGAGCGGGATGCACTGGAGGCTATCGATCTCTCCGTTCCCCTCTATGGCCTCGGATATCAGGTGACGGCGGCCAATCGGGAGCCGATCAGCCGGGTCATTCGCACGTTTCTCTGTCCGAGCGACAAGGCGCAGCCCGTTGAACCTGGATTTGGGCCGACGAATTACGCGGCCAGCACCGGAAGCGGCGGCATGGGGGGCAGGCCGTTCAGCGCCGATGGCATGTATTTCATCAACTCGCAAACCCGCCCCAAGGACGTCGTGGACGGGCTGTCGAAGACCGCGGCATTCTCCGAAAGCATCCTCGGCGACGGTCCCAAGGCCCCGCCGTCGTCCGCGGAAGCGGACCCTCGCCTTGCGTATGCGTGGGTGCTGAACGTCCCGATCACGGAATCGCGATGCAGCCAGGCCACGTCGTGGAACCTGAACGAGTATCGAGGATTCTCCTGGGCAGACGGACAATTTCGCACCACCCTCTACAACCACCAACGGCTGCCGAACGACTCACGCATCGACTGCATCTGCAACCTCGACACGCCCGACATCACGAGGAGGTACGCCTCCTACGGCTGGCGGGCGGCGCGGAGCCGGCATCCGGGGGGCGTGAACGTGGCCATGGCCGACGGCTCGGTGCGGTTCGTGGCCGACGACGTCGATCCGGCCGTGTGGAAGGCCGCGGGCACGCGGGCGGGCGGCGAGTCGCTCACGCTGCCGTGACCCTGGGCACGTCACGCCCTGACTTGTGTTCCGGTCACGGCGTGACCGGGCTACGGGCCGCGGGTCTTCCGCAAGGCGGCAAGCACCTTGCGGATATCGGCCGGCAGCGGGCTCTCGAACCGCAACTCCGCGCCGGTCACCGGATGCACGAAGCCGAGCTCCGCCGCGTGGAGCATCACCCGCGGAGCGCGTGACTCGTCTTTCGCCCCGAGTTTCCGCGGCGCGGAATAGACCCGCTCACCGCAGACCGGATGGCCCGTCTCGGCCATGTGGATGCGGATCTGATGCGTGCGGCCCGTCTCCAGTCGGCATTCGACGAGCGTGTAGGCGTCGCCGAAGTGCTCCACCGGCGCCACGTGCGTGATCGCCAGCTTGCCGTCGTCGGAATCGGTGGAGCCGCGGCGGCCGTCACCGCGGTCGCGCAGCAGATGCGACCGGATCATGCCCGCGCCCACGCGGCCCACCACGAGGGCGAGGTAGCGGCGGTGCGTCGTGTGCAGCCGGAACTGCTCGGCGAGGATCCGGCTCGCCGGCACGTTGCGGGCGAACACCACGAGGCCGCTGGTCTCGCGATCGATCCGGTGCACGGCACGCACCGGGGGAACGCGGCTTTTCTTCGCGGGCCGCGGGCCCCCGGTGTCGCGGGCGGCGAGATGGCGACCGATCGCGTCAGGCACCAGCTCCTCGAGCGTCGGCTGCAGCTGGCGGCGCTTCGCCGGCCACGAGGCCTCCTCGTGGTGCCTGGTGGTGGTGAGCCCCGTCGGCTTCTCGACCACGACGACGTCCGCATCGAGATGCACGATCCGCACGTCGTCGGCCTTCGGCAGCGGCGCGGCCGCCACGTCGAGCACCTTCACCACTTCGCCCTCCTTCAGCCGGCGGGCGACGTCGGTGCAGATGTTGCCGTGGATCAGCACGTGTCGCGATCGCACCAGCTTCTGCACCCGGGACCAGCTCGCGCCGTCGAGCCGCGGCCGCAGGAACGCCGCGAGCGTGAGGCCCCGGTCGGCGGCAGTCACGTGGTGCACGGTCCCGGGATGCTGCTTCATGAATGGCGTGGTCGTCGCAGGGAGAGGAAAACCGGCGGCAGCGTCGCAGAACGGGGGGTGTCTGCACGAGAGGGCGGGCCATTTCGCCGGGTTTTTCCCGAACCGTTGACCGCCGCAGCCGGTTCCCGAAGAGTGATCGGCGACGCCCAGGGATGCAACTGCACACGTACGCGGGCGGGGCAGGGGCATGCACGACCCGTCGGTTTGCGACGCTGTATCCGGTGTGTCGAGGTCGTGATGAAAAACGGTGTGGTTGCCCCCTCGCACCCTCCGGGGCGATCGGTCCCGGTGGCTGGACGTCGCGGTTTCAGCCTGGTCGAACTCCTGGCGGTCGTCGGGATCATCGGCACGCTCGTCGGGTTGCTCCTGCCCGCCGTGCAGCGGGTGCGGGAATCCGGCCGGCAGACGGCCTGCGGCAACAACCTGCGGCAGACGGCGCTGGCCACATCCGCCTTCGAATCCGCTCGGCGGCGATTTCCCGCAGGATGCGATCGGATGCCCGCGCCCCCCGGGCTGCCGACGGGCACGCTGCACGCCTGGACGTCTTCGATCCTGTCGTTCCTGGAGGAGGCCGGCATCGCCGCCCGCATCGACTACTCCCGGGAATGGAACGATCCGGCCGGCAACCGCGCCGCCTCGAAACACAGGATCGCGACCTATGTCTGCCCGTCGGGTGTGCTCGCTTACGCCGGCAAGGCCGACTACTCGGGCGTGTCAGGGGCCTGGATGCTCGACATCGAAGGCGTGCCGTTCCTCGGTGTCGCCGGGCTGACCAACGGCGTGCTCGTGCCACGGGATCGCGACACTGGTTGCGTGCGGACCGCCGATGTCACGGACGGACTCGGTGCGACGCTGCTCGCCGCGGAGTCCACCGACCGCGGCCCCGCTCCCGGCGAGGACGCCGATCCGGAGGACCCCACCGGCCGCTGGGCCGTCCACAACTGCGGCCCGCAGTCGTCGGGCTTCATCAATACCGAAAAGAGCGACATCCGAGGTCTGCATCCGGGGGGCGCACAGGCGGCGTTCGCCGATGGCCGCGTGGTGTTTCTCGGCGAGTCCATGGACCCGGTCGTGCTGGCCGCGATCTGCACGCGAAACGGCGGCGAAGCCTCGGCTTCCGCCGCGGGCGTGCGGTGATGCGGCCCGCTCGACCGGCAACGCCGGAACGCGATCCGCCGGAGGCGCGTCGCCTCGCGGCATGGCGTCGGTGTTTCACAGGTCCTTTTCGAGGAGATTCCGATGATTCGTAGGGTTGCAATGGGCATCGTGGCGATGATGGCGCTGGCGGTGACGACCGCGCCGGCGCAGGCCGGCGCTCCGGGCGCGCGGGGTGCGAAACGGACGGTGTCGATCAAGGTCTTCAACGACACGTTCGACAGCGACATCTATGTCGTCGGCATCGGGGAGAACCAGGCGCAGAACCTGTCCGGCCCGGTGTCGGTCACGTTCGCCAACAAGAACGGCGGCGTGTTCATCGCGCCGGGCAAGTCGAAGACGATCCTCGTGCCGGGAGGCAAGGGGGCGCTGGTGGCGTTCTTCGCCGCCGACATCATGAAGGGCGTCCCGCTGCCCGATCCGGAGGGAGAGGCGTTCTACAACCTCAGTCCCGGATCGAAGACCACGGCCGGTGTGTACGACGCTCATGCCGACGGCGTCAGCGCCGCCGTCGACGGTGGCGGACTGATCGTCACCATTCCGCGGATGAACATGCCGAAATGATCCGGCGCGAGTCCGTGCGACGCGGGCTCGCGGCTCCGCTCGTCGCGGCCACGGCCGCCGTCTTCATGGCGGCGCCGTGGCTCGACCAGCGGCTTGTCTGGGCCGCGTGGGTCGGGCTGGCGATCCCGCTCGCGTGCATCGAGCGGATCCGCGGCTGGTGGGGCGAGTGCTGGACGCTCGCCGGGGCGACGGCCGCGATCGCGGCCGCCTTCCACTGGACGCCGGCGGCGCTGGCCTACGCGATGGACGCCGATCAGGCCACCGGCCTGGCCATCGCCACCCCGATCGTGTTCTGGGATGCCGTGCGACTGGCGGCGCCGCTGCTGTTCGCCGCGCGTGTGCGGCCCGACCCGCTCCGGGCCTGGCTGCCGGCCGCCCTGCTGGCCGTCGCCCTCGAGGCGGTCGTGCCGGCGGTGTTCCCGTGGCGACTCGGATACGCGCAGGGGGCCTGGCCCGTCCTCGTGCAAGCGGTCGATCTGCTCGGACCCGAATGCTCCACGTTCATCCTCTATGCCCACGCCGGACTGCTCGTATGGCTCGTGCGGGAGGGCTGGCGGAAGCGGCTCCCCCGGGCCGTGGCGGTCGCCGCGGCGGTGTGCGGGGCCAACCTGGCCTACGGATACTGGGCGATCGACCACTGGACGCGCGTGGCCGCGGCCGCCCCGACGATCGACGTGCTGCTCGTGCAGGCCGATCCCGCGGAGGACGGCGGCATCGACACGCTTCGCGAGCTGACGCGCCGGGCTCGGGCGGCCTCCCGCGACACGCCCGGCCTCGTCTGCTGGCCCGAGTCCAGCGGCGGCTGCTACGCCGACTCGCTCACGTCGCTCGCCGATCCGGGTCGTGTGCTCGAACACTCCCGTCCGCCACGGGCCGGCATGCGGCCGCTCGACGAGGTCGTCGTTCCACTGCTCTTCGGCGGCAAGACGTACCGCGGTCATCCGGAGAACCCGCGGGAACTCCTGCAATCGGCGATCCTCGTCGATCCCAGCCAGGCGATCACGGCCCGGTATCACAAGCGACACCTCATGCCGTTCGGCGAGTACGTTCCGGGCGAGGACGTCTATCCCGACATCAAACGCCATTTTCCGATGCAGGAAGCATTCACCGCGGGCGCCGAGGCGAACGTGCTCGCCTGCGGTGCCGCGAGAATCGGCGTGCTGATGTGCTATGAGGACATGATCCCGGAGGCGGCCCGGTCGCTGGGGGCCAACGGGGCGAACGTGCTCGTGTCGCTGATCAACGACTCGGCGTTCACCGCGCCGCTCACGCTCGAGCAGCACCGGATGCTGGCCCGGCTGCGGGCGGTCGAGACGCGGCGGTGCCTGCTGCGGTGCGCCGCCACCGGTGAGACGTGCGTGATCTCGCCGGTGGGAGCGATCACCGCGTCGCTGCCGCTGCACGTCGGCGGCACGCTGGCCGCGCGGCCACCCCTCGTGGAAGGCCGCACGCTCGCCGGCCGGCTCGGCCCTTTCTTCGCGATCTGCTGCGGGCTGGGGGTGGCGGCGGTCGCATGGCGGCACCGCCGGCCCACGGCGGGGCGATTCCCTTGACCGGGTTTCCGGCGGTTTTAGACTCTGAGGGGAGGTCTCACGTTTGCAGCCTCCGCGGTTTCACAGGCTTCGTGAGGATCTCTCTCCGTGCCCGGCACATGCGTCATCGGTCTGCAGTGGGGTGACGAGGCCAAGGGCAAACTCGTCGACATCCTCACGGCCGGCCACGAAATCGTCGTCCGCTATGCCGGCGGAGCCAACGCGGGACACACGGTCGTCTCCGGCGGCCAGAAGTGGAAGCTTTCGCTGATCCCCAGCGGCATCCTCCGCGACGGCGTGGCCTGCGTGGTGACCGGCGGCGTGGTGCTCGACCCCGCGAGCGTGATCGCCGAGATCGACGGTCTCGAGTCGCGGGGCGTGCAGATCGAAGGCAAGCTCCGGATCAGCGACCGGGCCCATGTCGTCTTCCCGTGGCACGTCGCCGAGGATCGCATCCTCGACGGCAGCGTATCGGGGGGCGAGGCGATCGGCACCACTGGCCGGGGCATCGGCCCCTGCTACCGCGACAAGGTGGGCCGGGCGCTGGCGATCCGGCTCGGCGATCTCTACCGCGGGGACCTGCGGGACACGATCGCGCACATCGCGGGCCTGAAGAACCGGCTCCTCACCGCCTGGCAGGGGAGTGGCGCCGCGCCGGCCCCGCTCGACCCGGACGCGATCCACGCGCAGTACGTGCTCCATGCGGAACGACTGCGGCCGTTCGTCTGTGACACGACCGCGTTCCTGCTCGATGCCGTCGAGGCGGGCAAGCCCGTGCTCTTCGAGGGTGCCCAGGGCGCGCTGCTCGACATCGACCACGGCACGTTCCCCTACGTGACGAGCTCCAACTCGTCGGGCCTCGGAGTCGCCAGCGGCTCGGGCGTGCCCGGCCGCTGGGTCGATCGCGTGATCGGCGTCGTGAAGGCCTACTCGACGCGGGTCGGAGGCGGCCCCCTGCCGACGGAGCAGGACAACGCCATCGGCCAGAGGATCCGCGACCGTGGCAATGAATACGGCACCGTGACCCGGCGGCCGCGCCGGTGCGGCTGGTTCGACGCCGTGGCGGCCCGCTACACGGCGCGGCTCTCAGGCGTGGACGAGATCGCCGTGATGCTGCTCGACGTGCTCGCCGGGTTCGACGAACTCCAGATCTGCTCGGCCTACGAGATCGACGGCGTGCGAACGACCCGGTTCCCCGGCCAGATCGACGACCTGCGGAAGGCCGTGCCGGTCTACGAAACGCTGCCCGGCTGGACCGAGGAACTGACCGACGTGCGGTCGTATGCGGCGCTGCCTGCCGCCGCCCGCCGGTACGTCGAGCGGATCGGCGAACTGCTCGGCCGGCCGGTGTCGTTCGTGTCGGTCGGACCGGACCGCGACCAGACCATCTTCTGCGAGACCGCCGCCCGAGATTCCCGCCCATGGCAACGCCCCCAGCACCGCACGCCGGCTCCTGCGTGACCGCGCACGGGCCGCGTGACGAACCGCCCCGACCCGCGGCCGCCGATCGGCTGCCGCGGCACGTCGCGATCATCATGGACGGCAACGGCCGCTGGGCCCGGTCCCGCGGGCTGCCGCGGATCGAGGGGCACCGTCGAGGCGTGGCCACCGTGCGGCGGATCACCGAGCACTGCGCACGCCTCGGCATCGAGCAACTCACGCTCTACTGTCTTTCGAGCGAGAACTGGCGGCGGCCCGCCGCCGAGCTGTCGTTCCTCATGCACCTGCTCGAACAATACATGATCGAGGAGCGATCGCTGCTCATGCGCGAGGGCATCCGCCTGGCGATGATCGGCCGCCGCGAGGGGCTGCCGGCGGCCACGCTCGAGGCGCTCGACACGACGGCGACACTGTGCGCGTCCAACACGGGCATGCGGCTCTGTCTGGCGATCAACTACGGCTCGCGCGGCGAGATCGTCGATGCGGCGCGGAGACTCGCCGCCGAGGTGCGGGCGGGCCGGCTCGAGCCCGAGGCGATCGACGAGGAACTCTTCGCGAGCCGGCTCGACACCGCCGGCATGCCCGACCCCGACCTGCTCATTCGCACGGCAGGCGAGATGCGGATCAGCAATTTTCTGCTCTGGCAGATCAGCTATGCGGAACTCTGGGTCACCGACGTGGCCTGGCCCGACTTCATGGAACGCCATCTCGACGAGGCGTTCGCGGCGTTCGCCGCCCGCGAGCGACGGTTCGGAGGGCTCTCGATCTCGTGACCGCCCCCGGTTCAGGCACCGCCGCCCGCCGCTCGTTCGTCTCCCGCGCCGTCGTCTCCGCGATCGCCGTGGCGGTGATCGCGGCGCTCACCTGGGCCGATGCCGTCGGCCTCGGCGGAGCCCGGCCCGTATGGTGGCTCCTGCCGCTGGCCGTGCTCACGGGCCTCCGGGGCACGACCGAAAGCGCGGGGCTCTTCGCCGCCCGGGGCGTGCACGTGCGGCGGGGCGTCGTGACGGCGGCCGTGATGGGGCTCGTGTTCTCGGCGGCGGCCGGCGGGGCGACGTTCGTTCCGACGGCCACGCTCTCCCCCCCGGCCGCGCTCGGCTGGACGGCACTCGCCTGCGCCGCCGCCTGTGGCCTCGTGATCGCCGCCGAGATCCCCGGTTACCGCACGGGGGACGGCGCGCTCGATCGCGCGACGGCGGGCTCGTTCATCGCGCTCGGCCTCGGGCTGCCACTCGCCTTCATGGTGGCACTGCGGCTGCTCGACGTGGGGCATCCCGGCTCCGAATCGCCCGGCCACGCGCAGCCCGGCGTGCTCCCCCTCGTGAGCCTGATCGTCGTGGTGAAGACGGGCGACGTCCTGGCCTACATCGTCGGCTCGCTCCTGGGCCGCACGAAGATGGCGCCGGTGCTCAGCCCGGGCAAAACCTGGGAAGGGGCCGTCGGCTCGCTCGCCGGCTCGCTGCTCGCGGCCTGGCTCGTGTTCGAACAGGCCGGCTTCCCGACGGCGGCGCGGCCCTGGGGTGGCTGGCCCGTGTTCGGCCTCGCGGTCGGCGCGGCGGGCATGCTGGGCGACCTGGCCGAGTCGCTCGTGAAGCGGGAACTCGGCGCGAAGGACTCCGGTCGGCTGCTCGGCGGCCTCGGGGGCGTGCTCGACCTGATCGACTCCGTCATCTTCGCCGCCCCCGTCGCCTGGCTCCTCTGGGTCGTATAGGTCGCGGCCCTCACGCAGGACCGGGCTGCCTCTGCCGTCTCGCCGGACGCTCTCGCAGGTGGCGTGCTTTCACGCGCACCCGATTCACGTGCGTAGCCGGCTCGGGGGCGGTACAAGTCTCGTCGCGGGACCTCGAAGACTCGGTCCAAATGCTCCTCGAGCTTGCACCGACCCCCTCGCCTCACCGTTCCGATTCTGCAAGACCAAAGAACGGCCCGTGAGGGGCTGCCCAATGCCCTGAGAGCCGGCGTTTGCCGCCAAGCGCAGGCAGGATGCCGAAGCGCAGGCGGCATCGAGCGAGCGAAGGACAGGATGTCCGTAGCGAGCGTCCGGCGACGGGGCATGGGCAGCCCCGAACCCACACCACAGGCGGTTGAAGGCCGAGAACCCCGGCGTTTCCTGCCGGAAAATCGGGGCTGGTGCGGCGGGGTATAGTACACGAGTGGTTGCACCCGCCCCTGACGACCGGCGGCGACTCCAGTCGCCCCGGGAATCGATGACGCGTACGACAATTGCGGTGGTCGACTCGAAACGGCTCGTGGCCGTGTTCGGTCCGCGCGATCAGCATCTCCGCCGCATCCGCGCCGCGCTCGACGTCGGCGTGTCGGCCCGCGACGACTCCATCCACATCGAGGGGGAGGAGTCGGCCGTCGCCCGGGCCGCCGAGATCTTCGAGACGCTCGATCGGATGGCCCGCGACGAAGGGGCCGTCGATCCCGACAAGCTGGCCCGGTTGCTGGCGGTGGCCACCGGCGAGAAGCCGCCGGAACGGCACGCCCCGATCGAGATCCAGCAGCCCGGGCGGCAGCTCGTACCGCGATCGGCTGGTCAGGCCGCCTACGTCCAGGCGATCCGCGACCACGACGTGGTGCTCTGCACCGGCCCGGCGGGCTGCGGCAAGACGTTCCTGGCCGTGGCGATGGCCGTGTCGTATCTCCGCGCGGAGCGGGTGCGGAAGATCGTGCTCGTGCGGCCCGCGGTCGAGGCCGGTGAAAGCCTCGGCTACCTGCCCGGAGATCTCCAGGCCAAGATCAATCCCTACCTGCGGCCGCTGATGGACGCGCTCCGCGAGATGATGGACTTCGAGGCGCTCAAGCGGCTCACGGAGCACGACATCGTGGAGATGATCCCGCTCGCCTACATGCGCGGCCGCACGCTCAACGACGCCTTCATCATTCTCGACGAGGCCCAGAACACGACCGTGTCGCAGATGAAGATGTTTCTGACGCGGCTCGGCCATGGCTCGAAGATGGTGATTTCGGGCGACACCACGCAGATCGACCTGCCCCCCGATCGCACGAGCGGCCTCGTCGACGCCGCCCGCCGGCTGGAGCGGGTGACGGGCTGCGTGCGTGTGCAGCTCGGCGGTGCCGACATCGTGCGGCATCCGCTCGTGCAGCGGATCGTCGACGCCTACGACGGACGGGCCTCCTGATGCCGAACTCGTCTCCAGCCCCGTTCCGCCGCCGCCGTCGCGCGGGCGTGGTCGATGCGCCGCCCGGGTTCTTCGGCACGCTCCTGGAGACCGTCTCGCGGGGCGACGTGCTCCTGCGGCTCGGCCTCTGCCTGGCTGCGGCGGCCGTGCTCCTCGTGATGCTGCATGGCTGGCGGGAGCCGTTTCCGTTCCAGGTCGGCTCGGTGCCGCCGCGGGGCGTCGTGGCGCGGGTGCCCTTCGAGCGTCCGGACGCAGAAGGCACCCGCGAAGCCCAGCAACGGGCCGCCGCCCGCGTGCGGGTCGTCTACTCCCAGGACAAGGCGCCCGTCGTGCGGCTTCGCGACGGTCTCAAGAACCGCGTGGCCGAGATCGCCGCCACCGAGAGCCTGGGTCGGGTCTCGAAAGAGGCCTGGCTCGAGTTCGCCCCGGAGGCCGCCGCGGCGGTCGATCGGGCGATCGCCGCCGAAGCGGCCAAGGCCAGGGCGGAGCCGCCCGTGGCGCCCGAGCCCCCCGCCGCTGACGACGAGACGAAACCGGCGGCCGAGGACACGAAGCGGGATGAGCCGAGGCAGGATGACAAGCCCGCACCCGTCCCGGCGGACGCCGTGCCGGAGCGGTCGGTAGCCGAGGCGGAGCAGGCGTTCCAGCGGTTTCGCGGGAAGATCGACACGAAGGAAAGGCTGATCGAGTTCGAGAAGGCGGTCGACAACGCCTTCGCCGACATCGAAAACGAGGGTGTGCTGGAGAAGATCCAGCACGGCATCGACGAGGGGAGCCAGACCGAGATCGACGTGCATCCGCTCGGCAACGCGGCCGAGGTGACGCGGGTGCAGGTGGCCCACGTGCTGCTCGGCGAGGCGAAGGCGAGGCTCAAGTCGCGAATCCGCGAGGAACTCGGTGAGGGGCCGTTCGCCGACCGCATCTTCTCGTGGATCGAGCCGCGGCTCTCCGGCTCGCTGGAACTCGATCGCGAGGCGACCGCCCGGGCCAAGAAGGAGGCGAAGGCCAAGACGCCGCAGCAATTCGTCCGCTATGCGGCCGGCGACGTGCTCGCCGAAGCGGGGGTGCCGATGGGGCCCGAGACGGTCGGACTTTTGCGTCGGGAACACGACGCCTTCGTCTGGCAGCAAGATACGCGGCAGCGGGTGGCCCGCACCATGGCCCTGCTCGGGCTGTTCATCGCGATGTTCGCCCTGTCGGGGTTTTACATCCACCGTCATCATCGCGAACTGCTCGGCGACGTCGGGAACGTGGTCGCCCTGCTCGGCCTGTCGGTCATGGCGATCGTGCTCGCCCTCCTCTCGGCTGGAGAATCCTGGCAGGCGGAGGTCGTGCCGCTCTTGATCTTCGCGCTGACCGTGGCCCTGGCCTTCGACCAGGACGTCGCCCTCCTGCTCACCGCCCAGGCCGCACTCGTGGTCGTGGTGGGGCAGGGCCAGGGCCTCGCCTCCTACGTGACGCTCACGGCGGCCGCGGCCGCGATGATCTTCTGGACCGGTCGCATCCGCAGCCGGAGCAAGCTGATCTACGTGGGCCTCTGGGCCGGCGTCGTCGCCGCCCTGACCCAGCTGGGCGCCAGCCTTCTCGAAGAGCGGCCGCTCGACGCGGAACTGCTCTACCAGGCAGGCCGCACGGGCGTGTGGACGCTGCTCGCCGGCTTCCTGATGACCGGCCTGCTCCCCTTCATCGAGCGGTCGTTCGGCGTGCTCACCGACTTGAGCCTGCTGGAGGTGGGCGACGCCGCCCACCCGCTCCTGCAGGAACTCGTGCGGCGGGCGCCAGGCACCTACAACCACTCGATCAACGTGGCCAGCCTCGCGGAGGCGGCGGCCGAGGCGATCGGCGCCCGCGGCCTGCTCGTGAGGGTGGGAGCCTATTTCCACGACGTGGGCAAGATGCTGAAGCCGGCCTACTTCGTGGAGAACCAGGGCCGCGAGAACCGCCACGAAGCCCTCGTGCCGGCGATGAGCACGCTGATCATCATCGCCCACGTGAAGGAGGGCGTGGAACTGGCCCGGCAGTACAACCTCCCCGCCCCGCTCGTCGACCTGATCGCCGAGCACCACGGCACGACGCTCGTCGAGTATTTCTACAGGCGGGCCACCGAGCGGTCGCAGTCCGACCCCAACGGCAGCGAGGTCGACGAGCAGACCTACCGCTATCCCGGCCCGAAGCCGAGCACACGGGAGTCGGCGGTGCTCATGCTCTCCGACGCCGTCGAAAGCGCGAGCCGCACGCTCACCGAGCCCACGCCCGCGCGGATCGCGAGCCTCGTGCACGACCTCGCGATGAAGCGGCTGCTCGACGGCCAATTCGACGAGTGCGGTCTCACGCTCGAGGAGCTGGGCATCGTGGAACAGAGCCTCGTGAAGAGCCTTACGGCGGTCTATCACGGGCGAGTGAAGTATCCCGATCAGCGGACGGCGTAATGACGTTCTTGATGCCCGCGTCGGGGCTGCCCACGCCCCGAGAGCCGGACGTTCGCTGCGGGCATCCTGCCCTTCGCTCTCTCGATGCTGACTGCGCTCCGGCATCCATGCCTGCGCTTGTCAGCAACGCCGGCTCTCGGGGCATGGGCAGCCCCTCCCCATCCTTCGTGTAGCCGAGAGGAAATTCCTGAGATATGAAACCTTTCGACGACATTCAGGTCGACATTCTCGACAAGCAGCGGGCCGTGCGGGTCGGCGCTGCGTGGCTGGAGCGGGTGGTGCGGCGGGCATTGGCGCGTGAGGGGGTCGAACGGGCTGAGATCTCGATTCTGCTCGTGGGCGACCGGCGGATGGCGCGGCTGCACGAGGAGTGGCTTGGCATCCCGGGGCCGACGGACGTGATCACGTTCGACCTGGCCGCCGGCGGGTCTGCGGCAGGCCTGCAGGGTGATATCGCGGTCAGC
>Ga0214917_10003903_pt1 | contig 16933 bp, 7 predicted proteins | sample LL_1208_BB_MetaG_FD_177983 | JGI IMG/M metagenome (GOLD analysis project Ga0214917, IMG submission 177983) | Freshwater microbial communities from Lake Lanier, Atlanta, Georgia, United States - LL_1208_BB | ecosystem: Environmental > Aquatic > Freshwater > Lake | place: USA: Georgia | collected... | reverse complement strand
GATCACCTCGGCCTCCGCCGGGCTCGACGGAGCCCGCCGCAGGCGCGGCCACTTTACACATTACCGTGTACTCGTGTATTATTGCGGCATGGTCACAAGACGCTCCGCGAACGCTGCCGTGTGCCGGGCGCCCCGGGCGCTCAAAGATCGTCCGCTGATGTCGCCCATTCAGGCGGGCGGACTGGCGGCGGTTTTCAAGGTGCTGGCCAACGACACGCGACTCCGGCTGCTGCACGCCCTCGTGCGGGCCGGCGAGCTGTGTGTCACGGAACTGGCGGACGAGGTGGGCATGAAGCCGCAGGCGGTTTCCAACCAACTGCAAAGGCTCAGCAGTCTCGGGATCATCGCGGCCCGCCGAGCCGGTGTGAACGTCTATTACCGGGTCGTGGACGTGTGCGTCCGGCCTCTGCTCGATCAGGGGCTGTGCCTGACCGAAGAGGCGACGAGACGCACCCACCGCGGATGATGGACGAGCCCATGCTGTCACGAAGACTCTGTGCGGAAGCGTTCGGGACGTACTGCCTCGTGTTTGCCGGCACCGGTGCGGTCATCGTCGACGAGGTGACGGGCGGCGGTGTCACGCACGTGGGCGTGGCGCTGACGTTCGGCCTGGTCGTGACGGCCATGGTGTACGCCCTCGGGGAGGTTTCCGGGTGCCATATCAATCCGGCCGTGACTCTCGGCCTGTGGGCAGCCGGTCGGTGCGACCGGTCCGTGGTGCCGCCCTTCATCGGCAGCCAGTGCGTCGGGGCGTTTCTGGCGAGCGGCACGCTCCGCATGCTGTTTCCGGAAAGCGCACGCCTCGGGGCGACGGTCCCCGCCGGGAGCGATCTCCAGTCGCTCGTCCTCGAATTCCTGCTGACGATGATCCTCATGTTCGTGATTGCGAGCGTGACCGCCGGCGGCCGCCGTGACGGTGTTCCGCACGGCATCGTCATCGGGGCGGTGATCGGCCTCGAAGCCCTGTTCGCCGGCCCCATCAGCGGGGCGTCGATGAACCCGGCCCGTTCCTTGGCTCCGGCCGTCGTGTCGATGCGGCTCGATCACACGTGGATCTACATCGTCGGACCGATGGCCGGGGCGTTGGCGAGTGTGCCGCTGTATCGGTTCATGCACCCGTCGCCATGCTGCGGCTCCGCCGGCCTGGGAAGATGTCCATGAAGACCGTGTTGTTCGTCTGCGTCGAGAACTCCAATCGCAGCCAGATGGCGGAAGCGTTCGCCCGGATGCACGGCCGGGGCACGGTGGAAGCTGCCAGTGCCGGTTCACGGCCTTCGGGTCGTATCAACCCCAAGGCGATCGACGCCATGCGGGAGGTGGGCTATGACCTGACCACGCACTGCTCGAAAGGACTCGAAGCCTTCAATGGCAAGGCCGTGGACGTGGCCGTGACCATGGGGTGCGGCGACGAATGCCCGTTCGTGCTCGCCACCCGGCGCGAAGACTGGCAGATCCCGGATCCCCGCGAGATGCCAGCCGACGCGTTTCGGGGCGTCAGGGATCTGATCGAGAGGAAGGTGCGGGCGTTGCTCGCATCGCTGGACGGCTCGTGCTGACCCGCGTCGATGAACGCGGCGCGGGTTGCGGGTGACTCCGTCCGCGGCGTCAGGCCAGGCGGCGGATGAGCCACCAGCCGGCCGCCAGCTGCACCACGAGCGCGAGCAGTCCCGACTGGGGATCGCCCGTCGCCACCTGCAGCCCGCCGAAGGCGAGGCTCGCGGCACATCCGGCCAGCTTCGTGCCCACCTGCAGCAGGCCGAACGACACGCCGGCATGACCGGGCGGCGCACGCACGGCGACGGCCGCCCGGAGCAGGCTCTGGATGCCCCCGAGCACCAGTGCGAGCAGGACGGCGAGTCCGTACAGTTGCCATGTCGTCTCCACGAACCAGGCGAGCAGGAGCACGATGATCCAGCCCCCGAAGCAGGCCATGGCAGCCGGCCTCCTGCCGCACCTCGTCGAGAACCAGCCGACGACGATCGCACCGGGGAGCGCGACGGCCTGCACGAGGAGCACGAGCCGCACCAGCGCGGGGCCGTCGAGATCGAACCGCTGCAGGCTGAGGCTCGAGAACTGCGCGATCGCCGTCTGCACGCAGCCGAGGGCCAGCATGGCCCCGCCGAGGACCGCGGCGAACCCGCGGTCCGCAGACCCGGGCGGGGCACGCCACAGGCCGATGGCGAACGCGCCGATCGCACGCCCGGGGCTCGCGGCCTCGCCGGCGCCGTCCCCCTCGTCGAACCGGGCGACCGCCGCGGGCACCGAGAAGACGAGCCACCAGGCCGCCGTGACGGCGAACGCGACCCGCAGCCCGCCCGCCACGTCGAGGCCGAGGCGGGCGTGGGCGGCGACGACGGCCGTGGCGATGACCAGCGCGATCGCCCCGCCGGCATAGCCGGCGGCGAAGCCGGCGGCGGAGAGTCGATCGGCATCCCGCTCCCCGGCGATGCGTTGCAGCAGGCTGCCGGTGAACACCTGCGCGACGTCGAACCCGATCGACGCCGCGACGACCGCGGCCACGACGGAAATCCTGGCCTGGGGCGGCGCGGCGGCCAGCAGGACGAGGCCCCCCGCGCCGACGCACGTGGCGGCGACGAGCGCCCGCTGGTGGCCGTCACGGCGATCCGCCCAGTCGGCGGCCCACGGCACCAGCACGGCCGAGGCGAGCATCGCCGCGGCCAGCGTCCAGGCCCAGATGACGCCCGCCGAGACTCCCCAGCCGCCCGTCGCGAACACCAGCTTCTCGACGTAGGCCACGACGAGCGTGATCAGCACGGTCGAGAACGCGCTGGCGGCCCAATCGAGCAGGATCCAGGCGCTGCGGGCGAAGCGGCGCTGGCGCGGCGATGGAGCGTGCGGACCGGTCATGCTCGATCATCCAGGCGGTCTCGGAGGCGGGCGGCGCCGAGGCCGTCGCGGCGGGGTGCCCGCGAGGCGCGAGCCGGGACGCCTCCCCACGCGCACCGCGGTCGTCACTTCGCCCCGAGAGCCTACGCCGTCCGCCGGATTCCTGTCACCGGGGCCTCCTGCTAGGAGACCAGCCGCCCGTTGACCTTCTTGTTCGACGGCAGTTCGCCGGCGCTGCCGTCGGCCTGGAAGCCGAACGAGATCTCCGCACCGGCGGCGATCGTGGCGTTCCAATCGGCGTTCCTGATCACGTAGTGCGTGCCGACGTGACTGACGATCACGGCGTTCCAGATGTTCACGATGTTCGCCTTCAAGTCGAACTCCATCGTCCAGCCGCTGATCGCCGTCGTGCCGGTGTTCTTGATCTTCAGTTCGCCATTGAACCCGGTGCCCCAGCCGCTGGTCTGCGTATAGGCCACGGCGATGCCACTGGTCGGTGCCGGTGCCGGTGCCGGTGCCGGAGTTGGCGTCGGCGTCGGAGTTGGCGTCGGAACCGGTGTCGGCGTCAGCGAGCCGGTCGGCACCTGGCCGAAGAGCAGCTTCCCCGTCTCGTAGACCGGCATGAACGCCGTCTTCACCGGTGCGTTGCGATCGGTCGCGATCCCCTGGTGCGACCAGTCGTTGAGTGCGCTCCACGCGGAGGCCGGCAGTCCGCTCCGCAGACCGACCCGGAACTGTGCCTCCCTCCAGTACGAACTGCCCGTGCCCGGACCGATCGCGGTGCCGGAGAAGTCGACCGTGACGACGTAGATGCCCTTGGCGGCATCCCACGCCTGCAGACCGCTGACGGCGGCCCCCTGCGTGTAGTTGCTCGTCACCAGCACGTCGGCGGCCGTGTAGCCCGCCGCCGTCACCTCCGAGATGTCGAGAAAATAGCGGAACGAGAGATTCGACGACATCCGGGCCGGCCAGGCCGACTGGTTGTTGAGGAGCGCCCTGATCTCGGTGTACCCGCTGCCCGCCGAGTTCTCCGCCGCCTGCACGAAGAACTCGTTCGTCGGGGTCTCCGCCGGCGGCATCGTGGCCACCACCTTGCCGCCATACTCCGTGTAGAGCCGCGCGACCGCCCCCTGGAAGGCGGCGTTGTAGTCCAGGGCGACCTCGTTGCAGATGTAGTTGCCCCGCACGTCGACGTAGTCGCCGTCGCTGGCGCTCTGCGGACCGCCGACCAGCGCCCCGTAGAGAGTGTGACGGTTGTCGTAGGCCGCGTTGACGTTGCCGTCATACACCCCGCTGGCCCCGCGATGGTGCGGATTCCGCGGCGGGTCGTTGCCGAAGCCCACGACGTAGCTCCGCCCCTGCGGATTGTCGCCGAGCATGTAGTTGATCTGCCGCACCGCGAAGTCGTGGTAGCGGCCGCCCTTGTCCCCCACGGTGTCGCTGTAGACGAGCGCGAGGAAAGACGTATTGGCCGAATACCGCAGCGATCCCCACGTGTCGAGGAAGGCCAGGCCGCCGGCGGTGTATCGGACGCGGCCGCTGGAGGTGCCGACCGTCCAGTAGTCGAGCCACCGCTCGGCGTCCGCCTTGTAGACCGATTTGCCCGTCACCTGGGCCAGGAGCACGGCCGTGCCGTAGGTCTTGTCGTCCCACGACTGCGTCCACTGCAGTTGCTGGCCGGCAAGGCTGGCGGCGTAGATCGACTCCGCCTTCGTGAGATAGGCCTGGTCGCCGGTGGCCTTGTGGAGCCAGGTCGCGGCCCAGGCCAGTTCGTCGTTGTAACCGCTGAACGAGTTGTAGTAGGCGGCGGCGTCGGGGATGCTGTCCGAATATTTGCCGCGGGAGGTGTCGGCGAACGTGTAGAGTTCGCGGGCGTGCCTCAGGAGCAGGTCGGCGTACACGGCGTCCGTCGGCCGGAACACGATCGAGGCCGCGGCCAGCGCCGCCGCGGCCTCGCCCGCCGCATCGGAGCCGGGGTGCGTGGCGTCGAGCCTGGAGGCGGGCCGGCCCATCGCCATGACTTCGGGGGCACCCCAGAAGGCATGGTCGGCGCCGCCGTTGCCGACCTGGGCGTAGAACACGTTCGGCGACGGATGCGCCTTGATCAGCCAGTCGGCCCCCCACTTCAGCGCATCGAGCATCTGCGGCAGCAGTCCGCTGGTGACGTAGGCATCCCGGTATTGCACGACGCCGAGGCCGAGCAGCGTCATCGAGGACGCCATCGGCAGGGCGAACTTGACGTGGTCGCCGGCGTCGTAATAGCCGCCGCTGAGATCCACTCCCACGTCCGCGCCGTCGGTCAGCCCCGAATCGCCCCGCCAGTTGAGCGGGAAGTTCGCGGGCAGGTCGCCGGACCGCTGGGCGTCGTAGAACAGCAGCGACTTCTGCAGCACGTCGGCATAGTCGTAGGTGCCGGCCCGCGTGGCATCGTCGTTGACGATCGTGCCGGTGCCCGTGCCGGCGAGGATCGTCGCGGCGAGCACCGTGCCGAGCTTCAGAACCAGCGTTTCGTCCGACTCGACCAACGTGTCGCCGCTGACGGCGACGGAGATCGACTTCGTCAGCTCCCCGGGCGCGAACGTGAGCGTCCCGCTGGTGGCGGTGTAGTCGCTGCCGGCGGTCGCCGTGCCATCCGCGGTCGAGTACTGGACCGACACCGTCTGGGCGGAGGCTGCGGACAGCGTGACCGCGAATTGCAGCGCCGTCGTGCCGGTGTTGCCCTCGTTCACCCGGCCGCCGGAGACGCTCAGTGTCGGGAGCGCCGGCATCGGAGTGGGAACCGGCGCCGGAGTGGGCGCCGGAGCGGGTGTCGGGCTCGCCGTGTCGTCGTCCAGAATCGTGCCCGTGGCAGCCGCCGTGGCGAGCGTCGCGTTCGTCGGGCTGCTCAGCGTGAGGGCGAACGTCTCGGTCGACTCGGCCGTGGTATCGCGGTTGACCAACACCGTCACGATCTTCCGGGTTTCCCCCGGTGCGAACGTGAGCGTGCCGGAGGCGGCCGTGTAGTCGCTGCCGACGACCGCCGTGCCGTCCGCCGTGGCGTAGCGCACGGTGACCGGCTGCGTGCTCGCCGCCGAGAGCGACACGCTGAACGTCATCGGGGTGGTGGTGACCGCGGCACCGCTGCCCGTCACCGCGGGGAACTGGAACTGGACGGCCTTGAGCGGATCGACCTTGGCCGTATTCACGGTCTGCCAGTCGTTGGCGAGGATGCCACCGGTGTCGCCGGAATTCGGATTCCACGACCAGTAGGTCCAGCTGATCCCCTGCTGCCCCGCGGCCAGGTCGTTCACGCCGTTGCCGTCGAGGTCCCCCTTCAGATAGCTCAGCATCTTGGCGTACCAGGCCTGATCGCTGGCCGTGGCGAGATTGCTGCCGAACTCGCCCAGCAGGACCGGCGCCGCGCCGGTGCGGAAGAGATAGCCCCAGTTCCTGTCCCACACGGCCGGCAGGTTGTTCGGGTAGGTCGGATCGCCGAAGTAGCTCTGCGCGTAGACGCTGGCCGGGTAGTCGTGCGCCGAGTAGACGAGCCGTCCGGCCGTGTTCAACCGCACCGGTGCCGCGCCGGCGTTCGACAGGTTGCCACCCCACCAGTAGCTGCCCGAAGAGGCCGTCTCGATCCCTTCCACGATGACGAGCAGGTTGGGATTGGCGGCGAGCACGGCGTTGCCGCCCCGCTCCGCGGCCAGCCGCCAGTCGTTGACGCCGCCGTCGCCCCAGGTGGCCGGCCCGTGCGGCTCGTTGTGGAGGTCGATGCCGATCACGGTCGAGTCGCCGGCGTACCGTGAGGCGAGCATCGACAGGTTCTTGATCCAGGTGCTCTCGGGATAGGCCGAGGTGTACCAGAGGCCGGAGGCATTGGCACTGTTGCCGGCCTCGGACCGGTGGTGGTCGAGGAGGATCTTGAGCCCGATCTGGCCGGCGTAGGCCACGATCTTGTCCATGATCTGCAGGCCGCTCTGCCCCTGCAGGTCGGGGTTCTTGGCGAAGTCGATGCCGTTGGGTGCGCTGGCGGAGTCGAAGAGCTGGTCGCAGTAGGGCAGGCGGATCGTGTTGAAGCCGAGCGACTTCATCTGATCCATCATCGACTTGTAGCCGCGGGTCCAGAGCCCATGGGGTGCGAAGTTCGTCGTCTCGAAGCCGAACCAGTTCACGCCGGCGATCCGCACGGGCGTGTTGCTCGCGTCGAGAATCTGGCTGCCCGACGTGCGGAGATAGCCGTTGGCCACGGCGGCCTGCGGGTTGCCCTCGGTCACCGAGACGGCGCCGACGGTGATGCCCGGCAGCGAGGCCACCGGAGTGGTGCCGCCGGTCGCGCCGGCGATCACCGGATCACTGCCGTAGTCGCCCCAGATGGTGCTGAATCCCCCCGCGGACATCGCCGGAATGCCCGTGTGGAAGTTGGACAGCTGGCCGGCGGGGCCGGGGTTGTCGCGGTTGAGCGACCACATGGAGAGCATGCCCAGTCCCTTGGCCCGCGCGAACGTCTCGAGACGATCGGCGTCGGCGAGGGTGAACACCTCCGTGGTGACGTCGTTGACGCCCAGCATCGGCGTCACCCCCAGCTGATTCCAGCCGAACGCCTGTCCCCGGCCGGCGAACAGGCCGGTCAGCTGCGTGAAGGTGGCGTTCGCCGCGTCGATCGCGTACTCCCCCATCGACTTGAGGGCCGGCGGTGCCGCGCTGTCGCCATAGTCCATGGCCATCACGTTCACGCCGTCCACCTTCACGCCGGCCACGAGGGCGGCCCGGACCACGTTCAGCCCGTCCTGCGTGAGGCCCTGGGGCAGCACCGGCAGGGTGAGCCAGACGCCGAGCCCGGGGCGGGTCGCCTGCACCAGCGCGATGGCGTCCATCTGGAGCTTGATCGTGGCGGCCTCGGCGACCGCGGCCCCCTCGATGTCGAAGTCGAGCTTGTTCAGCTTCAGGAAGTCGACCATCTCGCCGTAGGCCGTCGCCAGCGCCTGCACGCCCAGGCCACGCTGGGCGTACGCCTGCGCCAGGCTCTGCCCCGCGGCACCGCCCAGCGACACCATCACGTCGCCGCCGGCCGCACGCAGCGAGTTGATGGCGTTGCGGATCGCCACCGCCTGTTCGTTCGCGCTGTCGAGCGTGAGCACGTCGAACCCCGCCCAGCCCAGCTTGCCGGTGGGCGTGGCCTGCATGAACCCGAGCGTGAGCAGCCCGACGCCATACCGCCGGGCCAGCCCGACGAGGTCGGGCACCGGATACTGGCCCATGTCGACATAAGGCGCGAAGAACTGCTCCTTCCACAGATCGACACCCGGGGCCGTCGGTATCGTCGGCGTCGGCGCGGGAGTGGGCGCGGGAGTCGGCGTCGGGGTGGGCGTCGGCGTCGGGGTGGGAACGGCCGCCGCGGTGCCGACGAGCGTGAGATTGCGGAGCGCCGCCGCGGTGCCACCGGGGGTGGCGGTGAAGCCGAACGACGTCGAGCCGCCGGCGGCGACGGTGCCATTCCAGCTCTCGTTGCGAACCGTGTAGCGGCTGCCCGACCGGCTGGCGATCAGGCCGTTCCAGAGCGACGTGATCTGGCCGTCGAAGTCGAACGTCACCGTCCACCCGCCGTACGCGGCGGTCGTCGTGTTGCGAACGGTGACGTCGCCATTGAATCCACTCCCCCAATCGCTCGTGACCGTGAACTGCACCGGTGCGGCCGGTGTCGCCGCTGCCACCGACACCGCCGCCACCGACGGCGCGGCGGCCGGCACGGCCGCGACGGCCGCCGCCGGCACGACCGCCGGCGCCGGCCTCCGGTCGTCGTCCGCGATCCTGACCGTGCCGCTCGCATCCGCGATCGTCGCGTTCCTCGCCGCCGAGAGCCTGACGGCGAACGTCTCGTCGGGCTCGGAGGCACGGTCGCCCCGCACGGCGATCAGCAGCTGCCTCGCCGTGGTCCCGGCGGCGAACGAGATGACACCGGCCTTGGCGACATAGTCGCTCCCCGCGAAGGCCGTGCCGTTGGCCGTGGCGTACCGCACGCTCACCGGCGTGCTCGCCGCGTGCGAGAGCCGCAGCATGATCGCCGCGTGTTTCACGCCGGCGTCGCCCTCGGTCATCGTGACGTCGTCGATCGAAATCGACGGGGGAGCGACGGCCATCATCGCCCGCGGCTCGAGGGACTCCGCCGCGAGGCTCCCGGCCGTCTTCCTGAGGGCCGCGGCGAGCCGTCTCCCGAAGCTCCGGCGCAGCTGCCGCGATGAGAGGCCGAACCACGCCCGCGTGACCTGCTCGCCGCCGTTGTTGCCATGCATGGGATGTCTCTTTCACGTCCTGTGGTCGCCCCCGACCGCTGGAATCTGTACGGCGAGACACCGTCCGCCGCGCGGCGCGGCAATTCGCCGCGGCCGCCGCAATCTGCAACACGATGCGACGGCCACCGGCGGTTTCGCCGGTCGGAAGTTCGGCGTTCGCCCGACCGTGCACGGTTTCGGCGGGCAATCGCCGGCGGAAAAACACCCGCCGGCCGGCCGGACACTTGGGTGCATTCATTCCCACGCCAGCCGCGGCCATCGCCGCGAGCGCCGGTTCAGCGGCCGCCCGGACGGCGACGCAGGCCCGGCAAGGGCTGGCCGGGCGGCACGCCCGGCACGAAGTACTCGACGTAGCCCAGGTGCATCTCGTCGGAGGTCTGCGGCCCCCACCGCACGGTCTTCGACGGATCGGGGTTGGCGGGATTGGCGGAGCTGTTGTCGTACCACGCCGTGAACACGAGCGTGTCCCCCGCCTGCAGGGCCAAGGGCTCGTGGAGCCTGTAGAGCAGCTGCCAGTTGAAGTCGTAGCGGGGGATGTCGAGCAGCGTGGCGGGCTCGCCACCGGCCCGCACGACCTCGTAGCGGCAGGCCTTGCCCCGCACGTGGAGGTGTGGCAGGAAGCCCATGATCGTGGCATCGAAGGGCAGCCGCAGCGAGGCCTCCTCCCGGTGGTCGGCCGCGTTCGGCGGAATCGAAATCCGGGCGTTGACGATCCCCGCGGCACGCACTTCGTGCACCGGGGGCTCCTGCGCGTAGATCACACCCACGCGGCTGCGATCGGTCGTGGCGGTGCCGTTGGGCGTGTAGTGCATCTGGAACGAGAGCTTGGCCCCCTTCGGCAGCCGCTTCGCGAAGCCGGCCGGGTAGACGAGCGCGCTCTGGCCGGGAACGTACTCGCCCCAGAACCCGCCCCGCTCGTTCGCGGCGGCATCCCGGGGATCGCCGCCCGCCTCGCCGTCACCCGCCAGATGGATGAGCGCGTGGTGCACGACCCCGCGATCACCGGGCTGCACCTCGATCGCCCGCACCCAGCGGTCCTCGGGAAGGTGCGTGTCGACGACGACCGTCTGGTAGGGCATCACGCCGCCGGCCTTCACCGCCACCGGCGTGGCGAACTCGAAGACCGCGTCGGGCGTGCCGATCTGCCAGGTCCCGGGCCGCGGACGGCCCGCCGGCGCGTCGCGGGGATCCCCCGGCGGGCGGCCGCCGGCCAGCCAGGCGAGGAGGTCCCGCCGGTCGGCCGCGGCCAGCGAACGGTCGTTGGCCCACGGCGTGTGGACGCGGCCGGTCTCGGCATCGGCCGGGACGGCGGCGGCGAACCAGGGCGGCATCGTGCCCCGTTCCACCACCGTGCGGACCATCGCCGCATGGGCCACGAGGTCGTCGTAGGACTCGAGCGGGAACGGCCCGGCCCCGCCGTCTCGGTGGCACTCGACGCAGTGCCTCGCCACGATCCGGGAGATGCGACCGTGGTAGGTGACGTCGGCCGGCGGCCCGGCGTCGTCGGAGCGGTCGAGCAGGCAGCCCGGCGCCTCGGTGGCCGCGACGGGCGGATCCTCCCCGCGGCGGACCGCGGCCAGCGCGTCGTCGAGGTACCGCCGACGCGGGGCGTCGATCGCGTAGCCGAAGCCGTACTGGTCGTCGATCGCGCCGTGGTAGGCGACGGTGCGGTCGGGCGAGAGCACGACGACGTCGGTCGTGCTGACCGCGCCGACGGTCGCGGCGAGGCGGCCGCGCGGATCGTGCACGTACACCGCCCGGCCGCCGAACCGCGCGGCCGCCGCCTGCATGTCGGCGGGCGAGTCGCTGGCCACCGGATCGACGAGGATCCAGACGACGTCGTCGGCCCATGCCCCGACGAGTTCCTCGAGCCGCGGCAGGTATCGGCGGCTCAGGGGGCAGCTCGTGCTCGTCATCGCGAAGACGACCATCTTTCCGGAGGCGACGCCGCCGAGCGACCGCGACACGCCCTCCAGATCGGTGAACGTGACGTCGCCGACGCGGCGACCGATCCCGTGGTCGCCGGGCCGCACCGGCTTCGGCCCCTCCCGCACCGGGAGCTCCGGCCGCGCGGCTGCGCCGACTGGAGGATCGTCGGGCGATCCGCGGACCCCCGCCAGCGCCCCCCGACGCACCGCCTCCAGCGCTTCGGGCTTGGTGATGGCCCCGTCGCGGTCGAGGTCGAGCCGCTGGAACCAGGCCCGGGCGGGCAGTTCCCGCGGCGTGACCCGCCCGTCACGGTCGGCGTCGAGCTGATCGAACCGCTTCTCGACCGCGGTCTGGCCGACGGACCTCCCGGCCACGAGTGCCACGCAGGCCGCCGCGACGACGGCCCCGATCACGCTGCTCGTATGACGCATTCGCATGCTGGCGGTATCCATGGTTCCGACGGCGGTCCCGACGGCGACGACCCCGGGCTCGGTCCGGCCCCCCGGTTGAACGACCCGGACCGCGGCCGGTTGCGGCCCGCCCCGCCCACGCTGCCCCCGCGACCGGACCGCTGGCATTTCGCCGCCGGTTCGCGTCTCATGGGCGGATGCGGACATGCCGGGTGTGCCGGCCATACAGCGGGGGAGGGAGCGATGCGTTCCATGGTCGTGAGGACGACACCGGGCCGGGCCGTTCCGGCCGCGCGGCGGATCCTCGGGTGGACGGCGGTCGTCGTGGCGGCGGTCGTCACCGGCCCGGCGACGGCCGCTCCTCCCCTGCCGGCGGAGGCCGAGTCGGCAGCGGCCGCTCGGGCCATCCTCGCAGCCTACCATGCCGAGCCGCCGGCCGCGGAACCCCGCCGGCTGCACGTCATCAGCTGGCGGGCGCGGGACCGCGAGTTCCCCGTCGCCCACCGCGAGCGGCTCGACCGCATGCTCACCCACATCCAGTCCTTCTACGCCGACGAGATGGAGCGGCTCGGATTCGGCCGGCGGACCATCCAGCTCGTCCGTGACGGCGCCGGCCGGCTCGTGGTGCACGAGGTCGTGGGGGAGGGATCGTTCGCCGACTACGGCAAGCCCGACGGCCAGCGCATCCGGCGGGAATGCCAGCCTGTCCTGAAGGCGGCCGGCATCGACATGGATCGCGAGACGACCATGATCTTCACGAACCTCGCCTCGTGGGATCCGCGGCAACTCACCTTCTCGCACAACAGCCCCTACTACGCCGGCGGCGACCATCGCAGCGGCACGGCCTACCAGCTCGACTCTCCCGAGCTCGACACGCGCAACCTGCCGCTCCGGGAACCGCTGCTCACGGACGGCGAGTACGGCCGGATCTCGCTCGGCAGGCACGCCTCGATCTTCATCGGCGGCATGGCCCACGAGCTGGGCCATGCCCTCGGCCTGCCCCACTGCCGCGCCCGCGACGACGAGGCGGCCGCCCATGGCACGGCGCTCATGGGCGCCGGCAACCGCACCTACGGCGAGGAGCTCCGGGGCGAGGGCAAGGGCTCCTTCCTCACGCTCGCCGACGGCCTGCAGCTGGCATCGCACCCGCAGTTCTCGGGATCGACCCGGGGCCTGCATGCGCCGGTGCGGGCGACCCTCTCCACGCCGGTGGCCACGCCGGCGGGCGACGGCCGTTCGTTCACGATCCGCGGCCGCGTCGCCGGCGCCCCCCCGATCCACGGCATCGTGGCCTACCTCGACCCGGCGGGCGGCGGCGACTACGACGCCCGCACCAGGGCGACGGCCCCCGACGCCGACGGCGGCTTCGTGATCGAATGTGACGCCCTCGTGGCGGACAGGCCGGCCTCCCTGCGGCTCGTCGCCTGCCATGCCAACGGCGGCACCACCACCTGGACGCACGGCTACACCGTCCGCGCCGACGGCACCGTGGACATCGACGCCGTGCGACTGGCCTTCGAGATGGAGGACTTCCTGGCCGCCGTCGATCGCGGCGACCTCGGGCGGGCGGCGACGCTCGGGGACGCGCTCCCCGCGGAGGGCCGCGCCCGGTCGATCGCCGCCACGATCCTCGCCGCCCGCGCGGCGGCCGACACGAAGGCCGCTCCCGCCGCGGTGCCGGCCGACGTGCGGTCGCTGCCGCTCTCGGCGGCCCGGCCGGCGGAGGCGCGGGTGGGCTGGCTCCAGCCGACCTACGATCACCTGCCCCGGCGGGAGGCGCTGCTGATCTCGGCCGGTCGCGTGTTCGAGCGGGGCATCTACGCCCACGCCGCCAGCCTCCACCGGTACGACCTCGGCGGCCGCTGGAATCGGCTCACGGGCGCCTGCGGCCTGCCCGTGTCGCCGGGCGGGTCGGTGGTGTTCGTCGTGCGGGCCGACGGCCGCGAGATCTACCGCTCGGATCGGCTCGGCCCCGACAGGCTCGCGGACTACGACCTCGACGTCGAGGGGGTGCGGACGCTGGAACTGGAGACGACCGACGGCGGCGACGGCAAGAACTCCGACTGGGGCGTGTGGTTCGATCCCACGCTGACCAGGCCCGCGAGTCCCGCCGCTGGCGAGGGGACGGCGGAGCCGGCCGCGCGGCTGTTTCCCGATCCGCCCGGCCTCTGCTCCTACACCTTCCGCGCCCAGTTCGCGAAGGACGTCGCCGGCACGCTCGACGCCGTCAAGGCGCTCGGCATCACCGACCTCGAATTCTCGAACCTCTTCGGCCTCGCCGCCGCCGACCTCCGCCGGCTGCTCGACGAACGCGGCATGGCCTGCTCGTCGTACGGCGTCGGCTACGAGCCGCTCATGCGGGCACCCGACCGGGTGGCGGAGGACGCGAAGACGCTCGGTGCGACCCATGTCCGGGTGGCCTGGATTCCCCACACGCCGCCCTTCACCGCCGCGCGGGCGCGGGAGGCCGCGGCCGACTTCAACCGCGTCGGCAGGCTGCTCCGCGAACGGCACGGGCTCAGGTTCTGCTACCACAACCACGGCTACGAATTCGTGCCCGAGGGGGACGGCACGCTGTTCGACCTGCTCATGGCCCACACCGATCCCGCCGACGTCGGCATCGAGCTCGACATCCTCTGGGCGCACTTCCCCGGTGCGGACCCCGCCGCCCTCCTCGACCGCTACGGCAGCCGCATCCGGCTGCTGCACCTCAAGGACCTGAAGCGGGGGGTGCGGGGCGATCTCACGGGCAAGACCGATCCCGAGCATGACGTGGTGCTCGGCACCGGCCAGCTCGACATACCGGCGATCCTGCGGGCCGCCAGGCGGGCGGGCGTGGCCCACTACTACATCGAGGACGAGAGCGCGGCCGCGCCGGCCCAGGTGCCGAGATCGCTGGCCTACCTCCGCGGCCTGGCCAAGTAAGCGGGGCCGCCCTCACCGGCCCCGCTACGGAATCCGCCGCCGCAGCACGACCAGCGGGTCGGCCTCCGCCCGCACGAGGCGATGGCTCATCGGCTTGGCGAGGATCATGCCCGCCACGAAGCCGGCGACGTGGGCCGAGTAGGCCACCCCGCCGCCCCCGCCCCCCTGGTCGAAGAAGCCGCTCACGACCTGGAACAGGAACCAGATCCCCACCGCCACGTAGCCCGGCACGTCGATCATGATGCGGAGGAGGATCACGCTCACCCGGCGCTGCGGGTGGAGCACCAGATACGCCCCCAGCACGCCGGAGATCGCTCCCGAGGCCCCCAGGCAGGGCGTCAGCGCCGCCTCGCCGGACATGTTGAGCGCGACGAAGGCCAGCGAGGCGATGACGCCGGTGGCGAGGTAGAAGACCAGGAAGCGGACGTGCCCCATGTCGTCCTCCACGTTGTCGCCGAAGATCCACAGGAACCACATGTTGCCGGCGAGGTGCATGATGCTGCCGTGCATGAAGATGGCCGTCAGCAGGGTCATCCACGGCGGAATCGGCGTGACCTTGAGCCCCGGATCGGGCACCTCGACCACCCCTTCGGGGGTCTGGATCATCCGCACCGACGGCTCGGTGACGACGTCGCGGCCCGAGATGATCTCGGCCGGCACCTGGCAGTAGGCGAGCGTGACGTTGTCGTTGGCCCCCATCTGCTGGAGCACGACGAACACGAACACGTTGGCCAGCAGCAGGGCGATCGTCACGAACGGGAAGGTCGTGCGATCGGAATTGTCGTCACCGACGGGAAACACCATCGCATGGCCCTCTGCCGCCGGGTCGTCGGCGCGTCTCCGATACCAAGTGTCCCGAGACGGCGGTCGGGGCGGAGCCGGAGAGATTCCCCGACATCGTAGCGGACAGTGCCGTCGGCGGGCACCCGGCCCGCGCCTCCCCCGGCCCGACCGCATACCCTTGTCCCACGGGGGCAGCGGTCGTGGTCGATCGGATCGGCATGGGTCGGTCGGATCGGCATGGACGGCCGAGGATGGTCATGGGAGGAACCGACCATGGAGTTCACCACGCTCCACTGGCGCAGGGCTGCCATCCATGGCACCCGCCGCCGTCCCCGTCCGATCGCCTGCACGCTCGAACGTCTCGAAGCCCGGCTGACCATGGCGGCCGACACGCCGGCCGTCCGGACGCTGGCGTGGGACGGCCAGATGGTCGCCGCGCGGGCCGACGCCTGGATCGTCCGGTCCGCGAGCCCCACCGCCACCTGGGCCCTGGCACCGCGGTGGCAGGCCACCAGCCTGGGTGAGGATTTCTACGCCCTGTCGGCCCCCGATGCGACGACGGCGGACGTGCTCGGCTGGGCCTCCCGCACGGCGGGGGTGCGGTACGTCGAGCCCGATGCCGTGATCGCTCCGCGAGCGGTCCCGAACGATCCCTCGTTCGGCCGACTGTGGGGCATGCACAACGTGGGCCAGTCGGGCGGCATGCCCGGCGCCGACATCCACGCGACGGAGGCGTGGAACACGACCACGGGCTCCCGGTCGGTGGTCGTCGCGGTGATCGACACCGGCATGGATGCGGGCCACCCCGATCTCGCCGCCAACGCCTGGCGCAATCCGGGCGAGGTCGCAGGTGACGGGATCGACAACGACCGTAACGGCTTCATCGACGACGTGGGCGGCTGGGACTTCGCGAACAACGACGCGAATCCGGCGGACGACAACGGCCACGGCACGCATGTCGCCGGCACCATCGGCGCCGTCGGCAACAACGGCACGGGCGTGGTGGGCGTCAACTGGCAGGTCTCGATCATGCCGCTGAAGTTTCTCGACGCATCGGGCAGCGGCACGACCAGCGCGGCGGTCGCGGCGCTCAACTACGCCACGCGGATGCGACGCGACTTCGGCATCAACGTGATCGCCACCAACAACAGTTGGGGGGGCGGCGGGCTCTCGACGGCGTTGCGAGACGCCATCGATGCCGGCGGCGCGGCGGGCATCCTGTTCGTGGCAGCCGCCGGCAACGAGGCCAACGACAACGACGCCGCGCCGTCGTATCCCGCCAGCCATCCTGGCACCTCGGTGATCGCCGTGGCGGCCACGGACCGCGGCGACCAGCTGGCGAGCTTCTCCAACTACGGCGGCACGAGCGTCGACCTGGCCGCACCCGGGGTGGACATCCTGTCGACGACCCCCAACGGGTCCTACAGTTCGTACAGCGGCACGTCGATGGCGACGCCGCACGTCACCGGCGCAGTCGCCCTGCTGGCGGCCGCCCATCCCCGGGCCAGCGCCGCGCAGATCCGCACGGCGATCCTCTCGAGCACGACGCCGGTCGCCGGCCTGGCCGGCAAGGTGGCCAGCGGTGGCCTGCTCAACGTGGCGGCAGCGATCCAGGCCCTCGGTACACCGACACCGACGCCGACGCCGACACCGACACCGACGCCGACGCCGACACCGATCGATTTCGGCGACACGCTGGCCAGTGCCACCGTCGTGGCAGCGTCCTCGGGAAGCAGCCTTTTTCCCGGCCGCATCGGCGACGGCCGGTCG
>Ga0214917_10003902_pt1 | contig 16939 bp, 12 predicted proteins | sample LL_1208_BB_MetaG_FD_177983 | JGI IMG/M metagenome (GOLD analysis project Ga0214917, IMG submission 177983) | Freshwater microbial communities from Lake Lanier, Atlanta, Georgia, United States - LL_1208_BB | ecosystem: Environmental > Aquatic > Freshwater > Lake | place: USA: Georgia | collected... | reverse complement strand
TTCCCCATCCGTTTCAACCGCCAGCAGCGTTGCAAAAAAAGGAACCCCACGTATAAAATTTCGGGTCCCATCAATTGGATCGACAATTATTCGGGTTGATACCGTTGATTTTTCATCACCAAATTCTTCGCCCAATATGCCAATTCCCGGCCATCGGGTATGAACTTGATCCCGAATCATGGTTTCGATTTCGAGGTCCGCTTGGGTGACAGGTGATTGATCTTGTTTATTTTCGATCTTCAAGGTGCGGCGAGAAAAATAATGCATGGCAATCCGATCGGCCTCGGTTGCAATTTCGTGAAGTCCTTCAAAATCAATTGGCATTTGCACGCTCCGGTGTACTGTAAATTAAAAAAATAGGATATAGTCTCACATTGCTTATGGAAAACATTCGTAACTTTTGTATTATAGCCCACATTGACCACGGGAAATCCACCCTGGCCGATCGTCTAATCGAAATGACCCACACCGTTTCAATGCGCGAAATGAAACATCAGTTGTTGGATTCGATGGATCTCGAACGGGAACGTGGGATCACGATCAAGATGCAAGCGGTTCGATTGGATTACCTCTCCCAGTCTGGGAATCCCTACATATTAAATTTGATTGATACCCCCGGTCACGTCGATTTTAGTTACGAAGTGTCGCGATCGCTCGCCGCATGTGAAGGCGCATTACTCTTGGTTGATGCCACGCAAGGTATCGAAGCCCAGACGATGGCAAATTTTTATCTGGCACTTGAGCATGATCTTGAAATAATACCGGTCATTAATAAAATTGACCTCCCGTCTGCAGATCCTCAACGGGTTGCCGAGGAAATCGAACAAGTATTGTGCATTAAGGCATCGGATTGCCTTCAATGTAGCGCAAAAACAGGCCTTGGGGTTGACGACATTTTGGAAGCCATTGTGGCACGGGTCCCGGCCCCGAAAACCGATCCCGAAGATGCATTAAAAGCATTGATTTTCGATGCTCATTTTGACGTTTATCGGGGCGTCATCACCTACGTTCGCGTGATGAGCGGCTCCATTTCTAAAGGTCAAAAAATCAAATTAATGTCGACCGACAACGTCTTCGACATCTTGGATTTGGGGTATTTTCGCCCCAAAATGACCCCCGCAGAATCGATTAACGTCGGCGAAGTTGGGTATCTCATTTCGAACATCAAAAACGTTGCGGACGCCCGGATTGGCGACACGATTACCGACGCACGATACCCTGCAAAAACCCCATTGGCGGGCTATACAGAGGCAAAGCCAATGGTTTTTTGCGGATTTTATCCAGTCGACACCGAAGACTATCCAGGACTTCGGGATGCCCTCGAAAAACTCAAATTAAATGACGCAGCGTTGAATTTTATGCCCGAATCGTCGACTGCCTTGGGGTTTGGATTCAGGTGCGGATTTTTAGGGCTCCTTCACATGGAAATTATCCAGGAACGTATTGAGCGTGAATACAATATCGACCTCGTCGCGACCGCACCCAACGTCACGTATCGAATTACCAAAACCAACGGCGAAACGATTGAGTTAGAAAATCCAACCCAATTTCCCCAACCCCAACACATCGCCTCCACTGAGGAGCCCTACATGGGATTATCCTTGATTGCGCCGAGTCAATTTATCGGAACTGTTATCGAGCTCGCACAAGAGCATCGTGGTGAGTATAAAAAAGCCGAATTAATCGATGCCGAACGCCAAATGCTCACGTTCTCGATGCCATTAAACGAGCTCATTTCTAATTTTTTTGATAAGCTCAAGTCTCGGACAAGAGGCTACGCCAGTATGGATTATTGGTTTGAAGAATATCGGCCATCTAAACTGGTCAAAGTGGACATGATGATTAATGGTGATCCCGTCGACGCACTGTCATTTATTTCACACGTTAGCAAAGCCCCAGCAACTGCCCGACGGATGGCTGAAAAATTAAAAGAATTAATCCCGCGACAACTTTATGAAGTAGCCCTTCAAGGCGCAATTGGCGGGAAAATTATCGCCCGCGAAAGTATCTCTGCAATGAAAAAGAACGTCATTGCGAAATGTTATGGTGGGGATATTTCTCGGAAGCGAAAGTTGTTAGAAAAGCAAAAAGAAGGCAAGAAAAAAATGAAGACCATCGGGTCGGTTCAAGTTCCCAAAGAAGCTTTTCTGTCGGTACTCAAAATTCACGATTAATGACCTCCGTTTTTGCGGATATTTCAGATATTCCGTTTGCCCAACTTTTGGGCCTATTTGTAACGCTTCCTGGCTTTATTTGGCTGGATAGTTCAGACGTTCATTCATCTCAATCCCACCAGTCATATTTGATGGCAGAACCCATTGCCCAATTCGATGCGCAATCCGACAACTCCTCATTCCCCCACTTTTTAGACCGATGGCTGCCCAAGACGCCGCTGTCGTCCGGACTCGTTGCAGGTTACATCGGGTACGAAGCCCCCTCGCAATGGGATATCCCGGAATTTTCAAGTGTCCACTTTCATAAGCACCCCACTTGGCCACAGATATGGTTAGGGGTGTACCCGATTGTCGTTCAAATTGACCATATTACCCATAAAATCACTCTGATCGTGAATACAGGTATCGTCGGTGACGTTCGGCCCCAATGGCTATCGAGGCTCCGTGCCGCAGCGCCATACCAAACCGTCGACCCAAGACTAACCCTCATCGTCGATTCAACTGCGCATGATCAGTTTATCGACGCCGTTCGGTCCACCCAACATCATATTTCAGAGGGCAATATTTACCAGCTCAATCTGACGCGCCAAATTCAAGCTAATTTGACGACTGGGAATCCATTCGATGTGTATTTAAAAATGAGACAGGCCAATCCATCGCCATTTGGGGCTTATATCGATACGGGCCTCATCCAAATTATGAGTATGTCCCCCGAGCTTTTTTTTAAAGTATCCGACGGCATCATCGAAACCCGGCCCATAAAAGGCACACGCAATCGATCCGGTTCTGCGGATACGGCTGAAGCCATGGCATTACAGAACTCCGAAAAAGACTCGGCCGAACTGACGATGATTGTCGATTTGCTGCGGAACGACTTGGGCCGCATCTGCACACCCGGCTCGGTTCTGGTTCCCCACTTAAAAACAGTAGAGACCTATTCGACCTTGCATCACCTAGTCGCCACTGTACGCGGGAAACTGGCCCCCACGGCATCGCCTTTAACGCTACTCACGACATTATTTCCCGGTGGCTCTATTACTGGTGCCCCTAAGGGACGTGCCATGGCATTGATCGGAGAAATCGAATCCTCGCCAAGGTCAATTTATACTGGCGGAATCGGCTATTTCGGCATGGATGGCACCCACCAATTCAATATTGCGATTCGGACCGCAATTCATGATTCCGGGCGAGTTGTTTACCACACGGGGTGCGGAATTGTGGCTGACTCCCGCCCTGAGTCAGAATGGAAAGAAAGCGTCACCAAGGCGAGGGCATTTGAGGCCCTATGTGCCGATTAAATTCAGGTGATGGTTACCTCGCCTATCGGCTGCTATACTAGCCGCGAAATCGTACTGCAATCCTAATGCGTAAGGGAACTCAATGATGCGTCAGGTGTTTCGTTTTGGGCTTAGTGTCTTTCTGTGTTTGGTCGCTTTCGGGCAACTTGGGTATGGGCAATCGTTATCGTTAATTCAAACTACGGTTGACAAGAACTATGCGCCTCAGAGCAGCAAAGTTGCGATGATTTTTTTCAAAATTCAGGCGGTTGGTGGATCCAATGCACTAACTAGCGTGTCATTCAAAAATTCGTCCCCCACCATTTTTTTTGGAAACAAAGTTACTAAGGCATTCTTGTATCGAGATAGTTCGACGGCGGGTGTTGCCGGTCGTTTTGATGACGGGGATGAAACAGAACTCGCTGCCATCACCTATGACACTGACCCCACAACTGCAGATCAAATATTCACCGGATTTTCGGATACAATCGCAAGTGGGAATTCGCAAGGATATTTTGTCGTTTACCAAATTGCCGACAATGCCGATTTAACAGCAACTACGAGCATTACACTTTTGGATTTAAATGAAAGTAACTTTGATTTTGGAAGTAATACGGTTCAAAATTCGGTCACAATTACCGGATTAGAATCCAAAGAAATCACATCTATTGCCCCCACTGTTGTTATTCCTGGTCAAACCAATGTTCCTATACTCAAAATCGCGCTCAAGATGAGCGGCGAAGACATGAATGAAAGTGTCATTTTTAAAATTCAAAATATTGCCAACAACTTTGTAATGGATAGTAATCTTAAAAACGGAATTACTGCGGCCTACCTATATAAAGGAAACGTTAACCAGTCGGAATTTGATCCCGAATTTATCGATAACTATAACGTCGTCCAGCAGATCAATGCCGGATCCTTTACCACAACCTCATCGGTCACCTTTTCTTTCCCCGATAAAGGCGATATCACAATCGGGACCGGTGTTACTACCAACCTCTTCGTAGCGTATGACATTGGCGACGACTTTCAGGTCACCAACAATACCAAGGTTAATGGCCAAGTAACCTCACTAACGGGACTTGGTGATCAGAGCCGCCTAACCGTGTCTATTCCTTCGGCATTGCCAAGCCAACCCGCTTCTTCTAAGGTAGCTGGCCTCTCTTACAATACCGACTTTATTAAAAACCTGGTCAACTCCAATGACCTATTTGGAGCCAATAGTATCGTCCCGATTTTCGAATTCGAAATTCGTGCTAATCAAACGGATATTACAATTGTAACGATCAATATCCAAAATCCGGGCACCGTCCCCTTTATTACGACGAGCTCAGACCCGAAGAACGTTCAAAAAATTTCCATTTACATGGATTCGAACCGGGATGGTGTCTTCAACGGATTTTCATCCGGCGGACTAGATACTCTCGTTGCCGATTATAATTTGGGTCGTGGCTCAAATCAGATCGACCGGGCCGTTATCACGATGAATGCGCTGTCGTCAGCACTGACAATCCCCAAGTTCGACTCAGATGCAGATGAAGTTGATGGCTACAATAGCAACAATGCGGCTCGCTTCTTTACGGTGTACTCATTTGGTCAAAATATATTGGCGACCGGCGCAGGAACTGGCACCGGGAATTCAGGGGCATATTCGATCGCACGACTCGAAAACGTTGTTGGGACAGTGAATGTTTCGAACAATATTTACTCCGTCAAATTGAGCGGCACTCGCCCAGTCAGCGCGAATCCCGAAGCCTTAGTACAACTGTCAGACGCTCTGGACGTCTTTATCAGCTCGTCGCAGTCGTTGGCACCGACCATGGCCATTCAGGGGCAAGTTCTGGTCCCAATGCTCTATTTAACGCTTGATTCCGCGAGCAGTTTTTCATCCACGAATGTCAGCATTTTGAACGAATCAAGTTCATTTAGCCCCTCCAACGAAGGGGTATCAAAAGTTTGGATTTACCGCGACGTAAACGGCAATAAGGTCGTTGATTCGGCTGACACGCTCTTGGGGGTTCAAGACAAACCACAAACCACGTCAACCGCCTCAATATCGGCAGTAAGCCTGTTTACTGGACGTAACAACTGGATCATTTTGTATAACATCGGAACCAATGCGCCGTTCCCTTCAAACGGCATTGCTAATATTCGGGCACAATTTGGCGGGCTAAAATCCACATCTAATATCACGGTTGGCGGACAATCCCTGCCGTTCCCCTCCACAGCCGCGTCCCTCACCCCCTCCAGCAGTCGGTTGGTCATTTCAGATGTCACCACGTCAGTCGGAACGACGGCAACTGTCGTCAAGGATTTTACGGTGGGAATGACACTCTCTAATCTTAGTGGATCTGACATTACCGTAACGGACCTCAGCCCTCGGATCTATTTTTCCACAATCTCTGGAACAGATATTTCATACGAGTTTACGCTTACTCCCGATTCTGAGCCCCCCTACATCGTTCCAGCTAACGGTACCCTGACCGTCACCTTTGCAGGTACCCACAGTATCCGGCTAAGCGATGGAAACGTCCTTGTGGATGGCTATGCGGAATATATTGTCCCTGACTCCATTTATCCGGTTTCTGCAACGGCAGGAATTGCCGAATTGGTCCGATATGTTGGCAATTCGGGATTTGTTCCTGCATTTTCAAATCCACCTAGGTTTAAAGTAGGCAAGGGTACGATTTACTCCTGGAGCTTCCCAGCCTATATTTCTGCGGTCACATTGGTCGTTAACGAAAATTCAATCCCCTTTGCTAATTTTGATGCGATCCCAAAACAAAGTGAATTGCGAATTGCTCTGGTCAACAGTGGCAAAAACATTGATGAAAGTTCGATTGTGGTCAAAATAAATGGCGTTGCACTAACTAAGGTGCAAAGCGTTTCAGGTCGATCCGGTCGTCGTATCCAATCGGCTCGGACTAAGGCAGCGCTTGAATACGCTTATGATTCTGAAAGTGGCGTCATAATTATCCAAGATATGGGGACGAGTGGGGGCACGTTGACGATCGATGCAGATGACCTGTTGGGGAACCCATTGGATCAGACGATCATTCAATTTTCTATTTCTGACGTCGTAAAAATCGAAAATTTATACGCTTATCCAAGCCCTTATTTAAGGTCCGCGCTCCAGCCATTGAACTTAGGGTTTGACTTAACGCAGCCGGCGAAGGTAAAAGTGTACATTTTTAACCATGTTGGATCGCTAGTCTTTCAACAGGAATATACATACCGAGATATTGGATACCATGTGATTTCATTTGGGCAAAATGACGGTTTTATGGCCTCGGGTATTTACCTCTGCAAAATGTACGCCACCGATGACAACGGCAACAAATCCAATGCCTTCACCCGATTTGCGGTATATTAAAATGAGCCAACCAATGATCCGATTTTTACCCCACCTGTATCTGCTTCTGCTGGGCTGTCTTTTGCAGTCTGCTGTATTCGCACAAACAGACCGACCTGTTGCAAATCCCCAACCTCAAATGGTCGGCGCTCGTTTTACTGCACTAGGGGTAACTGTTCCCACACTAAAAGATACCTCAGGAATTTTCGTCAACCCTGCGTCTGCAGGCCAACTTGATGCGAACCCTTTGTCATTTACAAATCAAGGATTTCTAGGGAATAACTTTACTTATAAATCCCTTAACTTTTGTTGGCCATTTGAAATGATGGTCAATTTAAATAATCGTCCCGTTCCACAAAAATTTCAGTTCGGGTTGTCATACGGACTTGCATCTTCAGACGATATCCCAGAGACCGTTTCATATAATAACCGGTTTATGCCAATCGCTGACTACAGCGCTGGGTTTGATATCGTGAATGCCACCGTCGCTAGTGAATTTTACGAAACGTTTGGTGTTAACGTTCTATCTGCAGGTGCCAACGCTAAGATTTTCAGGCAATTTATTGGCGGGCAATCCCGGTTTGCCATGGGTATTGATATTGGTACAATCGCGACCTATTACTTCAACCAGTATGGAATTGAAAAGTTGCATATTGGGGCATCAGTTCTTAACTTGTTGAGTACCGGAATGGTCTGGTCCGATAACGGACAGGAAGCCTTTCTCCCTTTCCAAATTTTTTTAGGGGGAAAAGCTGATTTATTTGACGATACAACTTCTGTTTTTATTCATAACGACCTCAAGGGGATTTCGATCGGATCTGAATATTTTCTACATAACGCCATGTCCGTACGGGGAAGTACCAACTTTTCAGATATTAGCGTTGGGCTGGGACTTCAATTCGAAAACATTACAACAGGTCTTCTTGATGACGCCTACAGCCTTCGGCTTGACTATACCTATACCCAACATTCAGGGGCATTGGAGTCGGATCCTGACAACGCGTTGTCATTCTCATTGCTCGGTTCTTCTCGACCCAAGACGCCTCGCATTTTAACCCCACAAACTGAAATTCTAACTCAGATCAATAAGGTCAACCTGAGTGGAATTGGGCCGAAAGACACGTCCATTCGGATCTATACCAATGGCAACTTGGCCCGTACGACTTATGCTGATCGAAATGGCAATTGGACCTATCCAAGCTACCCCCTACAAGAAGGCAAAAATAAAATTAATATCACCGCGTATTCGGTCGATAAAGATACGTCTGTGGATTCTGAGCCCGTGTCTGTCGTTTTGGATACGACGATTCCGTCATTGAATGTTCGAATTTTCCCGACGGATTACAACACCCTAAAAATCATCGTATCCAGCAACGAAGAATTGGCGCAAATCGATTCAGGTCTTGACGGCGGGGCCTTGGATTTCCAAAAAACGTTGGGCCTTCAACAGTGGACGGCGACGATTCCATTCCCAACTGAATTCAGCTCTGAATTCACGCCTCCCACCGCATTAAAAACACTGCAATTATTTGCAGTCGATAAAGCGGGCAATCAAACGAAAGTTGAAAATTACCCCTTTTTCTTTACACTTAGTTTCCCGAACGACAAGTTTGTTCATTATAAAGACAGTATTCGGCTACTTGGGAAGTCATCGGCCATGGTATCGAAAATCGAGGTTGGTGGTGAGCCCGTGTATGTCGATAAAGACAATAATTTTTCCGTCTCTAAGACACTTAAGCCAGGTAAAAACCTCATCAAAGTTGCCATTAAAACCGAAGGCAAGGCATTGGATTACAAATTACGCGTACTCCGCCTCGTCACATACCCTGATTTGACCCGACAAATTAAGGAACGTCGAGAAATTGAGTTTTTATCGACGCTGGGCGTTATTGATGGGGACACGGATGGCAACTTTTATCCAAACAAGGACGTTACTCGGCGATATATCGTGAGAACCATGGTTAAAATATTGAAATTACCTCTAGAAAAAGTCACTTATGACCTGTTCCCAGATGTCGCGAAGAATGATCCAGACGCCCCCTATATTCAATGCGCGATTCAAAATGGATTAATGTTTGCACTTCCCGATGGCACATTTAAACCTGACCGTGCCCTAACCTTGTCGGAAGCCATGTTTTTATTGAGTAATGCTCGAATTATTGAAGAACAAGCGGTGAATGATGATGATGCATTTGTAAAACGCAAAGAGCTGGCTCAACAATTGGCGTATAGCTCCCGCTACGAATCTCAAATCGAACGTCTTATTGATTGGGAAAAAGGCTATTAGGACGTTTTTTCCCCTCTTCCAGTTTCTTAGAAGAGGGGCTAGGGATGAGGGGAAGGGACTAGCGGATCGTTAGCTTGGATTCGGACGAAGCGGTTACCTTGGGAAGCGTGATAGTTAGAACGCCGTCGACATAAGTCGCATCCGCCTTATTAAAATCAATTTCGGCTTGAAGTTGGATACTTCGGCTCTGACGACCTGTGCGAATCTCAGAATAGTGAACCTGGCCTTCTGTAACCTCCGTCGTCTGCTTCTTTTCGGCAGCAATCGTCAATACCCGTTGAGAGTAATCGACTGAGATATCATCCTTCGTAACACCTGGGATCTCGGCTTTGACAACAACGGCCTGTTCATTTGACGTAATCTCAACAGGGACACTGCCCTTTCTAACTCCGAAAAACGGCTCGAATCGGTCTTCCAAATTGACCAATTCATTGAATAATCCGGTAAACGGTCGACGGGCGGTTATTGCATATGACATAAAATATCCTCCAACTTGAGTATTTGCACGTTAACGTGCTTTAGTACTGTCCCTTTGAGCAATTTGGGTGCCATCCTATAAATAGCAATATCCCCCGAGATTTGTTCTGAAATTGAGCATTACATCTCAGAAATATGTGAACAGTGTCCATTACTCTTGATGATATTTATTTTATTATCGTCGAACCCCAAACTCCGGGTAACATCGGATCCATTTGTCGTGCATGCACCAACATGGGTATTAAAAACGTCATCCTCGTTAATCCGGTGGACTACTTAGTCGACGATACATTTCGGTTTGGATGGGGATCAGAAACATTAATTCGCAATATACGCGTCGTTCAAACTGTGTCAGAAATTACCGATGAAATGAATGTTACCGCTGGCACCACACAACGCAAACGCGAAAATCAATGGCCTCTTTTCAGTCCTAAAGAATTGATCGAAGAATTTAAAGGGCTCCCCAACGGAACTAAAATTGGGATTCTATTTGGTCGGGAAAATAATGGCCTTTCAAATGAGGAATTACTCGCGTGTAACTACCAAACCACAATCCCAAGTGCGGTAAACTACCCTGCACTCAACTTGTCCCAGGCCGTTATGGTCTATGGCTACGAATTGTTTCAGGCCTCCACCAACGATCCGTCACCCTACCAATGGGAACTGGCCGCGAAAGCGGACCAGGAACGGCTTTATACGATAATCGGTGAGGCAGTCGAAACCCTTCCGTTTAAGACGCGCAACGGGACAACCGCTTTTGTAAACCTGTTCCGCCGGGTTCTTGGACGCACCCGGCTTGAAGCCAGGGACGTCCGGGTCCTTTATAAACTATTTGGGCTCATTAAAAAAAAATAGCCCCATGTGTCCACTTATTTGTCTTGAAGCCGAGCCAGCCGCTCTTCGTATTCGGACTGTTCGAGCTGGCGACGCCATAGAGCTCCATAAGCCCCATTAGCCGTAACCAGTTCGGAGTGGGTTCCTCGCTCCACAATGTGACCATTGTCCAACACCATAATCTGGTCCGCGTCGACAACCGTCGATAACCTATGGGCGATAATCAACGTGGTTTTGTTATTCGAAATCATGCGAAGGGCCACTTGAATCTCTTTTTCAGTGTGAGTATCCAATGCAGATGTCGCTTCGTCAAAAATCAAAATTGATGGATTTTTTAGAATCGTTCGGGCAATCGCAACTCGTTGTTTCTCTCCACCTGATAATTTGAGCCCCCGTTCCCCCACAATCGTTTCGTAACGGTCCGGAAGGCGGGATATAAAATCATGAATTTGGGCCAGTTTTGCCGCTTCGATGACTTCATCGTCAGTAGCATCCGACCGACCATACCGGATGTTGTACAGGATTGTATCGTTAAATAAAACCGTATCTTGGGGCACGATCCCAATGGCCCGACGTAGCGATTCTTGGGTAACATCGGAAATTGACTGCCCATCAATTAAAATCTGCCCGGCTGAAATGTCATAGAACCGATATAAAAGGCGGGTCAGCGTCGACTTCCCAGATCCACTTGGGCCCACAATCGCAACCGACGTACCTGCAGGCACTTGAAACGAAACTCCCTTCAAAACAGGACGTCGCTCATCGTATGCAAAATTCACATCCTTAAATTCAATTTCTCCTTTGGAGGCATCCAAGGGGCCTGCGTTAGGTGCATTTCGGACCTCCGGAACCACGTCCAACATCACAAACATCGCCGCCATATCCACCAAACTTTGCTTAATGGTTCGATACACAAATCCAAGAAAATTAAGAGGTACGTATAATTGAATTAAAAATGTATTCACCAAAACAAAATCACCGACCGTATTTGTCCCATTTTTGACCCCAATTGCAGCCATTAACATCACCAATCCCAAACCAGTTGAAATAATAATTCCTTGGCCAATATTCAAATACGTCAAACTCGTTTGTGCCCGGATCGCCGATGCTTCGTACTTCTTTAATGCCTTGTCATACCGGCGATTTTCATGGGCTTCATTATTAAAATATTTGACGGTTTCGTAATTAATTAAGCTGTCGATTGCCTTGGTATTGGCTTCATTATCCGCCGAATTCATGGACATTCGTATATTGACTCGTCGCTCGGATACAACTAGGGTGAATCCGATATAAATGATAATGGTGACACCGGTCACCAACGCAAACCAGATGTTATAGCGGACCAACAACACTCCGCAGACCAATGCAATTTCGACCAAGGTGGGTAAAACATTAAACAACGAAAATGATAGGAGATTTTGAATACCCTGAACCCCACGTTCGATAATCCGGGAAATTCCCCCCGTCTGGCGTTCCAAGTGAAATCGAAGCGATAACCTATGAAGGTGAGAAAAAATAGATAACGCCACTTCTCGAACTGCATTTTGTTCCACTTTTTCAAAAATTCCATCTCGCAACTCACCAAACACTTGGGCCCCGATACGCGCCACTATATACGCCCCAACCGCGAAAAAGGGGACCACTAACAAGGCGGTTTGCATCGATAAGTGATCGACCGCGTCCTTGTAATAAAACGGAACAATGATATTAATCGCCTTCGAAATAATCAGACAGCTCACGGCAAGGACAACCCGTACCTGCAAATCGCGACGACCCTCCAGCCACAAATATTTCCATAAGCGGACTAAAACAGATGTATCTGACTTGGATTTCATTCCATAACCCTTTCACCATCAATGCATTAAGAGGCGAAATTGTACCATTAAGTATGTCCCCAACGCAGCCTACAGTTCTATAATTGCCCATTGCCTTTTTGCCGACTACCATTCAGAATTCGTGCGTGATATCACCTCTATCAAGTCGCGTATCGATCGCGAGCATCTTATTGGGACCTTCCCCACGATTAACGCATGAAAGCCACTAGAATGAATTGGAATCGATGGGTCGGCATATTGGGATTTATGGGCGTGGCTTTAGGCGCTTTTGGGGCTCACGGGTTACGAGACCATATCGCACCAACACTGCTTGCAGCCTACCAAACCGGGGTCCTCTACCACCTTGTTCACGTGGTCGCTTTAGGAGGTTACTCTATCGTCGAACAAACGCCCCGTCGCCGTTGGCCTGGACTTTGTTTTATTGGGGGAATCACACTGTTTTCTGGAAGCCTGTACCTCATGGCGGTGTCCGGTGTTCGGTGGCTTGGGGCGATTACCCCAATAGGTGGAGTCTTATTTCTCCTGGGCTGGATCGGTGTCGGACTGACCCTACCCCGCGATTCCCGGCGATGAGGCCCTTATTAAAGAGAGCCACCCCACCGGCAATGGGACTCAGGCTGGACATCGCCGCATTGATACTGCCATTGGATGCCGCCGTTGTAAGGCCGGACCACAGCACACTGGCACTGATTCCAAATCGGGTTTCCTTCCCCTCCCAATTGGCCATCCCCAGGTGCCCGGTGATCCCTTGGGTTTCAGAATAAAGGGCAAGCGACACCCCGATCGCCAAGATTCCCGCCATGACCCCCCAAATCACCCAACCGTGGCGACGATTTCCGACCAACTCCCCAAACATCCACACCAACGACGAGGGGATTAGAATAATCGCCAGCATTTCCAAAAAATTATACAGGGGCGTCGGATTCTCGTAGGGATGCGAACTATTGGCGTTAAAATACCCGCCGCCGTTGGTTCCCAATTGTTTAATTGCGATTTGAGACGCAACCGGACCTTGAGGCAATACCTGGGATTTACCCTCAACCGTTGTCACTTGGAAAGGTGCCGAAAAATTTTGAATCACGCCTTGACTGACCAACCCGACCGCAAATTTGGTCGATAGCGGCACCAATATATACGCGGTAATCCGCCAGATATCGGCCCAAAAATTCCCCAAGTGAATCACTTGTTTATAGATCAACCCTCGAATCAACGCGAACAGCACGGCAATCCCAGCCGCAGCGCTCAAAAAATTCTGAACCCCAAGCCCTACCATCTGAACCCATTGACTAAGAGTCGTTTCGCCCGCGTAGGCTTGCCAATTGGTGTTGGTGACAAAACTGGCGGCGGTATTAAACGCCAAATGCCAGCTCACGTTGGGCAGGTGGCTCGGGTTCAGTGGCAATCCGGCCTGAAACATCTGCATCCCAACCAATACCAAAAAACCGATAAGGTGAAATTGGAGTACCGCCACCGTGTACGACTTCCAACTCATTTCCTGAGTTGGCGAAATGCCAATCCACTTGAGAATGGTTGCATCAATTTGCCTAAACCGGGTCAGCGAAGAATCGGTTTCCCCCAGTCGAAAAATAGCCGCCAAATAACGACCGACCACCGGCGTTAACCCAAAAATAAGTCCCGCAAAAAATAAAATCTCCAATCCATTAATCGGGGTCATTTTAACTCTCCATTCCCTGAAAACGCAGTTGAAAGTGCAGTCGTGATCCGCACATCAGGATCGACCGATCCCCATGTCCAGCTCAGCTCATTACGCCAACGCAGCCCTGAGGCCAGGTCGCTGTCGAAATTGATAGACGCCCGTTTAACCGATTCGACACCTGTTACCACAACACCAGTCGGATCTGAAAAAAATTCTACCCGAGCTCCGGTTCGGATCGATGGGGTCCATTGATACGCCGCAACAAGTGCCGCCCCACCCCACGACGCCCACCCACCAAGTCCATTTTCTTGGACCCCGATATCGGCAGCCGGAATCAGAGTTAACCGATCTTCCACGGTGATAATCGAATATAAGTCGTGAAAGTACCTTATTTTAGGCATCGCACCATCCGACTGTTCGTTACCCATGAATGAACTCGAGTTAATGAGTACATTGGGACTCAGCTTATACTGAATTTGAGTACCGACCGCCTTTGACGAATTCGGATCAGACATAACCTGCCATCCGTTTAAAATCAGTCCGGTTATAGATAATGTTGGCGTTTCGGAATAGGTAACCCTAATTCCACTCTCAAAATAGGGCGAATTATCGGATATCAACGCCCGGGTCAATGTCGGCCCATCTTTTCCAATTGCGGACTCAAATCCGATGTGTGACGCAAAAACTCCTCCCTCGATGGTCCATTCTGGCAACAATTCTGCGCCGACGCTCAATGAATAAATAGGGCGAAGTCCGCTCGGTTCGGCGGCGTAATTTTCATCTACATATCGCCCTGTGTGGATCCCTGCGATTCCAAATAGATCGCCGGATTTAATTTTTATCTCGACTGCGGCATGATTCAGATCGACCATCCGGTTATCGGGATAGGTAAAGATGTACGGGGCAAATTTCCGTTGTGCATTGGCCACTCTTCCCTGAGAGTAGAACCCTTCCGCATATCCCGAATAGGTCCAGCTGGTCGATGCGGTTATCGCCAGCGGCATAGTCACTATCCCAAGTATTAGTCCCGCTAATTTCATCCGCCACCTCCATTTTAATTAGTTCATATCAATGGATTTAGTGTAGCGATAAATCAAACCTGTGAGTGTAAAAGATACTGGAAAACCCGTAAAAAAGTCGTAAAGAAATTGAACCCATTGAACAAACCGCGACAATTTACCACATTAATCGCAACTATTTTTTGGGGATAGAATAGGTCCATGAACTTCGAGCAAGCAACTGCGGATACCGCCGCACCTGAACAACTTAACCCCTCCTTTGAGTTTTCGGGTGAAAAAGTCGAAAAAATTGAAAAAGCCTTTTTTAAAATTCGTGAGCTGACGTTGGTCAGTAATTCTAAAATCGCAGAATTTAGAGAGAAGCCATATATCCTCCCACCCGGAGTGGAAGACCTGGCCGAAATAATGAACCTGCAAATTTTAGTCTTGGACGAAAAATACAAATTATTATTCGACTTGGTATCAGACGCGTTTTCAAAACTTGACGAGCTCAAATCTTCGACCCGCACTTAAGGAGCCTTCTCATGTTATTTCGCCTTATTTCTTCCCCATCAACTGACTTTCCCGCCTGGTTCAACCACAATTATTTGCCGTTTTTGCAAGAGCTTCGCTGTGAGCATTCCAAACAAAAAAAACCGTGCCCAACAATTAAAGCCGCTTGGGATAGTGTTTGCGAAACGGGAACTTTGGATCAGCATAAATTGAACTTTGCCTTGGGATTAACCGTTGATACCGCCACCGCCAACAAATCGCTTATTCAGGCCGATTCACAGTCCCGCCAGACGATCAGACACTTCCTTAAGCAGCTCCAAAAGTCACCTGACGTCTCCGCAGACAACAAAACACTTGCCCGTCGCATTCAATTAAATTTGGAACTCAGCAACTCAATGTGTCGGATCAGTTAAGCGGGATCGAGTATGAGCTTGTTGTCAGGGATCCAAGCCTTCAGCCAGCGAATTTATACCGGACTACAACGTACCTATAGCCCCGCAGGTCAATCCCCAGCACCACAAGCTCAACCCCCGAATAATACTGATACCATTTTACCCATAGACATAATATTAAAGAATCCATGCCAATGTGGTGGAGGGGGAGGCCCATTACCCTGCCCCAAATTGTTAAAGATCGCAGTACAAACCTTGGCCGATTTGCGCGAAGGGAGATTGGACCGAGCAAAAGTAGGCCTCGACTTTATCGCGAGCCAAACCTCAGGAAATGCGCAACGAGACGGGAGTAAGATAACACTCGAAGATTTAAAATTAATTCACGATGCATTTAGACGAATTGAAGTTGACTTTAAACTAAACCTATCGAATGCAGTAACAAAGCTCGATGCAACCGTTTCTGAAATCGAGGCGAAAGCCAATCAAGCGATTCCAACCGGGCAACCTGAACAACCAACCGGAAACATCCTTATCCGACTGCAAGCCGAGATGCCAGCCGTGCCATCATTATCAAGCGGAATGGGTTCTGAAAGCCCATCTAGCCCAAATACGGCTATATCCAAGATGCCCGACGCGGCGCCCCCGCACCAGACACACCCCGCTGTTGAACACAACGACTCTCAGTCTGCAACCCACCCAAATCCAAAAACGGCGCAACCACCCGTTTCAGACGCCGTATCCGAAGGTACCCAACCCCAACCAGTCCATGAATCGATCGCCTCCCAATCCATCGAAATCGCGCCAAAAGCACCGTCATCTCGACCCGTACCGGCCACGGAAAGCGCTGCACGGTCTACCGGCCCAGTGGCCAGTTCAGCCCCCGCACCAAAAGACACCCTACCCCACCAAGGCCCACCGCCCAATACCCGCCAATCCACTAACATACCCGCAAAAGCCGTCTCATCCCAAGCAGGCCCATCAACGAAGGCGACCCTATCCAGCGAGCCCGCTTCAAAATCACCGTCCCCCCAACCTGCCGTGGTCACCTCGGTTTCCACATCCAGCCCAGATGTCGCCCCACGCTCCCACTCAGTCCCCAAGGACTCGCCAGCCCCACCACGACCGGAAACTCACTCGACC
>Ga0214917_10003901_pt1 | contig 16943 bp, 2 predicted proteins | sample LL_1208_BB_MetaG_FD_177983 | JGI IMG/M metagenome (GOLD analysis project Ga0214917, IMG submission 177983) | Freshwater microbial communities from Lake Lanier, Atlanta, Georgia, United States - LL_1208_BB | ecosystem: Environmental > Aquatic > Freshwater > Lake | place: USA: Georgia | collected... | reverse complement strand
ATTCATTTATTTATTATATTCAATATATAATAAATAAAATTCAATTTTTCATTTTAGTAAGTACGATAAATTAGGATTACTCGACAATCAAATAAATTTATTTTATTTTTAATAAATAGATATATTGTTATAATAACAAATAAATTATTTAGAAATAAATTAAATATATAAATACTTATATACGCCATGTCATCAAGTGAATACACGTTGATGAAAAAATATGTATATGCAAATGCCAATGCAAGCACTGGTTCATCTGCAAATACAACCTGTGACAATAATGCAAATAATGGAATATATACAAATATTTGCACAATAAACAGAGGCGTTGATACGCGTGCAGTTAGTAATACGGGAACGACTGGTTTTACTGGTTTTACTGGTTCGACTGGACCTACTGGATATGGTGAAAGATATTCATGTATCATACGTGAAAGAATAAGCAAAACAAATCTATTCAACGATGCGTTGTATATATTAATGATTGAACCAAATTTATCATATTATATTGGAGATAGAGTTAGCGTATTAACAACGGAAAGAAATATACATAATGAATATCAAGGATTTTTGGGAGAAGTAGATAGTTACAATTCTTCAAATGGAGAGTTAATTTTGAGAAACGTACGAGATGTTACAAGTTCATTTGATAATGATATATATAGTTATAGAGTAAGTATAAATAATGTTGGAAGTACTGGATATACCGGGGTAACTGGTCCGACTGGCGTAGGAGAAAGGTATAGATGTATTAAACGATTATCCATTATGACATCTGATTTGGAATTTGATTCGCAAATATCAATATTTATTGAATCCGCGTTATCATATTATCCTGGCGACAATGTTGATGTAGTATCTATGGAACGAAATTCATCTGGTATTTTTCAAAAGTTTTATGGTGAAGTTAAAAGTTATGCACAAGATACGGGTAGAATGGTAATAAAAAATATTACAAATGTTAGCGAGTCATTTGATGATGATGAATATTTATATAGAATTGGGTTGAATAATATTGGTACGACGGGATATACTGGCCCACAAGGTAAAGATGGTAAAGATGGTCCTACTGGACCTGCCGGTCGAGACGGTATAATTGGTCGTGATGGTGCGGCTGGTCCCGTTGGTCCTGCTGGTCCTGCTGGTCCTGCTGGACGCGATGGTTCTATTGGCCGTGATGGTGCAGTTGGTCCTGCTGGTCCCGTTGGTCCCGTTGGTCCTGCTGGGCCTGCTGGTGCCGCTGGTGCAGTTGGCCGTGATGGTGCAATTGGTCCTGCTGGTCCCGTTGGTCCCGCTGGGCCTGCTGGTGCCGCTGGACGCGATGGTTCTATTGGCCGTGATGGTGCAGTTGGTCCTGCTGGTCCTGCTGGTGCAGTTGGTCCTGCTGGTCCTGCTGGGCGAGATGGCCCCGCTGGTCGTGATGGTGCTGCCGGTCCAGCTGGTCGCGATGGTGCAGTAGGTCCTGCCGGTGCAGTAGGTCCTGCTGGTGCTGCTGGTCCTGCTGGTCCTGCTGGTCCTGCCGGCGCTGCTGGTCCTGCTGGCGCAGTAGGTCCTGCCGGTGCTGCTGGTAGAACTGGTCCAACTGGTAGAATTGGTCCTTCGGGTCCTGCTGGTGCGGCCGGTAGAACTGGTCCTACTGGTGTAACTGGTCCAGCAGGAACTTCATCGAATACTGGTGGAACAGGTCCTACTGGTGCTACTGGTTATACCGGACCTGCTGGCTTACCTGGTTTAGCAACAAACACCGGTGCAACCGGGTCGACCGGTGAAACTGGTGTAACCGGTAACACCGGTGAAACTGGTTACACTGGAACAACTGGTTACACTGGTGAGACTGGGTCTACTGGACAAACAGGTAGAACGGGTCCAACTGGTAGAACTGGTACTACTGGTACTACCGGCGAAACTGGTAATACTGGTAGAACTGGCCCTACTGGTAGAACTGGTTCTACTGGTGAAACTGGTAATACTGGTGAAACCGGTAATACTGGTCCTACTGGTCATACTGGTCCTACAGGTTCTACGGGTGAAACTGGTAATACTGGTGAAACTGGACCAACTGGACCAACTGGACCAACTGGTAGAACTGGTCCAACTGGTAGAACTGGTCCAACTGGTAGAACTGGCGCGACTGGTGCTACTGGTAGAACTGGACCAACTGGTGAAACTGGACCAACTGGACCAACTGGACCAACTGGACCAATTGGACCAACGGGTGAAACTGGACCAACTGGTGAAACTGGACCAACTGGTAATACTGGTGAAACTGGACCAACTGGTTCTACTGGTCCTACAGGCAGAACTGGTTCGACTGGTAGAACTGGTCCTACTGGCATAACTGGTAGAACAGGAGCAACTGGAACAACTGGAACAACTGGAACAACCGGTGAAACTGGTAATACTGGTGAAACTGGTGATACTGGTGATACTGGTTACACTGGTGAAACTGGTAATACTGGTCCAATTGGTAATACTGGTCCAACTGGTAATACTGGTCCAACTGGTAGAACTGGTCCTACTGGTAGAACTGGTACAACTGGAACAACTGGAAGAACTGGTCCAACTGGTAGAACTGGTACAACTGGTGAAACGGGTCCTACTGGTGATACCGGAGATACTGGACCTACGGGTGATACTGGACATACTGGAACATTTGGTGGACTTGTATTAAGTGATATTTTACCAGGAGGGTCAATAAATATGGTGTATGAAGGTACTGCCGGTGGTGTTGAAATATATAATTATTATTCAAATATCAATATTGGTTCGGTCGAAAGAGGATTCAATGAGATATATGTCAAAACATTGCATATATCATCTAATACCTTGTATTTAGGACCATCTGCATCTTTATCTGCTAGTGATAATGGGTCACTTGCATTACCATCTGGTACAACCATAGGTGGCGTAAACACGGGTTTAATTACTATTGTAGGTAATAGAGATACATCACATAATTTACCATATGATGCTCTAAAAAATGATGGATATATAGTTGAATTAAATTTATGGGTAGCACAGATTGACAATCCTGGTTCATTAAATCCGCAAAATCAATATTATCGTGCAGACGCATCATGGATAAATGTAGGTGAAATCAAGGGTCCAATTGGAGACCGTGGACCTACTGGAAAAACTGGTCCAACCGGTTTAGGTATTACAGGTGAAACTGGTCCTACTGGCGTAACTGGACCAGAAGGCACAGGGCATACTGGATGCACCGGACCAATTGGTGTAATGGGACTAACTGGTCCAACTGGCGAAACTGGTCCTACTGGCGCAATAGGAGAAACAGGTAATACCGGAGACATTGGTGAAACTGGTAATACAGGGGCAACTGGTGAAACTGGTGAAACTGGTGAAACTGGTCCTACTGGAAGAACTGGTCCAACGGGCAGAACTGGTCCAACTGGACCTACGGGAAGAACCGGACCTACTGGTAGAACTGGTACGACTGGTGCTACTGGTGCTACTGGTAATATTGGAGAAACAGGTAACACCGGTGAAACTGGTGAAACTGGCGAAACTGGACAAACTGGACCAACTGGTCCGCGTGGTACTGGACATACCGGACCTACTGGTAGAACTGGACCTACTGGCCAAACTGGTAGAACTGGGCCTACTGGAACAACGGGAATAACAGGAGCAACTGGAACTACTGGTGAAACTGGACCAACTGGACAAACTGGTAATACTGGACAAACTGGTAATAGTGGTGAAACTGGTAACACTGGTGAAACTGGTGAAACTGGTCCAACTGGTAGAACTGGACCAACTGGTAGAACTGGACCAACTGGACAAACTGGTAGAACTGGTACTACCGGACAAACTGGTCCTACTGGACAAACTGGTACTACCGGACAAACTGGTACTACTGGTAGAACGGGTCCTACCGGTAGAACTGGTTCAACTGGTGAAACTGGTGAAACTGGTGAAACTGGTAATACCGGTGAAACTGGTGAAACTGGTGAAACTGGTTCTACTGGTCCTACTGGTCCTACTGGTTCTACTGGTCCTAGTGGTCCTACTGGCCCTACTGGTCAAGCTGGTTCGGCAACAAATACTGGTGCAACTGGTTCTACTGGCACAACTGGACCTACTGGTGTAACTGGACCAGCCGGAACATCATCCAATACTGGTGCAACCGGACAAACTGGTAGAACCGGCCCTACCGGTCCGGCGGGCGATGCCGCTAATACAGGTGCAACTGGATATACTGGTATAACTGGACCAACTGGTATAACTGGACCAACTGGACGAACTGGACCAACTGGACCAACTGGACGAACTGGACCAACTGGTACAACTGGTATAACTGGACCTACTGGTGTAACTGGTAACACTGGTGACATTGGTGAAACTGGTACAACTGGAACAACTGGTACAACTGGAACAACTGGTATAACTGGAACAACTGGTGCTACCGGTAGAACTGGTCCTACTGGTAGAACTGGTGCTACTGGACAAACTGGTGCTACTGGACAAACTGGTGCTACTGGTCCTACTGGTGAAACAGGTGAAACTGGTGAAACTGGTAATACAGGTGAAACTGGTGAAACTGGTAATACAGGTGAAACTGGACCAACTGGACCTACTGGTCCTACTGGACGCACTGGACATACTGGACGCACTGGACCTACTGGACGCACTGGACCTACTGGTGTAACTGGTGATATTGGCGAAACTGGTACAACTGGTGAAACTGGTACTACTGGTACTACTGGTACTACTGGTACTACTGGTAGAACTGGTACAACTGGTCCTACTGGTCCAGCTGGGTTTGCTACAAATACCGGTGCTACTGGTGCAACTGGAAGAACTGGACCTACGGGCGTGACTGGTCCAGCAGGAACAGCATCCAATACAGGTGCCACTGGATATACTGGATATACAGGTGTAACTGGTCCAGCCGGTGATGCTGCCAATACAGGTGCAACTGGTTCTACTGGTGTAACTGGACCTACCGGAGAAACTGGTAATACAGGTGAAACTGGTACTACTGGTACTACTGGACCTATTGGAATGACTGGTACTACTGGATTCACTGGTCCTACCGGTCCAACTGGTGAAACCGGTGAAACTGGTGAAACTGGTGAAACCGGTGAAACTGGTGAAACTGGTAATACAGGTGAAACTGGTCCTACCGGTCCTACCGGTCCAACTGGTCCTACTGGTAGAACTGGACCTACTGGTAGAACTGGACCTACTGGTAATACTGGTATAACAGGTACAACCGGTACAACCGGTACAACTGGACCTACTGGTAATACTGGACCGACTGGTGCTACTGGTCCAACTGGTCCTACTGGACAAACTGGTCCTACCGGACAAACTGGTCCTACTGGTAGAAGTGGTCCTACTGGACAAACTGGTCCTACTGGACAAACTGGTCCTACTGGACAAACTGGTCCTACTGGACAAACTGGTGCAACTGGTGCAAGTGGTGAAACTGGTACTACTGGTACAACTGGTACTACTGGTACTACTGGAACAACTGGTCCTACTGGTCCAGCTGGTTTTGCTACGAATACTGGCGCAACTGGTTCTACGGGTGCAACTGGTGCTACTGGTGTAACTGGACCTGCTGGAACATCATCCAATACCGGTGCAACAGGATCTACTGGTACTACTGGTGTAACTGGTCCTGCTGGTGATGCTGCTAATACAGGTGCAACAGGGTCAACTGGCGAAACTGGACCTACCGGTTCAACTGGTTCAACCGGTGAAACTGGTGCAACTGGTTCAACTGGACCAATCGGTGTGACTGGCACAACCGGTGCAACTGGATACACAGGTGAAACAGGTAATACTGGTGACATCGGAGCTACTGGTGACACTGGAACAACAGGGGCAACTGGATACACTGGTGAAACTGGTAATACCGGTGAAACTGGTAATACTGGACCAACTGGTTCTACTGGGTCAACTGGACCTACTGGACCCACCGGTGCAATTGGTGAAACTGGTGTAACTGGTTATACCGGAGAAACGGGTGAAACTGGTGAAACAGGTAATACTGGTGAAACTGGTGAAACTGGACCTACTGGACCTACTGGTAGAACTGGACCTACTGGTGAAATTGGTAATACTGGTAGAACTGGTCCTACCGGCCGAACAGGTCAAACTGGACCTACTGGTGAAACTGGACCTACTGGACGAACTGGTCCTACCGGCCCAACTGGTAGAACAGGTCAAACTGGACCTACGGGACAAACTGGACCTACTGGTGAAACTGGTCAAACGGGTAATACTGGTGAAACTGGTTATACTGGCGCTACTGGTGAAATTGGTGAAACTGGTCCTACTGGTTTCACTGGTGAAACTGGTGAAACTGGTAATACTGGTATCACTGGTCCTACTGGCGTAACAGGTAATACAGGTTTTACTGGTGTTACTGGTAGAACTGGTCCTACTGGTAGAACCGGGTCTACTGGTGAAACTGGTCCTACTGGACCTACTGGGGCAATTGGGGCAACTGGACAAACTGGTGAAACTGGTAATACTGGTAGAACTGGTCCTACTGGTGTAACTGGTAATACTGGTGCAACTGGTGTAACTGGGCCGCCAGGGTTTTCGACAAATACAGGTGCTACTGGTTCAACTGGACCAACCGGACCTACTGGTGTAACTGGTCCAGCCGGAACTTCATCCAATACAGGTGCAACTGGTGAAACTGGTTATACTGGTCCTACTGGTCCTGCTGGAATTGCATCTAATACCGGTGCAACTGGAACAACTGGTAGAACCGGCACAACCGGTGCAACGGGTGCCACCGGTAGAACTGGTCCAACCGGTAGAACCGGACCAACAGGCGTAACCGGTAATACTGGTGCAACGGGTTTTATGGGCGCAACTGGTGAAACTGGTGAAACTGGTAACACTGGTGAAACTGGTGAAACTGGTGAAACTGGTGAAACCGGTCCGACTGGTCCGACTGGTCCGACTGGTAGAACAGGACCTACTGGTGTAACTGGTACTACTGGTAGAACTGGACCAACTGGTAGAACCGGTGCTACTGGTGTAACGGGTAATACTGGTGCAACCGGATTTTCAGGTGCAACCGGTGAAACTGGTGAAACTGGTAATACAGGTGAAACTGGTAATACTGGTGCTAGTGGTGAAACTGGACCAACTGGTAGAACCGGTTCAACTGGTAGAACGGGTCCAACTGGTATAACAGGTCCTACTGGAACAACAGGTCCTACTGGTATTACAGGTAATACTGGTTCTATTGGTGTAACTGGTAATACTGGCGCAACTGGATTTACTGGCGTCACTGGTAGAACTGGACCTACTGGCATAACCGGAAATACGGGTGCAACTGGATTTACTGGTGTAACTGGTAATACTGGCGTAACTGGTAATACTGGTGAAACGGGTGTCACTGGATATACCGGTGAAACTGGTAATACTGGTAATACTGGTATAACAGGTACAACCGGTACAACCGGTACAACTGGACCTACTGGTATAACTGGGGCTACTGGTAGAACTGGTACAACTGGTGAAACTGGTAATACTGGTGAAACTGGTAATACTGGTCCAACCGGTGTTACTGGACCTACTGGTCTAGCAGGAGAAGCTACTAATACAGGTGCAACTGGTTCAACTGGTACAACTGGTATGACAGGTCCTACTGGACCAGGTGGTCTTGCATCAAACACTGGCGCAACTGGTTATACAGGTATAACCGGACCTACTGGTCTTGCAGGGGTTGCTACAAATACTGGTGCAACTGGTATTACAGGTAATACAGGTAGAACTGGACCGACAGGTAGAACTGGAACAACCGGTGCAACTGGTGCTACTGGTGAAACAGGTAATACAGGTGAAACTGGTGAAACAGGTAATACTGGTGAAACTGGTCCTACGGGTACTACTGGTCCTACTGGAACTACTGGTCCTACTGGTACTACTGGTGAAACTGGTGAAACTGGTAATACAGGTGAAACTGGCGAAACTGGTAATACTGGTCCTACTGGTCCTACCGGTAGAACTGGGCCAACCGGTGTAACCGGTGCTACTGGTACTACTGGTCCAACAGGTCCTACTGGTGTAACAGGTAACACGGGTGCAACCGGGTTTACCGGTGCAACTGGGTATACAGGTGAAACCGGTAATACAGGTGAAACCGGTGAAACTGGTGAAACTGGTAATACAGGTGAAACTGGTCCTACTGGTCCTACTGGTCCTACTGGTCCTACTGGTACTACCGGTCCTACTGGTAGAACCGGTCCTACTGGTAGAACCGGTACAACCGGAACAACTGGTGAAACTGGTGAAACTGGTGAAACTGGTGAAACTGGTAATACTGGTGAAACTGGTATAACAGGACCTACTGGCCCTACCGGTGAAACTGGTAATACTGGACCAACTGGTAGAACTGGAAGAACTGGAACGACTGGAACGACTGGAACAACTGGAACAACTGGTCCAACCGGTCCAACCGGTAATACTGGTCCAACCGGTCCTACTGGAACAACCGGTACGACAGGTCCTACAGGTACAAGTGGCACAACTGGTACAACTGGTACAACTGGTACAACTGGTACAACTGGTACAACTGGTACAACTGGTATTACAGGTAATACTGGTGCAACCGGCGTTACTGGTCCTACTGGTCCTACTGGTGAAACAGGTATTACAGGTCCTACTGGTGAAACTGGTCCTACTGGACCGACTGGTGAAACTGGTCCTACTGGTGAAACTGGTAATACAGGTAATACTGGTGCAACCGGCGTTACTGGAACGACCGGAACAACCGGAACAACAGGTGAAACAGGTATTACAGGTAACACGGGTGCAACCGGCGTTACTGGTTATACTGGTAATACTGGTGAAACGGGTATTACAGGTAATACTGGTGCAACCGGCGTTACTGGTTATACTGGTTATACTGGTGAAACGGGTATTACAGGTAATACTGGCGCAACCGGCGTTACTGGTTATACTGGTGAATCTGGTGCAACTGGTAATACAGGTGAAACTGGTATCACAGGTCCAACGGGTGAAACTGGTCCTACCGGTGTAACTGGTACTGCGGGTAAAACTGGTCCTACCGGTGAAACAGGTCCAACGGGTGAAACTGGTCCTACCGGTGTAACTGGTACTGCGGGCAAAACTGGAACAACCGGCGAAACCGGTAATACTGGTGTTACAGGATGTACTGGTGCAACTGGGTCTACCGGTGAAACTGGTAATACTGGTCCTACTGGACCGACTGGTGAAACTGGTCCAACTGGGCCAACTGGACCTACTGGACCTACTGGACCGACTGGACCTACTGGACCTACTGGTACTACCGGAACTACTGGTACTACTGGACCGACTGGACAGACCGGAACTACTGGTCCAACCGGTGCTACTGGAATTACTGGACCTACTGGAACAAGAGGACAAACAGGTTCTCCTGGTGACAAATTTTTAACATATACAACTTCAGCCTACAATATTGTAACTGAATTAGCATCTTCCAACTTTGTGGACTCCTCATATATCGAATTAAATGTTGGAATAGAATTAGCATATGTTACAGGGAACTCAGTAATGTGTATAAGTCAATTGAACTCGTTAAACAGATTTGAGGCAACCGTAAAATCATATAATTATAATACAGGTGTTATTCAACTAACTGGTATTACAAATAAAAAAGGTGACTTATCTATTACTACAATTTATAACATTAATTTGGATGGTATTGATGGGCCCACTGGAACAACTGGACCTACCGGACCTACCGGTTTCACGGGCGCAACCGGTATATCTGGGGATAAATTTTTGACATCAACTGTAACTTCTTATAATGTTTCTGTCATGTTGCGCGATGGTTCAAATGTAACATTCACAGTTGCCGTTGGATTATCATATATTACTGGAAATTCAGTAGTGTGTGTAAATAAAGATAATGCATCGAACAGATTCGAAGGAACCGTATCATCATATGATTCAAATGTAGGTACATTAGTTATAACCGGAGTTACAAATATTTTAGGTGATTTATCTAACAATGCAAGTTACAATGTAAATTTAGATGGTATAGATGGACCAACTGGTTATACTGGAACAACTGGTCCTACTGGTCCTACTGGACGTACTGGTCCTACTGGTCCTACTGGACGTACTGGTTCAACCGGTGAATCTGGTAATACTGGTCCTACTGGTGTTACTGGTGTTACTGGTCCTACTGGTCCTACTGGCTTTACAGGTTATACAGGTATTACTGGTCCTACCGGTGCCACCGGAGTAACTGGATATACTGGACAAACCGGAAATACGGGTGTTACTGGTCCTACTGGGGCTACTGGTGTTACTGGTCCTACGGGTCCTACTGGACAAACCGGAAATACGGGTGTTACTGGTCCTACTGGGGCTACTGGTGTTACTGGTCCTACTGGACCTACTGGTATTACTGGTATTACTGGACCAACTGGTTCTACCGGACCAACTGGACCAACCGGTGCTACTGGTGCAACTGGTGTATCAGGAGACGTATTCAATACTCGAACAACTAGTTCCGTCTCTTTGACAAATACAGACCTTGTAGATAATCTATCATTAACAGTCTCTCCGCAACTATCATACATACAAGGAAATGCCATTTTTGTAATAGATTCATCTACATCTACAAAATATTTCACAGCTACTGTATCAAGCTATAATAAAGATACTGGCATATTAATTCTTCGTAATATTTCAAGTGTAAATGGTTTTGCAAATGGTCAATCCTATACTCATGTATGGAATGTAAATTTGAATTCAGTTGGTCCTACTGGATTTACTGGACGTACTGGTACCACAGGTAACACTGGTGAAACCGGTAATACAGGTGTTACTGGCACTACCGGAGCTACTGGTCGTACTGGTCCTACTGGTCCTACTGGCGAAACTGGTAATACTGGTAATACCGGAGTTACTGGACGTACTGGACCTACTGGTCCTACTGGTGACGTTGGTGCAACCGGTTTTACAGGACCTACTGGACGTACTGGACCTACTGGTCCTACTGGTGACGTTGGTGCAACCGGTTTTACTGGGGTTACTGGGGTTACTGGTCGAACTGGTAGTACTGGTAATACTGGTGAAACTGGTAATACTGGTGTCACTGGTAATACTGGTGTCACTGGACGTACTGGTACTACTGGTCCTACTGGTGATGTAGGTGCAACTGGATATACAGGATTTACTGGGCCTATTGGCCGTACTGGTCCTACTGGTGACGTTGGTGCAACCGGTTATACAGGATTTACTGGGTTCACTGGTCCTACTGGACGAACTGGTTGTACTGGTGATGTTGGTTCAACTGGTTATACAGGATTTACTGGTCCTACTGGACGTACTGGTCCTACTGGTGATGTAGGTGCAACTGGATATACCGGATTTACTGGTTCTAGTGGACCAACTGGTCGTACTGGAACAACTGGTTGCACCGGCGAAACTGGTAATACTGGACCTACTGGACCTATTGGTCGCACCGGTGTAACTGGGCCTACTGGTATTACTGGTGAAACTGGTAATACTGGACCTACTGGTCCTACTGGACGCACTGGTGTAACAGGTCCAATTGGTGAGACCGGTAACACAGGTGTTACTGGTACAACTGGTAGAACAGGTCCTACTGGTGTAACAGGTCAAATTGGTGAAACTGGTAATACAGGTGTTACTGGTACAACTGGACGAACTGGCCCTACTGGTATTACTGGTGAATCTGGTAATACTGGACCTACTGGACCTATTGGACGAACTGGTGTAACAGGTATTACAGGTGAATCTGGAAATACTGGACCTACTGGACCTACTGGGCGAACTGGTGTAACAGGTCCAATTGGTGAAACCGGTAATACAGGTGTTACTGGTACAACTGGTAGAACAGGTCCTACTGGTGTAACAGGTCAAATTGGTGAAACTGGTAATACAGGTGTTACTGGTACAACTGGACGCACTGGCCCTACTGGTATTACGGGTGAATCTGGTAATACTGGACCTACTGGACCTACTGGTCGCACCGGTGCAACTGGTATTACGGGCGAATCTGGAAATACTGGACCTACTGGACCTACTGGACCTACTGGACGCACCGGTGCAACTGGTATTACTGGTGAAACTGGTAATACTGGACCTACTGGACGCACTGGCACTACTGGTGTAACAGGTCCAATTGGTGAAACCGGTAATACAGGTGTTACTGGTACAACTGGTAGAACAGGTCCTACGGGTGTAACAGGTCAAATTGGTGAAACTGGTAATACAGGTGTTACTGGTACAACTGGACGAACTGGTCCTACTGGTATTACTGGTGAATCTGGTAATACTGGACCAACTGGGCCTACTGGACGCACCGGTGCAACTGGTATTACAGGTGAATCTGGTAATACTGGACCTACTGGACCTACTGGTCGCACCGGTGCAACTGGGCCTACTGGTATTACTGGTGAATCTGGTAATACTGGTCCTACTGGACGCACTGGCACTACTGGTGTAACTGGACCAATTGGTGAAACCGGTAACACAGGGGTTACTGGTACAACTGGTAGAACTGGTCCTACTGGTATTACTGGTGAATCTGGTAATACTGGACCGACTGGTCCTACTGGACGCACTGGCACTACTGGTCCTACTGGTATAACAGGTAATACTGGTGCTACTGGTGTTACTGGGCCTACTGGACGCACCGGTGCAACTGGTATTACGGGTGAATCTGGTAATACTGGACAAACCGGACCTACTGGACCAACCGGACCTACTGGACCAACCGGACCTACTGGACGAACTGGGCCTACTGGAATCACTGGGCCTACTGGAATCACTGGTGCTACTGGAATCACTGGTGCTACTGGGCCTACTGGTAATACTGGTGAAACTGGTCCTACTGGTGATTTAGGCCCAACTGGTGTCTCTGGAACAACTGGTCCGACAGGTGTCTCTGGTGATAAATATAATACTCAAATACAAGGATTGACTGCTTTCAGTTATAACACCCTTATTAGTGGTATAGAATTCTATGTTGAATTAGGATTAGCATATGTACCCGGAAATACAATTGTAATAGTCGATTCAAGTTGGTATAAACGAAAATTTACTGCAACAATTGCGACATATGATGGTTATAATGGTAGAATGGTATTAGATAGTATAATAGATATATATGAATTTAGTTCAACAATAGTAGATGGTTCTATCAATTATATTTCTTATACCAGAACATGGAATATTAATTTGAATGCTCTTGGTAGTACAGGTCCAACCGGCGAAACTGGACCTACTGGTATTACAGGGTTTACTGGACCTACTGGTAGAACTGGTCCTATCGGTAGAACTGGACCTACTGGACCCATTGGTATTACTGGACCCACTGGTATTACTGGACCCACTGGCGTAGGAGGTCAAGCGACAAACACTGGTGCAACTGGTATGACTGGTGCTACCGGTCCTCTTGGTGATATTGGTCCTACCGGTGAAACGGGTCCTACCGGAGATTACGGCGCAACTGGACCAACTGGTACTACTGGACCAAGTGGTGATATTGGTCCAACTGGTGTCACTGGTAACACTGGTGCCACTGGTGCCACTGGTACAACTGGTCCTCCTGGTACTGGATTTACTGGACCTACTGGTATTACTGGACGCACTGGTCATACTGGACCTACTGGTATTACTGGAATTACTGGAATTACTGGGCCAAGTGGACCTACTGGTATTACGGGTCCTACGGGTATTACTGGTAATACTGGACCTACTGGTATTACGGGTCCTATCGGCGTTACTGGTGTTACTGGTCGCACTGGTCCAACAGGTACTACTGGTCCACCAGGAACAGGGTTTACTGGATGCACTGGTATAACTGGTCGCACTGGACCTACTGGTCCAGCGGGTACAGGATTTACTGGCGAAACTGGTGCTACAGGAATAACTGGACCAACCGGATTTACTGGACCAACCGGATTTACTGGCCCAATTGGTAAAACTGGTAATACTGGATACACTGGTCCGACTGGTTTTACTGGTTCTACTGGTGAATTTGGTGTTACTGGACACACTGGAACATTTGGGGGTCTTTCTTTAACCGATATTTTACCAGGCGGAACATTAAATATGGTATTTCAAGGTACTGATAATAGTGGAAATGAAGTATATAATTATTATTCAAATATTAATATTGGCTCTACTGAAAGAGGATTCAATGAGATACATGCTAAGTCATTATATGTATCTTCTTCTACATTATTTTTAGGACCATCTGCATCTTTATCTGCAAGTGATAATGGTTCACTTGCTTTACCACTTGGTTCCACAATTGGTGGAGTGAATGCTGGATTAATAAGTATTAACGGAACAAAAGATTCATCTTATAACTTACCATATGATGCTTCAAAAAATGCAGGTTATTTAATTGGTTATTATTTATGGGTAGCACAAAGTGATTATCCTGGTTCCCTTGACCCAATGAGTCCGGATTATCGTTCAGATGCATCATGGGTAAATGTTGGTGAAATCAAGGGTCCAGTAGGAGATAGAGGACAAACCGGTAGAACCGGTGAAACCGGAAATACTGGACCAACTGGTATTACTGGTGAAACCGGAAATACTGGACCTGCTGGAACAGGTTACACTGGACCTACTGCGGACACTGGACCTACCGGTGTAACCGGTCCAATGGGTGTTACTGGTCCAACAGGTATAACCGGTGAAACTGGTAATACGGGTGTTACTGGTCCAATTGGCGTTACTGGTCCAACTGGCGTCACTGGTGAAACAGGAAATACTGGTATAACCGGCCCTACTGGTATAACCGGTGTAACCGGTACAACGGGTACAACGGGTACAACCGGTGTAACAGGTACAACTGGTATAACCGGTACAACTGGTATAACCGGTCCAACTGGTATAACCGGTCCAACTGGTATAACCGGTACAACTGGTATAACCGGTACAACTGGTACTACTGGTATAACAGGTATTACTGGTCCAACTGGGCCATATGGAACAGGATTCACAGGAACAACCGGACCATCTGGGGTAACTGGTACAACCGGTCCACCTGGAACTGGTTTTACTGGCCCTACTGGACCTACTGGACCTACTGGCCCTACTGGATTCACTGGTAGAACTGGACCTACTGGTAGAATTGGACCTACTGGTTCGATGGGTCCAACCGGAACACCTGGTCAATCAACTAATACAGGTGCAACTGGTTCAACTGGAAATACTGGATATACAGGTCCAGCAGGTGATTCTACAAACACTGGTGCTACTGGTAGAACTGGACCAACCGGTATAACTGGCAATACAGGTCCAACCGGTGTAACAGGACCAATCGGTGTTACTGGAAATACTGGTATAACTGGTAATACAGGTGTTACTGGACCTCCTGGATTTGCTACAAACACGGGTGCAACTGGAAATACGGGTATTACTGGACCAACTGGTGTTGGTGGTCAAGCCACTAATACCGGTGCAACGGGTTCAACTGGAACAACCGGTTTAACTGGCCCAACTGGTATACCAGGAACTGCTACAAATACCGGCGCAACAGGTCCTACTGGAAGTAGTTTATGGATTGTAAGTGGGGCTAACCAATATTATTCAGAAGGTAATGTTGCAATTGGTAAAAATACACCGTCTTATACATTAGATATAAGTGGTTCAATACAAATAAGTCAAAATACGCGGGTTAATAAAATAACAGAACAAATTGTAAATTTCGTTTCAGGTATTAATTCGAATTTAGCAACAAATACATCCATTGTAGTTGATTATGCATTAGGTGGAATATTTTATATTAGTCCAATATACACTGATGCAGTAACAAACCCATTTATATTGTATATTTTGAATTTGAATATTGATAATGATTCATATAGAAGTTTCACTGTAACATTAATGATGGATATCAATATAAATCCAACTTATGCAAACCAATTATTTTTGAGCTCGAATTCTACCCCCGGTTTAGTTGCATATACTCCAAGTTATTTGAATGGAACTGTATCTGTTAATGGCTCTGCTACAACAGTTGTTCAGTCGTTTACAATTGTTTACACAAACGGAGTATGGCGAGTATTTACAAGCGTAAATAGTTATTTTTAGAATCTGTATTTAGTATCAATTTGTTAGTTTTGTAAATCACAAAAAAATAAATTATAAAAATAATTTATTTTTAGAAAAATATCATTCTTATATATAATGCCATATTCTATTCGTAAAGTAAATAAACGCCCATGTTATCGTGTTTATAATAGGAGAACAAAAAAAACATTTGCAAAATGTGCAACTAAAAAAAATGCCGAAAAACAAATTCGGCTTTTACGTGCATTGGAATACAATAAAAACTTTGTTCCAAATGCAAGAAGACGCACTATGAAAAATATGAAGTAGCCTGCTAAAATAGTTTAAATAATAATATAAAAATAACTTTACGCATATAATAAGATGTTTAATATAGATACACAAATCAAAATGTTGACAGGTAATATTATGAATATGATATTATTTGATAAATTCAAAACAGGTAATACAATGACTGATACTTTTACCACAACTATAATATTAACAGTTATTACATATATATTGCAATACATGAACCATTATTTCAGTAATTTTATTGAATATACAAAATCTTTCAATTATGATTTTGAATCCTTTTTATATAAAAAAAATATTGTAGAATATGACGGTAAAATATCATTGACTACAAACTATTATGATAGCAAAATAAATCAAACCAATGCATTTAGTGATAGATTCAAAGCATTATGGGGACATATAATTGAAAATATTGAAACAAATGAATCTATCACCCATATAAAAGAATATTTTTTTGAAAATCCATCTGGGTATAGTAATAAGCGTGATTTGGGTATTTATATGGTGATACAAAATAATAAATTTTTAATATCAAAAAAACACCAAATATATGCTTATACTACTATAAATAATGAAGAACAAGA
>Ga0214917_10003900_pt1 | contig 16945 bp, 17 predicted proteins | sample LL_1208_BB_MetaG_FD_177983 | JGI IMG/M metagenome (GOLD analysis project Ga0214917, IMG submission 177983) | Freshwater microbial communities from Lake Lanier, Atlanta, Georgia, United States - LL_1208_BB | ecosystem: Environmental > Aquatic > Freshwater > Lake | place: USA: Georgia | collected... | reverse complement strand
TCGGAGCGGTGGGATTTGAACCCACGACAGCCAGCTCCCAAAGCTGGTACTCTACCAAGCTGAGCTACGCTCCGGATTAACCCTTGCAATCTGCCCCGATTACGACATAATGCAAAACAATCCTAAATCATTATGAGAAGCGAACTTGTCAATTCAGCCCTTGCCAAAGTCAGTAGCCCGCAAATCTTGATCAATGTGGTCTCCAAACGCGTGCGCCAACTTGGCCTCGGCTACCGCCCAATGATCGCGGTCACACCTCGGATGACTTTTATGGATGTAGCCCTTCATGAAGTAGCAGACGGCAAACTCGGTTACGAAGTTCTTGGTGGCCCCTCCAGTGACACTCCAACCAAGACGGTGCGCAAAACTCGCGCAAAGAAGTCCTCCTAACACCTCCTCTGCCTCCGGGGTCAAGCACCCTGAAAACGATCGAAATCCAAAACCGGAAAGCCGGCCACAACTTCGCCATCTCCGAATCGGTCGAAGCTGGAATCGTCCTCACGGGTGCCGAAATTAAATCCCTGCGCGCGGGCGGAGGCGACCTCGCCCACGCCTACGGCAAAATCGAAAACGGTGAAGCTTGGCTCTACTCCTTCCACATCGCCCCCTACAGCCACGGCAATCGTGCAAATCTCGAAACCGAACGCCCCCGCAAACTTCTCCTTCACCGCAACGAGATTATCCGATTCCTCGGCCAGATTGAGAAAAAAGGCAGTCGTGCCCTCGTTCCCCTGAAAGGATACTTAAAAAATGGTCGATTCAAAATCCTCGTTGGGCTTGGAACAGGCAAAACACATCGAGACAGACGCCAAGACCTCATCAAACGCCAAACCGATCGCGAAGTGAACCGAGTCCTCGCCGATCGTCGCCGAAAATGAAATCACACCTCCGCTCCCTGGCCCGTCTCCTTCCAAAAGGTGTTATCCGCTTCGACCCCGCCATCCTTCAGGCCAACTCCACTGACGCCTGGATGGCCTCCGCCCTGCCCATCGCCGTCGCCTTCCCGCACAACACCGCTCAAGTTTCCAAAATCCTCGCTTTTACCTACCGGCACCGTATCCCTGTCACCACCCGAGGGGCTGGTCGGGGCTATGTGGGTGGTTGCGTCCCGGTTCGGGGCGGACTTGTTCTCTCCCTTGTGAAAATGAACCGGATTCTTGAAATCTCAGCAACCGACGGAGTTGCCGTCGTTCAACCCGGCGTAATCACAGCCAAGCTCGCTTCGGCCGGAACCCGCCGAAATCTTTTCTATCCTCCCGACCCAGCCAGCCTCAAAGAATCCTCGTTGGGCGGAAACATCGCCACCAACGCAGGCGGCCCCCGCTGCCTCAAATACGGAGTTACACGAAACTATATTCTAGGATTGGAGGTTGTCCTTGCGGATGGCACCACAGTCCGTATCGGCGGACGCACGCACAAAAATCGCACAGGGTTTGATCTCATTGGACTATTCACAGGATCCGAAGGAATGCTTGGCGTGGTAACCGAGGCCACCCTACGACTCATTCCACTACCCCCATCTCGCTCTGCCCTTTTGGCCGAATTCACCTCCCTAACCAAAGCTGCCGCTGGGGTCCAAAAGATCCTACGCTCTGGACTTCTTCCATCGGCCCTTGAGATTGCAGATCCTTTCACCCTCGACGCCGCACGAAAGGTGATTCCGAATGCTCCCCGTGGCAACTCTCTACTGATTGTGGAGTTTGACGGGCAACCCTCCTCTGTAAAATCAGAGCTCAACACAGCAGCCAAGATTCTGCGCTCTAGCTCCTCCCGTCTCGTTCCAGCCATTGGACCAAAAGCGTGCGAAACTCTTTGGCAGATCCGTCGAGGCTTTAGTTACGCGCTGCGCGATACGGGTCTCGTCAAACTCAATGAAGACGTCACCGTCCCACGGGGTCGAATTTTGGATCTCTTTCGCTTAACCGCTCGACTCCAAAAGAAGCATGGTGTCCCAATATCCAGCTTTGGCCATGCGGGTGACGGCAACATTCACGTAAACCTGATGGCCCCTGTTGGAACAAAGCCGGACGATCGGCGTATGCACCGGATCCTCGACGAACTTTTCCGTGGCGTTTTACAGATGGGCGGCGTTATCAGTGGTGAGCACGGCATCGGTCTCGCCAAAAAACCTTGGTGGAACTCTGCAACTACTCCTGCCCTCCGCTCTCTTCACGCACAAATCAAACGCACCCTCGATCCCCGCCGCCTCCTCAATCCTGGCAAATATTTATAGGATTATGACGATCAGAATTTGGAATGCTAAAGCTTAACAGCTTCAGAAATTCCATTTTTTTTATTGATCATATAAATGTTGCCACAAATCGATGGCTCATAGTAAAGCTGGTTTTTTTGATCAATGGTCACCAGTAGAGATGCCTCAATGGAGAGAACGGATTTTCTCCCCAAAATCTCAACAGTGATTGGCTTTTGCATCCCAGGGCCCGCCCGCACCAAAACCGACTGCCTCCCCATCTCATCCTTACCAAAACTTAATCGATACTCTTGTCCAGCCACATCCACCACTTTGCCAGCAGTACCTGATGCTATTTCCTCAATCAAACATCCCTGCTCGTCCCTTACCTCTAAACGATTCGTCTTTTTATTTAAAACTACTTTCCCTGCTGCTCCACTATCTACCCCCGCCACAATCCCCGCGGCCTGCTGGCCAGCAGGATCAGTCGCAGCCGTACCTATAGACATAAACCCTAAACCAAGAATCAATGACCACAACAAGTAGTGCATTCGCATGTCTCTTGTCTGCTCTTTCCCAAACCGCCCGTCCACAAATATTTTAAATCGGAAGCAAATATTTTTGAATAACTCGAACTTTGTTATCCTACTTCAACGCAGCTCTTTCAACCTCTGCTCACGCGATTTTTCTATCTCACTATTAACTCGATTAATCTCCTCCATTGTCATCGAACCAGAAGGAAGAAGAATGGAACCGGTCGTGATTACCGTATCGATTCGAGGAGCATAGACAACCCGACCATTGATTATGACCACTAGGATAGAACCCCGCCCCGTACTTGTTCCAACCTCTAGTTTCGTCCGACCAAAATCATTGAACTCGACCAGTACAGTTCCATCCACACGGGTCGAAACCTTAAGAATCTCTTTTTCCGTCACCTCAGGGAGGCTCTGAATAGCAATTGTTTCATTGGGCTGATAAAGCGTCACCAGGGCCGAAGTTGACCCCTTAGCGCCCTCCGTCGCTTGCAAATGAATCCTCAGCAAAAAGGGGGGCTTCTCCGCCGCCCCCATCCACAGCGCATACCCCACCAAAAGAAGTAGAAACCTATAGCCTGCCTTCATAAGGCCAATATATTAACCCAATACGATAAAGGAAACGACCTGATTTGTCATTTTTCGCAACTCCCCCTATCTTGCCTAGGTGAAAATACTACTATCTATGAACGCGCTACTATTTGGCTTACTTGCTCTTTCGATCCTGCCTTCCTGCGCAGCCGACATTTCAGACACCGCCTCACGCACCAGCCAGCCTGATAAATTTCTTTCAGCTCCTGGCCTCATCAAAGGCGGACTCTTCATGCAGGGCTCAAAAAAACGATTCGAGGGAGCAAACGAACTCAATCTGGATTCATACCAAGCCCGCATGGAAGTCTCCCCATCCGAGCTGACTCTACAGAGAATTCGCGAACCTCAACCTAACGACCAAATCGTTATCAAATTCACTTTGAAAAATGAGTCGGACAAAGGATCCACCCTCTACTTTCCCACCGCTCAACGTTGTGAGGCCGTCATCCGCGATGCAGAAGGGAAAACAGTGTACACCTGGTCGGAGGATTACGACTTCGCACAAGACGCAGGGTACAGTTATTTAAACTCTGGAGAGCATCTGAACTACCAACTGACCATACCCTACCAAGCTCTTCGCGGAAAAATCCCAGTCGGCCAATCCACCATTACGGCGAGTCTAGTGAACTATCCACAACTACGGGCAGAGATGCCGATTCTGATTCAGCCTTAACTTGCTGATCCAACGGGAAAATCGGTTTCAATTCGGTAGGCTTGTTTTTTGGCTTTAGCATTTTCTGCACCTCGTCTGGATTAAATATCTCCTGCTTTCCAACGCCTAGATCTCGCTGGGTTGAGCCTTCCTCACGGGAAACTTTCTCGCGCACCCGGGCTAACCGTCCATCATGCATACGAAGTTCACCATTTTTTTGATGGTACTGGGGACTCGTGCGTGTCACCCAATTCGGTCCTTCTTTGCTTGTTAGGGCACTCATCTGAATTTCACTCTTTTTTTGAAAGGGCGATGCTTGTCTATCCTCTAAATCCGCCTGCATAACCCCATCCAACTCTGATCTCTTGGATTCAGACCACTCGTTCCTCTGAACGCTATAAGGAGACTCTTTGAAATCCTGCAGATGCTTCATATCGTAATCGGAATTTCCTGCACTTGCATACATTCGTTGCCCTAACTCAGATTGACCACCTTCACACCTCTTAATTTGAATTTCTTTAGATTCAAACATCTTCCCAGCAAATGCGCTGATCTGGTCATTAGATTTTTTAGGGGAAGACCGCTCTCCCATCCCCTCTTGAGCCCGAGCTAGGTTATCGGCACTTCCTTGCCCCCAACTCATCGAAACGAGTCCTAAGAAAAGCATGAAAACAGCCTGAAACAACATCCATACATATCACCTCCAAAGAGGCCCCCCTTCCTTCAAATTCTTTTTTAGAATTTGCAAACTTGTCCACAACAGGTGAATGAATTTCGCTCCAACCTGAGCTACTGCTATAAAAGCCAGTGGGTCCACCTGGATTTGAACCAGGAACCAAGGGATTATGAGTCCCCTGCTCTAACCGTTGAGCTATGGACCCGTGTCTTCCATCTTGTATCTCGTAACGAAAGAACTCAAACGACCGCAATCTCCCTTAAAAGGGCCTGATTCATTTTTGCACCACGCTCCAAGTATTCGATCGGAAAGGTTTCGTCCGGTCCGTGTGCACGGCAGTCAGGCAAACTTAATCCCACTAGTAAAGTCTCCACACCTAAAACCTTCTTGATCACGCTCACGATTGGAATCGTTCCACCCTCTAAAAGGTAATCCACCCTTTTTCCTCCCCAAGCCTGACTCAAGGCTTTGGATGCAGCAGGGCCAAAGCCTTTCGTGGGATCACAAAAATAGGGAAATCCACCGTGGTGCCGAGTCACCTTTAGCTTCACCATTTTTGGACAACGCTTTTTTAGATCCTTCTCCACGAGGTCTGCAATTTCCTTGGGATCTTGGTTTGGCACCAAACGAAACGTCAACTTAGCCGAGGCCTTACTGGGCAAAACCGTTTTTGGTCCCGGACCTTGATATCCTCCAGTGATTCCGTTGATCTCGGCGGTGGGCCGCATTCCAATTCTTTCGATCGCAGAAAATCCAGGTTCCCCGGAGAGAGCCGGACTCCCCGCCTGTCGCCGAACTTCCGAATCCGGAACCCCCAACGCCTTCGCTGCTTTTCGTTCCCATGCCGCTACTTTCCGCACTTTTTTATAAAACCCAGGCACCGTCACCTTCCCTTTTTCATCATGCAGTCCGGCCAATAAACGCGTCAGTACGGTGATCGGATTCGCCACCGCCCCGCCATAGACCCCCGAATGCAGGTCATGGGATGGCCCAGTCAGTTCCACTTCCAGTGCAGCAATTCCACGCAATCCATAGGTCAGGGTCGGTTTATCAGGACCTGCCATATTCGTATCGGAAATCACCGCCACGTTACAAGCCAACTCCTTCCTTCTTGCACGCAAAACCCCCTCCAAATTATCACTTCCCACCTCTTCCTCACCCTCCACGACAAAGATCACATCGGTCTCTGGGCCACCCGATTTGATTTTCTCAGCTACCCCCATCATGTGAGCAAAAATCTGCCCTTTGTTGTCGGTCGAACCTCTCGCGACCACCATTCCGTCCACCAGGCGAGGCTCAAAAGGATCTCCCGTCCACCCATCCCCCATCTCCGCAGGCTGCACATCGTAGTGGCCATAGATCAAAACGGTACGCCGGTTGGACGAACCGCCTTTCCTCCAAAAAGCCAATACGACGGGTGCCCCAGCCGTGGGCACAATTTCGGCGTCCATGCCCATTTCCCCGAACTTTTTACCCAGCCAATCTGCACACTCCTGCATCGTCTTGGCTCGGGCCGGATCAGCTGAAACGGTTGGAAACCTCAAAAATTCGAAGTACTCCGACTTCCTCTGTTCAGATAAGGCCATCGAATGATTTTGCCCCAACCCCCCCTCCTGCGCCAGTCCCGCGGAACACCCCGTCAATCCATTTGCGGGACGTGAAAATCCCGCTAAGAATGGCTTATGTCTTCGCCAAGTCTGGAAATCCCTAAGTCCTTCCCATCCTTCAACCTCGTCCGCCTTCTTCGCACTGTTTTCGAACCCTCGAAAGGCGAAAAGACATGCGTCCTGATCGACCTAGATGATCCAACGCAAGTCAAAGACTTCTCATTCCTCAAAAATCCCTCTCTGACGGTTCAGAAGTACGCACACGACATCTTCTACCAAGGGATCAACAATGGAGCTGGCAAAGAGCTGGGGCTCACAGGAGGCGACCTCTACGCCTATAAAAAAACGGGGGGTAGCAACCTGGATATGGATGACCTTGCTGTGGACACCAAAGGAAACCGCCTCTCATTTGAAAAAGATATCTATCCAAAATATGATATCATCCTTTGCATCTCGACCTACTCGGCGACTGCTCCTCTCACCGCTTCCGCCAAGAAACACGGTTTCCGTGGAGCCACCCTACACGGCCTCAACGATATCATTCTCAAAACCGGCCTCGCCGTGGACTACAACGAGGTCAGTAAGCAGGCGGAAAAGCTTCGTCTTGGGCTAACAAAATCCGACTGGGTCGAAATCGATTACAAAGTCGCCGATAAGTCCTGCACGCTGCACCTCGACCTTGGAAAGCAGGAGGCCCAAAAGTCCCACGGTTTATGCCGCGGCAAAACCCCAGACGTTGCGAATCTCCCTGCTGGCGAAGTCTATTTTGTACCCACAGACGCCCATGGACAGATGCCCATGAAGTTCGAGGACGGAACCCTCGCCATCCTGGATGTAAAAAAAGGCAGGCAAGTGGGTGGAACCTTCCTTTCAGGCAACCCGAAGACCTTCGAACATCACGTTGCCAAGCTCCAGCGTGATCCTGTCGTCGGAGAGTTGGGCGAACTTGGTTTTGGCACTCAACTTCTCCCCTTCAGCGGTCGGGATATACAGGATGAGAAGATTTTAGGTACGATCCATGTCGCAACAGGGAGATCCGATCATTTGGGCGGTCATCTAACCCCCGATAAGTTCGCTGAGAGAATTAACGCAACACATGATGATATTCTGTACGCCCCGCACAAAACCCCTGAGATTCAACTTCAGCAGGTGCGAATGCATCGTGACGGAAAGACCGAGGTGGTGATCGAGGAGTATCAACCTGCTCCCTACCTCCAAAAACTGCTCGCCTGAAATCCTCGACCTACGAAAAGTCCTCCGTCTTGGCGGAGTATCTGGCGTTTCACTACCATGAACCGTCACGGCTACTTCCCAAGGGGGTCACTCCCCCAGAAGGAGTGCGTAACTTTCCCTACACCTGCGCCCATCTCCTCCTTTCAAAGGCAAAAGGCTCACATTCTAGGGCCTTGGATCTTGGTTGTGCCGTAGGCCGCTCCTCCTTTGAACTCGCGCGCAGAGTCCCCGAAGTGATCGGAATCGACTACTCTCGATCTTTTATCCGTGCAGCCAAACAGATTCAAAAGAAGGGAAAAATTTGCTTCCCACTGTTAGAGGAAGGTAAAACAACCAAACCATCCATCGCCCAATTGTCTTCCCCAATCGCCCGTAAAAGAGTCTGTTTTCAAACTGGGGATGCTTTTCGCATTCCCCAAAAGCTAGGCACCTTCGACCTTGTGTTGGCAGCCAACCTGATCGATCGACTTCCTGACCCTAAACGATTTCTCAAAAATGTTTTACCCCAACTGGTCCGACCCGGCGGGACACTTCTCCTGACCTCCCCATACACTTGGCATGCTGATTTTACCCCTGAGACTAAATGGCTTCACGACTCGTTTCCGACAATCCAAAGAGGTCTCCGCCCCTACTTCCGACTTATCCATCGGCAGAATCTCCCTTTTCTTCTTCGCGAACATCGCCGCAAGTTTCAGTACACCTTCGCCGATGCTACCCTTTGGCGACGACTTTAGACGGGTTGGTTTGCGTGAAATTCAACATTCCGCTATCGTAAATTCTTATGGGTAAGACCCTTTTTCATAAAGTTTGGGATCGGCATGCCGTCGCAAAACTTCCCGACGGGTCGACTCAACTTTTTATTGGCACCCATCTGATCCATGAGGTCACCAGTCCTCAGGCTTTCGGAATGCTTCGGGATCTTGGACTCAAAGTGGCCTTTCCAAAACGCACCTTTGCCACGGTCGATCACATCGTGCCGACAGATCAGCGTGTGGAGCCTTTTAAGGACACCCTCGCAGATGCCATGATCAAGGAGCTACGCAAAAACTGTTCTGATTTCGGAGTGACCTTTTTCGATATTCCATCAGGAAAGCAGGGCATCGTCCACATTGTCGGACCTGAACAGGGCATCACCCAACCTGGTACCACAATCGCATGCGGAGACTCCCACACCTCAACCCACGGTGCCTTTGGTGCTGTGGCATTTGGAATCGGCACAAGCCAAGTCCGCGACGTCCTTGCGACACAGACGATGGCTCTCTCCCCCTTGAAAGTTCGAAAGATCGAAGTTCGTGGGAAATTAGGCCCTGGAGTATACGCAAAGGACATCATCCTCCACATCATTCGCACCCTCGGGGTCAACGGCGGAACTGGTTACGCTTACGAATACGCGGGGCCAACGATCGAAGGCCTCTCGATCGAGGAGCGAATGACCATCTGCAACATGTCGATTGAAGGCGGTGCCCGCGTTGGTTACGTCAATCCTGACGAAAAAACGTTCGAATATCTGAAAGGGCGCCCCTACTGCCCCAAAGGAAAGGACTGGGATGCCGCTGTAACTGAATGGCGCAAGGTAGCCTCCGATCCTGACGCCGTGTACGACGACGTGAAGATTTTCGAAGCCTCTGAAATCCGCCCCACTGTCACATGGGGCATCAATCCAGGTCAGGGCATCTTCATCGACGAAGCGATCCCCTCCCCCGAACAGCTTCCCGTGGCCGACCGCTCCTCCGCCAAAGAGGCACTTGAATTCATGAAGTTTAAGGCGGGCCAAAAACTTGCAGGTCAAAAGATTCAGGTTGCCTTTTTCGGCTCCTGCACGAACGCCCGTGTGTCAGACTTTGTCGAGGCCTCCAAATTCCTCAAAGGCCGCAAGGTAGCAAAAGGAATCCGAGCCATCGCCGTGCCCGGCTCCCAGGGCGTCAGTAAAATCTGCAGCGAAATGGGGATCGATAAGATCTTCCGGGAAGCGGGTTTCGACTGGCGCGAGGCTGGATGTTCTATGTGCCTCGGAATGAACCCCGACCAGTTAGTAGGGGACGAGATCTGCGCCTCCTCTTCAAACCGAAACTTCAAAGGTCGCCAAGGAAGCCCCACTGGACGCACCCTGCTCATGAGCCCTGTGATGGTTGCCGCGGCAGCCGTGACGGGTGAAGTCAGCGACGCACGCAAGGTCTTCGCCCAAAACTGATATGTCCCTCTCCCCTATCAAGAAAGTCACAGGTCAAGCCGTACCCGTTGAGGGGGACGACATCGACACCGACCGTATTATTCCCGCTCGCTACATGCGCTGTGTGACTTTCGACGGGCTGGGTGAATTCCTTTTTCGCGATATTCGACGAACTCCAGAAGGCAAATCTACGAATCACCCGATCGATCAGGCCCAATTCAAGGGCTCGACGATTCTTGTTTCAGGAATGAATTTTGGATGTGGAAGCTCCCGAGAGCATGCTCCTCAGGCAATCGTAAGAGCGGGATTCAAGGCAGTGATTGCGGGTAACTTTGCTGAAATCTTTTTTGGAAATAGCACGACCCTAGGTCTTCCATGTGTGACTGCAAAGAAAGAGGATCTCGAATCCCTGACTCAACTGATTAAGAAGGAACCATCGACTGAGGTGCAGATAGATTTAGAGAAACTGAATGTTACAGCAGGAAAGCTCTCCTTTTCTGTGGAAATGAAAGCAAGTGCCCAGCAAGGCCTTCTCTCTGGCCGCTACGACGCAATCGCCGATCTTCTCGCCAACCTGCCGAAGGTCAAAGAGTTGGCCGCGCACTTGCCATAACTCACAAAAAAAACACGCCCCGCCTGGGCGCTAGGAGAACTTTTTTCGACCCTGGAATGCTCCAGAAATTGAGACTCCCGCCTCCGCGTCCGCCTTCCTAGAAAGGCATGACGTATTCGGATTAAGGTTTGGCCTCGTTTTTTAATTTTATCGGTTGAAAAAAATTGATCCGTCACACGCGTCAAGCAGGGCGCGAAGACTAAAACCAATCACTCAAAGAACTGTCCGGAGCTTGGCTTCGCACCGGGAAGTTAGGGACTGGAGAATCGCTTTCTCCCACCCCCCAACCTCTTCTTCTGTCAACGTGCGCGCAGAGGAGCGAAATTGCAAGCGACAACCAAGTGACAAAAATCCCTGCGGCACCTTCTTCCCTGAAGCGTCCACAAACCGGTCAAAAACAATGAGACTCTCCATTTCAGCAGGTGCTGCAGCTCGGATCGCTTTTTCGACATCCGCAAAAGACACCTTCTCAGGAAGCACAAGAGCCATATCCCGTTGGATACCAGGATAAGAGCTGACGGGTGTGAACGGGGTAAGCCGTGGCTTGGCAACCGACACTTTTCCTTCGGCCATCCAAACAGTTGACTTCACACCTACAGACTTTTTTTCAGTTGGACTCAACTCCCTTAGAGTCAAAGGCTGACCGATTCCTGAAAAACGCCTCCCAAGCTCTTGCCAGATTCCTTGTAGGCTAAACCGATCCGCATCCACCTCTGCCTCTTGCCAATGAACAGGCCGTTCGCGACCTGAGACCAGTAACCCCAACCTCATCTCCTCCCTGCCCCCATCCACAGACACGCGACCTAACTCAAAAAGTTTGAGGTCGGTCACTCCACGAGAAATATTTCGCCCAGCCGCTCTGCTTAAATTAGGCAAAAGACTTTGCCTGTAGCCCGCGGCATCGGGACCTGCGGAAAGGGTGAGTCGAGCCGATCCTGCTTCATCCGATCGAACAAGAGCCCCTGACAAGACCTCGAAATATCCGCGGTCGACAAGAAAAGTACGGATCTGCCTTCGAAGTTGATCCGCACGGTCCTCCTCCGATTCTCCATCCGCCAAGGAATCAAGAGATGCAGGAACCTTTGCCAAATCAGATAGCCGTACCAACTCCTCAAAAAGATCGATCTCTTCCCGAACATCCCGACGCCACGAGGGAGCAATCCATCCACTTTTTTCCTCAAGAAAACCCAGAGCCCCTAGGCGCTGGGTTAATCCCTCCCGGTCCATTCTGTAACCCAGAATTTTCTCCGCCTTATCCCAGCGCAAGGGGACAGGCGCAATCTTCAAGCTGGTAGCAGCACCCGACGAACATACCCCCAGATTTTTCTCCAAGGCACCCGTCTCCTGTAACAACTGAATCACACGCGCACGAGTTCTTTCGACCAACTCAGGATCTAACCCACCCCTGGCAAATCGTTTGGATGATTCCGTATTGATCGAAAGGCGTCGTGCGGTTTTTCGGACTGTTCCTGCGTCAAATGAAGCTACCTCCAGCAGGACTTTCTGGGTGCCAGGTTGAACTGCCGAATCGGCACCGCCGACTACCCCTGCCAACGCAACCACCCCTTTTCCGTCTGCAACAACCAGATCGTTCGGAGTTAATGCATATTTGCCTCCATCCAGACCCGTCACACTCTCACCTGCTTTTGCTTTTCGAACAGTTAGGGCGGATCCTTGAACACGAGTGGCATCAAATACGTGAACGGGTTGACCTGTCTCAAGAAGAACGTAGTTCGTCACATCCACAAGAAGTCCGATTGAGCGTAGCCCTGCAGCCACCAATCTCTTTTTCATCCATTCGGGCGAATCCATCCCTGATTTCACTTCCAACCCAGTCAACGTGTAGTGAGGGCAAAGCTTAGGATCCTCTGCAGAAACCTTCCATCCTTTGAGCTCTACCTGAGCTGTAGCTGGCACAATAGGCCGTTGTTTCAAAGGAACTCCCAATGCAGATAACTCCCTAGCTAATCCACAGATCGAGGCCAGGTCTGGGCGGTTCGATGTAATCTCCACTTCAATCACCGCTTCTCCAGGAAAAAGCTTTTCCAATGGCAACCCCAATGCCGTAGTAGGAGGTAGGATGAGAAGCCCCTCAGCATCCTCAGCCAAACCCAACTCTTTGGCTGAACAAAGCATCCCCTCTGAGCTTTCCCCCCGTAACTTGGCCGATTTGATTGTCATTCCATCCTGAAAAACCGTCCCAGGTTTCGCTAAGGGCACAATATCACCCGCTTGATGATTTTTCGCACCGCAAACCACCTGTCGCGACCCCGTCCCATCATCCACAACACACACGCTCAACCGATCCGCATTGGGGTGAGGCTTTTTCTCGAGAATCTTTGCCGAAACAATGCCCCGCACTTGGCAACCGGTTGAGTGTATGGCTACCACCTCTGTACCACTCTGGGTCAGTTTGTCTGCAAGTTCCTCAGGAGATCCTTTGCACTCCGACCACTCTCCCAGCCACTCCAAAGGGACTTTCATGAGTTTTTTGTCCGGCGCGAGGTAGACACTTTTTTTGCAGCAATTTGATCTCTCAAACAGGCTGCTCCTTCAAAATCCTCGATCGCAATCAACTGCTTCATATCTGCATCCAAAAGTTGGGGGTCAGCAAGTCGTCGCACGGGTCTTTTTCCTCGATGCACTAATCCTTTTTGCGTTTCCACCAACGCCTCAGCCAATGACTCAGAAAAGTGCTCGTAACAGGTCGCGCATCCCAACCTTCCTGTTTTTTGCAAACTGTCCAAAGGATAACCGCATTCGGAACACTGGAATTTTGTCTTAGGAGCCTGAGGGAAATCCTGCAGAAGCACCTCCTCTGCCAAGAAACCAGAGGGGTGAATGGCCCCAGCTTTGCGCGCGCACTCCTCGCATAGATCGAGACGCTTCAGATCATCTCCAACAACAGTCGTCATGAAGACCGTCGCGGGTCGTAGATCGCACTTCTGGCAGTCCACAGCTTTTCTAAGACGGAATCTTCGTCCCCGTCGAAGTCACAAGCTTATGATACCGCTTCATCAGATCAGCTGTCTTTTTTCCGGGACGTCCATCCCCTACAAGTCGACCATCGACTTCAACCACAGGCACAATCTCCGCCCCAGTCCCTGTCAGAAACATTTCCTCGCAGGTAAAAAGATCATAGCGCCGAACATCATCTTCACGGGTCTCCCAACCCGCTTCTCGGGCTAATTCAAGAACCGTTGCTCGCGTAATTCCGTTCAGCGCTCCGGACGAAAGCTTGGGAGTCACCAACACGCCATGACGAATGAAAAATATGTTGTCACCAGAGCACTCGGAAACGAGTCCCTGCGGATTCAGCAGGATCACCTCTTGGGCGCCAGCCTGCTGACCTTCGATTTTGGCTAAGATATTATTGAGATAGTTGAGGGATTTAATCCCTGGATCCAGAGCGGCAGGAGATTGGCGCCACGTGGCCCCCGTCACGACTTTTAATCCCTCGCGATAATACTTCTCAGGATACAACTCAAGATCACTCGCAATGATAATGATGGTGGGTTTTTTACAACGATCTGGAGAAAGGCCAAGGTAACCTTTCCCACGCGTGACGACCAAGCGCAGGTAACCCGACTTCATCTTATTTTTCTGACAGGTCTCCAAAACGGCTTTCTGAATCTCCGCACGGCTCCAAGGCAACTTGAGCAGAATCGCCTTGGCAGAATCCTCGAGCCGAGCCAAGTGCTCTTCTAACTTAAAAATTCTCTCTTCATAGGCGCGAATGCCCTCGAAAACGCCATCACCGTAGAGCAACCCATGGTCAAAGACCGAGATCTTTGCCTCCTCCTCTGGATAAAATTTTCCGTCGATGTAGATGATCATAGTTTAGCCAGCCAACCTACCGTCCAGTAGCCGAAGGGGAACTCCCACCTTTGCGGCCACCGTGGCGTCATGGGTGACAAGCAGAAGAGATTTTTGCCTCTCTTTGACCATGGGAACAAGCAAATCAAGCACCGCGCTGGCAGACGCGGCATCCAGGTTCCCCGTAGGCTCGTCCGCTAAAATGAGATCAGGATCAAGAACCAAGGCACGTGCCACGGCAACTCTCTGCTGCTCTCCGCCCGAAAGCTCCCCAGGGAGATGGTCCCGACGAAGGGTCATTCCTACCTGATCGATCAGATCCTCCCAGCGCTCTCCGACGGATACTCCTGCCAACATGGCGGGAAGCCGTACATTCTCTTCCACCGTCAACTCCGGCAAAAGGTGATACGACTGAAAAATAAAACCCACCGCGCGACGTCGCCACTGAGCCCACTGGCTTCGTGTCTGCCCGCTAATTTTTTCTCCCTTCCAAAATATTTCTCCTCCGTCAGCCTCCTCTAGCCCTCCTAAAACATGGAGCAGGGTCGACTTTCCAGCTCCCGACGGCCCACATACAGGCCGACACTCACCTGCAGCCAGAGAGAGATCGATTCCGTGCAATATCTCAAGCGGGGGCCTACCTTGGAGTTGATAGCCTTTCCGCAACTGACGAGCTTCAAGAAGAGGATGACTCATGTTCGTCTCAGGTTAGCTGCAGGCTCACTGTGGGACGCCACCCAGGCAGGCACCAAAGCCGCCAACACACTTAAAGCCAATCCAGCAAAGGCAACTCCCAGAAAAACAGCCACGTCATACCGCGCGGGAATTCCTGTAAAATGGTAAATTTCTGCAGGAAAAAGCTCCTGTCCCGTTATCTTCCCAATCCATTGGCTGACACTGTTTCGGTTGATCAAAACAATCCAAGCCCCCACAACCCCAGCCATGGCTCCCAGCACGCCAACCACGACTCCATACATCGTAAAAACAGTCGCAATCTGGACAGGTGTGGCTCCAACAGCAGCAAGAATTCCGATCGATTTGGCACGCTGAACTGTCACGGTAATCAGCGTTCCGCTTAAACCCAACGCCGCCACCGCCATAATAAAGAAAAGAAGAAAACTCATGACACGGCGCTCCACGGCAACAGCCGCAAAGAGGCGCTGATTGTGATCCATCCAAGAGAGCACTCGAATCCCCCCGCCCAATCGGGTTTTGAGTCTCTCTGCAATTCGTGCCGCCTGTCGCGGATCCTGTAATTTAATTGCGATTCCATGAACTTTTTGCGGAACAGCATAAAGCTCCTGTGCGGTCACCAAGTCCGTAATGACGTACTCCGAATCATATTCAAACATTCCCGTGGTAAAGATTCCTGCGACTCGGAATGTTCTGGGGAGAGGTATTTTTTTTGGAACTGCACCCAAAGATTTACCAGCCAAGGCATCTTTAAACTGTTGAGGAGCCAACAGATTGACCTCCGAACCGATCCCTGCCTGGTTTGCTCGGGCCCACTCGGATCCCACCACCAGTTGCTCAGGTCCTGGCGCCCAAGATCCCTCAACAATGCACTCGGGCAAAGGAAGGACAGAGGGAGCCGTTTCTGCATCCCAACCCTTGATTCTTGGTGTTGAGATGCGACTTCCGCTTTCCGCCAGAACTGGTCCCAAAACGGACCCCGTAGCTCCTATTACCCCTGGCTCTTCACGAATGATTTGGATCAGTCCTACAGGGTCGGTCAACGGAGACTGCCCTGCCACGGTCAAATGGGACTGAAACCCAATCACCTTTCTCGTTAACTCATCTTCAAACCCACTCATGACCGATTGGACGACAATCAAGACCAGCACTCCTGCGACGACTCCCAGCCAACTCAGCAAGGTAATCATCGAAACAAATGTTCTTTGGGGACGCAAAAAGCGAAGTGCTAGAAACAGCTCAGGCCAGCGGGGCATAATCCCTAACGTGCCTTCTTCCCCTCCATCTCTCAAGCCTTCATGCGGGTTGCCCAACGGCTACGGGTCGCATATTCTTTCTCTTTATGGCTAAGACACGTCCTATTCAACAAGCACGTCGGGTCCTCGATATTGAAATCGCGGCCTTGCGACGGGTTAGGACTCGGATTGGCTCTTCGTTCCAACAAGCCGTTCGGCTGATGCAACAGAGGCTGGAGAGCGGTGGGAAAATTATCGTCACGGGAATCGGTAAATCGGGCCACATTGGTCACAAAATTGCCTCCACTCTGGCCAGCACTGGAACAACATCGGTCACGCTGGATCCAGTGGATGCCGCTCATGGAGACCTGGGCGTGGTTTCCCGAAAAGATCTGATTCTTGTTCTCAGCTATAGTGGCAACACAGACGAACTTCTTCGGGTTGTGCCTCTGATCAAACGCCAAGGGGTCCCTATCTTGGTCATGACGGGAAACCCCCGCTCCCACCTTGCACGCCAATCGGACGTCATTCTCGACGTGTCAGTAGAGCAGGAGGCATGCCCACTAAACCTCGCCCCTACCTCCAGCACCACCGCCATGCTCGCCCTTGGAGATGCCCTGGCAATGGTGCTTCTTCAAAATCGGGGATTTCAACGCAAAGACTTCGCTCAACTCCACCCTGCTGGAGCGATCGGTCGGGACCTCCTTTTACCCGTCCAAGAGATTATGCGCCCTAAGAAGCAAATCCCAATTTGCACAGAAAAAACTCTCGTCACCCAAGCCCTACGCCAAATTACGGCGAAACGTTGTGGTGCGGCTATCGTGATCAATAACCGAGGAAAACTGGCGGGCATCTACACCCATGGGGATTTCGTTCGTGGATTTCAAAAGGATCCTGCAATCGGCAAACGCACTCTTGCTTCGGTCATGACC
>Ga0214917_10003898_pt1 | contig 16953 bp, 18 predicted proteins | sample LL_1208_BB_MetaG_FD_177983 | JGI IMG/M metagenome (GOLD analysis project Ga0214917, IMG submission 177983) | Freshwater microbial communities from Lake Lanier, Atlanta, Georgia, United States - LL_1208_BB | ecosystem: Environmental > Aquatic > Freshwater > Lake | place: USA: Georgia | collected... | reverse complement strand
GTTAATCAAACGACGCTGAATCAACTCACTGGTCTTTACGCGGAGAGAATGGTTCAGGCGAAAGAACGGAAAATTCCCGCTGAGGCATTGGGGGGATCGGTTGCGGTGGTGACCAATTACGGGACATTCGGATTGGATTGGGCGACTCCGATTCCTTTGCCGGAACAGAGTTTGGTGTTGGGGTTGGGAGCGGGAAAGACCGTGCCTTCATGGGATCCCGTGTCGAAATCCTTTCAACCCGTAACTGAGGCGCCTTTGACCCTGAGTTTTGATCACAGGGTGATTGACGGTGGGGCGGCGGGGCGTCTTCTGGCGCGTGTGGCAGAGCTTCTGGAAAACCCGGAAAAGCTTTAGGCCTTGTTTCGGAAAAAATGAGAACCGCTTTGCATTTGGGGAAAAGCCCTTTCCAATTCCAGAAAAAATGCATCCAAGGGGATTGGGTTTCTCTTGAGGGTGAGAATTATTACCGGATCAACAATTACGATCGAATGAGTCCTTTTTTTATTTCCGTGGTGAGCGATGCCGATCACTGGATGTTTATTTCCAGTAATGGTGGTCTGACGGCAGGCAGGCGGGATGCTGACCATGCTCTATTCCCCTATTACACGGACGACAAGATACGGGATCAGGCGGAAATCACCGGGAGTAAGACCATCTTACGGGTTCGAGTTCGATCCAAGGAGTATTTATGGGAACCTTTTTCCGAAAGGGGACACGGGGTTTATCAAATCGAAAGAAACCTTTTTAAAAACACGTGGGGGAACCAGCTTCTCTTTGAGGAAGTGAACCAGGATTTGGGACTGACCTTCCGCTATGGCTGGTTCAATAGCCAGAAATTCGGATGGGTCCGGCGGGCTTGGTTGCAAAACAATTCAAAGAAAAAAGTCTCCGTTGTTTTTCTTGATGGCATTCAGAATCTTATGCCCTCGGGTGTGGGGAGTCAGTTTAACCTGGGCTTCAGCACTCTTTTGGACGCCTACAAAAGAAATGAGCTTCTTCCGAAAGCGGGGCTCGGAATTTATCGTCTCAGTGCAATTCCTGTCGATCGACCCGAACCAGCGGAAGCGCTTCTTGCCACGGTGGCCTGGTCAGTTGGAATTTCACGGGAAGGCCTTCTTCTTTCCTCGAATCAGCTCAATGCTTTTCGAGGTGGAGAAAAAATACGAACAGAAACAGATGTTTGTGGTGAGCGGGGGGCATATTTTCTCCAAGGGCAGAAGATTCTTCGCCCGAAGCAGTCGACCGACTGGCTGATTGCCGCCGACGTCGACCAAAGTTCTGCGGATTTGGCCCGCTTGCAAAGAATTCTCCAGAAACCCGCCATTCTAAAAACCAAGGTGATCGAAGATATTCAAAGAGGAACCAGCGAGTTGTGTCGGATTGTGGGTGCGGCGGATGGGTTGCAGGTCTCTTCCCGGTCCATGGGATCCGCCCGGCACTACAGCAACACGCTTTGTAATATTATGCGGGGCGGGGTTTTTGAGGATGCGGACCGCCTTCCCTTGGGGGATCTGGATGCGTTTGTGCGGTTCGCCAGTCCTGGGTTGTCCTCTTGCTGGGGGTTGCTGTTGCGTCAACTTCCTGAAGGTTTGTCTTATCGGAAGTTGGTGGAGGCAGTTCGCACGAACGGGGATCCCCAACTGGAACGCATCTGCAGGGAGTATCTGCCGCTCACCTTTAGCCGTCGGCACGGGGATCCAAGCCGGCCATGGAACCGTTTTTCCATACCGTCCCGCGGTCCCGACGGGCGGAGAATACTGAATTATGAGGGGAACTGGCGGGATATCTTTCAGAATTGGGAAGCCTTGGCCCACTCGTATCCGGGATTCACGGGGGCGATGATCTGCCGGTTTCTCAATGCAAGCACTGCGGATGGATATAACCCCTATCGAATCACCCGCCAGGGCATGGATTGGGAGGTTCCGGAAGCCCATGACCCTTGGGCCTGCATCGGGTATTGGGGGGATCATCAGATCATTTATCTTTTAAAGTTGCTTGAACACTTCTCCCGGCATGATTCGAAGGAATTGGGTAATCTTCTGGATCGCGAAATCTTTGCTTACGCCAATGTGCCCTATCGCCTTCGGCCGTATTCCCGGATGATCGAGGAACCCAAGAATACCGTTGTCTTTGATCGTTCACTGGAAAAAACGATACAACAACGGGTCCGAACCCGCGGGGCGGATGGAAGACTTCTTTGGGACAAGCAGGGGAATGTGCGACAGGTCAATATGGCCGAGAAGTTGCTTGTTCCACTCCTCGCGAAACTTTCGAATCTGATTCCGGAAGCGGGCATCTGGCTCAACACGCAACGACCCGAGTGGAATGATGCCAATAATGCGTTGGTGGGGCAGGGGACCTCAGTGGTCACCTTGGCCTATATCCGTCGCTACTTGGCTTTTGTTAAAAAGCTCTTCGAGGGACGGGAAGCGAAAAAGTTCGCTCTATCGGTCGAGGTGGCATCCTTCTTGGCTTCTCTTGAGAATGTTTTGCGAAAGCATCGGAAAAAGCTTTCAGGAAAAATCTCCGATCAGGATCGGCGGCGTATCATGGATGATCTGGGGCGTTCTGGAACTGTTTACCGAAAACGCATTTATGAAAGGGGGATATCTTCGGCAAAAATATCCATATCCGGGAAGCGGTTAATGGACTTTTTCTCTGCCTCCATGGACTGGGTGGATCACACCCTTCGGGCGAATCGGAGAAAGGATGGCTTGTATCACTCGTACAATCTCATTGATTTGAGGAATCCGGGCAAGGTGGGTCTCCGGCACCTCTATGAAATGTTGGAGGGCCAGGTGGCGATTCTTAGCTCGGGATATCTCTCACCGGCCGAATCCTTGAAGCTTCTGCAGGCTTTGAAGCGAAGTGCGATCTATCGCCCTGATCAGCATAGTTACCTGCTTTATCCCAACCGCCGCCTGCCTCGTTTTCTTGAGCGCAACAATCTGCCTGGGAATCGAGTCAGCCGGTCTGTCCTTTTGAAAAAGCTGATTCAAGAGGGGAACGAGGATCTGGTGACTCGGGATGTCTCTGGAAAGGTTCATTTTCAAGGGGGCATTACAAATGCTAGAGACCTGAAGCGCATATTGGAGAAACTGGCGCAGCGGAAACCGTATCGGGATCTGGTTCGGAAGGAGACGGAGGAGGTGCTCGCGATTTATGAGTCCTTGTTCGATCATCAATCTTTCACAGGGCGTTCGGGGACATTTTACGGGTATGAAGGGCTGGGGTGTATTTACTGGCATATGGTTTCCAAGCTTCTTCTGGCAGTTCAGGAGACTTACTTTCAGGCTGTTTCCGAAAAAGCGCCTGCCAAAATCTGCCGCGGTTTGGCGGAGGCCTATGCGGATATTCGGAACGGTCTGGGGGATGCGAAATCACCCGAAATCTATGGGGCTTTTCCCATGGATCCCTATTCGCACACTCCGGCTCAATCCGGCGCGCGGCAACCGGGGTTAACGGGGCAGGTCAAAGAAGACATTCTATGTCGCTGGGGGGAGTTGGGGGTGAAAATCGATCAAGGGAAAATCCTTCTTGAACCGCTCCTTCTTCAGAAGGATGAGTTTCTCGATCGGCCGAAAGAGTTCGTTTACTGCGATTCCAAGGGAGAAACCCGGCGACGGGTTCTTCCGGCAAAAAGCCTCGGATTCACCCTTTGCCAAACTCCTTTTGTATATGGGTTGGGCAAGAAGGATTCGCTCACCATTGTCTGGAAGAACGGAATGAAACGTGTGTACGCCAAAACAGAGGTCGATGCGGCATCCTCCCGCGCGATCTTTCAGCGGGCAGGATTGATTGAGCGGGTGGAAGTTGTTTTGGGAACGGATCGATGGAAAAAGGGTTAATTCTTGGCCGCCAAGCGGACGGCGATTTCAGCGGAGAGAAGAACGAGGGGTAGACCGCCCCCTGGATGGGTGGTTCCGCCCACAAAGTAGAGATTAGAAATCAGGGATGAGCGGATCGGAGGGCGCAGAAACGAGCTTTGTACTCCGTGAGAGGCCCATCCATACAGCGAGCCGCCGATCGCACCGTCCCTGGATTCAAAGTCAGCCGGAGAGATCCATTCCTTGTGAACGATTTTTGTTTGTAGGCCGGCCAGAAACTTTTCATCCAGAATCCGGATAATCTGGTCGGCGTATCTGGGGGATTCCTTTGCCCAATCGATGCCGGTGGTATTGGCGGGTGTGTTGACCAAAAGGAAATAATTATCGTGGTCGGGCGGGGCGGAGGCTGGATCGGTTCGGGAATTCAGGCAGAGATAGATGGTGGGATTTTCGGCGGGCCGGTGTTCCCGGAACATCTGTTGGAACTCGAGGGGGTAGTTGTCGGAAAAGAAGATGTTGTGATGGGCGAGGGAAGGATCCTTGCCTTTCACCCCCAAAAGAAGCACGAAGCCGGAAATTGCACGTTCCGGCTTGGCCATCTTGGAGGCGATCTCAGGTGCACGATCGTGTTGGATCAATTTCTGATAAGCACCCAAAACATCGCCGTTATGGAAAATCAGGTCGGCGGAGATCTTTTTGCCTGAGGCCAGTGTAACGCCCGTGGAGTCGATGGATCGGACTTCTGCCGAGGTCTGGATATTCACCCCTTGTTTTTCAGCGAGTTGAACAAGAGCCTCGGCCAGTCGTCGGATTCCACCTCGGATATACCATCCCCCGAAGCGGGCCTGGACATAGGGAATGACAGCAAATGTGGCGGGGGTGAGTTCGGGGTCGCTTCCGTTATACGTGGCAAAGCGCTGAAGGAACTGTTGTAGGTGGGGATCGGAGTAAAAATGGCGGGAAGCGGCGGCGAGGGAGCGGAAGGGGCTCATGGCGGGCAGATAACGGAGAAGGGGGAGGAGCGCCGGGTTAAGAACTTTCCTCCAAATTTCGGAGGGGTCACTTTCAAGGAAAGCGGGTGCGGATAGTTTGTAGAGTCCCTCGGCATGACGGAGAAGTCGGGCGGAGTCGGGTCGGGACCAGAAGAACTCATTTTCATCAAACTGGTACCCGTCGGCCCAGCGGTAGCGGCAGTTTGGGGAAAGAGGTTCCAAGGAAAGATAGTCTTCTCTCTTTTCGCCCAGATCGGAGAAGAGGCGGTCGAGGATTTGTGGCATGGTGAAAAGGGAGGGTCCAAGGTCCCAACGAAACCCGTTCACTTTTCGTTCGGCGACTTTTCCTCCGACCACCGGGTTTTTTTCGAGTAGAGTGACGTGACAACCGGAGCGTCTTAAACGCAGAGCGGCAGCCAATCCTCCGATACCTCCCCCGACGACCACGGCGGACTTTCCAGAAAGACGGTTCATCTCGGGCGTTGCTCCCATAGCATTTTCAGGCAAGAGGAGAAATCGCCGGATCGGTGAATGAGCATCTGATCGATCTCATTGGGGGTGAACCATTCCAAACCCGCGACTTCAGACGGGTCGGGTTGAAAAGGACCGGAGTGGGTGGCCCGATAGAGCCAGACGAATTCCTGATCAGTCTCGTCGCAGGCACGAAAGTATTTGATGCGGGCAAGGCCTTGGCAGGTTGCGGTGGGGATGCCGATCTCTTCAGGGATCTCTCGCTTCATGGCAGTATCGTACTCCTCGCCGGAATTGACGTGTCCACTTACGCTGGAGGTCCAGCGACCGGGCTCACGGTCTTTTGCAAGGGAACGTTTTTGGAGAAGAATCCGGCCGTCTTCGTGAAAGAGCCAAAGATGAACGGCCCGATGCAATAGACCGCGGGCATGAATCTCGGAGCGAAGGCCGGATCCGACCACCCGGTCGTCCCGATCAACGACATCAAACCTTTCGTCGGGTAGATTCATAAAGTGTGTTCCATTGGGCTGGATCCAGTTCTTCCGCCCGGCTGTCCAGATCGACTGGGAGAAGCCCTTTTAGTTTTTTTCGTCTTTGGGAGAAGCCCTTTTTTACAAAGGCATGAAAACTTTCCAGATCCTTGGGGACGGATTCGCGGCGGGTCAAACGAAGAACAGAGGAATCAATCTGGGGACGGGGATAGAAAACCTCGGGTGGAAGTTGACGGATCTTTTCGATGTTGAAAACGGTCTGCAAAAGAACCGTGACTGCGCCGTAGTCGGGTGTCCGGGGGAGTGCGGCGTACCGATCGGCCACCTCCTTTTGCAGTGTGACGACAATCGTTTGCGGAGGGGTGGGACGGAGAGCGAGTTGCACAAGCAGGGGGGTGGAGATGGAGTAAGGAAGATTTCCGCAAACGAGGGATCGGGATGGATGTTGGGGAAGGGTTTTGAGGGCGTCGCCTTCGATGAGCTGAAAACGGGGTTCATTTTGAAACTCTTCTCGCAGCCATTGGATGAGTCCATGGTCGACTTCAAACGCCTCGACGGAGTGGCCGATGGAGAGAAGAGCACGGGTTAGGGCTCCGAGCCCGGGGCCGATTTCCTGAATCGGCTCGGTTTTGGATTTCGGCAGGGCATGGGCGATGACGGTGGCCAGGGCCGGTTCCGCCAGGAAATTTTGTCCCAGCTGACGGAGGGGACGAAGGCCACGGGTGGCCAGGATTTCACGGATTTGGGTCGTGTTCAGAGTTGCAATACCGCCTTTTTCTCACTCAAGCAGAACGCCAACGGCGTGCCATTCTCCTAGGAGGTTAGTTCGAGAAAGGGTTGGCGACCAAAAACCTGCTGAAAGAGGTCTCCTTTCTTTTCAAGTCCGATATGGGCTTCTTTCGTTCCCTCGCCTTGGGCGGTGAGAATGCAGGTATCCGAACGTAGAAGGAGTCCGGCTGGCTTCAGGGATTGCCGATGAGAACGGTCGATGGCATCGGCCACCCTGAGGATTCCTGCAAGAACACACAGTTTTTCTTTCTGTTCTTTGGGGAGATTTTGATACCGACGATGAAGGGGGGAAGGGGTGCTTTTCCGGTGGTAGCGCGCGATCAGGGCGACGAACTCCCGTTCCCTGCGGGAAAGGTTTTTCCAGGAATGTTCACGGATCAGGCGGGCGGACTCCTTATGATGGGGTTTTTCCGTTGTGGCCGTGGACCAGCCCGTGTCATGCAAAAGGGATCCGGCGATTAGATATTCCAGGTCGCGTTCCTTGAGTTCATGAAGGGAATGAAGTTTTTTAAAAAGAAAGACGGACCAGCGGGCCACATGCTGGACGTGGGAGGGCTCCCTTTCATGTTTTTGCATCAGGAGAATGGCTTCCCGGATGAGGGGGGAGTCGGGGATCACCGGATAATCCTTTTCACAGGTCCCGAAGCTATCCGGTCGAGCCAGACTCCATAACGGAGTCCGTGGGTGGTCAACCGAACAAAGGAGAGTTTTAATTTTTCCATTGTTTCCCGAAGAACCAGAAAAGCGGGCAGGGCCACCGAAGCCCGATCGGATGGCATTCCGGGGAGGGCTTGAAGTTGCTGAAGGGAGAGAGGCATAACCCGAAGGAGTAGGGCTTCCAGTTTGGTGCGGGTTAAGGGGAACCCTTCGAGTTTGCGGGCCTTCATGTTTTTCCTTCGGAGAAGGCAGGCGTAGGCGTGGCCGGTTCCACCCGAAAAAGAGGCGTGGGTTTTGCGACCTGGGGCAGGGATTTTTTGGAGGGATCGTCGGATGGTGCGGACGGCCTTATTCCATTGATCCGGGGAAGGAGGGTGCTGGGGCAGAAGAGTGTCGCGGATGACGACGCAACCAAGATTGAGACTGACGATCCCGGGGCGTGTGGGATGGAGTGAGTCGATCACCTCCAAACTTCCCCCGCCGAGGTCGATATGGAAGCGGGGACTTGGCCCACGGCAAAGGCTTCGGGCTGCGAGGGCGATCAAACGGCCTTCCTCGTGGCCGCTCAGGAGTTGGATCGGGTTTTTCAGGATTTTTGAGGCGGGAAGAAGAAAGGTTTTTGCGTTTTTGGCCCGCCGAAGAGTGCCGGTGGCCACCGCAACGGTTTGATGGGGGCGGAAGGCGCGGATTTTTCTTTCGAGCTGGGTGAGAACGGCGAGGGCGCGCCGGCAGGTGGCGGGTTGTAATCGTCCCGTTCGAGCCACCCCTTCGCCTAAACGGACCGGATAGGCCTTTTCATGGTGAATGTGCAGTGTGGAACCGGTTTGTTCGGCAAGGAGGAGCTTGAAGGTGTTGGAACCGAGGTCGAGAACGGCTCCGCGGAGGATGGATTGGGCCACAGAAAGGTTTAAGCGGGTTCTTTCTTCATCGGCAAAGCGTTTGCTGAGCCTCGACGGAGGGGGTGGGGATAAGGTTGAATGGTCGAATGCTGGATATTGCCCTGATTCGCAAGGACCCGGAAGGGGTGCGTGCCCGTTTGGCGACCCGTGGGGTGGCGGCGACCGAAGGCTTGGCCAAGGTTCTCCAGGCGGATGAGGAGCGCCGGAAATTGGTTGGGGAGGTGGAGAAGCTGAAGTCGGAGCGGAATGCGATCAGCAAGGAGATCGGGGGTCGGAAGGCAAAAGGGGAGTCGGCGGACGATCTGATGGAAGGGATGAAGGAAAAGTCGGACCGGATCGCCGAGCTCGACCGAAAAGTGGCGGAGGTGGAGGCCCAACAGGAAGGGTTGCTTCTTTCGATTCCAAATTTGCCTTGGGAAGGATGTCCCAAGGGAAGTTCGGCGGCGGACAATCCGGTGGTGACGACCTGGGGGGAACCGAAGAAATTTGATTTCAAGCCAAGGGATCACGTGGCTCTGGGGGAGGCTTTGGGAATCTTGGATTTCACTGCGTCGGCAAAAATTTCCGGGAGTGGCTTTGCGGTTTACAAGGGGGCTGGAGCCAAGCTGGAGAGATCTCTGATTTCCTGGATGTTGAATCTGCATGCGGGATCCCATGGGTACACGGAGGTTTCTCCTCCTTTTTTGGTGCGGGAGACGAGCATGGTCGGGACCGGGCAATTGCCAAAATTCCGGGAAGATATGTATGCAACCGAAGGAGGCGAACATTTTCTGGTGCCGACCGCAGAAGTGCCCGTGACCAACCTGCATCGGGAAGAGATCTTGGCAGAGTCGGATCTGCCGAAACGCTATGCGGCTTACACTCCTTGCTTCCGGAAGGAGGCGGGGAGTGCGGGGAAAGAGACACGGGGGCTGGCACGCATGCATCAGTTCGACAAGGTGGAGTTGGTCTGGATTGAACATCCGGATCGGTCGATGAAGGCTCTGGAAGAGCTTTGCGAGCATGCGGAAACGGTTTTGCAGAAACTGGGTTTGCATTATCGGAAGATCGAGCTTTGTGCGGGGGACATCGGATTTGGGGCAGCGAGGTGTTACGACCTTGAGGTCTGGGCACCGGGCATGGGGCAGTTTCTCGAAGTTTCCTCGTGCAGCAATTTTATGGATTTTCAGGCCCGGAGGATGGGGTTGCGGTTCAAGGGATCGGACGGGAAGAACAGACCCTGCCACACGCTGAACGGCTCCGGGACCGCCTTGGCCCGTCTTTTTATCGCCTTGGTGGAGACCTATCAGACGAAGGACGGGAAAGTGGAGATCCCCGAGGATTTGCGGTCGATTTTCGGGGCTTCGTTCATCGGATAGACGGTTCGATCTTCCGGAGCAGGGCTGGTAGTCTCGGGAAGTGCTTCAAATGAAGAAATCCCTTTCGGATGTGCATGGAACAGTCGGGGTTCCGGGGCAGGGTGGATTTTGGCGAAAGATGCTGGCTTTTGGCGGACCGGCATTTCTGGTCAGCGTCGGCTATATGGATCCCGGGAATTGGGCGACGGACATTGAGGCAGGATCCCGTTTTGGCTACAGCCTTCTTTGGGTTCTGCTTCTTTCCAACGCGATGGCGTTGCTCCTGCAAAGTTTGGCCGCCCGGTTGGGGATCGTGTCGGGGCGGGACTTGGCTCAGGCATGTCGGGAGTTTCTTCCTCATCCTTGGGGGGTGCTTCTCTATATTCCCTGTCAGGTTGCGATCGTGGCTTGTGACTTGGCGGAAGTCCTGGGCGGTGCCGTGGGTTTGAATCTGCTGACCGGATGGCCCCTTTTGACCTGTGCCTTGGTGATTTCCCTAAATGTCTTTGCGATGTTTTTTCTTCAGGCGAGGGGAATGCGTTGGCTCGAAGCGGGGGTCGTGGCGCTGGTGGCGACGATCGGAGGCTGTTATCTCGTGGAAATCTGGCTGGCGCAACCGGACTGGTCAGGTGTTCTGGCTGGCTTGCTGAAGCCCAAACTTTCCGGCGAGAGATGGGGTGGGGGAACGAGTGATCTCTACGTGGCGATCGGGATTATCGGGGCAACAGTGATGCCTCATAATCTCTATCTCCATTCCGCCTTGGTGCAAACAAGGGCGGTGGCTCCGAATCCGGAGGGCAGGAAAGAGGCCATCCGCTATAACTTCATTGATTCAGCGGTGGCACTGAACGGAGCTTTTCTGGTAAATGCCGCGATCTTGATTGTGGCGGCCTCGGTCTTTTTCCGGAACGGAGTGGTGGTGAGCGAACTTCAGCAGGCTCATGCGACGTTAACCCCCCTCGTGGGCGGGGCTGCTGCGGCACTCTTTGCGGTCGCGTTGCTGGCGAGCGGGCAGAGTTCAACTTTGACGGGAACTCTGGCGGGCCAGATCGTGATGGAGGGGTTTCTTCATCTGCGTTTGTCCCCTTGGATTTCCCGGACGTTGACCCGCGTGCTGGCGTTGATTCCGGCGGTGATTGTGATTTTGTGGAAGGGAGACAAAGGGACGTATGACCTTCTGATTTTGAGTCAGGTGGTCTTGAGTTTGCAGCTTCCCTTTGCCGTGATCCCTTTGATTGCCTTTACGGGAAACAGGAAAATTATGGGGGATTTGGCGATTGGGATGCGGCTGAAGATCGTCGCTTGGGCCGTGGCGGCTCTGTTGGTCACTCTCAATGGTTGGCTGTTGTGGGAAGTCTTCCACGGCGGAGGCGGGAAGTGAAAAAAACAGAAAAAATGTACGGCAAGATTCTTGTTCCCTTGGAAGGAACAGGGCATGACGCGAGCATTCTCAGGCATGTGCAAAAGCTGGCGAAGATGCATGGGAGCGAGCTGATTCTCATTCATATTGCGGATGGATGGTCCGCGCGCTTTTACGGCGAGGAGAGTGATTCCAAGGAAGTGCGGGAAGACCGGGAATATTTGAAGAAGTGCGCCCACAAGATGGAGCAGGAGGGGATTGCCACCACGTGGCGACTGGGGTTCGGTCGACCGGGTCCCGAGCTGATCCGGGCGGTGGAGGAGACGGGATGTGATCTGGTGGCGATGACGACCCATGGGCACCGCTGGATGGAGGATGTGTTGTTCGGGAGCGCTTCCAGCGAGGTGCGGCATGCGGTGGATATTCCGGTGCTGCTTCTCCGCACCGAACAAAAGCAGCGTTGAAAGCCCTGCTGATCGGGGTGGATCTTGCTTGGGGTGAGAAAAAGCACGACGGGGTTTGCCTGTTGGAGTGGAACGGGAAATCGGGAACCGTGTTGGGATTTGCCTATCCGAAGGGGGATCGGGAGTTGATGGAGTTGGTGAGAAAAAACATCCGTGGGTACCGGTCTGTTTTTGTCACGGTGGATGCTCCGATCGTTTGCCCGAATCGAACGGGAACCAGGCCGGTAGACCGCTTGACGCACCGGATGTTTCATCAAGAGCACGCGGCATGTCATCCGGCGAATTGGACCAGGTGTCCGCGGCCTCCCCGGCTTGCCCGGATCATGAGAAAAAACGGGTTCCTTGTGGGATGGGAACCCCGGGTCGGCAAAAAGACGGCGGCCGAGGTGTATCCACATCCGGCGATGGTTCGAATGTTCGGGCTTCCTAGGATTGTGAAATACAAAAAAGGAAGCGTGGTGGAGCGGAGAAGGGAGTTCGGTCGATTGCAAAAACTGATCGGGAAAATGCTTCGGGAGAAATTTCCAAAGTTAGCAACGGGAGTGGAGACAAAACGATTATTGCGGGAAGCATGGACCAAGCCGGTGGAGGATCGGACGGATGCATTGTTCTGTGCGCTGATCGGATTATGGCACTGGATGCATCAGGGGTGCAAAAGCGAGGTGATCGGGGATAAGAGGACCGGGTTTATTCTTCTGCCGGAATCTCCGTCGCCATGCAGATATCGCGCCAACCGGGGAAATTCCAGGCATTGGGAAATTCGCGGCACTGCCGGGGTTTGACCGGTTGGATTTTGCAATCCTGCCCATCCAAAAAAATGCAGGCGCCGTCGGGTTGATCGATGAGCGAAAGGCCGCGCCGGTTCGCACAAAGGCGGGTGTATTGCTGGATGAATTCGTTTTCGGGCATCCCTAGGAAAGAGGCGATGGCAGTGATTTCCTTGTCTGAAACCTTTACATCCCCGGGCCAGCGACAGCAGTTGGTGCATCGTTCGCAAAGGTATTTGGGGGGCTTCATTCCAGATGAAGGTTAAGGCCGTGAGGAAGGGGAGGGGAAAGAAAAACATCAGGGGCTGAAGAGGGGGATCTCGCCTCTTGGGCGGGAATTCAGTAGAAGGATGTGATGGGTTCGGATTTAAAGCAGGCGGTGGAAGAAGCCGTGAGAGCAGGGAAGCTTTCCGCCGAGTCGGCGGAAAATATCCGGGGGCTGGAAGCTTCGTCGAAGGACTCGCCCATGGTGGGGGCCAGCATCAGGGAGCTGGTCGAGTCGAAACAATGGGGGGAGCTCAATGACCGCTTTTTCCGAACGTTGGCTTTTGGAACGGGGGGGCTGAGGGGGCGGACAATCGGCAAGGTGGTGACGAAGCCGGAGTTAGGTCGTCCGACGGTTTTGGGTCGGCCCGAATTCCCGGCCGTGGGGACAAACTGCATGAATTACGGCAACGTGTCCCGTGCAACCCAAGGCCTGGTGAATTATCTGAAGAAAAATTTTTCCGGGCAGGCCCCTTCAGTGGTTTTTGCTCATGACACACGGCATTTTTCACGGGAATTCGCCGAACTTTCTGCTCGGACGGTGGCAGCGGCCGGTGGGACGGCCTACCTGTTTGCCGAGGATCGTTCGACACCGGAGCTGTCGTTTGCGGTGCGGCATCTGGGGGCGCAGGCGGGGGTGGAGATCACCGCCAGCCACAACCCTCCGCATGACAACGGGTACAAAGTTTACTTTTCGGATGGGGCACAGATTGTGGAACCCCACGCCTCGGGAATCATCCGGGAGGTGGAGGCCGTCAGGGAACCGGAACAGGATCCTCAGGCAAAAAACGGCGGGAAAGTCGTCATCGTGGGTAGTGAGGTGGACGAGGCTTATCTTGATGCCCTGAAAGAGTTGGTCATCGAGGGCGAAATGTTGAAAAAAGAAGGGGGAAAGCTGAAAGTGGTTTACTCCCCGCTGCATGGAACCGGAATCCGGATTGTGCCAGCAATGTTGAGGGCAATGGGAGTCCAGGCCGCCGTGGTGCCCTTGCAGGAAAAGGGAGATGGGCGTTTCCCGACGGTCAAATCGCCCAATCCGGAAAACGGGGAGGCACTGGCCTTGGGAATCGGGCAGGCCGAGAGAGAAAAAGCGGATTTGGTTTTGGCGACGGATCCGGATGCCGATCGGATGGGGGTGGCGTTACGGGATTCTTCCGGAAATTATGAGCTGATCACGGGAAACCAGATTGGATCGCTGATGGCGGCTTATCGGATTGACCGGATGAGGGCGAAAGGATGGATCGAGCCGGGGCAGGAAAAAGGATGTTGCCTCATTAAGACCTTCGTGACGACGGATCTTCAAAAGGAAATTGCCGGATCGGCGGGCATGAAGTGTGTGGAGACGTTGACAGGATTCAAATATATCGGCGAAAAACTTGGAATTTACGAAAAGCAGGCAGGAGGACGGGGGAAGATGGGTTCGGAGGATTGGAGAAAAAAGCGTATCGAAAAGAGCACCTTCTTTGTTTTTGGAGGCGAGGAAAGTTACGGGTACAGCGGGGGGGATTTTGTGCGGGACAAGGATGCGAACGGGGCGGTGCTGATGTTTGTTGAGGCCGCCGCGTGGGCCAAGGCGCAGGGGCGGGACCTGTTGCAGGAGATGGACGGGATTTATCGGAGGCACGGTTTGTATCTGGAAAAATTGGGGACATTGGAGATGCCGGGGGCAGAAGGGGCGAGACAGATTGCCCGGGCGGTGGAGAGCTATCAGAAGAACCCGCCGCAGGAATGGGGAGGTAGGAAGGTGTTGGGGGTAAGCGATTTTGAGAAAGGTTTCCATCGGGATGTAGACGGGAAGGAGATTCCAAAGGAGAGAATGCTGATTTTTGATCTGGGCGAAGGATTCCGGGTGGCGGTACGGGCCTCGGGGACGGAACCGAAGATGAAATTTTATTTTTTCGGAAAAAAGAAAGTCGGCGCACAGGAAGATCTGGGTGCGGCAAAAAGCGAGTTGGCCGGGATTTTGGATGAATTGTGGAAGTGGACCCAGGTGGATGCACAGAAACGGGCGGAGGGAAATTGAGATGGCCTACCCCAAGAAATTACAGGAGATCGTATCCTTGTTTGAGCATCTTCCGGAAGAGGAGAAGCGGGAAAGCCTGGTTTCCTACAGCCTCACGACAAAAAACTACGAACCCAAGGACGGAGAAAAGTTTGATCTGGAGGATGTGCGGAAGGATGAAGAGTGTGCCGACACGGTGGGCGTATTTTTAAAAGTGGATGAAGAGGGAAAGAGTTGTTTTCGAATGACATTGGGGCCTCAGGTGCAGACTTTGACCAAGGCGATGACGGCGATTCTTTGCAAGGGATTGGACGGGGTGACGCCCAAGGAGGTGATGGAGTTGGAGAGTGATTTTGTTCCAAAGATTGTCGGGGCTCAGTTGGTTCGGGTCCGAAGTCAGACAACCTATTATATCCTTTCTCGGATGAAGGGGATTTGTAAGGTTTGGTCTGATCGGCAAAGGGCAGCGGGTAAGTAGCTGGGATTCAGAATTTTAAGGGATCACAGGCTGGGCTTGAATCCGGGCTACGAATTAAAATTTGACTTAGAATAATTCTAAACGATCTTGGTGGGCTGATGAATAGTCTCAAACAGATGGATCGGGGTGCTTTGAGCGATGCCTTGGATCATTCAGGGCAAAGAACCACCCCCCAAAGGGAGACGGTATTCAGCGTTCTTTTGGATCAGAGAGACCATCCGACGGCCGATGAAGTGTACACGCGGACAAAATCCAGAATGCCCACCATCTCCATGGCGACTGTCTACAACTGTCTGGAGACCCTGGTTTCGTGCGGCTTGGTCAAACAGGTGAATATCGAGAGGGAGCCGACCCGTTACTGCCCGAACCTCGCTCCCCATGCGCATTTTCACTGCCGGGATACGGGCCGGGTGTATGACGTCCCGGTGCCGCCGGACATGATGCATGAGTTGGCCGAGGTTTTGCCGGGTGAGTATCGGGCGGATTCGGTTGAATTGGTCTTCCGCGGACATTTGGCGAAAGGAAAAACAAAATGAAGAATGCTCTTGAAATCAAAGGCCTCAAAGCAGCAATCCAAGGAACGGAAATTCTGCACGGGCTTAACCTCACCATCCCCAAGGGGGAGGTGCACGCCATCATGGGAAAGAACGGATCGGGCAAGAGCACCCTGGCCAAGGTCATGGCCGGTCACCCCGATTATGAGGTGACGGGGGGAGATGTTCTGCTCGATGGTAAAACCATTCTGGGGCTGGAACCGGATGTGCGGGCGCGGGAAGGTTTGTTTCTTGCGTTCCAATATCCCAGTGAGATTCCCGGGGTGACGATCGCGAACTTCATGCGGGCGGCTCTGAATGCCCGCCGACCCGAGGGTCAGGAGATCGATGCCGTTGAATATTACAATGAGCTCTACAAGAAGATGGATCTTCTCAAGATCGACCGTGCCTTCACCTCCCGGGCGGTGAATGACGGCTTTTCCGGAGGGGAAAAAAAGAAGAACGAAATCCTGCAAATGGCGATGCTGGAGCCAAAATATGCCGTCCTGGATGAAACGGATTCGGGTTTGGATATTGACGCCTTGAAGATTGTTTCCCACGGCGTGAACAGCCTGCGCGGCCCCAAGATGGGGATTCTGGTGATTACCCACTATCAGCGGTTGCTGGATTACATCGTGCCGGATGTGGTGCATGTGATGGTGGATGGCCGGATCGTAAAGAGCGGTCCGAAGGAGTTGGCGCTCGAGATGGAAAAGAAGGGCTATGACTGGGTGGAGAATCTTCTCCCGGCCTGAAAGGGGTAAAAGAGATGAGCGACACCACTCTCCAGGAAAAGCCGGATCTGCAAATCGACCAGGATCAGGGAAATTTTTCCTATCCTGAAAACTACGCCTTTGATGCCGGGACCGGACTGACCGACAAGACGATCGACTACATCTGCGATGCAAAAGAGGATCCGGATTGGGTTCGGGAGTTCCGTAAAAAGGCACTGAAGGTTTTTAATGAAAAGCCCCTGCCGACGCATTGGGCCAGCAAGGATCTGGAAAACATTCATTTTGATGATTTCCGGTACTACCTATCCAAGGGAGCCAAGCCAAAACGTTCCTGGGACGAGGTCCCGGATGATGTAAAGAGGACCTTTGAGCGTTTGGGGATCCCCGAAAAAGAGAGGGCTTTCCTGGCGGGGGTGGAGGCGCAGTTCGACAGCGAAGCGGCCTACTCGAACATTAAGAAGGCGGTGGCCGAGCAGGGAGTCATTTTTGTGGGAAGTCGGGAGGGACTGAAGGATCATCCTGAAATTTTTAAAAAGTGGTTTGGGAAGGTCATTCCCACGGCGGACAACAAATTTTCCGCTCTTAACAGTGCTGTCTTTTCGGGTGGTTCCTTTATTTACGTTCCCAAGGGGGTGAAGGTGAAACATCCCTTGCAGGCTTACTTCCGGATCAATGCGGAAAACTTCGGTCAGTTCGAACGGACCCTGATCATTGTGGATGAGGGGGCCGAAGTGACCTACATGGAAGGATGCACGGCACCGAAATTTGATTCCGTCACCCTGCATAGTGCGGTCGTCGAGTTGGTCGCCCTGAAAGGCGCCAAGATCCAGTACATCACCGTTCAGAACTGGAGCCCCAACGTCTTCAATCTGGTTACAAAACGGGGGT
>Ga0214917_10003896_pt1 | contig 16957 bp, 16 predicted proteins | sample LL_1208_BB_MetaG_FD_177983 | JGI IMG/M metagenome (GOLD analysis project Ga0214917, IMG submission 177983) | Freshwater microbial communities from Lake Lanier, Atlanta, Georgia, United States - LL_1208_BB | ecosystem: Environmental > Aquatic > Freshwater > Lake | place: USA: Georgia | collected... | reverse complement strand
AGCCACTTATGTTTATCAATTACTTAAGGCCCGGTAGCGCAGTTGGTTAGCGCGCCGCCCTGTCACGGCGGAGGTCGCGGGTTCAAGTCCCGTCCGGGTCGCAAAGGTTTTGGTGTCGTACTTTTTAAAGGCCGATATCAGAACCTTGTTTGGCTTGGTAGCTCAGTTGGTACGAGCGAACGACTGAAAATCGTTAGGTCGCCGGTTCGATCCCGGCCCAAGCCACACTTTTTAAATATAGTCTAAGGGAAGATTTATATGCCAGTCTTTCAGATATTCATCATTCAATTGTTAGAACCCCGTCATGTAAGAAATATCTTTCACCAGATTTTTTACATAAAAATTGGTTCTCGTTTTCTTCTATCAATTTGAAACCTTCTCTGCCGACCCAACCTATTTGGACCGCTGGATTACCTACAACTAGAGCGAAATCTTTTACATCTTTTAAGACTACAGAACCTGCCCCCACCATTGCCCATTTTCCAATTGTAACTGGAGCAACACAAATAGTTCCGGCCCCTAAAGAAGCACCGTCAAGAATGGTTACGCCCTGTTTTGTCCAATCACTTGGTGTCTTTAGGTTTAAGTTCGAAGTTATGGCTCTAGGATTTAAGTCATTTGTAAGGACAACTCCTGGGCCAATAAATACTCCATCACCTAGTTTGGCTGGCTCATAAATTAAGGCACTATTTTGAATTTTACAGTTATTACCTATTTCGACGCCAGGTCCAATATAAACCGCCCTTCCTATTATTGAATTCATGCCTATTTCAGCTTCGTCACAAATTTTTGAATTATGCCAAACTTTCGTACCAACTCCGATATTTGCAGATTTCGAAACTTCAATACTGGATACAGACTCCATTTTTAACCTTTCTACAAACTTGGGTCGTTCATTCATGTAACAATACTGCCTGTGAACAAAAAAGCTCAGCTTTCCGTGGTTATAGCCTCCATTGGAAGACCAGGACTGACGAAAATTCTTCAAGATATCACCAAATCAAGCGCTCAATTCGCACCGCAGATTATTTTAGTTCTTGATGGAGTTGAGGCAAATGATCCTAACGTTAAATTATGGAAAGAATTATCTTCAAAGGTATTAATTAATCCAACCCAATTAGGTCCAAGCGTAAGTTATTCACGTGGGATAGCAGAAGTAAAGACACCATATTTCCGAATTTTCACTGACGATGACGAGTGGGATGCGCTTGCATTTGAGGAGTCAATGATTGAGCTCGAGCCGTCAACGGTTCTAGTTTGTCAGACAAACTCGCATGATGAGTTTGGGAGCGCCATCCGGAATTCTAATTTTCCGCCAGAACTGTCTCCTTTAGAAAGTGTGTACTGCCCAATTCTTCCATGGAAAAGGAATATTGTTTATTTTCATTTAACATCGATGATTTTCCCGATTGAGGTAGCACAAGTTAATTTCGACGAAACTTTGCCTATAAGGGAAGATTTAGATTGGCTTCAAAAAATTTACTATGCTGGAATTAAATTCAAGTTTTCCAAAATTGTGCTTAGCAGCGTGAACCCAAGCCATGTACGATCATTCGAACGACAAACTCTAGATATTGATTTAGCATGGACGCTACGCCTAAAGCTTGTGTCTAGGGCACTTTCCAAACAGTTTGTCTATTTTCACTGTTATAGAAGTGCAGCTCTTGTCGGAAAACCATCTGTTATTTTTAAAGGGATTCTGCGGCTTTATAGAATTGTTGGACCTCCCAACATAAAGGAATTTGCTGCTATAAGTTTCTATCTATTGATAGCTGTGTTGAAGAAATTGAAAAGTAGGTAATTGATTCAAAGTTGTTCTATTTTTAAGTAGATTTTTTTAAATTCATTCTCTGCAGATAATTCCTTGGCTGCAAAATCCAAATTATCATGAATCATCTTCCAGTCTAAGTCATGTTTTGACTTAATTACCTCAGCAGCCTCAACTCCATCGAATGTGCCAAGTTTTAGTCCGACACCATATTCATCGATTAATTGATCTACTTCATCCAAACCACCACTAAATACAGGTAGCCTCGCCTGAATAAATTCAAAAAATTTATTAGGAAGAGTAACCCTTAATTGACTAGTTGATGGGTTTAATAGATAAATTCCGGCATCAAATCTTGAAATTTCAGAAATCATGATATCTGGCTCGACTGGACTTAATACATGAAAATTTCTTACAAACTTCTGTGCGTCCTTAAGTGACCTATAATACTCAAATTCAACCGGCTTCAAGAGTAAGGATACTGAGTAATCTAGACCAAGAGCTGCAGCCAGTATCGCATGCTCCTCAAGCCCCCGAATAGGAGCGGCTATTCCGTGGTGTACGAAATTAACCGGTTTTATATTACGAATAGGCCGGACCCTTGAATTATAAGGGGCAACATTTCGAAGTACATGGATGTTAGAAAGATCGAATTCTTCTTCATACAATCTTGCTAATGAAGTCGACACAGTAAATATATTTGTAACATCGGGTAGAAAGGTTTCACACTGCCATTTCTTATAATTCCCAACCCGTTCAACCCAGCCGGGTGAATTGGCTAACTCGGTCGGCGCATGCTCATGCAGATCCGCAATGAGTTCAGCGGCGCTAGTTGAATTTTTAAAAGCTGCAATTGAATCTATATCGCAGGCGATGAAAACATCATATTTATTCTGATTTAAATGCTGAATTAATTCATAAATCCATTTGTCTTTACTCAATCTGTATTCAAATGGCTTATCTTGAATTTTTCTCAGCAATATTTCTCTTCTAAACTTCCTAAACGCACGCTCCGGCAAACTTAATCTCGCATGGTCATAATCCGCTATCTTTACCTGCTTAATTGGAATATTTGAAGATGTATCAGTTCCAAGAATTGTTACATCAAAATTTGTACTCAAAAATTTTGCAATTCTTTGGCAGCGAATGTCGAATTCTAAATCTGCACGCTTCCCAATTAAGACTCTTTTCCTCATGAAGTGAGCTCAATCTTATTGCAAGATGTGATTACCGAATAAATTTCCGCGTCAGTCATTCCTGGAAAAAGTGGTAATGATAAAGTTGATTGAGCAAATTCTCGAGCATTTTGCAATTTTTCTGAATCTAGATGTCTATAAGCTTTGTTTTCCGAAACAATTCTCGGGTAGTGGATACCTGTTGATATTCCTAACTCTTGAAGAGAGGCTATAGCCTTGTTTCTGTGAGTAACTTTGATATCAAAAATATGATAGGTATGGTCGCCAGCCAATTCAACAATTGGACGCAATAAATCGCTTCGAATTTCTTTTCGATATTTCTCAGCAATTTCCTTACGCTCATTTGTCCAAGACTCTAAAAATGGAAGTTTGACACTCAGAAATCTAGCTTGCATTGCATGGAGTCTGAAATTACCACCCCAATAATCGTGCTGATATTTCTCTTTGGCTCCCCAGTCGCGGAAATACTTTATTTTTTCCGCTATTTCTAGGTAATCCGTCAAGACGGCACCACCCTCTCCGAGTGAGCCTAAATTTTTTCCCGGATAGAAAGATGTGCTTATGGCGCTAGCATATTTTGTTAAGGCATAACCATCATACTTTCCAAGATGTGACTGTGCGCCATCTATTAAAAGCTTAAGTTCAAATTTATCCGAAATCTCTTTATAAGAATTTAGGTGCTCTACTCGTCCATGCAGTGTCACCAACAAGATTGCCTTTGTTTTCTTTGTGACATGTGCAGAAATCTTCTCAAAGTCTAATAGTGGGGAATTGGGAAAAGTGTCCACTAAAACCGCCGTTGCACCTATTCTTTCAATTGCAAATATAGTCGCTATAAACGTCATTGCCGATGTGATCACTTCATCACCCGGTGCAATACCAACAGATCTGAGCATCAGTTCAATTGCATTGGTGCCATTATCTACACCAATGCAATATTTTGAACCTTCTAGAGAGGCATAACTTGATTCAAAATCCGAGACTTTTGAGCCTAGCACAAATGATGAATTCGAAGTAATGTCTTTGAGCTCATTAGTGAAAGCTGGTATTAATTGCGAGTGTATCCGACTCAAATCGTTAAAGGGTACTACTACTTTGTCCATTTCAACCCTCTAATCTTTCATAATTCAATTCTACTAATTTTCCTTCGTTCATGTAGGAAAATTGAGCAGCCGACAATATCTTCACAATAAATAATGACATATTTCCTGAACTTGCAGGTTCTAAACCACCCTCAATGTAGTTGGAAAATTTCTTCATAGCTACTCCCAGTGCTTCATCGTTACTGATGTCAGGAATTAAAATATCGCCATATTTATAGTTATAAAGTCGAATGTCTTGCTTAGTAAAATTCGGTAAATCTTCGATGCTTTGAGAATATATCTTGACTTTGTCTTCTGTTTTTGTGTCATCGTAATGAATAGACTTTAAAGTTCCCCCCAAAATAAAGTCACGGACTTTAAACGGAGAAAGCCAATTCACGTGTATTGTGGCTGCAAAGGTCGAGTAATTAAGCACTATCGTCGCAATAGATGGTTGAATCCCTGGGAATGGTGTTGAAGCAACCGATATAACACTCTTGGGTAATTCTTCTACAAGATAATTGATAATTGAAAGATCATGAACCGCCAAGTCCCATATCACTGATGAATCATTTTGAATGATTCCAAAATTAGCGCGTGTCGAATTAACATAAGAAATATTGCCTATATCAGGCATTCGATTTTTTATTTCTAAAACTGCCGGATTGTATAAATAAGTGTGATCCACAAAGATCTTTAATTTTCTTTCGTTTGCGATATTTATTAGTTCTTCCGCTTCCTCAAGATCACTTGTGAAAGGTTTTTCGATCCAGATGTGGCAACCTAAGCCCAGGAAGATCTTTGCCAGTTTGTAATGACTTGATGTGGGTGTGGCAATCATAGCTATGTCAATTTCGCTACTTTGACTCATTGCTTCTTCTATAGAACTAAGTATAGTCACAGCTGGATAAAGTTGCTTAATTTTAGAATGCTTACTGAAATCTGTTTCTAAAATAGAAGATAAGTTAAGAGAGTCAGATGCCACAACATTTCTGGCTAAATTAGGTCCCCAATAGCCAAAGCCAACCAAACAAACATTCTTTCTAGTCATGCTGTAACCCCTAACAAAATAACGATACCAAAAAAAATAGAACTAAGTCTCCAAAGGAAGAAAATTTTTATGTTTTCTAATCTCTAGTTAACTTTAAATTATTTGATAAACGACTGGTCATTAATTGTTTGAACCCTTTATATTTTTTGTCATATTCTGGATTTTCATCTAAAAATAAGCCTAAAAGCGAGATAAAAAGTCCATAAGTTAACAATCTGATTGGAATGAAATATCTCGATTCAAAATGAATAATAAGTAATTGACACCCTAGTAAAAATATAAATGGAAGCCATATTAATAATACTTCCCATTTTTTGTTTGATTTTATTTTTAAGAATAAAAACACAATTCCAAGATAAATTAAAATGGGGATTGTCCCGGTTATCTTCCAAACAAGGTTGGCACTTGAATTAAATCCTGGAATCCAGGATTTAAAAAGAAATTTTCCTCGCTCTTTAGCATATTTTAATGGATGCTTTACAGCCGATTTAACTGCTTCAAATCTCCTTTCTTGATTTGAATATTCAGACGAATGTGAATTAATCAAATCACATTTTTCGGCGTCAATGTTGCATGCCCAGTTCATATTATATGGAATCCAATAAAAATTTGGATCCTTCTTTTCGTCGACCCACAAGCCCTCACCTACTCCAGCGGATGCAGACGACATTACATAAGGCACTCCTTCAAAAACACTTTGGGAAATTATCCGCCAGGGCATTGTCACTAATAAAGCAACTGCTGCGGAAAGAAAAATTAACTTTAGACTTTCCGTGGATCGAGTATTTATACTTCTGTGTCGAGTCTTTTTCGCAATTTGGTGTTTTTTCTTGTTGACAATTGCCAAAGCTATCCAGGCTATTAATGAAGCAGAAAGTAAGAGCATTAAGCTTAAATCTGATGTGTGTCGTACCCAAATGGAAATCCCTATAAAAACTCCAGGAATTACGTATTTTAATTTTATTTTGGTTTCATTATGAATTAACATTGCAGTTAATGAAGCTAGGCCCGACAATAGCAGTGCAAAACCAATTCCTTCAGTGTAGAAAATTCCATCTCGCAATATGTATTGAAAATCCCATGAATGTAATACCGCAAATACTATAAAAATTAGAGCTATCCGCCCGAGGTCGGTTTGAGTAACTCTTCGAAAAATGATAAAGGTTCCAACCAACACCATTACCGTAACTGATAGCAGACTAAAAAACAGGGGAATGTTTAGCGAACTCTCCAACCATATTAATGGCACTTCAAGAACTGAGAGGCCCGGAGACCATAGGTGGACAATCCAAAATTGGGTTGTCGGATCAAGCTGCTCAAATCTAGACCACGTTAGTGCTACTTCTAACAAGGATCCGGCATCTCCCGGTCCCCAAGCGGCTCTAATCTGAGATGCATTGGCATTTAGGGGGAGATTGGTAACCCCCATTAGAGATCTTATTCCCTTGGGGAATATTGACGACAGCATTGCATAAGTCATAGAAAAGAAAACAAGTATTTTAAAAACCATCTCATTATTGAATTTTAAGGTCTTAAACAATTTCACATTTTTCATGTCAAATCTCTCCGACTTCACGAGAGTGTTTTTCTATTATGAACCTAATATCCGCACTACATAGTTCGTCGATGTTAGCGCTGCCACTAAAATACTTGCTCCACCACTTTGCTGTTAATTCAATTGCTTCATATTGCGATAATCTCATTTCCCATTTCAAGGCATGTTTTGCATATTCAGGGTTCAGTGAGAGATGCACCGATTCTGAATCTCCTGGTTTAGATAGAAATTCAATTGTTAGATTACCTTGAAAATAATTTAGGAAGATTTTTACCACTTCGCGCACTGCTATCCCTTTTTCATATGGCCCAAAATTGACTCCAATTAATTCCATTCCATCTAATGCAAGCTCCAATGCTTTAATGTATCCAATTAAAGGTTCTACAACATGCTCCCAAGGTCGAGTGCTGTCAGGATTCCTTATTTCCACGGTTTTGCCATTTATGATCCCGCGGATTAGGTCTGGGATAATGCGTTGCTCGGCATAATCTCCACCGCCAATAACGTTTCCGGCACGAACTGAAACTACGTTCGGCCCACCTGAAACCTTTGCAATCTGTTGCCAAGCGGCAACAACGGCCTCGGTTCCAACCTTGCTTGCGCTATATGGATCTTTGCCTTCGAGCGGATCTGATTCAACAAACGCATGCCCTGAATTGTCGTTTTTATAGACCTTGTCTGTAGTCACCACAATTATTGCCTTAATAAAGTCCTTCTTGAATGCAATATCTAATACATTCACTGTGCCCATAACATTAATGTCAAATGTTTCACGGGGGCTTTCATATGACTTCAGCACCAACGGCTGTGCTGCCATGTGAATAATCGTTGATGGTCTGTGTAAATCTATGAATTTCTCTAATGCTTTATAATCCCGGACATCTGCAAATAGTTCAGGGGTAGCACCTGTCCGCTCAGCACGCTCATAAAGTGAATCCTTTTCCGCCGGCAACGAATAACCAACAACGGGAACATTTAAAAGCTCCAATAAAAAGGTCATCCAAGTGCCTTTGAAACCAGTATGACCAGTTAGTAACAATGGCCCTGGCAACTTCCTTAAGTGTTGCCCTAGTGGATAATCCATAGCCAAACTGTAGTCTTTACCCAATAAACAACAAGCAACGCACTACTTTCGTGGCGCAGTCAGGGATGAAATTGAGCGAGAATTTAGACTCAAAGATTGACCAGTTAGTTGCTGACGCATTCTCCGAATTACATCCATCAAGAGCCTTCATTGCTGGGGAAACAAACATTCCTGTAACCGGAAAGGTTTTTGGAGAGCCCGAACTTCGTGCCGCGACAAAGGCAAGCCTTGATTTCTGGCTGACGGCTGGGCCTTACACAGAAGAATTCGAATCTCGCTTTGCCAAAACGGTTGGAATGCGTCATTCCTTCATGGTGAATTCAGGTTCATCAGCAAACCTTGTAGCTCTCAGTTCACTTACCAGCCCTGCACATGGTGATCGAGCCTTAAAACCTGGAGATGAAGTAATTACTGTCGCGGCCGGCTTCCCCACAACTGTTACACCTATTCTCCAGAATGGATTAGTACCGGTTTATGTGGATGTTCATCCTGAAACGCATGTTGCTCTTGATGAACAATTAGAAGCAGCTATCGGACTGAAGACAAAAGCCATAATGATGGCTCACACATTAGGAAATCCATTTAATTTAGACCTGGTACAAAATTTGGCAAAGAAGCACAACTTGTGGCTAATTGAAGATAGTTGTGATGCTCTTGGTGGAACGTATCGAGGTCAGAATCTTGGAACTTTTGGTGATCTTTCCACTTTTAGTTTTTATCCTGCGCATCACATCACTACTGGCGAAGGTGGGGCAGTATTAGTCAAGAAAGTGACTCACAAGCGAATAGTTGAATCATTTCGAGATTGGGGACGCGATTGCTGGTGCGCACCTGGCTGCGATAACACCTGTTTAAAGAGATACGAATGGACTCTAGGTGAATTGCCCGAAGGCTACGATCACAAATATACATATTCGCACCTTGGCTATAACCTTAAATCTGGAGATATTCAAGCTGCAATTGGTCTTGCACAGCTGGATCGACTGGATACTTTTGTCGCTCTTCGAAAGCGAAACTGGGCTTATCTTTCAAATGCACTGAAAGACTTAGAGGAATTCTTGGTACTTCCAAAGGCAACCGAAAATAGCGACCCATCTTGGTTTGGATTCGCTTTAACGGTAAAGCCAAATTCCCCTAAGACGCGAAACCAGATTGTTCAGGAACTAAATGAAAAAAAGATTGGTACTCGGTTACTTTTTGGCGGCAACTTGCTCCGTCAACCAGCATTTATTGGAACTCCTAGACGCGTAGTAGGCGATTTATTAAATACGGACAGAATCATGAATGACACTTTCTGGATAGGAGTCTGGCCTGGGCTTACAATACAAATGTTGGATTATATGATCACGACTATCCATGAAATGTTCATAAAATCTTAATGAAAGTTATCCTTCTTGCCGGCGGGCTTGGAACACGGATTTCAGAGGAAACCGCTGATAAACCCAAGCCGATGGTTTTGCTTAACGAAAAACCAATACTTTGGCACATAATGAGTATCTTTGCCCAGCAGAGTCATACAGATTTTGTTATTGCTGCAGGGTACAAGGGTGAAGTGATTTCGGACTGGGTATCAACCCTTGAAACGGATTGGAATATCCAGACGATTGATACCGGATCAGACACTCAAACAGGTGGCCGCATTAAGCATTGTATGGAATTATTTCCTGGGGAAAGAATGTTAGCCACATACGGCGATGGTGTTGGAAACATCAATATAAAAAACTTAGTGGCCTTCCACGAGTCTCATGGGAAATTAGCAACTTTGACTGCAGTCCACCCACCCGCCAGGTTTGGGTATTTAGATATTTCGAATGGGTTAGTCCGTCATTTCGGTGAAAAGAATCAAAGTGACGCGGGCTGGATTAATGGAGGATTCTTTGTACTCGAGCCTGAAGTAGCCGGTTTAGTGAATTCTCAAGATGAGCCATTTGAGACTGGTGCCCTCCCTAGACTAGTGAAAAGTGCAAATCTGATGTCATTTCATCACGATGGCTTTTGGCAGCCCATGGACACACTCAGGGAAAAAGAAGATTTGTCGAAACTGGCAAGACTATCTACGCCACCTTGGCTCGATGGAATCTAGTAAGACCTAGAATAGGGATATGAAAACGGAGGCTCCGCAATTATCAATTATCACTCCATGCTTTAATGAAGAGGAGTCTGTTCTTAAGTGTTTTGAAAGTTTACGAGACGTCATGTCGAAAGAGCTCCCAGGGGTCACTTACGAGCACATATTCGCCGATAATAGTTCCATCGATAATACTGTTGCTGTAATAAAAAGTTTCCAAAAGAGCGATCCTCGGGTCAAACTTGTTGTAAATAGTAAAAATATTGGCGCCCCACGTAATATATATCGAGCCTTGTCACGGACAACTGGACTTGCAGTCATACCAATGCTGCCGGCAGATTTACAGGATCCCGCTGAAGTTATTCCAGAATTTTACAGAGAATGGAAGGCTGGCTCGTTAATTGTTTTTGGTCAGAGAATTCAAAGACAAGAGAGTTTCGTTATGCGAAGCTTACGAGGACTTTATTATCGCATTATCAAAAGACTAGCTTCGAGTGATATTCCTATAAATGCTGGTGAATTCATGTTAATTGATAGAAAAGTTGTAAATCTTTTAGTGAATATGCGTGAAAGTAATCCTTATTTGAGAGGGCTCATTGCTCAAGTCGGAGTTAAATCTAGTTATGTTAACTATCGTTGGGGAAAACGTGAATTTGGAAAGTCTAAAGCTACCCCATTTGTATTGATAGATACAGCAATTAATGGGCTTGTGAGTACATCTCGCCTGCCTGCGCGAATAGCACTGCTCTCAGGATTCATGTTCTCATTGATCGGTATTTTTCTTGGAGTTTGGTCTTTGACAGCTTCGCTTTTTTCAAACGCGTTGATCGGTTCTGGAATTCCCACGATAATTGTTGCGATTTTCTTTATTGGTGGAATTCAGTTGTTCTTCTTAGGGCTAATAGGTGAGTATGTGTTAAGCATCCACGGTGAAATTAGACCGGAACCTGGTGCGTTCGATCTAGAAACTATAGGGTTTGAAAAAATCAAAGTTAGGAATAGAAATGAACGCTAACAAAATTAGCTTGACTTCCTCATTTCATTCATGGGGGAAACACCTTAAGAGTGCTAAATCTCTCGAATCATTGATCAATGCCTCAAGCAAATTTCAGGTCGATCAAAAAGAGTATCTCTTAGTTCCTTTCACACTACTCGATTTATCGCAGGAAAATCACCATCACTTGCTGAAGACATGGCGTGAGGCCAATCAATTCGCCTATCCAACAAGATTTCCCGTAACGCTTGAAGGCACACAAAAATGGCTGGAAAATGGTGTATTGGATAATGAATCACGAGTACTTTTCTGGATTGCCGACTCTAATTTTGTACGACTTGGGCACATTGGGCTTCTGTACTCGCAAGAGACCTCGAGTTTTGAAGTTGATAATGTTTTGCGGGGGGAGGCGGGTCATCCTGGCCTAATGACCGAGGCAATGAAGTGCCTAGAAAATTTAGTTGAGACAGAACTCAGTTTGGAGACTATCTCGCTGAGAGTGCTCGAGAGCAATACGCATGCCGTGGCATTTTACGAGAATTTGAATTACAAAGTATTAACCAAAACTCCTTTGATGGAGGTGCGTGAGGGAGATACCCTGAGTCTAAAGCCAGGGTCACCTGCGGTAGATACATTTCTTACTATGTCGAAATCGCTACTCGAATCTAGAAGTGATCCAAAGGAAATTTTGACAGCTGGGCCTTCTATTTCAACTAGGGAAATTAGTTATGTATCGGATGCAGTCTCATCAGGCTGGAACTCGCGACATTCTGATTACATCACACGATTTGAAAATTCTTTTGCGGAGTATGTTGGCGCTAAATATGCAATGGCAACGAGTAGTTGCACTGGAGCATTACATTTGTCGCTCATGGCGCTCGGAATTGGTCAAGGTGACGAAGTAATCGTTCCTGATGTCACATGGGTGGCAACAGCATCGGCCGTGATGTACACAGGAGCAAAACCGGTCTTTGCTGATATAAATACAAATGATTGGACAATAAATCTTGACTCCTTGCGAAGCCTAATTAATAGTAAGACTAAAGCAATCATGCCTGTCCACTTGTATGGGTATGGTGCTGCGATGAATCAAATCATGGCAATTGCTCATGAACATAACTTGTATGTAGTTGAAGATGCCGCTCCAGCAATTGGTACCGAAATCAATGGTAAACGCGCTGGAACTTTCGGAGATTTTGGTTGCTTTAGTTTTCAAGGAGCAAAATTATTAGTCACCGGTGAAGGCGGAATGCTCGTAACCGATAATGAAGAATTGTTCAAACGCGCTAAGAAAAATCAGGATCACGGTAGAAAACCTGGGACATTTTGGATTGATGAACTTGGCCATAAATATAAGATGAATAATATAACTGCAGCTCTCGGCCTTGCCCAGATTGAAAGAGCTGAAAATCAGATTTTTAGGAAGCGCCGCATAAACTCTTGGTACACGGAGAATCTTTCAGACATAGGCTCCCTTGCTTTTCAGAGTGAATCTTCGGGGGCCCACTCGATTTGTTGGATGACTAGTTTTACATTGAATGAAAGTTCTCCAATTTTACGAGATGAATTAATTCATTCGCTGAAGCAAGATGGAATTGATTCTCGCCCAGTTTTTCCAGCCATTAGTCAATATCCAATTTGGGGGTATGAGCCAAAAATTCAACCAAATGCCATGAAAATTGGCTCAACCGGAATAAATTTACCAAGTGGTGTAATGCTTGGTAAATCTGCTATCGAGCGAGTTTGTCTGAGTATTCGGAAGGCTTTGCGTAGTTGAGTAAGTTGGAAAGCCGCGAAGTAGCATTATTAGCAAAGGCGTCTGCATTACAAATGACCTTTGCTTCTAAAGCCTCACATATCGGATCATCTCTATCTCTGATTGATATTTTATCTGTAATCGCAACAGGGGTTGAGCTTGCGACTAATGGAAAAATGGGCAACGAACTCATAATTTCCAAAGGACATGCTGCTGCAGGAGCTTACGCAGTACTGGCCCATTCTGGATACATTCCCCTCGATCTTTTGAAAACATATTCCATGGATGGATCCTTGCTTGGGGGTCATGTAACGAGCACTTACGTACCTGTAATTAATCTTTCAACGGGGTCACTTGGACATGGTTTGCCATTTTCTGTTGGGCGTGCTTTGGCAAAAAAGCGTTTAGGGATAGAAGGTCAATCATTCGTGATTTTGTCAGATGGCGAGTGTGATGAGGGCAGCAACTGGGAAGCAGCGCTCCTTTCTAGTCACCTTGAATTAGAAAATTTATCTGTAGTTATTGATAGAAATTTCTTACAATCATTGAAAAGCACTGAAGATACAGTTCGGTTGGAGCCTTTAGCGGAGAAATGGTTGGCATTTAATTGGGACGTTGTCGTGGTAAACGGACATTCACATGTAGATCTTCACGAAGCGATTTTTCGTAAGTCAAACAAGCCTAAATTGACCATAGCAAATACCGTAAAAGGTCACGGGGTTAGCTTTATGGAAAATTCTGTTCCCTGGCACTATAAATCCCCAAATGCTGAGGAGCTTGCAAGTGCGCTTAATGAGATTGGATTCTCGTCGTGAGAAATGCTTTCATTGACGAATTAACTTTACTTGCAGAAGAAGATGACAAAATTTTCCTAATAATAGGAGATCTTGGCTTTGGAGTCATCGAAAATTTCGAAAGTAGATTTCCAAATCAGTTTTTGAATGCTGGGGTAGCTGAGCAAAATATGATGGGAATGGCTGCTGGATTGGCTAGTGCTGGCTATAAAGTTTTTGTCTACTCAATTGGTAACTTTCCTGTTTTCAGATGCTTGGAACAAATTAGGAATGACATTTGTTATGAGGAATTGGATGTGTCAATAGTTTCTATTGGGGCTGGTTTAAGTTATGGCACTTTAGGTTACTCTCACCATGCAATTGACGACATCGGTGTAATGAGTGCTCTACCGGGAATGACAATTTACTCACCAGCTGACCCAATTGAGACGCGCCGTGCTCTACGAGAATCTGTTTCTATTCAAACACCTAAATACTTTCGACTTGGAAAGAGTGGCGAGCCAAACATTTTCAGTGAAACACCGACGGAGTTTCCAAATTGGACTAAATTGACAGATGGAAATGATTTACTAGTCTTAACCACAGGAGCTATAACTAACGAGGCGATCGAAGCTGCTGCTTTGCTCGAAGATCTGGGAATTCAAATTTCTGTTGTTGCAATTCCAGTATTGAAGCCCTTGGTATTTGATGAGAACTTGGTCGGACGATTTGATAATGTAATTATCCTTGAAGAACATTCAAAGTCGGGTGGCTTAGGCACAATTCTTGCTGAGCAGTTTTCTTTAAATGGCGCAAGTGCAAACCTAGTGAAGATAGGATTGCCTGATCAAGTTCATCATAAATTAGGTTCCCAGAAACATCTACGAAATCACTTTAATTTGGACGCGATTGGCATCGTGGACAAAGTCAAGCAGATGCTAGGAAACTAATCTAGAACAACTGATCCTGCTGGCGTAGACTCTTGAACTGAAACACTCCCATACTCCCCATCATTAGTTGATGGATCAATAAACTCAACATCTGCGCCATTTAGTCCATAAAGAATCTCTGTCTTAAACCATGAATCAGCAAGGTGATCAGTGTCCGCAATCGTGATCTTCTCAATTGAAGCAACTGCCTTTCCATCTTGTGATGGATGGTCAGAAGTTAACCACTGGATAAAGAATGGAAGTTCGCGTGAATCGGTGATCTCATTAACTCCAATTTGCTTCCACTTTAGATCGCTTCCATCTGGGCGTGTGCGGTGGCCTTCGATTGCACTGCGACCAAACTTCTCTTCAACCTTTGAAATATCTTCAGTTGCAAAAACCCAAGTGAGCCAGCCGCCGCCTACTTGTGCTGGGGTGGAATTAGGGGGTTGTGGAAAGGAATGGTCATAGCGTTGAGTTTGTCAGTCCCTACTGAAATTGTTCCGACATGAGCCTTTATATTTCACTTTTTGCCCTGTTAATCAGTGTGCTTGGATATGTATTTCCGCGAACCGCGGGTGGTCCAGTTAAGTGGAAGTTGATTCAAGGGGAGGGAACAAGGCCTCCTGATTTGGTTCACGTTGGCCATAGGAAAGCTGTGAAGGTGAAGGTTATTGTTCACGAGGGAATTAATGGAAAAACAGCATTCACTCGAGATGAGTGGTACCCGAATGACAGTGTCCACGTTTTACATGCGATCCGCACGATGGGCAATCCCGCGCCGCGGGTCGAGGTGACTTGGATGGTTTTTAGATTGATTACGAGGCGTGTGATTCTGACAGGATGATCAAGCAAGAATTCACATGTGGATTAGGTGCTTGATTAGATAAGGATTTAAATGCTATAAAGAACCCCTCAGGAATTATTTCCCGAGGGGTTCCCTGCTAAGTGATCCTAGCTATTTGCTCGCATTGTCGCCGTTACTGCGGCGACTTTTGCGTTTCTTGGACAAGTATCCAAAAAGAGACTTCATGAAAGTCTCCGCAATTGAGGTCCAGTTAAGTTCTGGAGCCATAGCTATCACCTCCTTTCACTACTCCCGAGCTTGGGGAGTGCTCGGGAAATCAAAAGCCCCCACGTATTGCAGAAGTGAAATCGGGTTGTCACAAAACGAGTAGATATTAGAGCGATTCTCGGAACTGTGTCGGAAAGTAACGCCAGGGTGTGAGTTGTGGGTGGCTGCGTTGGCGTGCCGAATGTGAACAATCTCCTTGAAGTGTTTCTTATCGCCTGTCCGATTATTGCTGTGGATAGGAATGGTCAGCCCATTGAGTTTGTCAGTACTGAGTGCAAAGGTTCTTCTGACATAAAAGGAGGATTAAATGTCTTTACTACCGCCGGATTTCATAGATTCAGTTGTGGCAATTGGAGACCTAATACGCGGCGAAAAACCTTGGGTGGGGAGTGGTTTTATTTACGGTTCCTTGGAGAAAGAGCCAGAATCGGGATGGGGGCCAGAGGGAAAACGTGTGACTTTATGGTTGGTTACTAATCGCCATGTTTCAGAAGTATTAAAAGATCCGATAATTCGCTTTGACTCAACAACAAACGGAAATGCAGTTCAAATCAACTTGAAAAAGATTGCTCGAACTAGTCATTGGTCAAGTCATCCGGATCCATCGATCGACGTTTCTGTAATTCAGCTTCTTATTGAGCCACTCAAAGAAATCAATGCAAAATTCAAATTTTTTGAAGAAGGTTCTTCCTCTGCAACTCTAGGTGAATTGAAATCGCTTGGAGTCCATGAAGGAAACGGCGGGTTCATACTAGGATTCCCGCTTGGTCTTGTCGAAGGTCCAACTGGTTCAGTAATAGCAAAAAAGACAAGTATTGCCCGCATCCGAAATGCTTATGAAAATAACTCGCCTACGATTTTGGTTGATGGAAGTGTCTTCCCTGGAAATAGCGGTGGTCCTGCTGTAATTCATCCAGAACCAATTGTTATACAAGGCACTACACCAATAGAAAAGGCTTTTCTAATTGGAATAGTTGCATCATACCTACCTTTCCAAGATATCGCTGTAAGTCAATCTACGAATAGGCCTAGAGTGGTCTTCGAAGAGAATTCAGGACTTTGTAATGTTTTTACCGTTGATTGCATTCATCAAGTCATTGATTTTGCGAAGAATATTTCCCTAAATTGAGATCCCGTGGGTTCAAGATATTAGTCGAGAACGACAGACCCCGCAGGCGTCGTTAAGTGCACCGCAACGATTCCGTACTCGCCATCATTTGACGACGGATCAACAAAATCAACTGAAGCACCATTTAATCCATCAAGAATCTCTGACTTAAACCATGAGTCAGCTAAGTGATCAGTGTCAGCAATTGTGATTTTCTCAATTGCAGCAACTGCCTTTCCATCTTGTGATGGGTGATCAGCGGTTAACCATTGAATGAAGAAAGGGAGTTCGCGAGAGTCTGTAATCTCATTAACTCCGATTTGCTTCCACTTAAGATCGCTTCCGTCTGGACGTGTGCGGTGACCTTCGATTGCGCTGCGTCCAAACTTCTCTTCAACCTTTGAAATATCTTCAGTAGCAAAAACCCAGGTAAGCCAGCCGCCGCCTTCTTGCGCTTTCTTGCTAACAGCTTTGCCCCAAGGGGTTTGCTCTGTTGCTGGGTGATCTAGTGGGCAGAC
>Ga0214917_10003895_pt1 | contig 16959 bp, 16 predicted proteins | sample LL_1208_BB_MetaG_FD_177983 | JGI IMG/M metagenome (GOLD analysis project Ga0214917, IMG submission 177983) | Freshwater microbial communities from Lake Lanier, Atlanta, Georgia, United States - LL_1208_BB | ecosystem: Environmental > Aquatic > Freshwater > Lake | place: USA: Georgia | collected... | reverse complement strand
ATAAAAATATAGAAGACATAAAAAATGAATTAAGATCTTATATTGGTTATTACAATAACAATAGAATGCCACTTATTACTATTAACCACACTACTAAAGAACCTAATTCACCTTGGAATGATTATGTTCATTGGACACAAGTTATTCATGGGCATCAAGGAGAAGACGCATACAAACTAACAACAAAACAACAAGTAACTGATATAGATTTTCAAAACGAAAAACCTATAATGACATCTACTGATGGTAAAATCAAAGTTTATAAAGCTAACTCTCCTCAACAATGTATCATATTAGGTAAAGGAAAGACATTTTGCATATCTCAACCGGGAAATAGGATGTGGCAAGGTTACAGAGATACTAAAACTAGTACATTTTATTTTGTTTTTGATGATGAACCACCACATGATAGACTTGGAATTGTTGTTGTAGATCGACAACCAAATAGATTTGAATTAACAGACAAAGTTAATAGAACAGGTACAACAATAGATCCATATACAAAAGAAGAAACAACTGATCCTCAATCTTATATTGATTACTTGAAAAGCAGAGGCATTAATGTTACTAAGTTTGAAAATATTGGCAAAACTCCTGAAGAAATAGCTGAAGATAAAAAATTAGGAAGGAAAAACCATGATTTACTTTGGTTTCAAGAATTATCATTTGAGGAAAAATCAAAGTACATTGGTCGAGGGCATGAATTAACTAATGAGCAATTTGATTATTTGTGGGGTACTAATTTAAAGAGTTTATTGGAGCAATATGTGAAAACTGGCTTGAGGTTAAATAAATATCAAGTCAACAAAATATCCACCAATAGAGATTTGAAAGATAATTACATTCATAATAGATTGATTAATGATCAACAAAGTAAAAATTTGCTCAGATATGAATATGAATTATTAAATGATAAGCAAAAAGAGAAATTATTTGATGTAGATAAATATGCTAAAGTAAAATTGGCTATAAAGTTTAATAGGGTTGATATTTTGCGTGGTATGCATAATTTGTCACACTATAGTGATACTCCAGTTACATCTGCGGCAATACACGGTTCTCTTGATGTAATCAAATATTTTGTTGAAGAAAAAGGAGAAAAAACAAGAAATGATGCTGTTGCAATTGCAGCAGCACATGGTCATCTTAATGTTGTAAAGTATCTTGTAGGAAAAGGCGCAGAAATAAGCAATTTGGCTGTTAACCAAGCAGCAATGAATGGTCATCTTGATGTTCTCAAATATCTTGTAGATGAAAAAGGCGCAGAAATAGTAGGAACAGATGCTGTTCATAATGCAGGAGCGCATGGTCATCTTAATGTTATCAAATATCTTGTAGATGAAAAAGGCAAGAAAATAGGAGATGCTGTTGAAATTGCAGCATCAAAGGGTCATCTTAATGTTATAAAATATCTTGTAGATGAAAAAGACGCAAAAATAAAAGGTGCTGTTGATTATGCAGCAGCAAGTGGTCATCTTAATATTGTCAAATATCTTGTAGATAAAAAAGGCGCAGAAATAGGAAATCTTGCTGTTGTATATGCGGCAACGGGTGGTCATCTTAATGTTATCAAATATATTGTAGGTGAAAAAAATACATATATAGGAAATGCGGTTCAATATGCAGCAGAATATGGTCATCTTGATATTGTCAAATATCTTATTGATGAAAAAGGCGCAAAAATAGGAGATGCTGTTGAGTATGCAGCAAAAGAGGGTCATCGTGCAATAGCAGAATATTTAAGACAAGAATTAGCAAAAAGAGAACAAAACCAATAAATACTAATTATGCGTTTTAAACAATGGTTTATATTAACAGAAGCTAAAGAAGATAAACAACTAGCCTTAGAACTAGCTGATGGAAATCAAAACATCATCAACGAACTCAATACAATCATACCTCAAGGAAGAAAAGAAACTGACCAATTAACTTTATTAGCTGCTTACTATTATAGCAAACATAAAAACATAGAAGACATAAAAAATGAATTTTCTGCTTATGTAAATTATTTTAACAACAACAGAATGCCACTGATTACTGTCAATCATATTACTAAAGAACCTAATTCCCCATGGAATGATTATATTCATTGGACGCAAGTCATACATGGGCATCAAGGAGAAGACGCATACAAACTAACAACAAAACAACAAGTAACTGATATAGATTTTCAAAACGAAAAACCAATGGAAGGTATGACATCTGCTGATGGTAAAATAAAAGTTTATAAAGCTAACTCTCCTCAACAATGCATTATACTTGGTAAAGGAAAAACATTTTGTATTTCTCAACCGGGAAATAGGATGTGGCAAGGCTATAGAGATACTAAAACTAGTACATTTTATTTTGTTTTTGATGATGAACCACCAGACGATAGACTTGGAATTGTTGTTGTAGATCGGCAACCCAATAAATTTGAATTAACAGATAAAGTTAACAGAACAGGCAGAACAATAGATCCATATACAAAAAAAGAAACAAATGATCCTCGATCTTATATTGATTATTTGAAAAGCAGAGGCATTGATGTTACTAAATTTGAAAACATTCCTAAAACTCCTGAAGAAATAGCAGAAGATAAAAAATTAGGAAATCAAAAACATGATTTACTTTGGTTTCAACAATTAACATTTGAGGAAAAATCAAAGTACATTGGTCGAGGACACATGTTAACTGATGAGCAATTTGATTATTTATGGGTTACTAATTTAAAGAGTTTATTAGAACAATATGTAAAGACTGGATTAAAATTAAATAAATATCAAGTTAAAAAAATAGAACCTAATAGGGATTTGAAAGATAATTACATTCACAATAGATTAATTAATAATCAACAAAGTGGAAATTTTGAAAAATATGAATATGAATTATTAAATGATAAACAAAAAGAAAAATTATTTGATGTAGATGAATATGCTAAAGTAAAATTGGCTATAAAGTTTAATAGGGTTGATATTTTGCGTAGTATGCCTAATTTGACACACTATAGTGATGATCCAGTTACATCTGCGGCAATATACGGTTCTCTTGATGTTGTTAAATATTTTGTTGAAGAAAAAAAAGAAAAAATAAAAGATAATGCTGTTGAATGGGCAGCAAAAAATGGTCATCTTGATGTTCTCAAATATCTTGTTGATGAAAAAGACGCAAAAATAGGAGAATATGCTGTTCAATATGCAGCAGCGCATGGTCATCTTGATGTTGTCAAATATCTTGTAGGTGAAAAAAATGCATATATAGGAAATGCTGTTCATAATGCAGGAGCGCATGGTCATCTTGATGTTGTCAAATATTTTATTGATGAAAAAAAAGCAGAAATAGGAGAAAATGCTGTTGAAATTGCAGCAGCACATGGTCAACTTGCTGTTGTAAAATATCTTGTAGATGAAAAAGACGCAAAAATAAAAGGTGCTGTTTATTATGCAGTAGCAAATGGTCATCTTGATGTTGTCAAATATCTTGTAGGAAAAGGCGCAAAAATAGGAAATTTTGATGTTGTAACTTCGGCAATGAATGGTCATCTTAATGTTATCAAATATCTTGTAGGTGAAAAAGGCGCAGAAATAGGAAATGCTGTTGAGTATGCAGCAAAAAATGGTCATCTTGATATTGTCAAATATCTTGTAGATGAAGAAGGCGCAAAAATAGGAGATTCTGTTGCGTATGCAGTAAAAGAAGGTCATCGTGCAATAGCAGAATATTTAAGACAAGAATTAGCAAAAAGACAACAAAACAAATAAGCACTCTCCAATCAAAAACACCTCAATTCTCTTTGTCTAAAAATTAAATTTGCAATTTATTCTTCACAATTTCTTCCAAAAACCCTCAACATAAATTCATACATTTCCTACCAAAAAACACCATAAATAATCTTATGGAATACCTCATGGAAATCACAAAACTTGCCACTACATCCGCACCTTCTCAAATAGAAGCACAAAGGGAACTTCACATTTCCTTATATTTCGCCTCTTTACTCCCCGGCATCATATTCTATATCACCACTCAAACATTCTTTATATTAAAAGATTATTTCAACGAATGAAACCACACGCCGAAACACTCCCTGCCCTCGCTACGAATTAAAATTTAATAAATTATAACCAAAAACCACTAATCAATAAGTTCTACATCCATCGGCGCATCCCTTGTAGTCAATTGATAATACTTAACATTACTATCCAATGTCCGTGTCAAATACCTACTACTAATTCGCACCCTCCACAAATCCCTCTCACCACTCAAATCCACAACCAACCCCTGTGCATGATACTCATCATCTACTAAAAATATATTCAACGGCATACGATGAGATGACAATATCCTCTCCCTGTCAACTCTAGGTCTTGCTGTATAAAGAGTCAAAACCCTATCAACATTATTATTACCATAATTTTTTAACCCATTAACCAATTCAAAATAATCTGACTGCAAATCCTCACTTTTGAAAAACTCCTTATCTCCACCCTCAAGAACATCATCAACCATCATCCTACCACCATGATTGGTAACCATGAAAAATACCTTGTCACTAATATCACCCAAATAAATATCCGCACTATTAGACGGCAAAATATCACCATCGATAGATTCACCAAACAACGCCTTAATCGTCACATCATTAGTTCGCCAAGAAGAAATACCAGAAATAACATCAGAAATTATACTCCTTATCTCACCCATATTCTCTTCGCTTTTTTTAACCAAATTACTTATCTCATCCACTATACCATCATCCTTATAACCCGAAAACCTTCTTTTTAACTCACCCTCATAACCAGAAACATCAATGTTTATGCTCTGCACAGATTCATTCAACCACTCAAAAAAACTTATCATATAAACCACCATCAATCCTAAATTAAAAAATTATATCACAACCTTCTTACCAAATAACCATTGTCTAACAAATCTTCTAAACCATAATTACGCTCAGAACTGTCTAACTCTATTGTTCCTCTACTCGTTATTTCTTCCGGCAAAATAACAGCCCTTATATAGTCATCACCATTTAATATCGCTTGCAATAACCTGTGATGACCATCCGATAATACAAACTTATCACCACTCCTATAAACCTTTATAGGTCGCAAATCAGAACTGTATCTACCTTTGTATAAGGAATCCACAGCAATCTCCATGTTTTCCTTGTCTACTAATATATCATCAATCGCAATAAGCTTCACCACCGCTTCATTCAATAAAAACCAATTATTAAATTTCATAATACCTATTTATCCAAATTCCGACGAAATATTCCTCATCTCACTATAAATTAAACTTCAACAAAATAAATATATTCATGATTACTTTCTACCAATTCCTAGAAAATATAGACCAACCCAAAATAAGAATCAAACTGGACAACCCCTCACAACCATCCACATCACCAAGCAAAAAATTCATAGAAGATATCATCAACGAAACAAACGCCAAATTAAATGAATTTGATCCAAATTCATTCTTTTTTATTGATAATGACAACACACTCGTTATCTTTAACCTAACAACAGGATTCGCCGCACCCAACTCCGTTAGCATCGTTGAACTTCGCACAGAACCACAAAAAACAGGAGCGGGTTCAAGATTTATGCAAAAATTATGCGACAAAGCAGACTCTTCAAATATTACACTTGAACTATCAGCCACCCCACTAAAAGTAAAAAACAAAATACCTAAAACCAAACTCAAAGAATTTTATAAAAAATTTAAATTTAAACCCGCAACCGGAATCGATGAAATGGTAAGAATACCACAAAACTAAACCACCATCTTCAAACACTACAAATTAAATGTTACCAGCTAAATACTTATATGAACTTCAAACTATGGCTTGAATCAACCGAAGAAGAATATTCCAACCAACTTACAAATGAACTATGCAAATTTATTAAAGATAACAACAGACTACCAATAGCACAAAACACCCCAATACTAGGCGGGCATACTTCACCAACAGGAACTAGACTAGGATATAACATAGAAATTACAGAACTTAAACTATTCCAACATCTATCTGAATTAAAAAACCACATCAGATTTAATTCAGATGAAGAAATATTAAAAGCTAATGACTTAGAAAATATTATACAAACAACAAGAAATTTATCTAGAGAAGAAAGAAGCGAAGAAAATCTAAGAAAAGTAGCAGACTTTTATAACACAAATAAAAGATATCCTTCTCAGCGTAAACCAGAAGAAAAAAAATTAGCAAAATGGCTTGACGGTAAAAGAAGAGCCAAAAAAGGATTGGTAAAATATAGAATTTATCCCAATGAAGAACAACTAGGAACAGAACTGGGACTACCAACAAATTGGTTAGATCCACAAATAGATGTTGTAGCAGAAAGAAACAAAAAAATAAGCGAAGATAATATAATAAAATTAGCAGAATTTTATCAAACAAATAACAGATATCCTTCCAGAAATATTACAGCAGAAGAAGAATTGGGAACATGGCTTTATAATAAAAGACAAGCAAAAAAAGGAAAAATGAGCATTTCTACACTTTACCCCGGCGAAGAAGAACTAGGCATTTCTCTAGGATTACCAACAAACTGGCTTGACCCACAAGTAGATGTTGTAGCAGAAAGAAACAAAAAAAGAAACGAAGAAAATCTAAGAAAAGTAGCAGAATTTTATCAAACAAATAACAGATATCCTTCTCAGCATAAACCAGAAGAAAAAAAATTAGGAATCTGGCTTAAGACAAAAAGAGTGGCTAAAAAAGGAATTGGAAGATATAAAATTTATCCCGGTGAAGAACAACTAGGAATAGAACTAGGACTACCAACAAATTGGCTAGAACGCTAAATATAAAATCAAACCAACACCCTAAATATTGCTACAAACCAGAATCAAACGCTACAAATTAAAAATCCAACCACTAAATATCAACATGAAACTTAAAGATAAAGCTACCATCAAAACAAATTTTCCAGAAGCAGACTTTTGGATCGTTCGCAGAGGATCAGAACATGATGTCGGTAAACCTACCAAAAAATTTAGCGAATATCACATAGGAATTAAAGTCACATCTGATGACCTATTACCAGATTATCTCTATTACGCAATGACATATCTACACAACCAAGGATACTTTAAACGATTAGCCACAGGAATGTCAAACTTGGTAAACATCCAAGTCAAAGATGTTAAAGATATTCATATTGGCTAAAAATAAACACAGCGAAATATTCCAACCCTCACTACGAATTAAATATCAAAAATAAAAATCATCTCGATTGCATTCTTCTTCGATTCAAATCTTCTATTCTTGGTATCGCATGAACATCTATTTTTTCCATTATATAATAAATCGCTTCCTCTAATTTGTCTATTTTTTCCATTATGTGTAAACTAGCATTTTGATCATCATGTTGCAAATCATAAATTAATTTCAATTTTTCGTCCAACTTTTCTAGCTGCGTCATCAAAGCCGGACTTTCTGAAAAACCAGCATTCATAGTAGATGCATTCTCTTTTATATCAAGCCATTTTTTGAATCTTTTCATAAAAGTATATATCAAAATTATAAAATAATTTTACAAAAATAAAAAATAATGCAACTATTTTAAATCACGATTATACGAAATATTATTCATAATTTTAGAAACAACTGGAAGATATGAATCAGAACTTCTATCAAAATATGGATTTGGATTATTATGAATTAACTTCAAAAGTTCTATACTTATATCTTCAAAACTACGCAGCAACTCAACTGTCAAAGCCAAATTATTAATATTTTTTTGCATTTCAGCAAGCGTTTTATCTGTAGCAACTTTTGCATCATCAGCCGGTAAAACATCTTTCCCTTGAAACTTGCGTAAATGGTTATCATTCTGAAATTTCATGAAAGAAACAGTATCTTTAGCCCGCTGATCAAGTTCTCTGTAATATTGATTAACATAAAATTGAATCACCTGTGGATCATTAGTTTCTCTTACCTGTTTTATAGGCTCAGTTGAACGAATAATAAACCTCAATAATTTATCCGCTTGATGAAAAAGACCACCTGTTGTCAAAAGACCAGTTTCCCCCTTGTATATGTCACCAAGATCACTACGCACAAGTGAAGTTCTTTTACCACCTATAAGCGCATTCTTAATATCATCTAAAACCTTCTGCTTCTCAGGACTCAAACCAGATCCAGTCCTACCTGTAGGCATCCCAACCGGCTCTCCAACCTCTCGCATCAAAACCCAATCACCAAAACGCTTCATCTCACCTCCACCATAATGTATATATTAAATTTCATCAAATGTTAAGTAATAATTCGCTCCAGTACCACGATGCATACCTAACTTAATATAAAAATCTTCAGCACCCTCAGTTGTGTTCAATAAAATACCAGCATTCTGACTCCTAGCATACTTCTTAATCTTCTCAAATAACTTCACCCCCAACCCCTTCTCCTTCACAGCCATATTCCTAATTTTAATATACATCCCATCTGGTATACCTTCATCATTCGGAACATCAGGCTCCTTCCAAACAGAAGCTATACCAACTACTTTACCATCCTCATCATTTATAACAATGTTCTTGTCATGCCTAGAAAGCATACTTGCCTGTATTGCATATCTTCGCCTCGGTCCTTCAGGAAAATCTTCAAAACTCTCGTTTAATAAACACCAAGAATTAAAACCAATCATAATACATATCTATCCACAAATCTGGCGAATTAAATTTTAATTAATCTGCACATATTTTTGATCAGCATCTGAAAATTCAGCAACAAGACGAGAACCCTTCAAAACACTTGGATCCCATATAACACCAGATGGAACATCCCAATCACTTAGCCAAGTATCGTAATTTTTATTTCCTATATCAATATTAGTAACAAATCCCGCACCATCAAATTCTACCCCACCACCACATCGTTTAAGAACATTTTCATAATTTCCATACTCATCAGGTCCATACAGTTGGTCACTCGTATGATCCCATCGCACTATCTTTTGAAGCATAGAATTTACATCTTGACCCCAAAAAGGACAAAACTTTTTACTAAAAAAGATGAAATGTCTTTCAGTTTTTATTTTACAAATTTTATCTTCATCTATTGAAATACTATGCAAATATTTAAACATTTTTTCTTCATGCATTTCCATCGCCAACCACCTAAGCCAACTTGAACCAAAACCATACCAAAGACCACCACTAGGTTTTTTCGTTAAATGAAATTGTATTTTTTGCACTACCGGAGGCTCCCTGTATTGCGACAACACAAGCCTAGCATGTGGCATGCTTGTATCTACAATTTTTATAAGATCTGATAAATGATCAGATTTAACTGACTCTAAAGCAAGCCATTTTTTAAATGTTTTCATAATACCTATCTATCCACCTCCCCGGCGAAACACTACCTCTCCCGCTACAAATTAAAAATCAACCAACTAAATATACACATGACCACATTCAAACAATTTTTAGAAAATGAAAACAAAAACATCAAAACAGAAATAATCGATGATATAAAAGTGATTGGAGATGATAAATTTATTGCAAAAACTAAAGAAGCTCTTTCATCATTAAATAATTCAAAAACTTTTAATCAAATAAAACAATTTATTGGAATCATCGAACAATCAGAACGAAGCGGCATGGTCTTTTGGAACAAACCACCTAAATATCAAGTGGGAAAATCAACCTACGAAGCAAATTCATTATGGTACGCATCAACCATTGCTCACGACACATATCACTCTGCTTTATTCAGACAAGGAAATAACACAAATGGCAAAGATGCGGAAATCAAATGTCTAAAAATTCAACGCAAAGTTCTTCAAGAAATTAATGCGCCAGAATATATGATAAAATACATAGATGAACATATAGTTAATCCAACCTACCAAGATAAAAATTATAAAGATAGAAATTGGTAATTAATCAAATATTAATTGCTCCAACATTACCACCACCCAAAAAATACCCCGGCGCATTTTTTTTAAACCCAACCCCCCCAAAACTTTTTAGATTTTCACAAAACCCCACACCAAACCATTCCGGCAACTTTGTAAAACGCCTAGCGAAAAAAAAAGAAAGGAAGGAATAAGAAAGGAGCCATGGGGGCAAGGGTATACCAGATTAAGCTACTACGCATATAGGAATCTCAAGTCTAATTTTGTTATGGCAACTTTGTAAAATAAATATATTTTTTGTAGACTATATTGTCGTATGGTGTAGATGGTCACCTGAACCACCTTGATGGGTGTGGTTCAGGTTTGTTCAAGTTATTCAAGGTTGATCTTGAAGCTTGAGGTAAAGATAGTCTTGTTGTCCACTATTGATATTGATGTTTCAATGGTAGAACTACGATAGTGGGAACAACCACAAGATAACATAATTAAAACCAATAGTATCCTTGCCATGTGTGTTTACTCCTTTATCTGATCGCCAGTCTTTGCTATATCTCTGATAGCAAATATGATTGTGAATATGAAAGTAAACCAGACAAATAGGTTGGTAAATCTATCCATGACAATACTCCAATTGTTCCATCATCGGAACAATTATGTTATCGGCATTCTGAACCTGAACCTTTAACCTTTCCTAACACGACAATATAGTGGAGCCTTTTAGTATACTATGTTGTCGTATGAGGATGAGTAAGGCGACAAAAAAACCCCCGGTCAAAAGACCGGGGGCTGGAAACTGGAGCTAGGGTCAATCGTCTTGTTGCTGTCTAGACTGCAACCATTCAGCCCACAACAGGGGAAATGTGGTGGATATGAATTCCTGCACATCCTCAAGGGTAGCAAACCCTTCCCGCATCCTATCCGATAGGTATTCCTCATCGGCAAAGAAATTGCTCCTATTACCGCAAGCGGCATAGGTGGCGTATCGTTCCGCTCTAGATTCCGCATCGAACACATGCTCATACCGGCTTCTCTTGCGTCGAATCTCGCCCTCAAGGAGATCGAGGGCTTCAATGTTATCTATCCGGCGCAATTTATGGTCGGCAATAAATTGCGCTGCCAAGCCTTCCAATTGTCGGCGGCGTTCCTGCTGTTTTATGCGGTCCCAGTGATCCTTGGTTGTGACCTGCTGGTCGAAATTTTCCGTAAACCATTGCATGAATGATCTGAGGTCATGGACCAGTTCCAGCCCATCAGGGGCTGGGGCATCATCAATAACATTGCCACGGCGGTCCTCCATGCACCACATTAACAACTCCCGCCCGTTTATATGGCGGGTGCTCGTCCCGCCAATATGATCCCCGTCTTCGTTGCTATCGTCCCAATGCTCTTCGGTGACGAGTTCAATTCCCGAAAGAAAGCCGAGGCGAGCGAGTTCAGATGCGTTGGTCATATCACAATCTCCGAATGAGTGGGCGAAAACCATATTCGCCCGACTACAATCTACGCCAGAAAAAAGCTACAGTCAAGGTGGTTTTAGCCAGGAGCAAAAAAAACCTCTCCACCTAGTACGACAACATAGTACACCAGCCAAGTAGCAATTAGGTTTTCCTAACTCCAACCACCTACAACAACATAGTATACTAAAAAGGTGCGTTATATTTTGATATCAAATACATTGAAGACAAAACAAGGTGACTATGTTGTCGTATGGTGGTGTGTGGGGAAATAAAAAAACCCCCGGCGGTTCGCCGGGGGTCTTGGTTGACAATCAATCAATTGGATCAACTGGTTCGTCGGTCCAATAGTTGGGATCGCTCAAAACATCAGGTCGATACTTCGACAGTTTTTCATCCCGGCAATTGTCGCAAGCATAGCAGAGGAATAATCCTCTGGCATCGTGTTCTTTCTGTTTGTACCCCTTACCACAATCGCAAAGATAGCGAATATTGTCTTCAACAAGGACAGTATAGGGTTCCCCCACCGGCACTAATTCGCCCCTGCGGATCAAGTCCGCCCAGTAGTCTCGTCCCAATTCCTCCACATTGAATTCGGACACATTACCGTTTGCCCGTCGCATTTTTTGTTTTGCGACTTCGACAACAAACACATCACGACGCACTTCCACGATTTTCATAAATCACCTGTAACTGATGGGCAAAAACCATATTTGCCCGACTACAATCTACGCCAGAAAAAAACAACAGTCAAGTGCGGTTTAGCCAAGAACAAAAAAAAACCTCTTTCCCTAGTACGACAATATAGTCCACCACAATAGTGGCAATTAGGTTTTCCTAATGCTCACCCCCATACGACAATTTAGTCTACAAAAGAGGTGCGTTATATTTTGATATAAAATACATTAAAGACAAAACAAGGTGACTATATTGTCGTACAATGGTTCCAGAAAAAAAAATAAAAAAACCTATCAACAGATATCTGTTGATAGGTCTGATATCTTCTGAAAAATCTGATATCAATTGTTAAACCAAGGCATCTGGCTTGCTAGGAAATCAGACGCACTGGCTTCTGGACTGAGGTCTATAGAACATTGCCCCCTTCTATCATGTTCTATATCTTTATCGGTAATTACTATTACCTCCCTGCCGTTTTCTATCTCTACATGAACGCCTTTTCTGATTTCAAACATCTTTCACCCTACCGCAGGGGTTGCACCATGCGTTCCCTGCACTAGTATTATACAGACATCCTGAAGAATGTCAAATAAAAAAATAAAAAATTTTTTCCTACCCTAGTACGACAATATAGTCCACCACACTAGTGGCAATTAGGTTTTCCTAATGCCCACCCCCATACGACAACATAGTCAACTAAAAAGGTAGCAATTAGGTTTTCATGAGATCGCACCGCACGACAATATAGTCTACAAATTAACTCCACTATGTTGTCGCTTGGATAAGCAACAATGATATGCATTGCGGATAAGAAGAGGGGATTACTATTGCGGATAAGAAGAGGGGATTACTATTGCGGATAAGAAGAGGGGATTACTATTGGGGATATGATTGGGGATTAGTGCGACAATATAGTACACTTTTTTTGTCCACTATGTTGTCGTATAGTGGTGTGTGGGGAAACAAAAAAACCCCGGTCTTTCGACCGGGGTTTAGTATTTACTTTTTTGCTTTCGCTAACTTACCCATTTCAATTATCCTTAATCGTTTTAATCTGGCAACATGAACCCTGTACCTTTGTCTATAGTTTTTATCCTTTGCAACTTCTTCTGATACCTCATTTTTGCATCGGGGGCAAACCATGTAGTTTTGTTCTATCCCAAAAAGTGCTATATCAAAGTCATTTGAATCGTCATGCCATTTGTTACACCGACAGGTGCTACACTCCAAGTACATTTCTAATCTTAAACTTATCATCGCTTTCTCCTTAAAGCACCTCCTTGGTACACCACAATAATACCGAAAAAACAACCAAAGTCAACCAGAAAAATAAAAAGTTTTTCCTTCCCCTAGTACGACAATATAGTCCACCACACTAGTGGCAATTAGGTTTTCCTAACTCCCACCACCATACGACAATTTAGTCTACAAAAGAGGTGCGTTATATTTTGATATCAAATACATTAAAGACAAGTCAAATCAACTATATTGTCGTACAATAGTTCCAGAAAAAAAAATAAAAAAACCTATCAGCAGATATCTGCTGATAGGTCTATTTGTTCTTGATATCACCCGATAAATTCATCGGGTATATTGCAACCCATTTCTTTCATCCAGTCAGCAAGTTCTTTCGGAACCCTTGCTATATTATAGCCTGCGCTACCAAGATCTTCCAAAGTATTACCTTGGAAGAAAAGTTCGTACTCTGTGTGATAATCATCTACGAAAATTTGATCTTCTGATACTGGGTAGGTTTCCCCCGCATAGGGGGCAACCCTACCTTCCTTGAAAAACAACACCATTTTCAATTTTTTCATAAATCCGGGCACACACACAACTCGTTCAAGCGTTTTCATCGTTACCTTCCTTTGCTATAGGGTTTGCTCCATGCATTCCCTACACACTCATAATACACCGCCCCACACAAATGTCAAACGGAAAAATAAAAAAAATTTCCTCCACCCTAATACGACAATATAGTATACCACACTAGTGGCAATTAGGTTTTCCTAATGCTCACCCCCATATGACAATTTAGTCTACAAAAGAGGTGGGATATATGATGATATGCAAACCGATATGAGACAAGTTAAGTGTACTATATTGTCGTAAGGTTGTGTGTGGGAAAACAAAAAAACCCCCTTCGGACATCTCCGAAGGGGGAAAGGTGGCTGAAATCCTGCTTAGGCTGGCAGGTTCAGCACAACCTCCTTGTTGTATATTTCCATCCTGACCTTTCCGGTCAGGATGTCGAGGATCACCATGTCGGTTTGATCCCCTAGCAAGGGGCGAAAGTCATTCGCCAGTTGCTTGCGGAGCTTTTTTCGCTCCGCTTTGGTCCCGGTCCGGTATGAAGTGACCGCCCACCGGATGAGAGCGGAAGTGGAAAAAGACTCTCCACTCAAGAGTTGTAAACGGATCGTTTCTATGGCATCACCATAACCGTCAGGTCAAGACTGGCTTTCATCACCATGATGCAAGTCCCGTCTCACCTGACATCCTCATAATACACCCACTAAAACCAAAGTCAACCAGAAAAATAAAAAAGTTTTTTCCTCACCCTAGTACGACAATATAGTCCACCAGCCAAGTAGCAATTAGGTTTTCCTAACTCCAACCTCATACGACAATTTAGTCTACAAAAGAGGTGGGATATATGATGATATGCAAACCGATATGAGACAAGTTAAGTGTACTATATTGTCGTATATGGGAACCGGATATGCCCAATAGATAAGCAAACAATGATATGTAATGGAGATAAGAAGAGGAGATAAGTAGATTATATAGGCAAAAAATAAACCCAGATAAAACTATCTGGGTTTATTGCTTATGATATCAAACTGTTTCTAGCGCAAGTAAAACTTTCTTTTTGCTTGTGCCATGTGCCTCAAACGCAATAGTTATATTATTCTTTCTAAGATGTTCTGTCTTCATGCAAAGCCTGCAATCAACACATTGTACCGATTTAGTTTGATTGGGGCATGGCAATATCTTTTCACCATTTTCAACATAAAGCCTATCGCTTTTAAACTTTGCCACAACAATTGCAGCAACATAGCCCCTGCTTCTAGCTGAAACTATGTCTTGAAATGTTTCAATACTTGCCAATACATTTTGATTGTTCCATGATTGCTTTTGTACTGTTCTCCACGCATGAGTGTATGTCCATGCTTCACAATTATGTTTTTCCTTATGTTCTGCCATAGCTTTTGATACTATGTCGGCAGATTCATCGTTGTTGCAATCACCAACAACATGAATACGCAAATCAAATCTACCAGATAATCCACGGATAGCTTCGGCTTCAGCCTTAGCTATCTCTACAGGATCGGTGATATGCGAGGAAGATACCTTGCGAGTATGTATGCCAGCAGGACCAGCCTCCGCATAGCACCCGTTATGATAGAATGGGCACTTGCTATCACAACTACTCTGTGACGCATATGTTGCCGATACGATACCAGTTTTTTTGTTTTCACTAACTTCAACCGCTTTAACTGGCGATGTCATTATATCACCTCATATCAGCACCGATAGAACCATTCCATCGATGCCACCCACATAATACACAACCATTTCCGAATTGTCAACAAAAAAATTTCCCTCTCCCCCTAGTACGACAATATAGTCCACCATCCAAGTGGCAATTAGATTTTCCTAACTCCAACCTCATACGACAATTTAGTCTACAAAAGAGGTGGGATATATGATGATATGGAAACTGATATGAGACAAGTTAAGTGTACTATATTGTCGTATAGGTGGGTGGGGTAGGAACGAGGTTGTGAGTGGGCATAAAAAAACCCCCGGTCAAACGACCGGGGGCTAGTTCAATCGATTCCCTTCAATTGAACTTAGCTTGACAATCTCAACTCGCATTTGCGATCACCAATGATGGCGACAACTCCTTGAGCAATATCAACATCATCCTGCTTCGCCCAGATGGTTGTTGCCCTGCCGTTCTTCAGGATGAACCGCATGGTCCTTCCTTTGACAGAAGCGTTGAGACAGATTGAAACTCTGCCCAATACCGCTTCGACAATCTTCTTGTCACCACCAAAAGAAATCAACCCACTCACTTCTTTCATGTCCCACCTCCTTGGCTAGACGCTACAACCACGCCGTGTGGTCTTCATGACTCAATAATACACCACAGAAAAACAAAGTCAACACCAGAAAAACTTTTTTTCCACCACACACCCTTATACGACAATATAGTCCACCAATATAGTACACTATATTGTCACACCACCACCCACCATTCAACAAACAAATCACGATATGTTTAACCGATAAGAAGAGTAGATTAGTAAGGCAGATATGATTGCGGATAAGAAGAGTAGATAAGTGCAGACGATATGAAGAGTAGATTAGTAGGAAGATATGGAAGTGGATATGAAAAAACCCCCTTCGGTTATCTCCGAAGGGGGTTTGTTAGGAAATCCTAACTGTTAGACAGATGCAAGGAACTCTTCCTTTGAACACTCTTCATTCTCTGAATAATCAATCAGCGCAGAAGCAAGGTTGGAAACTTTATTGTCCTTGTGATTCTCTAGGACAATCAAGACCTCAAGGATTTTCGCCAGCATTTGTAGACGAATGCTGGTTTCGCTCCTCGGCTCAGGTGCCGTTTCCGTTTCTTCATATGCGATACCTTCCATCTCTTGCCCTTGCGTTTTCTCCGCACCGTCCCCATTGGGAACTTTAGGAGTATCAATCTTGTCCAACGGCACTCGATTTTGTTTCTTGGGCTTGCCCTTGCCCCCTCCCAACTTTTCCTTCACCTTGCGACGAGTTTCGGGTGCAGAACTCCCCTTTGCCTCCTCATCCTTGATTGTCTCATCAACTGCCTTCTCGATTTCATGTTGCTTGGTCTGATCTTCTTTCAACACAAGCAACGCATCCTTCATGGACATCTTGCCCTTGTGGACCGCCGTCTGCAACTTCTTCGGCAA
>Ga0214917_10003894_pt1 | contig 16961 bp, 10 predicted proteins | sample LL_1208_BB_MetaG_FD_177983 | JGI IMG/M metagenome (GOLD analysis project Ga0214917, IMG submission 177983) | Freshwater microbial communities from Lake Lanier, Atlanta, Georgia, United States - LL_1208_BB | ecosystem: Environmental > Aquatic > Freshwater > Lake | place: USA: Georgia | collected... | reverse complement strand
CGGCCACTGTCACCGTCGGTAATTCGGCACCTGTGAGTCCTTCGGACGGTGCTTTATGGTTAAACAACGAAACCAGCGATGTAGCAGTGTATTTTAATGGCGGCTGGTCCGCCATAGTAGGACCCGCGGGACCGGCAGGTGCCATTGGCGCCACAGGCCCGTCCGGTACAGGCGGTACCAATGGTGGTGTTACTTGGGCCAATGTACAGACTGCTAACTTTACCGCCAATGTCGGCTCTGGATATGCTGTCAATACAACTTCGGCAGCGATTACGGTCACGCTGCCTGCTAGTCCGAGTGCGGGTCAGCAAGTGCAGTTGCTGGACTATGCGGGGACGTGGGATATTAACAATGTAATGGTTGCGAGAAACGGAAGCAACATAAACGGGATTGCTTCAAATGGTTTTCTCTCTACAACTCGTGGCGCGGTTACGCTAACCTATGTTGATTCAACTCAAGGCTGGGTTGGCTCTGATGCTTTTGCGGTGACTAATTTAAAATCGTTTTCCGTTGATTATCTTACTGTTGCAGGTGGCGGTGGTGGTTCTAGTTATGGCGGTGCCGGTGCAGGCGGTTTACTAAGTGGCTCAACAAATGTAACACTTGGTGTAGGTTATCAAATTACAGTTGGGGGCGGTGGCAGTGGCGGGTCAACAGGATCAAGTAATGGCACAGATTCTGTTTTTGGTAATTTAACCGCTACTGGAGGTGGAAAGGGAGGAATTGCTGCTGCGGCAGGTTCCTCTGGCGGGTCAGGTGGTGGCGGTGGTTATGGTTCTGCCGCTGGTGGAAGCGGAACGGCTGGGCAAGGGAATAACGGCGGTGCGGGCAGTACGGGATCTTCAACCTTTATAAGTGGCGGTGGTGGTGGCGCTGGCGCTATTGGTAGTGCAGGAACAACAACCATAGCCGGAGCAGGCGGAGCAGGCGTTAGTAATTCCATAACAGGTGTTGCAACATCCTACGCTGGTGGTGGCGGCGGCGGTCATTATGCTGGTTCAGGAGGAAATGCGGCGGGAGGTGCTGGCGGCGGAGGTCAGGGCGGGAAAGCAGGCACGGGCTCTACGGCTGGCACACCAAACAGTGGTGGTGGTGGCGGCGGCGCAGGAAATACGCCAAGCAGTGGTAGTGCAGGTGGCTCCGGCGTAGTCATCATCGCTTACTCAGACACATATCCTGCACTTGCAAGTATTGGTGCAGGCTTAACCTACGATCAACCGACACGCTCAGGCTACCGTGTCTATCGCTTCACCGCTGGCACCGGAACAATCAGTTGGTAAGGAGACATAATGCCAATACAATTTCCTAGCAATCCCACTATCAACCAAAGCTATACCTACAATGGTTTGACTTTTACATTTAATGGTGCGATTTGGACCAAAGATGGATCTGGTGGAGCAGCCACTGTTACAGTTGGTAATTCAGCACCAGTATCGGCCACCACTGGCGCACTTTGGGTCGACAATGAATACGGTGACTTGAATGCTTATTTTGGCAATGCTTGGGTCAATGTCAGTGCCGGAACATCAACAAGTAATATTGGTGGTATCACCGGCAGCTCCAAAGATATTACTTGGGCCAATGTACAAACTGCCAATTTCACTGCCAATGTGGGAACTGGATACGCTGTAGATACTACTACTGGTGCTATTACTATGACATTGCCCGCTAGTCCTACCGCAGGTGATGTAGTAACTGTAACAGACTATGCCGGTACTTTTAATACAAATTATTTGACCATAAATCCCAACGGAAATAAAATAAACGGGTCGATTAGTTCTGTAGTACTTCCTAATCAAAATAACAGTGCTGGATTTGTCTATATTGATACAATTCAGGGCTGGAAAACATATTCTTATTCATCGGCAACAGCCACCGGGGGTATTGTATTAGAATACTTGGTCATTGCCGGTGGTGGTGGAGGTGCTGGTGGATCCGGTGGTGGTGGAGGTGCTGGTGGATACCGAACTTCCAGTAATTTCAGTGCTCTTGTAGGACAGAGTTATCCGGTAACGGTTGGTGCCGGAGGAGCAGGCGGAAATGCTAGTCCTCAAACCGGAGTAAAAGGCAGTGATTCGACATTTGCTACAATAATATCCACCGGTGGTGGTGGCGGGGGAGGCGCTGGCAGTGGTGGACAAGGTAATGCCATAGCAGGAGCCAGTGGTGGTAGTGGCGGTGGTGGTGGTGGATTTCAAGGGTCTGTGGGGCCAGCATCAAACACTGGGGCTGCCGGGGCTGCCGGCTCGGGAAATACACCAGCTACCAGTCCTAGTCAAGGAAATAACGGAGCTGCGGGATATAGTACCAGTCCTAGTATACCAGGATCCGGAGGAGGCGGCGGTGGTGCCGGCGCTGTTGGCACACAACCATCAACTGGTGTAGGTGGAAACGGTGGAGCGGGATTAGAGTCAACTATAACAGGTACCGCAGTTACTAGAGCGGGCGGTGGAGGTGGCGGTGCTAGAGATAGTACAGGTGGCACGGGTGGTACAGGTGGTGGTGGTAATGGTACAGGAAATAGTACTACACCAACTAGTGGATCAGCAAACACAGGAGGTGGAGGCGGGGGTTCAGGATATAACGCACCAAATGCTCCAATCAATGGAGCCTCGGGCGGAAGTGGCGTAGTTATTATTGCCTATCCTAATACAAGTGCTAATATCAGTACAATCAGTGCTGGTCTAACATATACATATAGTTCTACATCAAGAGCCGGATACAGAGTATACACATTCACCGCTGGAACTGGAACCATACAATGGTGATCGTACAAGGAAAATAAATGCCAATACAATTTCCCTCAAACCCTGCTACTAACCAAACTTATGTCTATAACGGCATAACCTGGACCTGGACTGGTAGAAATTGGACCAAACCCGGTGCATCGGGTAGTACAGTCTCGAAAGATATTACTTGGGCTAATGTACAGACTGCTAACTTTACCGCCAATGTCGGCTCTGGATATCCTGTCAATACAACTAGTTCAGCTATTACAGTCACTCTACCACAAAATCCTAGTAGAGGTGATCAGGTTCAATTTATAGATTATGCAGGAACTTGGGGAACTAATATCGTGACTGTTGCGAGGAATGGAAGCAACATAAACGGAATCGCTTTAAATATGTTTCTTGCTACAAATCGTGGCGCAAGTACTTTGACCTATGTTGATTCAACACAGGGATGGGTTGGTTCTGATGCTTTTGCGGTGACTGAATTGGGGGGAATTCCTGTTGACTATTTGGTAGTTGCCGGTGGCGGTGGTGCAGGTGCCGGAGAACCAAACCCAGGTGGCGATGGTGGTGGTGGTGGTGGTGCAGGCGGCTATATATCTGGTTCAGCAACATTTACTATGGGAATTAAAAATATTACAGTAGGAGCAGGTGGCAATGGTTCTACAAGTCACGTAAGTGCAGGTAGCCGAGGGGGAAATTCTGTTATATCAGGTACAGGATTTACTTCTGTCACTGCATATGGTGGTGGTGGTGGTGGTTCGGGAACTGTATCTATCCCTTTAGACGGTGGCAGCGGTGGGGGCGCCGGCAATGAGTATAGTGCATCCACACCAGCTGGTAAAGGAGTTTATCCGGGATCCTCGTACATTAGTGCTGCCAGACAAGGGTATGATGGTGGGGATACATTAAACAATAGTATTTCACAACGAGGGGGTAGTGGAGGTGGTGGTAGTGCAGGTGCTGGTTCTACACGATCGAGCGGTGGGGGTGCCGGCGGCGGTCCGGGTACTAGTAACAGTATTACGGGATCAGCTGTGACCTATGCAGCAGGTGGTGCAGGCGGATCAGTGGGCTCAAACGCCAATGGATCAAGTGCTAGTAGTTCTACAGGAAACGGTGGCAATGGAGGGGGCTCGCCCAGCAGTGGAAATGCACAATATATAGGCGGCTCCGGCGGCTCCGGCGTAGTCATCATTGCTTATCCCAACACATATCCTGCACTTGCAAGTATCGGTGCAGGCTTAACCTACGACCAACCCACACGTTCAGGCTACCGTGTCTACAGATTCACCCAAGGCACCGGAACAATCAGTTGGTAATTACCAATGGAAAAGATGTAATTTTGCAGTACATTCATAATCGGTTAAATTAATAAAACCACCAGTTAAAAACAAATAATTACAGTAATAAACACTGGAATTATCAAATGCAAATCAATCAACTTTTTCCAACACCAGTGGCCTTTTTTAACTTAGAAAGGCCTCTTTCTGAAATCGAACGAGATTTCATACTCAATCAACCACAAAGAACAAACATGGGCAATACCAGTTCTGAGAATAATTATCTCTGCGAACACCCCGAACTGGCCGAATTGAAGAAATTTTTTCTAGATTCGGTCAATCATTACTTTCAAGAAATCCATCAACCCGGGCCCGAAGTTTTATTGAGAATCACACAGAGCTGGGCCAATTATACCAAACCCGCGCAGTTTCATCATAAACACGCACATCCAAACAGTTATATCAGTGGTGTTTTTTATGTTCAAACCAATTCAGGATCAGATAGAATTTATTTTTATCGATCTGGATATCAACAAATCAAGTTTAATGTAAAGAATTGGAATATGTACAACAGTGAGAGTTGGTGGTTTGAAAGTGTACAGACCCAATTGATTGTATTCCCCAGTTACTTAGAACATATGGTACAGACATTGGCCCAAGACAGTCAGACTAGAATAAGCATATCTTTTAATACCTTTCCAGTTGGTAACATAGGAGATAAAAATGAACTGACTCAACTATTTTTATAGTATAAATACCAAATCAATATAATTTAAAGGAGATTTACGTGGCACATTATGCGTTTTTAGACGAAAATTATACAGTCACCGAAGTAATCGTGGGTAAGGATGAATCAAATTATGATTGGGAACTACATTATGGTCAATTTCGCGGCCAATTGTGTAAACGAACCAGTTACAATACCATTGGTGGTCAACATAAAAGTGGAGGCACGCCATTTCGTAAAAACTATGCCGGAATTGGCTACAGCTATGATCCCCAACGTGATGCTTTTATACCACCACGACCATTTGCTAGTTGGGTTTTAAATGAGGACTCATGTTTGTGGGATCCGCCCACCGCCATGCCCACAGACGGCAACATGTACAGTTGGGATGAAGCAACCACATCATGGGTGGAAATACCAACTCAGTAGTAATGTTTTGTTTTTTTTGAGATAGCATTAAAAAAAATTGAGCGAGATCAATGCCCATTAGCTTTCCCTCTAACCCCATAACAGGACAAGAATACGTTTATAATGGTAAAACTTGGAATTGGGATGGTCTTGGATGGGCACCCGCCGGAACCGGGGGTGGTATTGCCAGCATTCATGATTCTGGAAATCTTTATCAGAGGGGAAAACTGATTCCAGTGATAGGCTCGGTCAGATGGTATGCCCCCTACAATATTACAATTTTTGAAATATCTGCTAGGGTGCTGTCCGCAGCCGATGACACCATAGGTATTAGATTAAATAAGAATGGGATCAGTCAAGCTGTTATACAAATAGCCGCTAATCAGCTAGTGGCCAATTTATACACATCTGTTTTTAATATGTCGCAGAATGACTATCTGACATTAGACTTGACTCAGGTGGGTTCCTTGACCAATCCGGGCTCAGATTTGTATATGCAGTTCAGATATCGATTTACCCCATAATAAATAATAGATTCAAGGGACCAAATGGCTATATTTAAAACAAATAATACAACTTATAATATATCAGCTGTTTACGAAGATGTAAGGCCATCGGGCAATCGTATGTATTTTTATGGACAGGCGCATAAAAAATCTACACTACAAGCAGTTATGAATGGTATGATTGTACATTCAACCACTACCGCCATAGGTACTTATAATGTACCAACCTATGCCTATGACCCCTCAAACCTGCGTTGGACCGGTTTATTGCTGTTAGGTGGTGAACTAGTTCATTGCAGTCATATCATTAACAACACCAACAATGATCGTAGAAACAACATAGACTTTTCAATGTTTACCAGTATGGATCCCAACAATCCCTGTAGACAACATAGATATGTAGCAGACGCAGCAGGAAATAATGCTATATTCACCCAAACTCATTATAATCAAGTTCCCAATCCCAATCCGAGTCCGGTTTACCAAGTAAGATATAATGTGGTGGGCGAATTAGATTTCGTTCCTTGTACAAAATTTACTAGTATAGCCTATTATCATAGTTGGGCCATATACTGGCGACAGAGTACAAGCACGTTGATACAGCTTTTCAATAATTATGGAAGTAGCACAGACACAAATTGGCCTAATCATCTCTGTCCAGGAGAAATTACGAATATTCTCACTGGTACTTCAACAGTTACCTATGCCGCTCCAACCAGCTATCAAAATGTCATGTTTCAATTTGTGGGACCTGCTGCAGATGGTCGAGCTATTTTTCTAAATAACTCACTGTCCAATGATTTTACACAATTGTTAATGCTTTATGACGACACAACCAATACTATTACTACTTTGGCTACTTTTAATAGCAATGTGGCCACTACAGGGGGAACTAATATTGGTGGTACTAGAGGCACTGCATATGGCAATACATTGACGAAATTCAGTAGCAAAACATTTGAGGATCCCACCAGTGCTGGTAATCGTGCCTGGTATACGCCGTTTGTGGACTCGGCCGGTAATTTTCATCCCTACTACTTTCAATGGAATCGTACCACAGACACGTTTACTAGAAACAGTGATATTACAGTAAATTGGGCATCGGGCACAAACCAAAGCACCAATTGGTTACCAGACACAGTCAGTGCTGCCAGTGTCAGTACCACATATATGGTTCAAAGATTTTGGTACAATGAGACCTTTGTGCTGGCAGGCGATCGCTATCTTATGTTGATACAGTGTCACGGCGGTGGGGGTATATATGATGCAGAACCTCGCTACAGAACATTTGTTACATTTGCAATTGATTCAGTCAATCCAAAACAGTTGACCTATCATAGTCGGGTTATTATACCAGAAACGCCGAAAAATATTATTTGGTTAAATGATGCCAGAACTTTACTCGGAGTCTTCGCATATAATAATTTTTATATGTATGCTTTTACTGCTGTAAATGGCTGGTCACAGACTGTGAATTTACCATTTAGGTTTGAAGCAGTGGGAAGAGATCTCACAGGACGTATGTGGGCCGTAGATGGTGGTCCATACAATTATGGACGCATTCACTTAATCACACCAACTACTCCCACCACAGTGAGTTTGTCAATGGCACAGGCATCATATAATTACACCGGAACTGTAATTAATACCACAGGCACCTTAAATGCCTATGACCAAAGTGGCATTAGAATTGCCGCTCCTATTACTCTTAAAGTAGAAGGATCTTCAATGCGATTAGTAGTTAATGGTCTAGAGTTGTTGGAAAGTACATTTACCACTAGTGCTGCTACCGATACTACAGTAAACATACGAGTTGTCAGTGCAGGGCAAAGCAATATCACAGCCAGTGTGAATTTCTAATAGGAAGCATATATGCAAATTAAAATTATGGAAAAAATTGATTCGAGCGATTTTGACGAGCCTAGACAAGTGCATTTGAAATTTGATGGCAGCACATTGACTGCATCTCATATAACAGTCAATGAACAAGACGGTCAAGTCCTTGTACCTTACATTATACAACCATACAAATGCCTACCAGATGGCACAAGAGAAAATTTTATTGATGCCGATGATGCATTTGCCTGGGCCGAATCCAACCAATATCTTTTTTAAGGAACTACAATGGCTTTGATTAAACAGACACTTTATCCTGTAACAAATGCTTGTGTTATAGAGGATATTTCTACTGGTGCTGGTAGTAATAGAATTTATCTGGGATTTGATAGTTTTGATAAGACTACGTTGACGCCCATGTTTAACGAAGGCCTAAATCACAACACCTCAGGCACTGGGCTTACCACTTTTGGTTTTAACTACATTGGCACTGAAAATTATAATTCCAGCACAATGGGAAAAATATTTGTAAATGGCCCTGTAACAGAAGTAACAATTGGTCAAACTAGTAATAACACTCCCTGGAACAACTTAGATCCAACCATGTGGCACAGTATGGATCCTACTAGACCGTTGAGAAAGATACGTTTAGATTCCAACGGTTCGCAATCAGTTTTAGGATTGTATGGTGCCAAAGTCGCGTTTGATGCGAGTATTCGCTCGGACGACGGGGGCTTTTGGAGTTCGGAAACTAACTCTGCTTTGCCATACACAATTGTATGTCTGAGATACAATTGTGTAAACATGCGTGATACTCTTCCTTTCTATTCGGGAACTCGTGGTTTTCAAAATGCTGGATCAACTGGCATAAGAGGTGGTGCAAATTTTTATCCTGTATACTATAATCCAACCACTAACAATTTAATTACCATGAGTTTTTCAGGATGTAGAAACGCGCCTGACGAAGCAAACACGAATACCAGACAAACTAGGGCACCTGCCTGTATGCAAGGAACTAGAGTTATCAATTATTTAGGGGTTCACAGTTTTAGTTGGGGCGGCACTCAAACCTACTATCAATTAAGGTCTCAGCAATTTATTGGAGTAGACACCGGCGGACGAGCATTATTTTTTATTAATTCTCATGTAGATGACTACACTCATATAATTTATAGATACACAGATGCTGACAACACTTTTACCAATCTTTTCAGTAACAGTACTGCACCCACAGCGGCGGGCACAAATTTAGGTGGTAATAGAGGTACAAATTACAGTAATTATATAGTCAAGTACAGCTCACTGACTTTTGCAGACCCCACCAGTGCAGGTAATCGCGCTTGGTATACTCCTTATTTTGACAACGCAGGAAAATTTCATCCATTCTTTTTTCAATGGAATGTAACTACAGATACATTTACGAGAAATAGTGATATTAGTATTAACTGGGCCGGCGGATCGAATCAAGACAACGTTTGGGCTCACGATACCTATAGTGCTAGTGGTTATGATTCCAGCTATGGAATGCAAAGAATAGTGTTCAATGACACATTTGTTTCAGGCGGCAATAGATATCTAACATTTGGTTTGTTACATGGTAGCGGCACAGCTTATGATCCTTACCCTAAAACACGAACATTTGTGACTTTTCAAGTTGATGCTGCCAATCCTCGAGTTTTAACTTACCACAGCAGTTTTATCATACCCTCTACACCAAGAAATATCATTTACTTTGATGATGTAGCTAGAACAACTATGGGCATACTCAGTGTTAATAATTTTTATGTCTATAACTTTACGCCTGTGAGTGGTTGGACATTGACACAGACAATACCCTACACGTTTGCCGGTGTTGGAGTCGACAGTTTAGGCCGAATATGGGCAGTGGCACCCGGTCGTGGTGGTTACCTAGATACGCATTTGATAACATTGAATATGCCCACTAACATCTCTGTGACTACCAGCCAAGCCACTTATAATTTTACAGGTACAAACATTAACAGTACTATCACTGTAAATGCCTATAATTATCTAGGAACTAGAATAGCAGTAAATGTTAAATTGGTAATTGATGGCGGATCGATGACATTTAGCACAGGTGGTATTACAACAACAGTGGCAACTTCGGCCACTGCCGATACTTCAGTGCCGATAATTGTAACTGGTGCCGGCGTCAGCAATATCATAGCCAGTGTAGTTATTTAAGTATTGGAAATAGACAGTGACTCAGGCCACCGGTGGTGTAGTATCTTACTATAATTCTGGTAATGTTGCTTATAAAGTACACACCTTTCTCACCAGTGGCAATCTCACAGTAACTGAATCTGGTGTTTTAGATATATTGGCTGTTGCCGGAGGTGGTGCCGGCCATGGCTATGTTGGTGGTGGTGGCGGGGCCGGTGGACTAGTATATGCCACTGGTAATGTCAGTCTAGGCAACTGTGTAATTACCATTGGTGCTGGTGGCACAGGTGTGGCGACCCCGAACACTCAAGATGCTGCTAATAGTGCTAATGGGGCTAATACAGTTGTAACAGGCACCGGTATCAATATTTTAGCCATAGGCGGCGGTGGTGCTGGATGTTATAGCGATATGCCAGGCAGTGCCGGTGGCAGCGGAGGCGGGGCCGGCGGTGAACAATCGGGCGGGGGTCTGGGTGGTGCTGCCGTGCCCGGGCAAGGAAACCGTGGTGGCGACTCTTTGGTTTCTAGGTCTGGAAATCCCAGTTCGGGTGCCGGTGGTGGCGGAGCCGGAGCTTTGGGTCAAAACAGTCGAGGTGCTGGTAATACAACTGCAGGTTCAGGCGGTCAAGGTAGAAAAGAAGGTATTGATTTTGCCATAGATGGAACAGGTTATTGGTATGCTGGTGGAGGTGGCGGAGGTGCCTACAATGCCGGCACAGGTATAGCCACTGGTGGTAATGGCGGGGCTGGTGGCGGTGGCGGTGGCGGTGCTTTTGGTAGTATAAGTACGCCAGGAACTGGTGGTATTGGTCGAAACTCGGGTGGAATTGGTCAAAGCAGTGACACAGCCGGTCGTGGTGGCGACGGTGGAGCCAATACTGGCGGAGGTGGGGGCGGCGTGGGGCACTATAGTTCGGCCACAAATGGCAAGGCCGGTAGTGGTGGCTCGGGCATAGTGATTTTTAGATATTCATTTATACCTGGACCAGTAGGTACCACCGTGAGTTCAAGCACCGTCATATTAAATAAATTTATAACAAATACCGGAATTATACCAATAACAGGAACCGGAGGAAGTAATAGATATACATATGCAATTAGTCCTAACTTACCATCAGGGCTAACATTTAATAACTCAAATGGACAAGTGCTGGGCCAACCTAGAATCGCAGTCTCCAATCAAACATACACAGTCACAGTAAATGATGGATTCACACAGGACAATGCCAGTTTTGTTTTGACAACAACTCTAGGGTTAACATCTAACATATCGGCATCTGGGGGTATTTTAGGTTATTACTATAGTTCTGCTAGAGACACTTTTTACAGAACTCACACATTTGCAGAATCAGGCAATTTGATTATAAGCTCGGGTGGAAATATTGTAATTTCTGCGTTTGGCGCAGGAGGCGGAGGTGGAAGCACAACTTCAAGCGCAGGCGGCGGCGGTGCCTTTGTACGAGGTGAATTTGAAGCAAATGCTAGAACCTATGGTGTGATAGTTGGCAGTGGCGGTCAAATGCGTGGCCCCAGTGCTGGAACGGGAACAGCCCCCACCGGTGGCGGTGGCTTACCAGGAAATAGCGGGTTTGGTGGACAAGGCGGTGGCTACAGCGGATTTTTTGGCAACTCGATCATATCACAGGCCACTGCCATCCTCATAGCCGGTGGTGGCGGCGGAGCCAGTTGGGACGGGCGTTCAGGCGGTGCCGGGGGCATTTTAGTGGGGGATCCCGGTCAAGATGGAACCACCTATGGTGGTCGGGGCGGTAGTCAATCGTCGGGCGGCTACTCAGCAAGCACTGCTGGCACAGCTCTACAGGGAGGTAATGTAGGTGCACAAGGTGACGGGGGTGGGGGTGGGGGTGGGGGTGGTGGATATTTTGGAGGTGGTGGTGGTACCAGCGACGGTACAGGTTCTGGCGGAGGAGGCGGAAGCAGTTTTATCAGTTCGGCACTTATCGATGTCTTGGCTATTCCGGGATCGGGATCCGTTTCCGGAGGAGCCGGAGTCAGTTATGATAATGGATATGGTACAGGAAGTGCAATTTATGACGGCAATCGTGGTGCTGTGGTAATTGCCTATCCACTTGCAGCTGGTAACATTACTACGATTCGGGCTGTGCCCACGGTGACTTTAAGCAAGTTTATAGCTAATCCGGGTGTACAACCTATTACAGCCTCAAACGGATTGCCACCATATTTTTATACAATCAGTCCTGACTTACCCAGTGGCCTATATTTTGAAACTAGCACTGGTAAAATACAAGGACAACCCACTATAAACACCGCGGCCACTACCTATACAATCACTGTCAAAGACGAAACCATAGAAATAGTCGGAGCCCCCACAAATGTGGCCAGTAATACATTTGTTTTGTCAACTGATATCACGCAGCCCAGTGTAACGGTTACTGGTGGTAACATAACTTATGCTAATGCCAATGGATTTGTTTATCAAATCCACAGTTTTACGACATCAGGTAATCTCACCATATCTCGACCATATATATTTGACTATCTAGTAGTTGCGGGCGGTGGTGGCGGTGGCAGCGACATGGGCGGTGGAGGTGGCGGTGGTGGTTATTTGGCCGGCACTAAATTTTTAGATGCTGGTAATTATGTAATTACTGTGGGTGCGGGTGGTGGAGGTGCGCCTGCTGGAACCGATCAAGTCAGGGCCGGCAGTGGTAGTGATTCTGCATTACAGACATTAACAAATGGTACTAATCCAAATTTTTACAGTTACTATTTTGATCAAGGTTCGGATGTTTTGAGTTTGGCCTCAAATGCTGCTTTTAATATCGGAAGCAACGATGCGTCTGTGGAATTATGGTTTTGGATGTATCGTAGTGATGGCACATATCATACATTTAATGGACAAAATAGCGGAACTGGTAGTACTATACGCATAGGTTTTAATACGGGCAATCTTTACTATTCAATAAACAATGACACTGCTAGAGGTAATTTTTCAGTCAGTATTCAAACTTGGTACCATGTTCTAGTAACATATACTGGTGGGACCGCCAGGTTTTTCGTTAACGGTATTTTAAGAGATGTTACCAGTGGATTAGGCACTATCACCGCCAGAAATGAAACTTATTTCATTGGCAGCGAAGATAATATCTGGCTAAACGGATTTATCAGTAACTTCAGGTTTTGTAACGGCAGCATTCCTACTACTTATCAGACAACTTTTACGATAATCGGATCACAAATTTTTGTTCCATCCACGATTCCATTAACAACTACCAGTCAAGGAGCCAATGCCAGTCATGTAGCAATATTAACTTGTCAAAGTTCTTCTATAAAAGACAATTCTCCTAATAATTTTACAATAACAAATAATGGCAATGTAACCCCGTATAAGTTCACACCGTTTGAAACCTTGGTGGCTGTAGGTGGCGGTGGAGGGGCATCAGACCATACCGGCGCTGGTGTAGACAGCTCGGCTGCTTCGGGAGGTTCTGGTGGAGGTGCATCTGGACAGCATGGTAATCACGCAGTAGGCATATCAGGACAAGGTAATCAAGGGTCACCCAGTGCCGGTCAATGGTATCCTGGAGGTGGCGGTGGCGCAGGCGGAGCGGGATCAACAAATCCTGCTCATGGTGGAAGGGGTGTATTAAATGATATTTTAGGTATTCCCTACTATTGGGCTGGTGGTGGCGGTGGATCGGGATATTCTGGCAGTGGCGGAGATGGTGGTTTAGGTGGCGGTGGCGGTGGTGCTGTTAATGTTACCGCAGGGGGAGCTGGGTTTAATCCTGGCCAACCCGGTGGTGGTGGTAGTATAAATTCCCAGACCAATACCCCTGGTGGAAATGCCGGCGCTAATACTGGCGGTGGTGGCGGAGGCGGTTCACACTATAATTTTACAAACAGCGGTGGCTCGGGAGGCAGTGGTATAGTTGTAATAAGGTTTATTATTAGAGAACCTTTACAGGCACAAAAAGTATTATCAACAGTAAACCTATCTAAATCTCCGGCGCAGACCTTTGTACCCATCGTGGGCCGTGGTGGCACTGCGCCCTATACCTATGCTATTTCACCAACATTGCCCAATGGGGTAACTTTTGATGCAAATACGGGCACTGTGGCAGGATCACCTACCATACAGGTTATAGATCAATCTTATACAGTAACTGTCACAGACAGTTCAGTCACAGCCAATACCGTATCAAATACTTTTTTATTGACCACTGCGCTAAGACATATATTCTCATTTGATATTATTGCTGATTCCTCGCTGTTAACTCTAACTTCTGAATTTCAGGTGGCCGATAGTCAAAGGGCGCCGGAAATTTTGGCTACTAAATTAGAAATAAGGACCAATGATTTTACGAAGAAAACAGTGTTATTTAACGTTGTTGATTCTATTCCCACATTGTTGCCCAATCAATCATTTGCGCCAAACAATAGTCTTCGTTTGAACAGCATAGATATAGATCATAGTTTTGAAGGAAATCTAAGCTATGGTGGTAATTTACAGGTTGTTTATGGCACTATCATAAGTAATGTGGGTGCCAGTGGCAATAATACTACAAGTATTAATTCGAATTTGCAGAGTATATCATTAAAAACTGTTGATACCGAGCTGTTTCCAGTAAATAATTTCATGTTTTTTATTAAAAATACATCAGCCAATCTTAATTTTTCTGTGCCTTATGGTCAAACCATAGTTAATATCCGCGATCAATATGTTAAAGAAACAGGCACAATTTCAAAACCATTAGAAATTAAAGTATTGGATATGAATAAAAAATTAGCTGTCAAAGAAAACCAAGCACCCAAGGTTGAATATATAGATGAAGTCACAAAAGACAATGATCCAAGACAAACCAGACCAATAAGTCTTCCAAATTTCACTGTGGGGTTAACAGGGCAGGAAGGCGAAAATCAGATACAAACTTGGTCATAAACAACAAGGAGCACATATGGCACATTTTGCACAAGTAGTAGATAATGTAGTAGTACAAGTAATCGTAGCCGAGCAGGATTTTATCAACTCGGGTGCATTGGGAAATCCCAATAACTGGATTCAAACCAGTTACAATACTCGCGGTGGCCTACACTATGGCGCAGATGGTAATCCTGATGGTGGTGTGGCCTTGAGAAAAAATTATGCCGGAATTGGTTACAGCTATGACGCCCAACGAGATGCTTTTATTCCCCCTCGACCGTTTGACAGTTGGGTCATAAACGAAGATAGTTGCCTTTGGGAGGCACCCATGCCCATGCCTACAGATGGAAAATTGTATAGATGGGACGAAGAATCGGTGAGTTGGGCAGAGTATGTAACGGAAGCAGCACAAGAGTAAATAAACATAATGCCCAGAAAACTTAAAGGTAGTGCAATACAATCCGGAACTATATCCACTGTACAGTTGAGTTCTGGTGTATCCTCTGTGATTTCGCAAGGTGGTGGGCCTAAAATAAGCAACATTGGCATTTTAAATTCTGTATTAGTATTAACCGACGACACCGCAGTTGACACTAATGGTGGCAACATAAAAATAACTGGGTCGGGATTCGTTTCGGGATGTTTGGTATATATCAATCTTGTACCGGCCATGACTGTGAGTTTTCTAAGTAGCACCGAAATTCAAGCCAGTGTACCTGCAACAGTGGCAGGTACTTATCCGGTATATGTGGTCAATCCTGATGGTGGCACTGCTATCCGTGTGCCGGGTCTAACATTCAGTGCCAGTCCAAATTGGCAGACCAGTTCCGGTCTTGGGGAATATCCCGATTCAGTTAGTATTACGCTGACATTATCAGCCAATTTGGCCACCAGTTATACCACAGTATCTGGTTCACTGCCGCCAGGATTATCGTTAAATGGCAATACAGGAGTCATAACTGGTAGTGTTACGGGTATTACAGTAGATACAACTTATACATTTACTGTGAGGGCCACTGATGCTGAGTTACAAGATAGCCCAAGAACATTTACTGTGACAATCACTGTGGGTGATCCTTACTTTAGGTTGACTACATTGTTATTGACTGGGAATTCAGGCAACACTGTAGTCACAGACAGTAGTACGAACAATTTCGCAATTAATGTAGTGGGCGACAGTCGTGCTAGTAATTTCTCGCCATACTTGACTGGTTGGAGTAATTATTTTGATGGTACTGGTGATAATCTGATTGTTGCTAGCAACGCGGCATTTGCTTTAGGATCCGGTGACTTTACAGTCGAATGTTGGTTTTATATGAACAATACATCAACTGCAATGTGTATGTTTGAAAATCGTCCGACTAATACATCTAGCGGAATTAATATGTTTGTTAATTATTCTGCAGCCGGACAAGTTCAATATAGAGATTCCAGTGGTGCACCAATTTCATCATCTATTACAGTATCAGCAAACACGTGGAATCATTATGCATTAGTGCGTAGTGGTTCAACAATTACACTTTGGATAAACGGTCAAAGTGGCGGCTCTGTTACAAAAACAACAAACTTTACTGATAACACTTGTGTATTAGCACAAGATCAAGGGGGCGGATTTAACTTTGCTGGTTATTTAAGTAATTTTAGAATAGTAAAAGGTACCGCCTTATACACCGCAAACTTTACACCAGCAACTTCCACATTAACCTCAGTCGCTGGTACCAGTCTACTAACCTGCCACGCTAATCGTTTAGCGGATGGTAGTGCTAATAACTTTGCTATTACAAAGAACGGTGATGTCAGTGTAGTCAGTTTCAACCCCTTCAACTTGACCAACACCGGTACCACAGGAAGTATGTATTTTGATGGTACGGGCGATAATTTAAGTATTGATGATAATGTAAACTTAGAAATGTTAAATTCTGATTTTACCATTGAATTATGGTTCAATGCCGATCAAATCACAGCAGGGACTCAACTAATTGGTAAAAGTTGGTGGACACCATTTTATTTTGAAGGTTCAAATTTAGTAACATACTTATCAAGCAATGGTTCTACATGGGACATTGCTAGTAATCAAGTCATAATAACTTCTCCCATACCAAAAATGTGGTATCATGTGGCAATGGTGAGATCTGGTACATCTATTAAGGCCTATGCAAATGGTATTCAGGCACTTTCACTTACATCTGGTGCTAGTTTTTATAATGGATCAGACACATTAACAATAGCAGCCAGAGGTTCAACATATTATAAAGGTTATATTGCTGAAGTTAGAATAGTAAAAGGATCTGCACTTTATACTGCTAATTTCACACCTCCTACAGCACCGCTCACAGCCATAGCCAATACACAATTATTGACCCTACAAAATCGCCAACC
>Ga0214917_10003893_pt1 | contig 16962 bp, 17 predicted proteins | sample LL_1208_BB_MetaG_FD_177983 | JGI IMG/M metagenome (GOLD analysis project Ga0214917, IMG submission 177983) | Freshwater microbial communities from Lake Lanier, Atlanta, Georgia, United States - LL_1208_BB | ecosystem: Environmental > Aquatic > Freshwater > Lake | place: USA: Georgia | collected... | reverse complement strand
AACCACCAACCCTGCCAGCACCACCGGTTGGTCGCGCCCCTGAATGCCATTGAGCACCAGCGCGCCCAGCCCTGGCAGGCCAAACAGCAACTCCATGGTCAGCGTGCCCCCCAAGAGCCCCGCCAGCATCACACCACTGAGCGACACCGCGACCGGGGCTGCCAATGGCAGAATATGCCAGCGCGCCAGCCATAGCGGGGACAGGCCGCGCGCGCGCGCCGCCGTCACATGCGGCAGCGCAGCAACCTCGGCGACCTCCTCGGAGAGAGGTTTGGCGAGTTGTCCGGCATTGTCGATGCCCAGAATGATCACCGGCGCCAGTAGCCCGCCAATCGCGGGCAGCCAGCCCAACCACACCGAAAACATCAGCAGCGCCGCCACGCCCACGCAAAAGGTGGGAAGAGCGATCGACCACAGGTTGATAGCCTCCACCGCGAGGCGCGCCGTGCGCGAACCCGCCGCTTGGGCCAGGCAGAGCCCAAACGCCAAGAGCATCCCCATCCCGCCGGATAGCGCACCGAGTTGCAGACTGGCCTGAGCGGCATCCCAAAGCATGGGCCCAACCGGCTGGCCAAAGCGCTGTGACGTGCCCAGATCACCCGCCAGCGCCGCCCCCACCCAGGCCAGAAAGCGCCGCCATGACGGCTGATCCAGCCCGAGTTCAGCCCGCAATGCCGCCTGCTGGGCAGCATCCAGATCGCCAGCCGAAGCCCAGACATCCACTACATCACCTGGGATGGCGCCAAAGATCAGAAATAGCCCAAAGGTGATCGCGAGCCCCTGCGCCAGGGCGGCTGCCAGAATGGTAAGCGCGCGTCTCATCCTGCCCGCCTGGGGTCCACGCGCCGGCGCGCCGCACCACCCAGGGCAGCACAGGCCCCCGTGGCCAGCGCAATGGCGGCCACCGGAACGAGCAGCGCATGCGGCGCCGCCTCGGCCAGCCGGGCCGCATCAGCGGCCATGCGGCCCCAGGTGGGCGCATCCGGCGCGGCACCAAGGCCGAGGAAGGATAGTACACTCTCCGTCACCACGCAGCGCGGCACGATAATAGCGGCCAGCGTCACCAGCGGTCCGGCCAGATTGGGCATGATGTGGCGCAACACAATCCGCCAAGGCCCGGCGCCGGAGACAATCGCGGCCGCGACATACTCCTCCGCCTGCTCGCGCCGCCGCGCGGTGCGGGCGACATGGGCGAAAAGCGGCGCGAAGGACAAGGCCAACGCCAGCACCAGTGGCGATAGGCCTGGCCCCATGGCGGCCAACGCAATCAATGCCAGCAGCAGTGGCGGCAGGCCGCGCAACGTGTCGATCAGGGCGAAGCCCAGCGCCTCCGCACCACGCCCCAATCCTGCCAGCAGCAACCCTGCTCCGGCGCCCAGAAGAAACGCCAAGACGCTCGCCATCGCCGCCACCGCCAAGGTGGTGCCTGCCCCGGCCAGCAGGCGCGATAAGATATCACGTCCCAAATGATCCGTGCCCAGCAGATGTTCAGGGCCGGGCGGCTGGTTCAGGGCGAGCAGATTCTGGTCCAGCGGGTCAAATGGCGCGACATAAGGGCCGAATAAGGCCAGTGCCAGCATCGCCAGCGCCAGGCCGCGCATCATCCCAGCGATGTCGCCGCAATCCCACCATCCGCCCGGTGCGGGCTCCAGGTGAAGCCGGTCGTGAAGCCCCGCACCTCACGCCGCCAGGCGATCTGGTTGGCGGCATGGCCGAGCACAAGGAAATAATGCTTTTCCGCCACCCTTGCCCAGGCCTGGGCGTATTTTGCCCGGCGCGGCTCCAGTGCCGGCTCGGCAGCAGCGGCGCGGATCATGCCATCCAGTTCGGGGTCCTGAATGCCACCCCATAGCACCGGGTTGGGCCCATCCGACATCAGTCGCACCCAGCGCAGAAACACATCGGCGCGCGGGCCTGAGGCCATGCAGCAGATGTCCCAGTCATATTGACCAAGCCGCCGTTGGGCGCCGATATCGTCAAGCGGCGTATGGGTGACCCGAAAGCCCAAACGCCGGACCATCTGCACCGCCGCCTGGGCATAGGGTTCCTGCCAGGACACCATTTCAATGGCGGTGCGGCCAGGATCAACCCCGGCCTCGCGCAGGAGGGCGCGGGCCTGGTCGAGATCGGGCGCACGATACGGGTCGGCCTCGTGCAACGCCTGGTCAAAGTAAAGATTGCCAGGTGCCACCATCTGATTGGTCACCACCCCCGCCTCACCCGCCACGAAGCGCATGAAACCGGGCTTGTCCAAGGCATGGCCGAGCGCCCGGCGCACCAGCGGGTTGTCGAAAGGCGGGCGCGGCCTGCGATTATTGAACGCCAGGAAGTACCAGGTGGTATCGCGCAGCCCCTGGACCACGAAGCGTGGATCGGCGCGCAGCTGACTTGCCACATCCTGCGCCACATCAGCGACATGCAAATCGCCCGCACGTAGGGCAATCCCTTTATCGATATCGCCGCGCAGATCGAAGTGCACCGCCTCGAGTTGCGGCTGGCCCGGCCGCCAATAGTTCGGATTGGCTGGTGCCTGCAGCCGCAGATTGGGCTGCCACTGGCCGAATAGGAAGGGTCCGGTGCCGGCAGGGCGGGTGATGGTGCCATCCCAGCCGGGCGAGCGCGGCGAGACGATCCAAAGCTCCGACATGGAGGTCAGCAGCGGCGCATAGGGCTGCGAGAGCCGCAAGGTGACAGTGCCGGCATCCGGCGTCTCGATCGCGGTGATCAGGCGCATGGCACCGGCCAGCCAACCGCCACGAATACGGTCGCGCACGCGTTCGATATTGGCCCTGACTGCGGCGGCATCCATCGCGCTGCCATCATGGAACATCACGCCGGGCCGGAGATGGAAAGTGGCGGTCAGCCCATCCTCGGAGACCGCGAACCGCTCGGCCAGAAAGGGCTCCACCCCACCATCGGGGCCAATGGAGGTCAGCGCCTCAACATAGGCCTGCTGCACGGCGATGGAGCCGGTGTGACGATGGGGGTCGGCCGTGTCGAGCCCCAGCGTGGCATAGCGTAAGATGCCTCGGCGCGGGCCTGCCTGCGCCATGGCGGGCGGAGCTGCCAGGAAGGGCAGGCTGCGGCGGGGGATCAAGCGCCCTGCTCCATCACCGCGCTGCCCTGCAGCGCCCGCCCATCCATCGCCGGCCCCTCCAAACCCCGGCCCAGAAAGCGCAGGATCGAGGGCGCAATATCAATTGGCGAGGCATCGGCCATGCTCACACCACGGGCAAAGCCCGGGCCATCCGCCACCATCACCGGCGCCTGTTCGGCCGCACCCAGGCCGCCATGCTGGCCGCAACCCATACGGTCTGGCTTGCCGGTGGCAGGCTTGGCCACCAGAACCAGCCCGGGCAGGCCATGCGCATTGAGTGCATCACGCCGGCGCATCGCCACAATACACAGCAACCCATCGGCGCCAGGCCTTTGCCCCAGGCGCCGCAGCGCCTCGCCATGCAGCACCGCATCCGCCCAGGCGGCCGCCTGGAAGAACGCCATCACCGGCTCCGGGTCGCGGCAGGGGGCGAGATGCACCATCACCGAGGAGCCATTCGACAGCGTCACAAGCCCATGTTCCGCACCCGGCTGCAGCCCTGCCTCGGCGAGTTCGGCATCGACATCGATCACCCCCTCCACCGTCTCATGGCCATGGTCAGAGCCGGCCATGAGCAGAATTTCCTCGCCCAGCGCCCGACGCCGATCAGCCATCTCCATGACCTCGCCCAGCCTCGCATCGGCGGCGGCAATCGCCTCCCAGCAAGGGTCTGAACCTGGGGTATGGGCGTGCTGGGTGGCATCGGGCTCGCCCAGCCAGAGCACGCCCAATGCCGGGCGGCGGCTGCTGACCTCGGCCAAAAACCGTTCGGTGATCATCTGGTCACCGGCGATGCTCAGCGTAATCTCGCTCAGCGGTGCCAGCGGCCGGCCTGGCTCATGGCTCACCACCCGGTTGAACAAATGCCCCGCCTGATTGGGGTCGTGCGCCAAGGCCGCCCCCGGCGAGACATTGGAGCAAATCACCACGCCACCATGCACCGCCAGACGGTCGGCCATGGTCGGCACATCCAGCGCCCTGCCATGCATGGCGCGCCGGGCGGGCAAAAACCCCGCCGCACCGGCATCATGCGGATGCAACCGGCCATCCGTATCGAGCAAGGCCATGGAATTGCCCGCCAGCCCATGCGTGGCCGGCACGCAACCCGTGGCGGTGGAGGAGGAGACCACGCGCGTGGCGGATGGAAACATCGAGCGATATTGCCCAAACGCCGTGCCCCGGCTCCAAAGCCGCCAGAGATTGGGCGTGCGTTCGGGCGAAACGGCATCACGCCGCAGCCCATCCATGATCACCAGCAGTGCGGTCTTATTGGTCACAGGTCGAAATTTCCCGTCTGGTCCAGAAAGTCATGAGCATGCACCACCACGCTCTCCTCGCTCACCCGCACCAGCGCATAGGCCGGCGGTTCATGGCTGCCCGGCGTGCTGTCACGCTCGGACAGATCAAGCGCCACCTGATGCGAGGTCCCGCGCAGCGAGGTGAAGGGTATCCCCAACCAGGAGCCCCCCAATGGCCGGTGCAAATGGCCATGGAACATGTGCCGGATGCGCGCCTTATGCGGCGCCAGCACATCAGCCAGCGCAGCAGAATTGAGCAGCGGGATGCGATCCATCCGGGTGATGCCAAGCGGCATGGGCGGGTGATGCAGGAAGAGAAAGACCGGCGCCTCGCTCTCCTGCAGCCGCGCCGTCAGCCAGGCCAGCCGCGCCTCGCAGAGCAGCCCGGCATGGGTGCCCTCAGTCTTGGTGTCGAGCAGGATGAACTGCCCCATCTCGGTCTCGATCACCTGCTGGATAAAACCAGCATCATCGACCGGCGCCTCAGGAAAGGCGGCCCGGAAATGCGCCCGCTCATCATGATTGCCCAGCATGAGATGGAAGGGCATGGGCAGCCCCGCCAAAATCTCACGCAGCATCGCATAGGCCTGGGGCTGGCCATGATGGGTCAGGTCGCCCGTAACAATCACGAATTCCGCCGGCGCCGCACTCCCCGGGCCATGCCGGGCGGCGATGCTCTCCACCGCATGGCGCAGCCGCAAGGCCGGGTCGAGACCATAATTGGTCTCGCCCTCGGGCAGGATATGCAGATCGGTGATATGTATGAAATCAAACATCAGCGGCGCGGCAACAGGGCTTGCACATCGGCGGCCATGCGGGTCAGCGCGGCCGCAGGCTCGGCGCGCTTGCCCACGACCGACTGCAGATGGTCATTGATGGTATCGGTGATGCGCAGCGCATTCTGCCCCGGGAAGGCGTACCAGCCGGTGATCACATCCTGCTGGCGGAAAGTGACCATATGGTTGGGGTTTTCGCGATAGAACCGCCCCAGCATCTCCTCGCGCTGCGCCGGGATGGTGCTGGCGGGCATATAGCCGGTGGCATTGACCATCATGGTGGCACCCACCGGCCCGGTGGCGAATTTGATGAACTCCCAGGCTGCGGCCTGCTTGGCGGGATCTCGCGCAAACATCATGGCGACATTGCCGCCCGCGGGCAGGCGGGCATTGGGTGAGGAAAGCGGGAAGCGGCCGCAGACCAGCGGGAAACGCCCGCCGATCTCACGGTTGTAGCGCCCGAGTTGTGCGGTGGACTGCATGGAGATGCCCAGGCGCCCGGCGAAGAAATCGGCGATGGCGGCGGTGGCGCGCATATCGGGCATGCGGCCTTCATCGACCAGCATGCGCAGGGCGGCGATGGCGCGCTGGCCATGCTCATTGCCCATCGCCACCTGGCGCTCATCCGCCGAGAGCATGGTGCCGCCATGGCTGAAGACCAGCGCCTGCCAAGCCCAGTTCCCGGTGATCGTCCAGTCGTAAAACATGCCGTTCAGGTTCTCTGCGGTGCCGTGGATGGCCCGCGCCAGGGCCGCGACCTCGGCCCAGGTCGTTGGCAGGGCTTCGGGGTTGCCGCCGGCGCGGCGAAGCTGCTCGACATTATAGTAGAGAATGGGGGTGGAGAGGGCGAAGCCGATGCCCGTCTGCGCCGCACCCACCTGGCCCAGCGATAGCAGGCTCTCAGAATAGCCCTGCGCGGCGATACGGGCATCGGCGGCCATGAAGGGTTTGAGATCGACGGGGATTTCGCGCTCGACCAGGGTGCGCTGGCGGTTCAGGCCATGGAATGCGACATCGGGCAGTTGCCGGGTCACGGCATCGCGCAGGTGGCGCTGGAGGATTTCCTCGTAGCCCTGCTCAGGGGCGCGGATGGTGACACGCACATTGGGGTTGGCCCGCATGAAGGCGGCCGTCATCTCTTCCATCAGCCCGCGGAACAGTTCGGGGATGGAATACTGGAAAGAGATTTCGACAGGCGAGGTCTGCGCCAGCGCCGGCAGGGCAAGCGGTGTGGCGAGAAGCGCGCGACGTTGAATGGTCATGGTCATTCTCCGGATGTTGGGGGATGGGGATAGGGCAGGCCCTCGCCAGCGAGAGGCCCGTAGAGTCCGATACCGCCGGCGCGCATCCAGCCGCCGATATCGATGTTCAGCAGCGAAGCCGGCTCATGGAAGGTGATGGCAGGCAGAGCGCCAAGTTCCAGCGTGGCATGGCCCACCCGCTTGCGGCCGCCCATCACCATGCGCCATTCGCTGGGCATATCGATGACGAAGGCGAGCCCGGGCAGCCAGATATGCCGCGCGCCGGCGATGATCCTGTCGCGCGATTCATGCAGATGCCCGCTGATGATCATCGCCACCTTGCCCTCGCGCACATGGCGCTGGAGCAGTTCGCGTGTCTGCGGTCGCCAGCAGGCGGCGGAATTGGCCGTCTCGGTCACGTCATGCAGGCATAATGGCTTATGGGTGAGCACAGCCACCTGCTGCGCGCCCGCGGTCGCGATGGCGTCTTCAAGGAAGGCGGCCTGCGCGTGCTCGGCCGGTAAATGGCTGCCGGGGATGAGACTATTGAGCGCAATCAGCCGCCAGCCCGGCACATCCAGCACCCAGAAATCGGCGCCGAAATGCCGCGTCCAGGCCGCCAGCAGCGCCTCACTCACCAAAGCCTCGCCAGCACCCTCAGGGTGGCAGGCGCCAATATCGTGATTGCCAGGCAGGGCATGCCAGGGGGCGGGCAGGCGGTCGAATTGTTCGCGCGCGAAGGCCAGATCATCCTCGCGCACCGGGGCATCGAGCGCGCAATCGCCGGTGATGATGAACATATCCGGCGCCGGTGCTCGGGCCAGTTCGGCCAGCAGCAATTCCCAATTGGCATGGAACCAAGGCCTGGCGCGGGAGAGATGAACGTCGGAGAGCAGGCCGATGCGCGTCATTACTTGACCCCGGTCATCGTTACGCCCTCGATGAAGGCGCGCTGGGCGAGCAGGAAGGCGAGTGCGAGCGGTGCGGTCACCACTGTGGCCGCCGCCATCAGCGGGCCGAAGGAAGTGCCAGCCTCGGCATTGGAGAAGAAGGCGATGCCGAGTGGTGGCGTCATCAAATGCTCCTCCTGAACCGCAATCAGCGGCCAGAAGAACTCATTCCAGTTCCAGATAAAGGAGAGGCAGGCAAAGGCCGCAATGGCCGGCGCCGCCGTGGGCAGCATGATCCGCCAGACAATGGCCCATTCCGAAAGCCCATCCATCCGCGCCGCGGCAATCAGGTCATCGGGCACGGTGCGGAAGAACTGCCGCATCAGGAATATACCGAAGACAGAGATGGTCGAGGGCAGAATGATCGCGGCATAGGTGTTCAAAAGTCCCAATTGCCACAGTGCGATATAGAGCGGGATCGCTGGCACCTGCGGCGGAATGAGCAGCGCCAATACCACCATCGCAAAGGCCGCCTCCCGCCCCCGCCAGCGCAGCTTTGCCAGCGCATAGGCCATGGGCAGTGCGGTGAGCGCCTGGGCGGCAAAAATGCACAGGGTTACGAAAAGCCCGTTGAGCAAAAAGCGCAGCAGCGGCACCTTGGTGAAGGCGGCGGTATAATTCTCCACCGCATACCATTGCGTAGGCAACAGAGCAAAATGCGGCGAAAACACCTCACCCGGCGGCTTGAGCGAAATCGACAGCATCAGGATGAACGGCGCCAGCATCACCGCAGCACCGGTCAGCAGCGCCAGATGGGTCAGAACGCGCTTAACCATAATGCGCCCGCCGATCCAAGATGGTGGTCTGGGCCAGGGTGATCGCCAGGGTGAGCACCAAAAACACCATGGTGATGGCCGCGCCATAGGCCGAGCGCAGGAAGGTGAAGCCCTGCTGCACCATGGTGAAGAGCAGCACCTCGGTTGATTTCGAGGGCCCGCCCTCGGTGAGCACCTGCACCGTATCGAAGACCTGAAAGCTGCGAATGGCGGTGATCGCCACCACAAACACCAAGGCCGGCCCCAGCATGGGCCAGGTGACGCGGCGAAACCGCTCCCAGGCACCATCCGCGCCATCCATCGCCAGGGCCTCGTAAAGGTCAGGCGGAATCGCCTTCAACCCGGCCATGAACAGCACCATGGCCAGCCCCAAATTCTGCCACACGCCAATGGCGGCCAGGGCGAAGAGCGCCGTGTCAGGGTTCTGCAACCAATCCGCCGTGGGCAGGCCGAGGAAGCGAAACACCTGGTTCACGAACCCCACCGAGGGGTGGAACATAAACTCCCACACCAGCGCCATCGCCAGCAGGGTGGAGGCCACCGGCAGGAAATAGGCGGCGCGATAAAACCCTCGCCCCCGCCCCACACCCTCAATGGCAATCGCCGCCAGCAGCCCCAGGAGCACCGTGGCCGGCACCGAGACGCCGACATAGATCACCGTGTTGCGCAGGCTGATCCAGAAGACCCGGTCGTCCCATAATTCCTGGTAATTCTCCAAGCCCGCAAAGCCGATCCGCGGCTCGCCGAAATTCCAATCGGTGAGCGAGAGCAGACCCACCGCCACCGCCGGCCCCAGCAGCATCAGCCACATCAGGATAAAGGCAGGCAGCGCCAGCAGCGTGCCGGCAATGGCCTCGGCGCGGTGCGGATTAGCCAAAGGCCGGCTCCCGCCGCGCCGCCGCCAAGGGCAGCCGCGCACCATCTGGGCCAAACAGCACCGCCCGGTTTACCGCAAGGCGCAGCCCCTGCCCCACCGCCAAGCCGCGCGAGGCCTCGGGCGAAAGCCGCAGCACCGCGCCACCGGCCATGTGGCACAGCGTCTCAGCACCCAGATGCTCAATGCGCTCCAGCACCACCGGAATACCATCCGCCGCCGGCACCCAGCCCTCCGGCCGCACCCCCAGCATCACCGCGCCACGCGCCGTGCTGTGCCAGGGCAGCCGCGCACCCGAGACCACCACGGCACCATCCTCGCCAATATGCCCCGCCAGGGCATTCATCGGCGGCGAGCCGACAAAGCGGGCCACTTCGAGGCTGGCCGGCTCGTCATAAAGCTCTTGCGGCGCCGCATGCTGCAGCACCCGCCCGCCCTGCATCACCGCCACCCGGTCGGCCATCGCCATCGCCTCACCCTGGTCATGGGTAACGTAGAGCGCGGTGACGCCCAGGCGGCGCGTGAGGGCGACGATTTCGGCCCGCGCCTCGCCCCGAAGCCGGGCATCGAGGTTCGACAGCGGCTCATCCATCAGAAAAGCCGCCGGGTTGCGCACCATGGCTCGGGCCAGCGCCACACGCTGGCGCTGCCCGCCGGAGAGCTGCGCCGGCTTGCGCGCCAATAACGGCGTCAGCCCCAAAGGTGCGGCCACCGCAGCCACATCCGCCGCAATCGCCCGACGCGCAGCACCCGAGATCATCCGCCCCAGCACGGGCACGCGCTGCCAGGCCGAAAGCCGGCGCATTTCCAGCGGCAGCGCCACATTCTGCCCAACGGTCATATAGGGGTAGAGCGCATAGCTCTGGAACACCATCGCCAGGTCGCGGGCCTTGGGCGGCAGAGAATCGACCCGCCTATCGCCGATCAGTACCTCACCGGCATCGGCGGTCTCCAACCCGGCAAGAATGCGCAGCAGGGTCGATTTGCCACAGCCTGAGGGGCCCAGAATGGCAAGAAACTCGCCCTCCTCCGCCACAAGCGTGACGTCGCGCAAAACCGCTGTTGCGCCAAAACTTTTTTGGATGCCGCGCAACGCAACCCCTGGCATGTGTCGAACCACCCGTCCCTGACAGGCGGCGAGTTAGGCCAGCGGCGTGTCACCAAAACTGCAATCGCGTGAAGGTTCAGCGACAGCCAGCGTATTGAAACTTGGCGGGCCGCACCTTTTCGAAAGTCATCCGTATAGCCTGTTCCGCAGCGCATGCAGCACAAGTCTCGGCACGGCGGCCTGCCTAGGGGCTGCTACGCGCTGGTCGCGAATACCACGCTCCGGGGATTTCAGCAGGGCGGCCATCTCCGCTGTCGCGGCAGGTTTTCGCCCGGTATCACGCTTGACCTCCGCAATCCGCCCGGCCCTCTCACCGCATGAAGTCATTGCATCTTGCTCATCGCTGCTGTTAGACCCGGGGCGATAACTGGTCGCGTGGCCGGCGCCAGGGCGCCCTAACCCTCGGATTTCAAAGCAGGAGAGACGTGATGGCGAAACTCAACGTCAATGGCCGCGTGGTTGAATTCGCGGTGGAGGATGACACCCCGCTGCTTTGGGCGCTGCGCGAGCATCTCGACCTCACCGGTACCAAATATGGCTGCGGCATCGCCCAATGCGGCGCCTGCACGGTGCATGTGGATGGCGTTGCCGTGCGCTCCTGCTCGCAGCCGGTTTCGGCCTTTAATGAGGGCCAGAAGATCGTCACCATCGAGGGTCTCTCGCCCGATAGCAGCCACCCCATCCAGCAGGCTTGGCTGGCGCTGGATGTGCCGCAATGCGGTTTCTGCCAATCCGGCATGATCATGGCCGCCGCCGCCCTGCTGGCCACCACCCCGCGCCCGACTGAAGAGCAGATCCGCGAGGAAGTGACCAATATCTGCCGTTGCGGCACCTATAACCGGGTCATCGCCGGCATTCAGCGCGCCGCCGGCACCGGCACGGCCGGTTGAGAGGGAGAGAGACCATGAACGCCATCACCCGCCGCGCCGCCCTGGCCACTGCCGCCATGGGCGCCTTCACCTTTGGCTTCCGCATCCCCGCCCCTGGCGAGGCTGCCGCCCAAAGCGCCGCCACGCCCGAGGTCAATGCCTGGGTCGTCGTCAAGCCTGATGACACCGTCATTATCCGCATCGCACGCTCCGAGATGGGCCAGGGCACCCTCACCGGCCTGGCTCAGATGGTGGCTGAGGAGCTGGAATGCGACTGGTCCAAAGTGACCACCGAATACCCCACCCCCGGCCAGAACCTCGCCCGCGGCCGGGTCTGGGGCAATATGTCCACCGGCGGCAGCCGCGGCATTCGTGAGAGCAATGAGTTGGTCCGCAAGGGCGGCGCCACGGCGCGCATCATGCTGGTGCAGGCTGCGGCGCAAGGCTGGGGCGTGCCGGTGGGCGAATGCTCGGCGGCGAATAGCGTCATCACCCATGGCCCGAGCGGGCGCAGCACCAGTTTCGGCAGCGTGGCGCTGGCCGCGGGCCGCCTCACGCCGCCCGCCGCCGCCGATGTGCCGCTTAAGGCCCCCTCGGCCTGGAAGCTGATCGGCCGCCCCCTCGCCCGGCTCGACACCGCGCCGAAGCTCAATGGCAGCCTGATCTATGGCATGGACCTCAAGCTGCCGGGCATGCTCAATGCCGCCATCCAGGCCTGCCCGGTCTTTGGCGGCACCGTGGCCGCGGTGGATAGTGCTGCGGCCGAGCGCATGCCCGGGGTGAAGCGTGTGCTGCGCGTGGGCGACTATGCCGTGGCCGTGGTGGCCGATACCTGGTGGCGGGCCAAGACCGCGCTCGAGAAGGTCAATATCACCTGGAATTTGGGCGAGCATGCCAATGCCTCCTCGGCCGCCTTTGCCGAGGTGATGCGCGCGGGGTTGGATGCGCCGCAGGCGGCGGTGGGCAACCGCAATGGCGACGCTGCCGCCGCCATCGCCGCCGCGCCGCGCAAGGTTGAGGCCGTTTATGGCTATCCGCACCAAAACCATGCCTGCATGGAGGTGATGAACGCCACTGCCATCTGGACCGCCGAGCGCTGCGAAGTTTGGACCCCGACCCAAAATGGCGAGGCCGCGCATGCCGCCACCGCCGAGGCCGCCGGCCTGCCGCCGGCGCGCTGCGAGGTGCATAAGCTGCATCTGGGCGGCGGCTTTGGCCGGCGTGGTGCGGTGCATGACTGGGTGCGTCAGGTCGTCGATATCGCCAAGCAAATGCCCGGCACGCCGGTGAAGCTGCTCTGGACGCGTGAGGAGGATATGGTGCAGGGCCGCTACCACCCCGTCACCATGGCCAAGCTGACGGCGGGGTTGGATGCGCAGGGCAATATCACCGGGCTGCATATGCGGATTTCCGGCCAGTCCATCCTGGCCGGCCTCTTCCCGCAGAATATCCGTGACGGGCGTGACCCGGTCGTGTTCCAGGGCCTGAACAATGCGGGCGGTGAGGCCGATATCGGCTATGGCTTCCCGAATTTGCTGATCGACCACGCCATGCGCAACCCGCATGTGCCGCCGGGTTTCTGGCGCGGTGTGAACCTCAACCAGAACGCCTTCTATCTGGAATGCTTCATGGACGAGCTGGCGCATGCCGCCGGGAAAGACCCGCTGGAGTATCGCCGGGCGCTGATGGCGAATTACCCGAAGCACCGGGCGGTGCTCGATGCGGTGGCGGCCAAGGTAGGCTGGGGCAGCCCGGCTGCGCCCATTGGCGGCCAGGCGGTGCATCGCGGGCTTTGCGTGACGCATGGCTTTGGCAGCTATGTGGCGGCCTGCGCCGAGGTCTCGGTGAGCGATGCGGGCGAATTGAAAATCCATCGCATCGTGGCAGCGACGGATTGCGGCTTCGCGGTCAACCCGCAGCAGATCGCCGCCCAGGTTGAGGGCAGCTTCGTCTATGGCCTCACCGCCGCGCTGTATGGCGAATGCACGGTCAAGGATGGCCGCATCGAGCAGTCGAATTTCGACAGCTACCCGATGATGAAGATGGACACGATGCCCAAGGTGGAGACCATCATCAACGCCTCTGGCGGCTTCTGGGGGGGCGTTGGCGAGCCCACCATCGCCGTGGCGGCACCGGCGGTGCTCAATGCCATCTTCGCAGCCACCGGCAAGCGTATCCGGCAATTGCCGCTGCGCGATGCGGATTTGCGCCGGGCTTGAGGCAGGCGCTTTTCCTGCCGCCGCTGCTGCTGGCGGGGGCGGCCCTGGCGGAGGTGCCGCCGCCCGGCGCCTCCACCTGCCTGGGCTGCCACTCCGCCACCCGCGCGGCACCGGCCATGCCCTCGCTGCGCGGCACGGCACTGCCAACGCCGGGGCTGCTGAACACCTGCTACAGCCTTGTGGCACCTGATGACGGCATCTCGGTCGGCGGCGTCTATCGCCCGGCGAATGGGCTATGGAGTGATAGTCCCGGCGCGGGGGGCACCTCACCGCTTGAGGCGCCGGCGGCGTTGCGGGCGGCGGAGGCGCGCTATGCCGAGGACTCGTTCGCGACCATCACCGCCGATGCCTTCGCTTAAGCCCCTGGCCCTGCTGCTTGCACTGGCCGGGCCCGCCCTGGCCGAGGGGCTGGCCGAGCCGCTGACGGCGTTGGAAGGTGATGCCGGGCGGGGCCGCGCCATCATCGCCGATCGCAGCCACGGGCTTTGCCTGCTCTGCCATTCCGGGCCATTTCCCGAGGAGCGCTTTCAGGGCAACCTAGCCCCCAGCCTGGCCGGTGTGGGTGCTAGGATGAGTGCGGCCGAGCTGCGCCTGCGCCTGGTCGATTCCCGCCGGGTGAACCCTGAGAGCATCATGCCCGCCTATCACCGCGCCGAGGGGCTGCACCGCGTGGCCCCGGCGCTGCGGGGCCGCATGCTGCTGCAGGCGCAGGAGATTGAGGATGTGCTTGCCTTCCTGCTCACCCTGCGCGAGGAGAGCCCATGACGCCACGCCGCCTGATCCTGGCCAGCCCTGCCCTGCTGCTGCAGCCCCCGCCCCAACCCGCAAGGGCCTCGGCTGAGGCGATGGCGGCAGCGCTGCGCGCCTTCACCGGCGGTGCTGCGGTAACGCCCGGGCGCGTCACGCTTGATATTTCGCCGCTGGTGGAAAACGGCAATACCGTGCCGCTCTCCGTCATCATGCCCAGCCCCATGACCCAGGCCGAGCATGTGCGCGCCATTGCCATCTTCAATGAGCGCAACCCCCAGCCGCATGTGGTGACCGCGCGTTTCTCGCCGCATTCCGGCCAGGCGATGCTGGCCACCAATATCCGCCTTGCCACCTCGCAGACCATTGTGGCGGTGGCCGCTTTGTCCGATGGCAGCTTCTGGTCGGACAGCGCGCAGGTGATTGTAACCCTTGCCGCATGCCTGGAGGGTTGAGATGGCGCGTGTGCTGATCAATATCCCGCGCCAAATCCGCGCGGGCGAGACCTTCGCCATCCGCACCCTGATCCAGCATGGCATGGAAAGCGGCTATCGGCCCGATGGCGCGGGGGGCGTGCTGGCGCGCGATATCATCACCAGCTTTACCGCCAACTTTGAGGGGGAAGAGGTTTTCGGCCTCGAACTCTCGCCGGCGGTGGCGGCCAATCCCTTCATCACCTTCAGCCTGCGCGTGCAGGGCAGTGGCATGCTGCGGCTGCGCTGGCGTGGCGATGGCGGCTTTGACCAATCCGAGGTCAGACAGATCACCGTGACATGAGGCATGTGCTGGCGCTGCTGCTGGCGCTGCAATGCCTGGCGGCGGCATTGGCGCAGGAGCGCCGCTCAGGCTTTGACGACATGGCGCGGGAGACCCAGGCCATGCAGCGCGAGGATGCCGCCAACCCGGCCATGCTCTGGGTGGATGAGGGTGCGGCGATCTGGTCGCGCCCCGCCGGCGCCCAGAGCCTCTCCTGTGCCAATTGCCACGGCGCGGCGGAGGCCTCGTTGGCCGGGGTTGCGGCGCGTTATCCGGCCTGGGATGAGGGCAGCGGAACGGCCATCGACCTCGCCGGGCGCATCGCGCAATGCCGCGAGCAGCGCCAGCATGCGCCGGCACTGGCGCGGGAATCGGAGGGGCTGCTGGCGCTTGCGGCCTTCATTGGGTTGCAGTCACGCGCGATGCCGCTGGCACCCCCCGCCGATGGCCGCCTGCAAGCCACCCGCGCCTGGGGCGAGGCGCTGTATCGCCAGCGGCGGGGGCAACTCGATCTTTCCTGTGCGCAGTGCCATGACGACAATGCCGGACGACGCCTCGCCGGCAGCACGATTCCACAGGCGCATGCCACCGCCTACCCGCTGTATCGGCTGGAATGGCAGGGCTTGGGCTCACTGCAACGGCGGCTGCGGGGCTGCATGAGCGGCGTGCGCGCGGAGCCCTTCGCCTATGGCGCGGCGGAGATGATTGCCATTGAAGCCTGGCTTGCCCAGCGCGCGGCGGGGATGGCGGTGGAGACACCGGGGGTGCGGCCGTGATGGCGGGCCGGCGGGATGGGTCTCGGTGCTGGAGATTTTTGCTGCGAAGCCAGTGCTTCCATTGGTGGATTGCTGCCTGGGGCTTGGGGTGTCGTCCGATCAAACAGACAGGGCTGGGCGGATAAGGATGACGGTTAAACAGACGCTTAGAGTTTTTGCGGCGCCCCTTACGAATGTAACAGGCCCCAGCTGGCGAGAAAATTCCAGGCTCACAAAGGGCTTGGGGGTGGGTTTGGCAGATCAAAATCATTGTGCTAAACAATGAGGGCAGGCTGATCCGGCGTGGCGCAGCGGTAGCGCAGCGGACTGTTAATCCGTTGGTCGCTGGTTCGAATCCAGCCGCCGGAGCCAGTTTTCTTCCCGTTTCGATATGAATTGCGCAGTGACCTTGTCTCCGCGGGGTCGCATCTCTGCGAGCAATGGCGGTCTAGCTGCTTTAGCGTTCGTTTTTCAACATTTTCCAGTCGCCTTGCTAATGCAATAGCCCCTAAGATTTGGTGAGGGCGGGGCTTAGCCGCCTTGCATGGACCCACCGGTGCTGCTGCGCATGTATCGCCGGATAGCGGGCCCTCACATCCGATTCGGCGAGCGCTGAACCTGCCGCGACACCGGGTCCATGAGAAAGACAGAAGCCATCATCCCTGGCGCCGTCGGTGACCGGCTGAGGTATTCGGGCATCGCGGCTGGATTGAAACGGTCGGACGATCCGCTTTTGAGATGCTGTAGCCAGCCGACATAGATCAGGGCGTTGCGGTTGGCCGGATCAAGCCGCAATGCCTCCTGCATCAGTTCGAGCGCGGTGTCAGGCCGGTGCTCGGCCCAGGCCAGCAGGCCGCGACTTATCAGCAGATAGGAAGGGAAATTCGTGATGGGGTGTCCAGGACTGGCGGCAATGGCGCGTTGGATCTGAGCCCGCGCCTCGGCGAGATCGCCTTCCATGATTCGCAGGAAGGCAGCGTTCAGGGCAAATAAGGCGGTCGCCGAGCGCGAAGCGCCGGTAAAGCCTTGGGCCATCCGCATCTGGCGCGCCGCCTGCACGGTATCGCCCTCAAGCAGGGAAAGGACAGCGGCCACGCTGAGCATCGCCGATTGTTGGGTGTCTTCATCCGGCCGCCAATTGCGCGCGAGGATGCTCTCGGTCGCGGCGCGTATGTCGCTGAGATTGGTCTCGCTGCCATCGAGCTGTGCGCTCAGCCGGGCGAGAGTGACGCGATAGGGCGCGACATCTGCCAAAGCTTCACGCGCGGCAAGACGGATCAACGTCACAGCGTCGAAATTAGATTGGGAAATCCGTGAATACCTTGGCGGACGCCCCTCCTGAGCAACAACGAGCTCCACCCTCAGCCCGGAATCAACCTGCAGCATGGTCGCCGTAATATGGCCTGCTGCCGGTTTGGTGGACACCGAGATAAGGTTTTCCAACCGTATCGGAGGTTTCCATGCAGCGACGAGTGTTCAGCCGAGAGTTCAAGTTT
>Ga0214917_10003892_pt1 | contig 16963 bp, 14 predicted proteins | sample LL_1208_BB_MetaG_FD_177983 | JGI IMG/M metagenome (GOLD analysis project Ga0214917, IMG submission 177983) | Freshwater microbial communities from Lake Lanier, Atlanta, Georgia, United States - LL_1208_BB | ecosystem: Environmental > Aquatic > Freshwater > Lake | place: USA: Georgia | collected... | reverse complement strand
CCGGGGGTTAACAGGACTTATCGATCAGAAGCTGTAGACCACTTCAGCACCAGCATAGTGAGCTGGGCCAGCATTGTTTTGCGACTGATTGAAAGAGCCAGAAATATTAGTTCCCCAATCTAGTCTGTACTCCGCACGGATCAGAACATTGTCGAACACGTTAAATCCAGAGGTGATTGTATACTCCCACCAGCTTAAGCCGCCTTGGGTGTTTGAAGGGGTAGGGTTTACTTTTGCGATATTGTCGCCACCCAGATATTCCCCACGGCTTGTGAGCGAGAACCAGTCGTTAAACTGATACCTCGCATAGGCAGAAGCACCCCACCAAGTGGTATTATTCTTACCGTTTACACCTGAATTTGTTCCGTTGGCACCTGCCGTGTTTCCAAGAACACTATCAAAAGCAAGCAGGAGCTTATTGTCAGCGAATTTCGGAGCCCAGTTACCCCAGGAGTTATAAATAATCGTCCATGCACCACCTGCAGCTGAAGTCGATCCGGCTTCGACAGGCAAAGCGTTCTGGATCGTGTTGCTAACATTCGCAGAGGTCGGGCTTGAACCCGTGTTGTTTTCACTCGCTGTGCTGTACTGAAAGTTATTGCTCCAGTTCGCGTTGCTACCAAGAGCGGTCACGTTGAGGCCGGCCAAGAGAGTTACGCCATCGCTTGCACCCGAAGTGGTTGTGTTGTTATCGCTGTTTGCACCGTTTGCCACGCCCAGCTTGCCGTCGAGGTACTCGTCGAACTTGTACGACGAGAGAACACCCGTGTACCAGAATGGAAACTGGTTATAGAGAATTCCATAAGTGACGTTCATGTTCGCAGGCCGTTCCATCACTTCGTATCCGAGGATCGAAGCAAACTTACCTAGTTTGAAGTCCCATCCGTTCCCTACTGGAGCACGGAGTTGAACAAAGGCCTGTTCGAGGAACAGGTAGTTTGAATCCTGCTGAGAATTGCTGTAGCCAGCGCCGGGATTCGCCAAGTACTTAGAGTCCTCACCAATCATCACATCAACCCGGAATCCGGCCTGAGCTGTGTTATCGGAAGTCATCGCCTTTTCGAGAGCGAGTTTCAATGCGTAAAGGTTAAAATCACCTCGTTGGGCAGAATCGCTTTTAACTCGGCTGTTGATAGTCGAGTTCGCGCCTGTGCCTGTAAAATTGTAGCTATAACCGGTATCAACGTATCCGCTGAGTTTAATTTCCCTCTGCGCGGCCTCAACGAAGATATTTTGATCCAACCTTTGGGTGTCCTGAGCGGAAGCCTCAGGAGCGTCGTACGCGATGGACAAACTGGATGCAGCTACCAGAGCTATAAGAGTTAATTGAAAATGTTTAGACATGAGTGAATTATGTGCTTTGGGCTAATTGTCAATAGGTTATGGCTATATTGAGCAATGAAAAGATCAATTAGTTTCTCAAAACATGTCACGGGACCTACCACCTTGCCGCCACTTTAAGCGTGTTTGATTCAAGCCTTTGATTCACGGTATATCTTGGCTATATTAAATTGATGAAGACTTTTTGTGTGTTTTTGGTGGCAGCAAGCTGTTTTTTTAGTCTCCTCCCAATTCAAGCTGAAACAGAAACCCATTGCTGCTGTGGCTCTACCCAAGACACGGTTCACTGCCCAAATTCTTCGCCATGCCGGACGCCAATTCAAAGAACTCCCTCTTCAAGGGTAGATGCAGATCGATCTACCGCTCTTCCGTTAGCCCAGTCCAAAGAATATGCATCGAAACGCACGCACACCGCCTCTTCCACTATCCCGAGAAATCACCCTCCTAACCACTCGCTACCCCTAATTGCCCTCGCGTTATCCAATCTCGACACTCATTCCCGACTCACCCGACTCTGCTCCTGGTTAACTTAGGTCACCTCATCATCACTGGTCCACCCCTTTCGGGATGGATGTTTGCCTAATGTTTTTTTATTTACAGGAGGTCATTATGAATTCTTTTGGGAGTAAGTTTAATTTTGTGATTCAGACTCAGCGGCAGGCCAAGCGCTACGCTTTGCTGCCCGTCATTATCTTCACCACACTTCTCACCCCCACCTTTATCGGGTGCAAAGGCAATCCCGACCCCGCTCACCAAGAAAAAGATACCAAAGATCAGATTTGGACATGCCCAATGCATCCGTCCATCCGATCCCCCAAACCGGGATCTTGCCCAATATGCGGAATGGATCTCATTCCTGTCGGTCCGGCCAAACCTGCAGAAAGTAAAACCGCTGAAAGTTCGCCAACACTGCCTCCCCAAGCTCCCCTAGATAAGGCTCCGGCCCATGTGGCCGAGGGACCTCAGATCTTTATCGACCCGGAAAAACAGAAGTCCCTTGGGGTGACCTATGCAGAAGTAGCCGTGCGATCCCTCCATCGGGAAGCCCGTGGCCCACTCCGCCTCGAACCTGATCCATCTGGGTTAACCGAAATCAGCATCAAAGGAGGCGGTGGGTTTGTCGTAAGCGTAGACATCGGTTTTCTTGGGCAAGAAGTTAAAAAAGGACAACGCCTCCTCACTGTGGTCAGCGAAGGATGGATTCAGGATCAATTGGAATATATTCGTTCCGTCCAATCGTTGGTCCGAAAACCTTTTGACGAAAAAAATGCCAATCTCAATACCCTCCAAACTGCCCTAAACCGCACCCGTGCTCGCTTACGACTTTGGGATTTGAATGAAGAACAGATTCAGGACCTAGATAAAATCGCAAAAGACGCCTCGGGATGGGATACCAATTTAAAACGTCGTTTGAGTAACAATATAGAGATTCGATCCCCCATCGACGGTTATGTCCTTGAAAAAAATGTTGTAAGAGGCCTGCGCTATGAAACAGGGCAGAAACTTCTTCTCCTTGCACCACGAACTCCGCTTTGGGGTATTGCCGCATTCACCCCAGAAGACGCCAGCCGAATGAAACCCGGAAATATGGTCACCTTTTCCATCGATTCTCTGCCTGGAGTCGAGCTTTCAGCTCCTATTGATCATATTGACCCTATCACCGATCCACAAACGCGACGAGTTATCGCTCATCTAAAAATCGCCGACCCCATGGGCCAACTCCGTCCAGGGCAAACCGGTGCGGCATCCCTCGACCTTCCCTCAGTATCTTTTTTAAGCGTTCCAGCCTCCGCTCTCTTGCCGCTTGGCCGAGATCATGTTGTCTTTGTGGATCATGGAATGGGTCATCTCGAACCCAGACGTGTCATTATAGGAGAACGATTTTCTGACGAAGTCGGCATCCGTTCTGGCCTGAAAGCAGGCGAAAGAGTCACCACTTCGGCAAACTTTCTCCTCGATTCTGAGGCAAGGCTCAAGGGAGTCCTTCCCGCCACCCCCACCACCGAGAACCCATGAGCACCTATGCCTCACAAAAGGACTGGGTTTCCCAGATCATCCGAGCAAGTGGACGAAATCCAGCGCTCGTTATTCTACTAACTGTATTGGCGGGTGCTGCCGGGTGGGTTGCCCTGCGCCAAGTACCGCTTGATGCGCTTCCCGATCTTTCCGACACCCAGGTTGTTGTCACCACCGATTGGCCAGGAAGTTCTGCCGATCTAATCGAAGACCAGATCACTTTCCCTCTCCAATCCCGCTTTCTTGGAGCACCACGAATCAAAGCTGTCCGCGGAGAATCAGTTTATGGGCGATCTTTTCTTTACATAATTTTCAATGAGGGAACCGATCTCTACTGGGCACGTACCCGTGTCGGGGAAGTTCTCTCCTCCGCCCGTGCCGTCCTTCCAGCCAATGCCGATCCTAAAATGGGCCCTGACGCCAATGGTCTGGGTTGGGTTTATCAGTACGCCCTGACCGACTCTTCAGGTAAACAAAATCTAGGTCAGTTGCGCTCTCTTCAAGATTGGGTGCTCCGACCCGCACTCGCATCCGTTCCAGGCGTGGCAGAAGTCGCACCCCTCGGCGGTTTTGTCCGTGAAATTCAAGTCCAACTCAGTCCTGATCGTCTTTCGTCCTCAGGCGTTACCCTCACTGAAGTTGCGGATGCCATTCGCAAATCAAATCGTGACGCAAGCGGTCGATCGTTGGATATCAATTCCGCCGAAATCATTGTACGGGGACGCGGCCGGCTTCAATCCCCCAGCGAACTCAAACAACTCACCCTACGGAATAGCCCTGCAGGAAGCCCTCTTCTTCTTGGGGATATCGCCACCATTGTAGAGGGTGGCGCACCTCGGATCGGGGTGGCCGAGCTCAATGGCGAGGGGGAAACCGTCGGTGGTATTGTCATCATGCGGGATCGGGAAAATGCGCTCGACGTCATCTCAGGGATCAAAGAAAAGCTCGAGCAGGTAAAGACAGCCCTTCCCAACGGAGTGAAGATCACCACTGTCTACGATCGAAGCGACCTTATCGTCCGCGCGATTCATAACCTCCGAAACAAACTCATCGAAGAGGGTCTTGTTGTAGCACTCGTATGCCTTCTGTTTCTCGGACACGTCCGCAGCTCGCTTGTAGCGATCCTTACCTTGCCCCTAGCTCTACTTCTTTCTTTTCTCCCTTTCTCACTCTTGGGCCTTTCAGCCAACATTATGTCTCTTGGAGGGATGGCCATCGCGATCGGGGCCATGGTCGATGCCGCCATTGTTCTGGTCGAAAATGCCCACAAAAGGCTAGAGGAATCCGGCCCAATGGATTTCATTCAACGCCGGGAAGTTATTTTGGATGCTGCATGTTCGGTCGGACGCCCCCTCTTTTTCTCCCTCCTAGTCATCACCATTTCCTTTTTACCCGTCTTTGCGTTGACCGGCCAAGAGGGACGCCTTTTCCACCCTTTGGCTTACACAAAAACATTTGCAATGGCCTTCGCTGCCCTTCTCTCCATTACACTCGTGCCGGTTCTCCTCCCCTTCTGCCTATCGGGTAAACTTCGTCCGGAATCCTCCAACCCCCTCAATCGCTTTCTCAGCAAGATCTACCATCGGCCTCTCGAGTTCGTTTTAAAGCATCGCCTCCGTGTCCTTGGCCTCGCCCTACTCCTACTGGCCTCGACTCTTCTCCCTTTATTGCGAATGGGGACGGAGTTTATGCCCCCTCTGAATGAGGGAGATATACTCTACATGCCAACCGCAGCCCCAGGTCTGGCGACTCCGGAAGCTTCACGCCTCTTGAACCTCCAAAACAAGAAGATCCGGGAGATTCCCGAAGTCCTTTCAGTAATGGGCAAAGCAGGAGCTGCTGAAACCGCTACCGACCCCGCTCCTCTGTCCATGTTTGAAACCATCGTACGACTAAAACCACGTGAGGAGTGGCGCGACGGACTCTCCTGGGACTCGCTTGTCGCGGAAATGGATTCCGCAACCCAAACCCCCGGCATGGCTAATGTGTTTTGGATGCCCATTCAAACACGTACACAGATGCTCACCACAGGTTTTCGATCCAATCTCGGGATAAAACTCCATGCAACCAACCCCCAGACCCTTGATCTCATTGGCGCAGAAATGGAGCGAGCACTCGCTACCTTTCCAGGAACGCGGGGTGTTTTTGCAGAGCGTTTTACGGGTGGGCGTTATCTCGACATCGAATTCGATCGCGAAAAGCTCTCTCGTCAGGGGCTGTCTATTGAAGACGCCGCCACCGCTTTGGAATCAGCCGTTGCAGGAGAAACTGTCACGGAATGGATTGATGGACGCACCCGGATTCCCATCACCGTGCGCTACTCTAGGGATTTTCGACAGGATCCGGAAGAACTTGCCCGCGTCCTTATCCCCCTGCCCGGCGGTGGCAACGTTTCGTTTGCCCAGATCGCCCAAATCAAAAGCCGCGAAGGCCCTACCTCACTACGCAGCGAAAACGGACAACTCTTAAGCTATATCACCGTGGATAGTACCGAGGGCGATGTCACTGGATACGTCGCTGCCGCCGACCGCTTTCTCAAGGAGAAGGTCCAGTTTCCTCCTGGGACTTGGTTTGAGTGGGGTGGGACGTATGCATCCATCCAGCGAGCTCGGCAGACTTTTGCATTAGCCATTCCCGCCACCCTTGCACTCATCATGGTCCTTCTACTTCTAAATACCCGCTCCATTTCCCGAACAGCCCTTATCATGTTGGCGGTTCCTTTCTCTTTGGTGGGAGCTTTTTGGTTGCCCTGGCTATTGGGCCATCATTTCAGTGTGGCCTCCGCGGTGGGTTTAATTGCCCTTGCTGGTCTCGATGCTGAAACAGGCGTCGTAATGCTTCTGTATCTCGATCACGCAGTTGCCGACCGCAAGGCCAAAAAACAACTTCGCAATCAGGCCGATCTTTTTGCCGCCATCCATGAAGGGGCTGTCGGACGACTCCGTCCCAAAGTCATGACCATGTTCACGATTGTTGCGGGACTCATGCCCATCTTTTTCGGACACGGCACTGGTTCGGATGTGATGCAGCGTATCGCCGCCCCTATGCTTGGCGGTGTCATTACCTCAACCCTTTTAGAACTGCTACTCTACCCTGTTTTATACACCCTTTGGTTTGGTCGACGCCTGACGAAGATTTAAGATCGAGCATCTGTGCAGATGGCTTCAAACCCTGTCACGTTGCTGTCACGGGAGAGGGTAAAGTGAAGCAAAGTTCTTCAATACGAAGGAGGAAGGGGTAAGAGAGCACACCACCCCGCTTCCCTCCTTTCCTCCTTTCCTCTTTACCTCCTTACCTTCGTTCGAGTTTCTTAGCCGTTTCCTCCAGCGTCTCCCGCCTGTACCTCACCGGCGCGTTCCTACCCCCACCCAACTTCACAGCAATGATCACCCCTCTCGCCGTCAGCTCGCTCACGGTCCTGGTAGATATCTGAAACAGCTCCGCCACCTGCTCCCTGGTCATATACTGCTGATCCTGGCAGTAGCCGGTACTTTCGGAGTTGGTCTTCGGATTGCTGTTTACCTGCATGGTCATCGTGGTTGACAGTATGGAGGATACACGTAATCTCGTCAAGTGAAAAAGATAAAGCCGGCAACTACATTCCCTAAAAACCCGCATCCCCTTCACTACGTCAGGCAGATCACCGGTCTGACTCAAGCCGACTTTGCCAAGCAGATCGGTATTTCCACAATCCTCCTTAAACTGATCGAACAGTCCCGGCGCCCCCTCACCCCACGCACCAAGGACGCCATCCACCTCTTCACTGGGATCGACCCTCTTTCCTGGTCCAAGAAGAAGCTGCAATCAACTCTAGGAAAACCCTTCGACGCCAAAACCTACTCCCTATGGCAGATGGTTCGCCAAGACGAGAACGAGGATGCCCCTAAACGCGTCCTAAACGACCGTGTTAAAGCGCTGGAACTAATCGGCACTCTCATGCAGCGGGAACAAAAAGGCGTCCTCTGGGAACATGAATTCCGTCAGTTCATCCTAAAAACCGTTAAACACTACAATCTCACCAAGCCCCTTGCTTCTCTCAAACGTGAAATCGAGCAACGTGGCCAAAAGTGGCCCGAAGAAGCCTTCGCCGCCCCCAAAGCCCCTGCTTACAGGGCTTCAATCGCTACCGCTCTCCTCAATTCCGACATTTAATCGGAATTAATCCCTATTTTAGGGGTATTTTCGTCCTATTTAAGGGGTATTTTCGGGGTATTTAATTTCATTTCCCGGTCATATTCCCGGTCGGGCTCCCGGTAGATTCTCGGTATTTTCTCGGTCAGGTTCTCGGCCTGGAATGGCCCTTTCTTACCTTAACCCCACTTTTATACCCCTTAAAACCCCCCTTCGGCTCCAGTTGTGGCGTTGTTTTGCGTTGTTTTTTAAAGTTTATGAATTGTTTAGCGTTGTTTGTGGATTCTTTTGGATTGTTGCTGAATTCGCTTGGGTTGTTACGGCGTTGTTTCGCCATTGTCATGGCGTTGACTGTGGATTGACCGTGGATGACTGTGGTGGCTTATGGCGTTGACCATGGTGTTGACCGCCTATTGAACATGGTTTGGACCATTGCCACATCCTTTCCGTCTTTCGCTTGAGCAATCTTCTCCACTATCAAATATCCAAAATCAAACACTACCGCCTCCACCTTCATCTTTATTTACCCCGACCCTGTCGGGGAACCCTCCGTTTACGTGCCCTTCTTTTTCTGACAAACTCCTGTTTTGAATTCGTCCTCCCCAAACCATCAGAAAGTTTCACGCCGGCCGCGTATTGTGATCGTGGGAGCGGGATTTGGTGGGTTGGCCTTTTGCCAATCATTCCCCCGCGATCGGGCCGAAATTACCTTGGTAGATCGCCAAAATCACCACCTCTTTCAACCCCTCCTCTACCAACTCGCTACCGCCGGCCTTTCCGATGCCGATATTGCCCAGCCTGTCCGAGCCATCCTGGCCGACCGCCGAGATATCACCGTCCTTCTCGACGAGGCAAAATCCGTCGACCTATCCCAAAAGACTCTGCAGCTATCTTCGGATTCGTTGTCGTTTGATTACCTGGTCTTGGCCTTGGGCGGCGTCACGAACTACTTCGGCCATCCGGAATGGGAAGAACACGCCCCAGGACTCAAATCACTGCGGGACGCCAACCGGATTCGGTCGGATGTTCTCCTGGCGTTTGAACAGGCGGAAACTCATGGCCCGACAGATTCGGCTTCCGGCCTGCTCAACATCGTGGTCATTGGCGGCGGCGCCACCGGAGTCGAGTTAGCCGGATCCCTGGTGGAGTTAAGCCGCCATGTCCTGCGCAGGGATTTTCGCCGGATCGACCCCTCCCAAGCGCGGATCATCCTTTTGGAAGGTGGCCCGCGGCTGCTTCCTGCCATGGACCCAAGCCTGTCCGAGTATACGCGGAAAACGCTTACACAGATGGGGGTCGAGGTACGCCTGAATGCCATCGTTAAATCGATCTCCCATCACCGCGTTGAAACGAATCAAGGCACCCTGCCAGCCGCTAACATCATCTGGGCCGCCGGGGTGAAGGCCAACCCCCTTTTGGCTCAGCTCGGCACCTCCACCGATCTCCAGGGGCGTTTGGAAGTCCTGCCCGACCTCAGCCTCCCTGGACACCCTGCCGTTTTTGCGATCGGTGATAACGCCCGGGTGAAGTGGAAAGAAAAGCAGTTAGTTCCGGGGGTCTCCCCGGCTGCGATCCAGATGGGCGCTTATGTCGCCCGGGAAATTCTTGCCCGCATGGAGAATCGGCCCGCGGGAAAACCTTTCAACTATTGGGACAAGGGAACCATGGCCACCATCGGAAGAACCCACGCCGTCGCCCAAATTGCACGGGTGAAGCTACAGGGCTTTGTGGCTTGGTTGGCTTGGCTGGGAGTGCATTTGCTTTTTCTGGTCGGTTTCCGCAATAAACTCAGCGTGCTGCTCAACTGGGGCTTTTCCTACCTCGCTTACCGTCCGGGAGCTCGGATTATCCCCAGCTCTCCGTCCCCACATATTTCGAACCCCCGCTAAAAGCCACCCTCCTTCATCCTAATCCCACCTCTCTCCCTGCAGCCCATCTTCAACTCCCAAGGCACTCCCTCGCCGCCGCTAAGCCGGTTTCATAAGCCCCATGCATCGTCGCCGCATAATTTTCCGAGACCGCTTCTCCAGCGAAATAGAGGGATCCCGCAAGAGGCTTACCCATCATCGTCCGATCCGCAGGGGTCGCCCCCACCCCCATGAAAGAGTAAGCCCCCAGCGAGTACGGGTCATGACCCCACTTGGAAACGATCATATCTTTGGGGCGAGGCACCTTCTTCCCCAAAGCCGATGCCAAAGCCTCCGTCGCAGCGTCAGCGATCTCACGATCTATCATCGACTCGATCCCATAAGCCGCTTTGGCCGTATGGAAGGCAATTAGGGTGGGTTCGCCCGTGAAGGGGTATAGATTCACCCACTCCGCCCACTCCCTGCCTGTCGCCCCGCCATCCCAATCAAACAGATGTAGCTCTGGATCCCAAAAGATCTCGTCATACAAAAGAGCCGTCTTTTGATAATGCCCAAACCCAATCCGCCCGATTGCCTCCATCTTTTCCTTGGGCAGAGGCGGATCAAAAATAATCGTTCCCTTTTTCAAAATCCCCAAAGGCACCGTCACAATCAGCTTCTTCGCCCTTATCTCCAACCCCTGGGATGTCTTCACTCGCACCCCGTCACGATCATAGCTGACCCGCTCCACCGCCTGGCCAAATCGAATATCCTGCCCACGCGCCCACGGCTCCACGATCGCACCCAAACCACCAGGAACGATCACATCACCTCCAGACAACTCCTCCCCCTCATCGCAGTACTGCGCCGACAACTCCTCTAAGCTGGCCGCAAACTCATGCTCGATTTCCGTGTGCGCCTTAAAATCTAGCTGGGCCAACTCCTCCGTCGACCATCCCAACTTCTTTTCCGCTCCGGTAAAAGTTTCCCTTAACGACACATCTCGCGACAACTCTCCCGCCGTGCCATTCGCAAGCTTTAGAGTCTTCCGAAACTTCTTATCGATCCGCTCCTCCTCTTCTGGTGCAACTCGGGAACCCCCTGCGTGGTACATCGCCTTTTTTTCATAATCAAAAGGCACCGTGCGGATCCCCTCCTTCTGCGCCCTTTCCGCCATCGGATTTCCGGAAATTCCATGAATCCAGCTCGCCCCCATATCCATCGGGTTTTTGCCCATCCAATCACCTCGCGACCACACCCTTCCTCCCACTCTCTCCCTTGCCTCAAGAATCGTCACACCCCAGCCCTTCTTCCACAGGTAATCCCCGGCCGCCAGGCCCGCAATGCCGGCCCCGATGATAATGCAATCGGTCAAATCCGTCGCTCCTCGAGCACGAGGCAAAAAGAAGGAGGCCATCGCTCCACCGCCCAACTTCAAAAACGACCGCCGCTTCCAGCTCCTCATGACGTCTCTTTCCCCGCCTTTTACCAGACCCCAGTTACCGCGACACCCCAGTACACATTCCGCGGATTACTAAAAGAGTAACCCTCCTTAGTCGACTTCAGCTCTGAATACTTCACCAAAACTTGCCCATCACAATCCAACTGCGTGTTCATCAGAAGCCCTTTGGAATTATAACCGGTGACCAACACAAAGTGGTCCACATCCCACTCCGGTTTTTCCGTCGGATAGATTTTGCAGCCGCAGATCACAGGATACCCCGACCGCAACTGTTTCTGTATCCATTCGACAAACTCCTTCGAATCTTTTGCTTCCCCCTCATATCGGGTGAATACCGCTCCCAGCGCTTGGAGCGCCACTTCCAGATCGTCGTCCTGCAAATCGGAGTGCCTAGGTTTACCCACTCGGTGAATCACATCTTGGGCCACCTGCTTTCCGTAATAGGAGAGAGCCATTTGAATGCTCGCCTCCCCACACCAGCCAGCATTGAGATCCGCTTTCTTCGGATCCCACGCCACATCGGGAATGTGCAGATTTACCCCGCCCTTGGAGATATCTAGATCGCAGACCGCCTTCGGCTTCGCATATCCGGTCACAGCCAAAAGAGAGATCAACAAAAAAGCTAAGTAACCCATAGCCCACAATCTGACCCCGCCCCCATTAAACTTCCATCCCGAACCGTTTTACTTTCGCACTGCTAAGTAAACGCCAAAAAGTTCGGGGTTGTTTGACAGTAGTCGATTTATGACAACACTATCCGCGGTGAATACTCAAGTGCGCGATCGAGTGGAAGGAATGATTTGGGGTCAGTTCATCGGCGACGCCATGTGCCTAGGTACTCACTGGATTTACAATTTGGAAGATTTAAAGACTTTCTACCCGGATTTAAAGGGTTTCGAGGAGCCGCGGGTAGGCCACTACCACGCCGGAAAAAAACCGGGCGAACTCACCCATTATGGCGAGGCAGCACTTCTGTTGCTCGAATCGGTTGCAGAAAAGGGTTGTTTGGACATCGCGGATTATGGTCAACGATTCCTCACTCATTTCACCTCGCCGAGCTATCGCGGCTACTTGGATTCGGCCACACGGGGCACGATTGAAAATGCCAAGCTCGATGCCCGTGGATTACCCCCGCAGGGTTTTCATTACCAGACCGGTGCGGACGACGATCAACTTGCAACTGCCACCAGTCTGGCTCCGGTAGTCGCCTGTTACTTCAACTCTCCTGATCTGGCTCAGCAAGTGGAGCGTGTCACTCGCGTCCGCCAAAACCACCCCCGAAGTGTCGCCTACATGCAGGTGTACGCACAAATCCTGACCCAGCTGCTAGCTGGAACCGATTTACACAGCGCGATCCACCGGGTGCAGGAAAGCGCCGCCAAAGATCCGGAATTTGGCGACGAGCTGGCGCGTCGGTTTACCGACGTGTTTGAGCGCAAACACCTCAGCACGACCGAAGCCACTGCGCAGCTTGGTCAATCCTGTCCGCTAAAAAACAGCTTCCCATCTGCCCTGCTCGCCGTGGTGCAGACCCCCGACAATTTTAAAGAAACTCTTTTACGAGTGCTTGCGGCTGGAGGCGACAATGCGGGCCGTGCCGCGATCGCCGGAGCCATCTTGGGTGCCCACCTTGGGTGCCGCGCCATTCCGGAATCCCTTCGACAACAACTCGTCGCCAAGGACCGAATCGCCAATGCAGTTGGAATGATTACTCAGAAACTGCTTGAGGAGTAAAGGCCCTCCTCAACTCAGCAAAGTATATTGCGAGTAAGCGAAGTATCGCTTACGACCAAAGCATAACAAACCGGGTCTTCATCCCAATAACGCAGCGGCCTAGCTAAACGATTTCTCCACGTCTCTGCCGGAAAATAGTCACGTCCACCCCACGCGACATGATCACATGATCAGGCGGACGGTTCGTGCGTACGAAGCCATCGAGGGAAAGCAGATTCTCATCCCAAGCCTTCACCTCGGCGCGGCAGAGCGGATAAGGCTCGTGGAAAACCGCGCCACGCCGGAGACCATCGGGCGCGCTCGAAAAGAGTCGGTAGCGCTCGACCAGAAAGAACTCCAGCGAGTCCGGTGCGGGCTGCGGCAAATCCTCGCCCGGCGCGTAATCAAACAAGCAAAGCCTGCCATCCGCTCGCGGGCCCGTGCGCCGCGATTCGTAGCGGATACGACCCTGCGCTGTGCGCTGCGATTTCATCTCCGCGTGCTCGTAGGGAAGATGGAAACACCGGCGCGCAATCTCCACAGCCAATCGCTGATTCGCATCTAGGGAATAAAACCACACGCCCGGCGTGCCCGCCTGATCATAAACATAGGTACGGAGGTTCATTTCCATAAAGTTCGAGATACCAGGCACGGGGGGCAGAAAACGCGGACGAACGTTGCGCATGAAGAACGGGACGATACCGAGATACGCCTGACCAGCGAAAGTATCCACAAACAATCCTTCGGGCAGCGTTGCCTGAATCGCCGCCACGGGATATTCCCAGTGCAGGAAAAGTAGGTTGCGCCAAGACTGGAACATCACTGGAGCCCCTTTGGGACGAATCCGTGCCCCCAGGCGTTGCCAATCGGCGGGAGAACCTTGCGTCGGAGTGGGCTTCATCACGATAGAGAGGTAGACCAGAAAACGGACGGGAACAAATCACCCTGCTTAAAATTGCTTTCTGTTCTGCATGAAAGATAAAAAGGTGGTCTGGGACGGTGTACGCAACTACCAAGCCCGAAATTTCCTCCGCCAAATGAAACTCGGTGATCCTGTCCTCTACTACCACAGCGTGGATCAGCGGGCCATTGTCGGACTGGCCAAAATCACAAAGATCGCCTTCCCCGACCCCACCTCACCGCAGGGAGAGGAGTGGACCTCGGTCATGCTCTCGGCCGTACGCGCGTTCTCTCAGCCGGTCACGCTCGATCAACTGAAGGCCGACAAGAAATTTTCCGAACTCCTTCTCCTCCGCCAATCCCGCCTCTCCGTTATGCCCATCCCTGCAAACCTTTTTTCCACCATCGTTCGACTGGGAACCTAAACCCACACTACTCTTCCCTCACCCCCCGCCTTCACTTCCGCCCGTTGCCCCTTTTGGAACTCTCTTAGGCCTTAAAGTCCCGCTGTTGCAGGATGGCCAATCCGACTAAAGCAAAGGTGACGTTGAGCGCCCCCAGCCAAGTGACGTCTTCGGCAATCCTCCACCAGGGAATGTGATATTCAAAAACCCGCAGCCACAATGTCATGTGAGTGGTCATAAACCACCCGCGTAGGCTCTCAAAATATGGAATACTTCGGAAGATAGAGTCGAAGAAAAATATCGATAAGGTCAAAATCGTGGCGGCTGCCGGCTTCATCTCGCAGCAAGAAAAGAGGAAACCTAGGCTGGTGATACTCACCAGCCCGAAGCCCAGCAAAGGCAAAGCGCCCAAATAGCGCCACAGCCCCGGCCACGCCTCGTGCAAGGCCAAAAGCTGCTCCAGCGGGGCAAAGACAAAAAGTCCACCCCATCCGCAGTAAAGTAACCCCGCGACTAAAGCCGTCACGCCGATGAAAAAGGTCAGGGCGAAAGTATAGATCACGCATGCGACATATTTCAGACAACCCACCCGCAACCGAGAAATAGGTCGACAAAGAATCATGCGCAAGGTGCCATCTTCAACTTCCTTCGCCACGACATCACCCGCCACCAGCGCAAGATAAAGAGCACCCAGTAGAAAGGTAGTCCACATTAGCATGAGGAGACCCAAGGTGGCGCCGGAGAAATACTGGTCAAAACCATAGCCGTTTTGCTCAATCAACTTCCGGAAGCCCGCTTTCGGCTTAGGCAAGTTTAGGAGAAAGAGCAAAAGGATTTCCACCGCGACGAAGGCAGTAAATCCTAAATAGGTCCGTTTGCGGGCAAATAGCTTATGCAACTCGTTGCGCATTTGCAGAAAGAATAGGCTCATGCGCTCTTTGCGGCCGAAATGGCCTTCAAATAGATGTCTTCAAGATTTCGGCGAAGGGGTTCAATCGCTCGAATCCGCACACCCCCTTTGACCAAAGCAGAAACCACATCGGCCATGTCTCGCCCAGCAGCCAAAGAGATCGTGTCTGCCGTTGGCTGAAATACCCGTAGTTTTTTCAAAATGACCCCCGCTTTTTTCCAGTCATCCACTTCCAAGCGGTGAGCCGGAGAAGGATCGGCCGTGAGTTCATTCCAGCGCCCCTCGAAAATTAGGCGCCCCTGATTCAATATCGCGACACGATCGCAAAGTTGCTCCACCTCAGCCAGCAAATGGGAGGAAAGCACGACCGTCATCCCCCGCTCACGGTTCAGACGAACAATCAGCTTGCGCATCTCGTAAATACCCTCGGGATCGAGACCCTCGGCGGGCTCATCCAAGAGGATAAGATCCGGACGGGGCAACAACGCCTGTGCCAAAGCCAGGCGCTGACGCATGCCATGGCTATAAACCCAAACTGGATCGTGAATGCGTTTTTCCAACCCCGTGAAGTGCACCGCCTCGCGCAATTCCTCATCCGGTAGCCGAGCGGAGTAGCTCGTTAGGATCCGCAGGTTGTCCCAACCAGTCAGATAATCGTGAAAGGCGGGCTCCTCGAAAATCGCTCCAACTTTTTCGAGCGCCTTTTGCCGATTTCTCTGCACGGAAACTCCCCGAATAAAAGCCTCACCCGACGTCGGGTATATTTGTCCGAGTAACATTCCGAGTGTCGTGCTTTTACCCGCCCCGTTGTGGCCGAGTAGGCCGAAGATTTCGCCCTGGCGAATTTCCAGTGACAAGTCCTCCAAGGCGACGCGCTTTTTAAAGGTTTTGCTAAGGTGCTCAAGTCGGATCATGACAATGTTTAGGGGGTGGTTGTGAAATTAAGTCCTTGGTTAATTCGGCCGTCGGCCGTGAGAATATTCACTTTATTTTCGCGATAAGTATGAAATCCCTCCTTGTCCGCTAAAATGGGGATCGTGGTGGTGGTGGTATTGTTCATGAAATTTAAATTTAAAATAGACTGACCATTAAGAGCACTATTCCAATGGTAGCTTGTCCCTGTCGTCAGGGCAAAATTACCGGTGTCGGCCGGGCAGGAAAAAATGCGCCCATCAGGGGCATACTCTTTCAGCTTGGTGTCGATCACGTCCACCTGCTCGCTCTTTTGCGATCGCCCTGCTGCCAGCACTGGCATCGTCTGGTTGTGCTCCCCTAGGTACAGATTTAGAGCCATGCCGAGTTGCCTAAGATTCCCCAAACAAGCGGTGGAGCGCCCTTTTTGTACCATGCGTAGGGTCACGGGCACGGCGAGGGCCGCCAAAACACCAATCACCCCGATCACAACCAATATTTCGACCAGGGTGAAAGCGCTTTTTTTTAACGCAGAGATTGTAAATTCCTCTGCATTTGTTCGATCAACGGAGCGAGATCGAGTTTTGCGTTGGCGCTAGCTTCGGCATAAAAGGTGTTCAGCCCCTGATTGACCATTTTTTGCACTAGCTTTTCGTTCCAGCCAGCCGGCGGGGCTTCGCCTTGACGCTTTTTGACCTCCGCCAAGGCACGATTGACGAATTCTTTACGCTTCTCGGGCTCCATTTTATTGAAGGCCTCCATAATCTGCTTAAACCCCGCAGGTAGGGTGGCATCGAGGAATGCCGCCTGCTCCGGCGGGGTCAAGCTCATGAAAAAATCCCGGGTGACCCCGTCGCCCTGCAGTGCTTGCCGATCCTCCAAGTTCAGCCCGTTCAGCATATCGCCAGCGCGGGCGATGATTTTGGCTCGCTTCGCCCCCGTCTCCATAGCGAGCGGGTGTTGCCCAAGGTAAACGGTGATGGATTGCGCCGTCGGACGGGCCTGTCGCACACCATAAATGATGCTCCCGGCTACCGCCCAGACGAGGACAAGAGCAAGCAGAACGTTTCCCCAAAATTTCATGCAGTGTGAAACTTGCCACAGTTTGGGAAAAAGGCCACGCCTGCCCACTAACTCATTTCATCGATGGCTTTGGGCAGGTTTAGGGCGGAATCGAACCCTCGTAGAGTAAGTTTTGTAGACCACTGATTTACAGGCCTTTTTTTCTCGATTTACGCTTTTTTTAAAAAGGCTGGTTGTAATGATGTTGTAACTTTTTTTATTTGAACTGCAAAATCATAGCAGTTTTTATGGAGTTTGATTCTCT
>Ga0214917_10003891_pt1 | contig 16966 bp, 16 predicted proteins | sample LL_1208_BB_MetaG_FD_177983 | JGI IMG/M metagenome (GOLD analysis project Ga0214917, IMG submission 177983) | Freshwater microbial communities from Lake Lanier, Atlanta, Georgia, United States - LL_1208_BB | ecosystem: Environmental > Aquatic > Freshwater > Lake | place: USA: Georgia | collected... | reverse complement strand
AAGGTGAATATCTTGATAGCGCAGCACAAGCAACATTCTTCGGCGCAAAGATTTCACAGAGCTTCTTGGGTTCAACAGATACAACAGTAAAGATCGTCACTGTTCTACTTATTATCTTTATGTCAGGCACAACCTTTACAACTCAACGTCAGTTGATGGTAAAAGGAATGCCAAAGATGGATGCGTCAAACAATATGATGTTGCAGCAGCAGAAAATCATGTTGTATTTATTCCCAGTTATCTTTGCAATCTCAGGTGTGAACTTCCCTGTTGGTGTTTTGATTTACTGGTCGACAACAAACCTTTGGACATGGGGCCAGCAGTACTACGTCATTAAGCGGAACCCAACGCCCGGATCTCCAGCCTATGAAGAGCTTCAGCGAAAGCGCGCCCACAAGGCGAAGTTGGATGGAAAGACGGAAGAAGGAATTGACCAGGAAAACTCAGCCCAGCCTGAGGTCCAGGGACAACGACAACAACCAAAGAAGAAAAAGAAGAAGAAGTAAATCCAGACAATTACTATTAATAACGCTTTAAATAGGACAAAGGGGGCAGTGATGCCAGATGTAACTGAAGTTGTAGAAGTAGAAGGCACCGAAGAGAAGGCAACCAAGGCTCCAAAGAGCGTGGCAAAGCTTGAGGAAGAAGGCGATATCGCAGCTGACTACCTCGAAGGCCTACTCGATATCGCAGATCTCGATGGAGATATCGATATCGATGTTGAGAACGGTCGCGCCTCATTGGCTATCGTCGGTGGCAAGCTCAAGCACCTCGTCGGCAACGACGGTGAAGTCCTTGACTCAATCCAGGAACTCACACGCCTAGCTGTTCAGACTTCAACAGGAGATCGCAGCCGTTTGATGCTCGATATCGATGGATTCCGCGCTGGCCGCCGTAAGGAACTCACCGCTCTGGCTGAGAAGATGGCTGAACAGGCGAAGACCACCGGCAGTTCAATCAAACTTGATCCAATGAACGCCTTTGAGCGCAAGATCATCCATGACACCATCCAGACCTTGGGCCTTACCTCAGAGTCAGACGGGGAAGATCCAAACCGCTTCGTCGTTATTTATCCGGCCTAGTTTCACGTGGAACAATCAGTAGAGGGGCTAGTCGGCCGCTACTTTCCAGAGCGCCAGGATGAGATTCAGGCATATGCCGAATTCCTGGTAACTGCCGGAATTGAGCGTGGCTTGATTGGCCCACGTGAAGGCGAACGTATCTGGGAGCGCCATATCTTCAACTGCCTCCATGTCACCACCCTTCTGCCACAAGGAGCATCCCTCTTCGATATCGGTTCTGGGGCAGGGCTGCCAGGCATTGTTATCGCTTTAGCCCGCCCAGATTTACAGGTAACGCTGATCGAACCCCTTGAGCGACGGGTCGAATTCCTCAAAGAAGCTACGGCTGGAACCAGTATTGAGGTCATCCGTGGGCGCGCTCAGGATGTAAAGAAGACAGCAGATTTCGTCACAGCTCGCGCAGTGGCCCCGCTGGAAAAGCTGAAAAAGATGAGCTGGCATATGGTTAAGACCAACGGCGCGCTCCTTGCCATGAAGGGGGAGGCTGCTGCCGCCGAGATGGTTGGAATGAAAAATGCCAAGCTGCATGAAATTACCCTTGAAGGGGTTGGCCTGGGGCGAATTGTTGAGCTGCGAAAAGGCGCACCCGTTCAGTAAGCGAAGGCATTAGTGATTAGATTCGTGCATGTCCGGTGATGATTCACGTGAAACACAGAACAACCAAAAAGTCGTAGGGGTTCGCCGCCTCAAAGAGGCGATGGCCAAGCCAGCCTCAACCCGCATCTTCACCGTCGCCAACCAAAAGGGCGGGGTAGGTAAGACCACCACCACCGTCAATATCGCAGCAGCCCTAGCTATGGGCGGTCTTCGCGTATTGGTTATCGACCTCGATCCACAGGGCAATGCATCTACCGCACTCGGAGTTGAACACCGTGATAGCGCAGGCGTCTATGAAGTTTTGATGGGCAACGCGCAAATGAGTGATGTTGTTAAAAAGGTTGTAGGTTTTCCAGTTCTTGATTGCGTTTCATCAAATACATCGCTAGCGAACGCGGAAATTAATTTAGTTTCAATGGTTGCACGCGAACTTCAATTGAAAGAAGCGATTGAATCAATTTCAGTTAATTACGATTACATCTTTATTGATTGCCCACCATCACTTGGATTGTTAACCATCAATGCATTTGCTGCATCAAAAGAGTTGTTGATTCCAATTCAAACTGAGTACTACGCACTCGAAGGTCTGTCGCAACTTCTTGAAACACATGGCGTTGTAAAAAAGCGTTTAAATCCATCGCTCAATCTTTCAACAATTGTTTTAACAATGTTTGATTCACGTACACGACTATCAAATGATGTCGCAGCAAATGTTCGTTCACACTTTCCTAATGAATTGATTGATATTCCGATTCCTCGCGCAGTGCGCGTATCTGAAGCACCTTCTTACAACCAAACAGTGATGACATACGATCCACTTTCCCCAGGAGCGATTGCCTATATGCAGGTTGCGCGCGAAATTGCAGAGCGCGGAAAAGCTAAGGACGAAGTTTTATTCGATGGAAATGTTGTGAGCATTAATTACAAAGGTGGAATCGCATAATGGCAGTGAAACGTGGCGGCCTTGGCACAAACCTCGACTCATTGATTCCAACTTCTCTTACCGTTGCAGGTACTGAAGTCGCACAACAGAATGAAATTCCTATTAATCAAATTTTTCCTAACCCACGCCAACCACGCACAGTCTTTGATGAGACAGCACTCAATGAACTCATTGCATCAATTAAATCAATCGGAATTTTGCAACCACCAGTTGTTCGTAAAGTTGCCGACAACAAATACGAACTTATTATGGGAGAGCGTCGCTTCCGCGCCGCAAAAGCTGCCGGTTTAACTTCAATTCCTGTCATTATTCGCCAGACTCCAGATAATGAACTTCTACGCGAAGCGTTGATTGAAAATATTCACCGAAGCAACCTCAACCCACTTGAAGAAGGCGCTGCATATGCCCAACTTCTTACAGATTTTGGTTGCACACACGATGAACTCGCGCTCAAGCTCGGCCGTTCACGCCCATTGATTTCAAACACAATTCGCCTTCTTAATCTGCCAGATGCAGTGCAGCGCAAGGTTGCTGCAGGAGTTATCTCTGCAGGACATGCACGAGCACTATTGGGACTTACAGATGCGGCAGATATCGAAAAGCTTGCATCCCGCATCGTGGCTGAAGGTCTATCTGTTCGTGTAGTTGAAGAGATCATCGCAACGATGAAGTCATCTACTAAAACTACAAAGAAGCCAGCCGTTAAGGGTGTATCAGGCGCCGGCCTTGCAGCTGCTGAGCTGTTAAGTGATTACCTTGATACACGCGTCAGTGTTGAGACCGGTAAAGGTAAAGGAAAGATTGTTATTGAATTTGCAGGCAGCGAAGATCTTCAGAGAATCGTTGATCTGATTGAAGGCAAGTAAAGAGATTTAATTAAGGGCCGTACCGCGGCGCTTCATCTCTTGCTTGATTACTCCACCCAAAGCTTTTACGCCTTCGCGGATTCGCTCTGGTGTTGGGTGGCAGTAAGAAAGTCGCATTGACCATGAACCAAGGCCATCCGCATAGAAAGCATTTCCTGGAACATAAGCAACCTTTGCCACAATCGCCTTTGGCATCAGCGCCTTGGTATCGATTTCCGCCGGAAGATTGACCCACACATAGAAACCGCCGCCAGGCTTTGTCCAAGTCGCTTCTGCCGGGAAGTGTTGTTCCAGAGATTCAAGCATCGCATCGCGACGAACCTTGTAGAGCTCGCAGAAACTTGCGATCTGATCACGCCAAGGCTGATCAGCTAAATAACTAGAGATTGTCAGCTGTGTGAAGTTTGATGGGCACAAGATTGATGATTCAGATGCAATAACTAACTTATCCTTCAATGATTGTGGAACAAGCGCCCAGCCCACACGAAGTCCTGATGCGATTGTCTTTGAGAACGAGCCTAAATAGATGACATTCTCTGAATCTTCAGCGCGCATTGCATTCGGTGATGGCTTATCGAAGCCAAGGAGGCCGTAAGGGTTATCTTCAACGACAAAAATTTCGGCTTCGCGGCAGATATTAAGGATTTCGGTGCGGCGATCTGCTGGAAGGCAGACACCTGTCGGGTTCTGATAATTAGGAATTAAGTATAAGAATTTAACTTTGCGACCTGCTGCACGAACGCTCTTTATTGCGGCGCGAAGTGAATCAGGAATCAATCCATCGCCATCCATCTCGACGTGAACGACAGATGCTTCATATTGGCGGAACGTCCCGAGCGCCCCGACGTAAGAAGGTGCTTCGACGAGAACGACATCACCTGGATCGATAAAGATGCGTGAAATAAGGTCGAGCGCTTGCTGCGATCCAGTGGTTACAACAATGTCATCAGGGTTTGCGCGAATTCCTTCGAGCGCCATGACATCGCAGATTTGTTCGCGAAGTTTTGGGTGTCCCTGACCGCTGCCATATTGAAGCGCTTCAGAGCCGTTGGTAAGAATGAGTTCATTAACAACGCCAGCCATCATCTCCATGGGAAGAGCTGAAAGATTTGGCATTCCACCTGCAAGAGAAACAATTTCAGGACGGGATGCAACGGCAAAAAGGGAGCGAATTTCAGATGGCAACATTCCGGCGGCTCGCGCAGCAAATCTCGTCTCAAGATTCTGCGGAGCACCAGTTTGATAGCGGATTGAAATATCGGACATACGAGAAGTCTCCCACATACCTTTAGATGGTTGTGCGCCGATTAACGGCGAATACCGGCGCTACGAAGGTCTGAAATTCGCAAGGTTCCAGTCTTTGCATCATCTTCGGCAGATAAATAGAGGCGCTGAATAGCGATAACAAAACTTTCGGCGACGGTATCGCGAAAATCAGGACGGGCAAGGCGCGCAGCATCGCCTTCATTCGATGCATAACCAAGATCGACGCGAACTGCTGGGGCTTTTGTCAGACGCAGTGAATCCCACGTCTTGGCATGTGTTCGACAGTTGAGGAAATCGGTGCGCGCGCAGATTTCGCGCTGCACAAGGGATGCAAAACGTTCACCAACAACAGAGTGAATTCCATGTTGATCACTGCCGTAAAAGAAGGTGGCAACACCACGCGCAGAAGAATTTGCATGTGTATCAACATGTAATGAGATCAGTAAATCCGCATTGTTCTGATTGGTAAACACAATTCGTTCAGATTCGGAAGGATTGTTATTTACACCTCTCGTTAAGAAGACGCTGGCACCGAGTGCAAGTAAACGACCTTCAAGACGTTGTGCGATGTCATAGACAATCTCTTTTTCATATTCATTTGATGCAGGATTAATCACAATTACTTTGTTGGCAAGAGCAGGCCCACGATTTTTCTGCGTCGCACTTTCACGAAGGGCTGCAGGTGCGCCACCAGAAACGATTTTTGTAAGTCGCAGAAGTGCGATGATTGTCGCGGGGCCACATTTGCCATCAACTTTTACACCGACAGATTTTTGGAATTCCTTTACTGCAGCTTCAGTCATCTCGCCGAAGATTCCATCAACGCGACCGCTGTTAAATCCCATCTCAGTTAAGCGAGATTGCAGGGCTGCTACATCGTCACCGCGCATGAGTGGAGAGCCTTGAAGATAGAGAGAACGGTCTCCCAATTTCCAGTGCGACTCTTCGAGTGCGCGCAGAGTTGGTTCATTGAGTTCGCCTGTTACATGCAGGCCGCGTTCTTGTTGGAAAGAGCGAATCTCGTCGGGAGACATCTCTTTCATAATAAATACCTTACAGAGAAGATATTAAATGAAGCCTTCGAGCTCTTTGAGAAGAGCTGGCTTTGGCTTTGCACCGATGATTGTCTTAACAACTTCACCGTTGACATAAACATTAAGCATAGGAATTGATGTAACTCCGTACTTAATCGCAATCGCAGATTCTTCATCTGTGTTGAGCTTTACGATCTTGAGCTTGTCGCCGTGCTCGGCCGCAATGTCATCGAGAATTGGAGCAATTGCGCGGCAAGGCCCGCACCATTCAGCCCAGAAATCAACTAAAACTGGTGTGCTGCTCTTTAGTACAACCTGATCGAAATCAGCTGCTGTGACCTTGGTTGGTGCGCTCATCGTTGCTCCTATGTTCTTCGTCGTCTATGTCTTTAGGTTACTAGTGGGATAAGAATTTTTCAGCGTCTAGGGCCGCTTGGCATCCAGAACCTGCTGCAGTGATTGCTTGGCGATAGGTGTGATCGACCAAGTCGCCACAAGCAAAGACTCCTGCAAGATTTGTACGCGTTGAACGCCCTTCAACCTTGACGTATCCCTCGTCATCGAGTGATACAGAAGATGTAACAAGTTCAGAGCGCGGAATATGCCCGATAGCAACAAAAAGTCCAGTGAAGTCACGCTTTGATACTTCTCCGGTCTTCAAGTTACGAAGCTCGAGAGCTTCAACCTTTTCAGCACCCAAGACATCAATGACTTCGGTATCCCACAACATTTCAATCTTTGGATTGGCAAAGGCGCGCTCTTGCATAATCTTTGATGCGCGCAGTTCATTGCGGCGGTGAATCAAAACGACCTTGCTAGCAAACTTTGTGAGGAATGTAGCCTCTTCCACCGCAGAGTCTCCGCCGCCAACAACAGCAATAATTTGATCACGGAAGAAGAACCCATCGCAGGTTGCACACCATGACACGCCACGGCCTGAAAGACGCTTCTCGTTCTCTAAACCAATTTCACGATAGGCAGATCCCATTGCAAGTATGACAGCTTTTACCTTAACAGTATTTCCAGAACCATCTTTAATGATTTTGATATCGCCGGTGAGATCCATCTCGACAACATCATCAGTGATGAGTTCAGTTCCAAAACGCTTTGACTGCTTCCGCATGTTATCCATTAAATCTGGACCCATGATCCCATCGATAAAACCAGGGAAGTTCTCGACTTCAGTGGTATTCATCAAAGCGCCACCTGCTGTAACGGAACCCTCGTACATAACAGGATTTAACTGCGCACGCGCTGCATAAATTGCAGCGGTATATCCCGCAGGACCTGATCCAACAATGACGAGTTCGCGTACTTCAGTGCTCATAGGCGCAGAGTACCGCCCGCGCAGTGATTACTTCTTGCGACGACGTTGCAGGACGGATGTGGCGAAGCCTCTAAGACCTGCGATTTCACTCACTTTGAGAAGCTTTGCGAAGAGAAGGTAGGAAACACCACTGCCACCCAAAAGAAGGAGAAGGCGGAGACCGCGGATAGTAATAGTGGTCTCTTCATAAGCCCAATCAAAGTATTGAGCGAGAGCAAAGAAAGGAAGCATTCCCAAGAGAGAAGCGAGTAAAAGGCGACCATGCTGTGAAGCAAATTCACTTACTAGCAGCTTGCCGACATGCTTCTTCAGAAGTGAGATTGTAATAAAGAGGCCGACGATATAACTAATGGAGAATGCGATACCAAGGCCAACTGTTACCCAGTTGCTATCAAGTGTTGCATGGAACAGATAAGAAAGCCCAACCGAAATAACATTGATAATCACAATCGAGGTGACCTGTGTCTTGGTATCTTCAAAAGCGTTAAAACCACGGATAAGAATTAAGTTAATGGAGAAAGCAACCAGACCAAAACTCAGTGCAGATAGAACAAATCCAATGTAACGCGCATCTTCAAGGCTTACACCCAGATAGAGAGTCTCTGTCATCAATGGTCCAAAGAAGAGAAGTGCAACAGCGCTTGGAACAGTGACCACACCAACCATGCGGATGGCGCGAATCAATTGCTTTCGTACTTCTTCAACATTCTTAGCAATGGCAAGTTTTGAAAGATGTGGCAAGAGCGCTGTAACGATAGAGATTGTGACAATTGAGTACGGCAACAACATGATGTAGTACGCACTTGTATATGGTGTGAAACCAACACCCGTGGTAATTCCAGCTTGTGCGCTACGAACTGCAGCGCTCGTGGCAACGTTGACTGTCACCAAGTAACCGAGTTGTGAAACAAGGACATAGACCAAGGTCCACCCAGCTAAACCAAATGATTTACCGAGACCCTTTACACCTAACATCGGACGCAGTTGGATACCCGATTTCTTCACAACCGGGATAAGAATCAAAGCTTGGATTACAACACCGAGGGTTGTTCCCCAGCCCAGCAACTGCACTTGAAAATCAGTAATTGAATCGATGGTGATTGCGTTCTGCACAGCAAGAATCGCAGCAAATACGGCGATCACTACAAGATTATTAGCAATCGGCGCCCACATGAGAGGTGCAAACGACCCGCGCGCATTGGCAACTTGGCCAAGCATTGTGAAGAGCCCAAGGAAGAAGATCTGTGGCAGGCAGTAACGAGTAAATGCAACTGCGATGTGCTGCTCAGTTTCAAAACCAGGTGTTGAAAATTCTGGCGCATAGAGACGAACGAGTGCAGGAGCAAAGATCACTCCGACAATAACGAGCGCTAAGAGAATTCCAGAAATTGTTGTTACTAAGCGCGAAGCAAATGCATGTCCACCGTCTTCATCTGAAAATGATCGAACTAATTGCGGAACGAAGATTGCGGTGAGTGCGCCACCGACAAGTAAGTTATATAAAATATTAGGCATTGTATTTGCCACGTTGTAGGTATCGGCAAGGAGCGCTGTACCTAAAACCGCAACAGCAAGAAGAGCGCGAATAAATCCGGTAATGCGCGACAAGATTGTGCCGATAGCCATGATGCCGGAGGCGCGGAAGAGCTCATTATTCTTCACTTACGGGCCCTCCTTACACGGCGCACAGATTGGGTAACGGCACCTAAGAAGAGTAGAACTGCGGCTCCGGTTGTAAACCAAGCAACACGCGAATCAATGATGGTGGCAGTCAGATTTAACTTAGAAACCTGTCCAACTAATTGGCCTTTGGAGTTCATCAATTGAGCAAGGACAAGTGTTGAACCCGGCGCAATGACATCAACCGGAAGGAGAATCTGCTGGCGTGATTTAGGGGCAATGGTGATGTTATTGATGTTCTCAACCTGCATACGCGAATTCATTGGAATAAGTGAGACGCTCACAACGGAAGCAGTATCAAAGTTATTAACCAGAGTAATTGGCAGTTTCGCACTCATTGAAGTGAGTTGATAGCGGCCAGGAATAACCCTTAATCGATTGGCAAGAGCATCAACTGCGGACTTTTCGTTATAGCTAAAGTAGGCGCGATCTTCGCGAGAGAGAAGCGGATTCATCACTATTGCAAGACGTGCACGTGCGCGAGTGATTTCATCCGAATTAATAATTGTCGAAAGCCCGGTAAGCATGCGGCGGTTCTGCGAATAGTTATAGATAAATTCATTGCTCAAGCGTGAAGTGCCTTTACCCCAACCATTTTGAGCACTCACTGGGCGCCTGAGCGTCTTCTCTAATACAGATTGCGCGTAGGTCGAGTAAAACTTTAACTCGCTGGGGGCAAGTGATCTAGCAAGTTTCTCATCAGGATTTCCAAAAGGAAGAGCAACAACATTGTTATATGTAACTGCGTTGCGCAATCGGAAGAGCCAATTGGAGGCAGTCTGTTGTCCTGCAGGATCTTCTTTACCTGCAAAGGTGTAACCATCTGCCATATCTTCAATTTCGGTAATGAGAGCTGCATCGATAAGAAAAGTTTTCTTTGCCGGAGTAATGCCGAAGATAAGTTTTCCAAGCTTGCCATTGGGAAGCAGCGTCACTGCTAATTCATTATTGCGAAATGTTCCATCAAAATTTGTATGTGGTTTATCTACAATTCGAATGACAGGAGTTTCAGCTTGCGCACTCGGTAACGCCAAAAAAGTGAGTGTGAATAGCGCGACAACTATTTTTTTCATAGCGCGCTCAACTCTTGCGTTGCATTGGTACGCGCAATGAGCTTCTTCTCATCCGGATAGGCAAGCCTCTCGACAATCTCTGCCAGTGGAAACCAGGCAACTTCATCAACTTCTGTTTCCTGCGCAGCTAACAACCCGCCACTTTCACGGAAGAGATAGTGATGAACTGTTTTATGGATTCGCTTACCGCCGGCCATAAACCAGAAATCGATAACACCGAGTGATTTTTCAATAATTGATTCAATGCCGGTCTCTTCTTGTACTTCACGGAGAGCTGCTTGTTCAGGAGTTTCGCCTTCTTCAATATGTCCCTTAGGTAGAGACCAGAGAATTCGTTTGCCTGATGCATCTTTCTGATCTCGACGACCGATGAGCAACCCGAGCTTTCCGGTTGTATCAACAACAAGCCCGCCGGCGCTGACCTCATCGACGCGCTTGGCGTAAGGAGGTTTCGACTTTGTATTTTTCGGCGCAGCTTTTGGGGTCTGTGGCGCAGGGTTGGTTGAGGTCGCTAAATCTTGTGATTGCGGAGAGCGATTAGCTGGGCGCCTGCGCCTGCGTTTCTTTTTCGTACCTTCGCTGCCCGCACTAGGTGCCGGGGTCATGGAGCAATCGTACGCGACTACGCTTATCTATTGTGAGCGTTGAGAAGGTTAATTTAGGAGCGGCCGGGGAGTTGGCTATTCGCTCCCTCGTTGAACGGGCACCCCTCGCAAGTTCTCTCGCCGAAGCATTTAAGAAAGAGGGATTTCGCCTCGCACTCGTTGGTGGACCAGTACGCGATGCAATTCTTGGACGGCTTGGAAACGATTTAGATTTCACAACAGATGCACATCCACATCAAACTAAGAAGATTCTTAAATCGTGGGCAGATAACACATGGGATACTGGAATTCTCTTTGGAACTGTTGCAGGTAAACGCGGAGATACAACCGTTGAAGTGACGACGTATCGCACCGAGAAGTATGAAGAAGATTCACGTAACCCTGATGTTGAATTTGGCGACACCATTGAAGGCGATCTATCGCGTCGCGATTTCACTGTGAACTCCATGGCGCTTGAACTCACCGGATCAAAACCAGAATTTATCGATCCATTTAACGGTCTTGGTGATTTAGCAGAACGCATTCTTCGCACACCAGCAAGTGCGCGACAATCTTTTACTGATGATCCACTTCGCATGATGCGCGCTGCTCGTTTTGCGAGCCAACTTAACTTTGCCATTGATGAAGAAGTGCTTACTGCTATGTCCACGATGGCAAGCCGTATCTCAATTATTTCTGCTGAACGCGTCCGCGAAGAATTTACAAAGCTACTGATGTCGGCGCACCCACGCTTGGGAATTACAATTTTGGTAGATACCGGAATTGCAGAGTTGGTCTTACCTGAAATTCCTAAACTCCGTCTTGAAATTGATGAACATCACCACCATAAAGATGTCTACGAACACTCCATCACCGTTCTTGAACAAGCGATTGCCCAAGAGGAGCGCCTGGGTGGACCAAACCTGGTAATTCGATTAGCTGCGCTTCTGCACGACATTGGAAAACCAAAGACCCGTAACCTCATTGAAGGTGGCGGGGTTTCATTCCATCACCACGAAGTTGTAGGTGCGCGACTAGCAAAGAATCGCATGAAGGCGCTGCGCTTTGATAATGACACTATCGATGCCGTTGAAACTCTTGTGGCACTTCATCTTCGCTTCCACGGGTATGGCAACGGCGAATGGACTGATTCTGCTGTGCGTCGATACGTGCGAGATGCAGGCGATTTACTGACACATTTGCACGTTCTTACTCGCGCAGATTGCACAACGCGCAATGCCAAGAAAGCTGATCGCCTTGCCCGCACTTATGACGGACTCGAAGCGCGTATTGCAAAACTTGCAGAGGAAGAGGAACTTTCCAAGATTCGCCCAGATCTAGATGGCGCACAAGTGATGTCACTTCTTGGAATTAAACCTTCTGCAGATGTTGGTAAGGCGCTTGATTTCCTGATGGAACTTCGCATGGAACATGGCCCACTTGGCGAAGAACGCGCGACTGAAGAGTTAATTCAGTGGTGGAAAGCTAGGCGACACCCTTAAGAAAGAATTTCTTGGGGCGCAGTAAAACCGTTGCAACAAGTGCCCAAGCTATTGAAATCATCAGTGGTAGTACCCAGGTATCCCCACTAATCGGCAAGACCCAAGCAGCAATAAGTGCACCTGTAACAATGGCGGCATTTACAAGTACGTCATAAACAGCAAAGACTCGACCGCGGAATACATCATCAATCTTTGATTGCACAAGCGCATCGTTTGTCACTTTCACGCTCTGTCCGCAGAGCGCTGTAAAGAAAGCGGTAAGTGCGAGAAAGAGTGGCGTGCGATCAATGACCAAGAAGAGCGCACTGACGCTCGCGGCAGCAATGGATAAACGCATCCAGCGATGGCGACCAACTTTTCTTACCCCGTATGGCGCCATTACTGCACCGACAACAAAGCCCACCGCAGCAATAGTTAGAGTAAAGCTAAGTCCAGCAAGACCCGCTTCACTATCTGCAGGATCATTAAATGTATTGCGCTCAAGCAAAAGCGCAGTCAATGTAAATGCAGTGAGGCCACCTCTATGAATTGCGGTGGCGGCTATTCCGCGTGCAGCGTCTGCATGTTCTTCTAAGAATTTAAAGCCGTCGCGCATCTCGCGTAGCCCTTGCTTGAAACTGCCACGAATGATTTCGTGTGGAAGGGGGCCAATCTCATCCTTCTTCAGCAGGCCCGCCAATAAGGCTGCTGCAAAGAACCCACATGCCCCAACGAGAATAATGATGGCATCAGCGCGATCTGCTGAAGCGCTGGAATCTAATAACTTGCGGATGCCCAATCCGATTCCACCACCGAGAACGACCCAGACGGAACCACCAGTTACTGCAAGCGCATTTGCTGAGATAAGTGATTGTGGAGTTGTCATCAACGGAATTCCCGCAGAGAGCCCAGCAAGAATTAAACGGTTCACACCAAATGCAATAAGAACGAAGACGGTAATTTCTATTCCGGTGTAGTTGTTATACATAAGGAATGCAATCACAAGAAGTGTTGCTGCACGCGTGATGTTGGCAAAAAATATTGCGCGCTGTCTTGAGAAACGATCAAGAATTGTTCCAACAAATGGACCAACAATTGAGTACGGCAGTAACACCACAGCAAATGCAACTGCGGCATTAACAGCACTTGCTTGACGTTCTGGAGAGAAGAGAACAAAAGAGGCCAACGCGCTTTGGAAAATTCCATCAGTGAGCTGACCGGTCCAGCGAACGCGGAGCAGGCGGAAGAGCTTTGCATCGCGAACAAGGGCGGCAAAACTCATACGAGAAGCGTAGTTAAAGAAAGAGGATTATTCTTCTCCTGCTATGAAAACAAGACGAGGATTCATCGACTATTCACTCGATAAGCGCGCCACCCTGCTCGCGCTCTTCCGTGGCGTCGTCGATGCATGCGATGCAGATCCTTACTTGATGCGCGCTGCGAAATATCACGGTGAGAAAGCTGACCGTAAATGCCCCGTCTGTAAAAAAGATTCTCTCGTCGAACTTCGCTACACATTTGGTGATCAACTCGGTCAGTACTCAGGCCGCATTAAGAATGGTGATGAATTAGCGGATATGGAATCCGAATTCGGAGAGTTCTCTGTCTATGTCGTAGAAGTCTGTCGCGATTGTTCGTGGAACCATCTGTGCTCTACCTACTTATTAGGAGATGGCCGCGAGCGTAAAGCGCCCCGCAAAACACGAACACTCGAGGACGAGGACTTTGCTTCGCTGAAGTAGCTGTATTTCCCCAGTAATCTACCCACATGCTAAAGACCAAGTTGATCCGTGCCGGAGTATTCCTTGCTGGTTTCGGCTTTGTCGCAGGAGCAACCCTCTTCGCCTTCGCTTGGTTTACCGTCTCAATTCCTGATCCCAATGCATATGTAAATAGCCAGTCGACAATCATCCAATATTCCAATGGATCTGAAATTGGGCGTATCGGAACTCAGAATCGACAGATCTTGCCGCTAGCAAAGATTCCACTGCGCCTTCGATATGCGGTGATGGCTGCCGAAGATCGTAACTTCTATTCAAACCGCGCATTTAGTGCAACCGGTATTGCGCGCGCACTTCTCAATAACCTTAAATCTGGTTCGCTCAATGGCGAAGGTGGATCAACTATCACTCAGCAGTATGCAAAGACTGCCTTCTTAACCCCCAGCCGAACTGTGCAGCGAAAGATTAAAGAACTTGTAATTTCGCTCAAACTTGAAAATGCGCTGACTAAAGATCAGATTCTTGAGAACTATCTCAACACTATTTACTTTGGTCGCGGCTCTTATGGTGTGCAGACTGCAGCTCAGCAGTACTTCAACCGTAATGCCAACCAACTCACTATTTCTCAGAGCGCAGTGATTGCAAGTATTTTGCGCTCACCTGGTTATTACGACCCAGCGCTTTCAAAGGAGAACGCAAAGCGTCTTGAAGGTCGCTTCGCCTATGTCATCCAAGGGATGCTTGATAAGAAGTGGATCACGGCAGCTGAAGCAAAGGCAGCGAAACTTCCGCCGGTTGCACCGCGAACAACATCAGGACAACTCAGCGGCCCTAAGGGTTACATCATCGATGCTGTTCAGAAAGAGTTGAGCAAGCTTGGATTTACTCAAGACCAACTCCTTGTCGGTGGCTATGTCATCAAGACAACTCTTGATCAACGCGCACAACAATCTGCCGTAGATGCTGTCAATAAGTTCACGCCATCTCCTGCTCCGACGAATCTACACACAGCACTTGTTGCGATTCGCCCAGGCACAGGTGAAGTTATCGCTATGTATGGCGGAAAAGATTATGTAGTTCGCCAACTTAACGATGCAACGCAATCAATTGCCCTGGCAGGATCAACTTTTAAGCCATTTGCACTGATTGCAGGACTTGAAGCTGGAATCCCACTGACATCAATGTGGAACGGTGATTCACCACAGACATTTGATGATCTTGGAAAACCATATGTTGTCTCTAATTACGGAGATGAAGGTTGGGGCCAGGTTGATTTGATGACAGCTACCCAGCACTCAGTAAATACAGTCTTTGTTCCGCTCGGCATTAAAGCTGGCATGGATAAAGTTGTTGATGCAGCACGGCGTGCCGGAATTCCTGAATCAGTTGCGATGATTGCAACTCCATCTGTTGTATTGGGCGTAGCAAGTCCACACGTCATCGATGTTGCAAACTCTTATGCCACATTTGCAGCGCAAGGCGTCTACTCAAAGCCTTACATGGTTGCACAAGTAACTGGACCAAATAAGGGCGTGCTCTACGAAGGTAAGCCACAGACACAAGAAGTATTTAATAAAGATGTCATGGCAGATTTAACGTACGCACTCAAGAGCGTTGTTAATGGCGGAACAGGTGCTGCAGCCCTTGGCCTTGGCCGTCCTGCTGCAGGTAAGACCGGAACATCGCAATCAAATGCTTCTGCATGGTTTAGCGCATACACACCACAACTGGCAGCATCGGTTGCACTCTTCCGCGATAGCGCATCTGAATCACTGAACGGTATCGGTGGTCTGACATCTGTTACTGGTGGAACATTCCCGGCAAAGATTTGGACAGCATTTATGAAGGGTGCGCTGAAAGATGAGCCAGTCATGAGCTTCCCAGCGCCTGCAAATATCGGTGGTCTCGATCCTGTCGTAATGACAAGTGGTGGTCGCCAAACTATGAAGAAGAAGTAATACCTATGCGCGTTTCTACTCGCGTGGTCATTCTTCTTGCAATCGTTGCTTCGCTATTAAGTTTTGCAAAGTTCAACCACTGCCCTAACTCTGGTTGGCAATCGCCAGATCAGTATGTGCATGCCTGTTATTCGGATATCCCTGCGCTCTATGGCGAAAGAGGTCTAGATAAAGGGGTTTGGGCATATAGCAGCGGCGCAGAATCTGTTGAATATCCCGTCATACAAGGTGCGATTATGTGGTTCACCGCAAAAGTTATTCCGCACGGAATCAATAACTACTTTTATGGAAGTGCGCTCTTGCTTGCACTCCTCTTCATTTTTATTTCACTTCTTCTATTCAGAATAAAACCAGAGTTCGGTTATCTATTGCCACTTGCACCAGCTGCAATTGCATCGATGTATATCAATTGGGATTTGTGGGCGATTGCAACAATGTTGCTTGCAATTTATTGGTTTGATCGCAAAGCAGAAGTTGCGAGCGCCGTTGCACTCGGCATTGCAGTCTCAACAAAGTTTCTACCCATCTTCTTACTGATTCCCATCGCCATCATCTTCTTTAGACAAGAGCAGATTGCTAAGTTATTTAAATATCTCGCAATCACTATTACAACATTTGCTGCAATTAACTTGCCGGTAGCCCTGAAAACCCCCGAAGGTTGGTGGCGCTTTTACGACCTCAACCTCAATCGCGGATCAGATTGGGGATCAGTGTGGTATGCACTCTCTAACCTGGGTCTTGATCTCACGCACCAAAATTATTTATCTGTTCTCTGTCTTGCCATCGGACTTAGCGCGCTGACAATCTTCTTACTTCAACTTCGAACTCCCCCAACTCTTGCTCACACTGCAATCTTTGTGATGATCATCGTGATGGCGGTAAGTAAGGTGTATTCACCGCAATATGTTTTATGGTTAACACCGCTTGCCATCATCGCGATGATCGATAAACGCGAACTGACCGTCTTCTGGTTCTGGCAAGGCGCCGAAGTGATGTATCACCTGGCGATTTGGCAGCACCTGGCTCAGGTCACTGGCGCCAAGTTCGGTCTGCCCGTGGTTGCCTACTCGGTCATCACCTTGATCCGCATTGGGGCCTCGATCCTCTTGCTGGTCCGCCTGGCTGCCCGCCATCAGAGTTCCCGCGTATTTCCGAGCGAATTTCTCTTATCTACAGGCGAGAGTTACCCTTAACCTCCTCGTAAATCGTCCCACCGGGATTATTTACAAGGAGTATTAACCCTCCTGTCACGGAAATGCCGTGGCCGTCTTAGTCCAAAGGAGGTCGGGTTAACGCATGCGTCACTATGAATTAATGGTCATTCTCGATCCAGAACTCGAAGAACGTACAGTCA